>Ga0197142_1005100_pt1 | contig 10393 bp, 9 predicted proteins | sample GBS60_MetaG_FD_148614 | JGI IMG/M metagenome (GOLD analysis project Ga0197142, IMG submission 148614) | Sediment microbial communities from Great Boiling Springs, Gerlach, Nevada, United States - GBS 60_MetaG | ecosystem: Environmental > Aquatic > Thermal springs > Hot (42-90C) > Sediment...
TTGCATTGATCTCGTCTTCGAATTGATAACCAGGTCCACCAGCTCCTGTACCTGTTGGATCTCCAGTTTGTGCCATAAAATTCGCAATTACGCGATGGAAGACTACCCCATTATAAAATCCTTCCGTAGATAATTTAACAAAATTTTCTACGGTTTTAGGTGCAACATTAGGAAATAGTTCAATTATTAAATTTCCCTTATCCGTTTCTATAACTGCAAACATACCTTTTTTTTCTATTTTATTTTGTCCCATACATGTAACTACAAAAAATATAATAAAAAAAATAAATTTTTTCATATAACTTTATATCATATAATTTTATAACGGAGAATAACAATAAATTTTCCCTATTAATATATTTCCATTCTTATCAATCATATTAAATTCTAAATTGGCTTTTTGAACATATTTGCTATCTGAGGTAAGGGTAAAACCTTTACTATAATCAATCGTTCCACTTACAGCCTGAAATGCAATCGGATTTACCACTCCAACAAAAATAAAGGTCTTTGTACCACCACATTTTATTCCATCGGCTGTTTCGCATGTTCTTGTGCCAGCAGCATTGCAGGTAATAAAATCAATCGTATTACAAGTAGAAAGAACTGTTGTTGTAGGCACTAATGTAAACTTTTGCCGATTAGTATCAAAAGTATATCGCAATTGCATGTAATCACCAAACCTAAAAAGATAATATGAATCGATATCATAAGTAGTAGTTGATGTAGTTTCCGAACTACCACTACTACCAGAAGAACTAGAACTCGTTTTTACATCTCCACAATAAGGAGTAATATCTTTATTGATTTCTCCTTCGAAATAATAAAAATTCCCTGGAATTCCTGTTCCTAATAGAGTTAAATCTGCCTTTTCGTCTTGCTTTTTACACGTTATAATCAATAAAAAAACGAATACAATACATACAAGAAGCTTACTTTTCATATTATGATTATCGTATATTATACAATAATTCTTCTTTCAAGACAAACATTTTTTTTTCTAAATTATTAAAGGGTTCTTTTCTAACAAACAATCCATCTTCTTTTAAAAGTATTAAAGAATCATCGTATACATAATAATCTATTATCTTAATAGGAATTTGGATTTCTTTATCTGTTTCTGGATTTAAAAAAAATAGGTTATCGTCTTTTCTAAATAAAAATAAATTTTGTTTTTTTATATACACATACTTATCGTTAAATCTTATGTTAAAACTTTTCCATAGAGTATCGGGTAGTTGGAATCCTGTCAAGGTATATTGCCCAGCTGACCCCATAAAAACAAAATATTGTTGTTCGGGGGTTATATCTTCTAAAAAAAGTTCATCAACTGCATAATAAACCGTAGGTTTTGCAATATTTTTTTGTAATAACCTTAATGATCTTTCGTCATAATAGTAGAGATCGTAATATCCTGCATTCCCATAAAAGATCCAAAAACCTTTATCTGGCAAAGGAACAAAATGAATTATATGGGAATTTTTTTTAAAAATTTTTCTTAATTGTGTAGAAGCTATTTTAAGAATTTTATTTGAATTATTGATTAAATATACATCATGATTTATTTCTATATATAGGTTGCCTAAATCTGTTAGAACAACATTATTACAATGATTGATGTTTTCTTCTAGAAAAACAAAAGTGAAATTCTTTTTCTCTACATCTATATCCAATTGGTAGACTTGATCTCTACAGGTTTTTATATCATTTTTATAACGAAAAACGTAATACATACCAGAATAAGAAGAAAAAATCTGATCAGGTTTAGATAAACTACTAGAAACAATTTTATCTTTATAGTATAAATAGATCTTTTCTTCTTTACTAAAAAGAAAAAATTTTTTTGACGGGGTTAAATAATAAATAGAATTCTTACGAATATCATCCAATTTGATGATTTTTTTTTCTGTTTCTTGTTTTTCTAATGCCTCTAAATCCTCGAGAATTTCTACAATTTTATTTAAATCTTGTTTTTGAATCGCATCTTTTGCTTTATGTTCTAAACGCTCAAATTCTTCTTCTATATTTTTAGAACATGTAATAAAAAAAATTAATAAAAAAAATATATAATATTTTTTCATTTTATTACTATGTTGACCAATTTGTTTTTTACTGTAATGATTTTGATAATTTTTTTTCCTTCTATATGTTTTTGTACGTTTGGTTCTTGTAATGCTTCTTGTTTTAATTCTTCCTCTTCTAAACCTATTGGTAACATTTTCTTTGATCTTATTTTACCATTAACTTGAAATACGATTTCGACTTCTTCTTGTACAATTTTAGAAGAATCATAGGTTGGCCATGGTTCGTATTCGATTGTATTTTGATTTCCTAGCAAGCTCCAAAGTTCTTCTGCCAAGTGTGGCGCAAAAGGAGAAAGTAAAATAATAAAATCACTTGCCGCTTTTTTGCCAATCTTTTTAATTTTATATGCTTCGTTAATAAAAATCATCATATCACTTATTGCTTTATTAAAGCGAATTTTTTCGATATTTTCTGTTACATTTTTTATTGTCAAATTGATCCAATAATCTCGTTGTGGTTTGAATGTTTCTTCGGGTTCTTCTAGAAGTTCTTGATTTAGGAAATATTCGCCATCTTTTTCTATTGTATACAGACGAAAAACCCTCCCCAAAAAACGAAAAACACCTTCGATTGCTTTCGAGGACCACGGCTTCATTACTTCTAATGGTCCCATAAACATTTCGTACATACGAAAAGCATCTGCGCCATATTGTTCTACTACATCATCTGGATTAATTACATTACCGCGAGATTTCGACATTTTTTGATTATCTTCGCCTAAGATGATTCCTTGATGCACCAATTTATAGAAAGGTTCTGGAGTAGAAACATAACCTAAATCGTACAAAACCTTATGCCAAAACCTTGCATAGAGTAGATGTAAAACAGCATGCTCTGCCCCACCTATGTATAAATCCACACCGTTCGGTTGCATCCAGAATTTTTCTTTTTGGGGATCAACAAACATCTTATCGTTGTGAGGATCAATATATCTTAAATAATACCAACAACTTCCCGCCCATTGAGGCATAGTATTCACTTCTCTTCTTAACTTCTTTTTTAATTTTGGGTGAACGTACTCTACCCATTCTTTAATTTTTGCTAAGGGAGATTCTCCTGTTTCTACAGGTTTAAAATCTTTGGAATTTGGTAGTACCAGTGGAAGATTCTCTTCGTCTTCTGGAATCAAATTTCCTTCTTCGTCATAACTGATGGGTATGGGTTCTCCCCAATATCTTTGTCTCGAAAATAACCAATCGCGTAATTTATAAGTGACATGAAATTTTCCTTTATTATACTTTTCTAGTTGTTCAATCATCGTTTTTTTTGCTTCTTTGGTAGGTAATCCATTTAAAAATTCCGAATTGATATTAATTCCCTCTTCTGTAAATGCTTCGGTGGATACTTCGTAATCTTTTTCGCCTTCAGGAGCAACAACCGTTTTGATGGGTAAACCAAATTTTTTCGCAAATAAAAAATCTCTTTCGTCATGAGCAGGAACAGCCATAATTGCACCTGTTCCATAGCTTAACAAAACATAATCAGAAATCCAAACGGGAATTTTTTCGTTGGTAAAAGGATGTAATACATAAGCACCAGTAAAAACGCCTGTTTTTTCTGTTTCTATTCCTTGGGATGTTCGTTCTAATTCTGTTTTTCTTAAAGTTTGATCAATATAATCTTCTACTGCGGATCTTTGTTCATCTGATGTTATTATAGAAACAATGGGATGTTCTGGAGCTAAAACCATATAGGTAACACCAAATAAGGTATCGGGTCTCGTTGTAAAAACTTCTAGTGAACCAGAAAAACCATTTTGCTTTAATTTTTCTTGTAATGAATCTTCGAAATCAAAATAAATTAATGCACCTTCAGAACGACCAATCCAATTTTTTTGCAACTCAATAGTACTCGAAGGCCAATCAACAAGCTTTAAATCTTCTAACAATCTTTCAGCATAAGCAGTTATACGCAACATCCATTGCTTCATTGGTTTTCGAACAATTGTGTATCCTTTCGACGTCCATTCCTCTACTTCTTCATTAGCTAAAACAGTTCCTAATTCGGGACAATAATTTACCGGTGCTTCGTGTAAATATGCTAACCTATGTTTATTTATATATTCTTCGCGTTCTTTTTTCTTTTCTGGTTTTTGTAATTCTTCTGGTATAGGTAAATCACTAATAGGCTTTGCCTTTTTTTCTACTGGATCAAAATAAGAATTAAAAATTTTTAAGAAAATCCACTGAGTCCATTTATAATATGATGGGTCGGTTGTATCGATTTCTCTATCCCAATCATACGAAAAACCTAAGGATTTCAATTGTCTTTTGAAATTTTCGATATTCTTTTTTGTTGTTATAGCAGGATGAATACCTGTTTGCATTGCATATCGTTCTGCTGGTAATCCAAAAGCATCCCATCCCATAGGATGCAAAACATTAAATCCACAATGACGTTTATATCTTGCAATAATATCAGTTGCTGTATATCCTTCTGGGTGTCCAACATGTAATCCAGTTCCAGATGGATAAGGGAACATATCTAATACATAAAATTTTGGCTTATTTGTATCTTCTAAAGTCTTAAAGGTTTTATGATTTTCCCAATATTCTTGCCATTTCTTTTCTATTTTTTTAAAAGGATAACTCATATTACCAAAACTTCTTTATAAATGCTAAATTCAAATACTTTTATAGTTTATTCTTCTATCTATAAATATCACTGGAAAATTCTTAAATTGATAAAATTCTTCATCGAACCAGCGAAAATTTTTTCTAAGAAATTTTTCAAAAAGCAAATGTATAGGGTATGAGGTCTCAACACTTTTTTACTTATGAACGTAATTTAACATCCATTAACATAACTCCTTTTCATTTTAGATTTTTGATGCATTTTACTGATTCAAAATTTGAAGGTAATTTGTCTTTAACCATAAACTATCTTTTAAAAAAATATTTGGCATATCTTTACAAAATTAGTCTTGCCCCTTCTAAAAGAACGTTAACAACAACTTATCAACCAAGAACCAAAGAATATATTATAAGAAAAATAAGTGTTCAGCCTACCTATTGGGAGGAAACTCAACAATCTAAGGTTTTATTTAGGATTTTCAGTAAGTTTTATTCTTCGTATCATGATAGATTGGGAAATGCAAGAAGAGGGAATTCCAGTTATCCCTATATTTTATCGGCATAATCTCAATCAAGACGATATTGAAGAACATGAGTATATCCAATACGGAAATAGTTATTCATCTTGTAACTTTTAGAAGTTTATAACTTGTTTTCGTGTCCTGCGGCATGATTTTGATATAATTTTTATTTGATTCTATAAAGATTTAGTTATATTTCTTTATGATATTAAAATGTGTTTTTTATTGGGAGAAGTACTTTATCTTTTAAATTTTCGACAATGCATATAAAAAAAGCATTCCCCAAAGGAATGCTTTTTAATAAATGACTTTTTTGGTTGTTGATTCTTTAATTAAGCCAGCAGCAATTTCGTTCAATTGAATCTGACTTGTTCCTTCGTAAATTTGTAAGATTTTCGCATCTCTAAAATATTTTTCTACGGGATATTCTCGAACATAGCCATAACCACCAAAAATTTGTACTGCATTTGTTGCTACTTCCATCGCAGTTTCTGAGGCAAAATATTTTGCCATAGCAGAGAATTTCGCAGTATCTTTATGACCATTTTCCGCCAAGATAGCTGCTTTATAGGTTAGTAAACGAGCTGCTTCGATTTTTGTTGCCATTATCGCTAACATATGTTGAATTGCTTGGAACGATACAATCTTAACACCAAACTGTTCTCTCTCGCGTGCATATTGCATCGCTGCATCGTAAGCACCTTGTGCGGTTCCAACTGCAGAAGCTGCTACTGCTGGTCTCGAAAGATTTAATGTTTTTAAAGCATGGATAAAGCCATTATTTTCTTTACCGCCCACTAAATTTTCAGCAGGTACTTCGCAATCTTCAAAAATCAATTGTCTTGTTTCGGAACAACGAATTCCTAATTTATCTTCTTTTTTTCCAAAAGAGAATCCTGGTGTACCTTTTTCTACTATAAAGCAGCTTATTCCTCTCGGTCCTCTCGATTTATCTGTTATAGCAAAGACTGTATAAACATGAGCTTGCCCAGCACCAGATATCCATTGTTTTGTTCCATTAAGAATATATTTATCACCTTTTCTAACAGCTGTTGTTTGTAAAGAAGGTACATCAGATCCTGCATTAGGTTCTGTAAGACCAAAAGCAGCAATAATTTCTCCCGATGCAAGTCTAGGTAGCCACTTTTTCTTTTGTTCCTCTGTTCCACCTACTTCGATGGGGAGGGCTCCTAATTTCGTTGCTAAAAAAGCAGTTCCTACACCTAAACATCCATAAGCGATCTCTTCTGCTAAGATAATATTGCCCATCATTCCTAATCCCATGCCACCATATTCTTCGTCAAACATCGCTTGGAATAATCCAGCTTCTCGAAATTTCTCGAATACTTTCCATGGATATTCATGCTTTTCGTCTAATTCTTTTCTTACTGGAATAACTTCGTTTCGTACGACATCTCTTACCAAATCTTGAAGCATTTTTAATTCTTCGGATAAGTTAATAGGTATTGATAATTCTGACATATTTACCTCATTTGTAAAAAATTATTAATACTCAATTAAATTTATTTATTCTTACATTCAATAAAAAAATGTCATTCAGTTACAATTTTATTTATTTTTTGTATTGCTGTTTATATTGGTTGCGGCAGGTTGTACTTTTTCAACTCGAAATTGAATAATTCTTTGTCGATTTCTTTTTAATAATGTAAATTTGTAATCGTTATATACAATACTTTCGTTGATTTCTGGAAAGCGTCCTAAGTGTTCAATAATAAAACCTGCAACCGTTGTATAGGCTTCGGAATCTGGAATAACATCATCGTTTACAAATTCATTAAAATCGAAAATATTACAACTTCCACTAACTAGAAAAACATTTTCTTTTATTTTTATAATTTCTTTTTCTTCGTTTGTAATTTCTGTAATATCTTTTATATCGCCAACGATTTCTTCTAGTATATCTTCCAATGTTAAAAGTCCTGCAGTTCCACCAAACTCATCTACAACGATTGCTAAATGTGTTTTTCTTTTTTGCATTTCTTTTAAGATTTTTCCTATCTTCATACCTTCGGGAACAAAATAAGGGGGTCTTACTAGTTTAGACAATGAAAAAGATTCATTCTTTTGTAGATGAGTATTTTCTTTCCATAGAACTCTTATCAGATCCTTCATATGGAGTATTCCAATAATATTATCTAAATTATCTTTATAAACTGGAATTCTACTATACATCGTTTCCATAACTTTAAAGATTTCTTCTAATGTGGCATCTACTGGTAGTGCTACCATTTCTACGCGTGGTATCATTACTTCGCGTGCATCCGTTTCGTTTATTTCTAAAATATTTTCTATCATTTCGTGTTCACTAGTTTCTATTGATCCCTTTTTTACACCCTCTTCTAACAAATGCAGGATTTCTTCTGACAACAGTTTAGTTTCCGAAAAGCTTGTTCGGTCTTTAAAAGGCTTTAATAGAATATTACTTGAATAAATCAAAATCTCGCTCAATATAAAAAACAACTTATTAAATATTGTTAATGGATAAATAATCAATAATGCTACCTTTTCTGAATAATGCAATGCTAAAGATTTTGGTACAAGCTCTCCTACAACAATTTGTAAATAAGTTATCAAAAGTACGATAGTAACAAAAGAAATTTCCTGTGCTAAAGAAACAATCAACATTGGTAAGTTTAGAGATTCTAAAAAAAGAGATAACTTCCCTACTAAGGTAGCACCACCAAAAACCGAAGCAATTGTACCAATAAGTGTAACTCCAATCTGAACAGTAGCAAACAATCGATTTGGATCTTTATGTATTTGTTCTATTAATTCTGCCTTTTTATTACCTTCTTCTATTAGTGCTTTTAATCTACTTTTTTTTATAGTAATTAAGGCAATTTCGGAAGCACTAAAAAAACCATTCAATAAGCTTAAAATTATTAATATTATCAGGTCCACCATAAGATATTTTAAAAATATTTTCTTGAAAACAAAAACATCATTCTCGAACTATACTTTGTTTATTAATTTATACAAAAAATATATGTAAAAAGCTGGCAAGTAAAAAAAAGTAGACATAAACGATTTATTTTTTTATAATTAAAAAATTAAAAACAAATTTTCTTGTTTAGAGAGGAAGAAATAATGTATTCTTATAGGAGAAATAGTGTGATCCATTATAAAAGTAAATACGAAATCCAAAAAATGAAGGATGCAGGAAAATTAGCTGCAGAAGTTCTTTACGAAACAGGACTTCGTGTTAAAGCAGGCATTTCTACCTTAGAATTGAATGACTTTGCTCATAAATATACCATTAGAAAAGGTGCAGAAAGTGCTCCATTAAATTATAAAGGATTTCCCAAAAGTATTTGTACTTCTATAAATGATGTCGTATGTCATGGAATACCAAAGAAAGACGAAATACTAAAAGAAGGAGATATCATAAATATTGATATTACAGTCAAATATAAAGGCTACCATGGTGATACATCGCGAATGTTTTTTATTCCACCAATTTCGGAAAATGCAAAAAGGTTAATAGAAGTAACAGAAAAGGCTATGTGGATCGGTATTCAAGCAGTAAAACCAGGTAATCTTATTTGCGATATAGGCTCTGCAATAGAAGATTTCGTAAAACCATACGGTTATGGTATTGTAAGGGAGTTAGCTGGTCATGGTATTGGAAGGAATTTTCACGAAGATCCGATCGTTCCCCATTACAAAAACAACGAAGTTAAAATAATAATGAAGCCAGGAATGACTTTTACTATCGAACCAATGATTAACGAAGGAACTTACGAAGTTATATTCGATGAAAATGATAAATGGACTGTTCGAACAAAAGATGGTAAACTTTCTGCCCAATTTGAACATACAATACTTGTAACACCTGATGGTTACGAAGTATTAACTTTGTTATAATTTTTTATATATTTTTTTTAACTATTCTACAAATATTTTTTTAATAGATGCATTTTTTGCTTGAAAATTAACAACAATTTAATTCATTATATAAATAGTTTTATGAATATTTTTCTAAAAATAAGTTTGATTATTTTATCATTCTTTTTTGTATTTTGTAAAAGTACAAATATTATTCAATCTATTAATCGAAACGAAGTCAACATCATCATTTTAACAGATCAAAAAATTCAATTCTTATTACCAAATAATTGGCAATTTTATTTTTCTTCTAAAAAATATTTTCATTTAGTAGCAAAAGAAGATACTGATCCTTATGGATTTATGATAGAATATAGAGGTTTAACCAATACAACAAAAAACCAAAAAGAAAGGGAACTTTATGCAGAAGGATGGTACAAAGCCATACAACTAAATTATCCTAAATGGGAATATATTGAAAAAAAATATACAGAAATTAATTATAGTGATAGTAAAATCTATAACTATCAATTTTTAGGTACATTCTTTGATGGAACTGTAAAGATAAAGAAATTAGGCTTTTTACGATTTTATAAAGATAGAATCCATGCCATCTATTACACAAGTAAAGAGGCAAATTTTAATCAATTTTCATCGCTCATAAAAGAAATAGATCAAAATATTGTCTATGATGTTAGTATTCCCACTTATTAAGAAAAATTCTTTAAATTTCTTTTTGCATATAAATATTAAAATATTTGACATCCCAAATTTAAGGAAAAAAGATTCTAGATAAATGAGTATTTCCGAAGTAATACGATTATTGATTATTGGATTAGGATTAATTATTGGTGGAATAGGAATATTTCATCAATTAATAGTAGGTGGGATTGTAACTCGCCTTACAGAAAGTGACGAAAAAGACATTCGATTATATCTAATGTCTTGGATCACCCATGGAGCTTATATTTCTTTGTGTGGTATATTACCAGCAATATTATTAATTTTTTATCCCTATTATGAACCTTCTTTATTTACAACATTGTTTATTTTGGCTATTGCTATTGTAATTATGATCTTTCATATTGGAATAACTGGTTTAAAATATAAAATCATACCAATTACCTTAGAATTTATTTTATTAATTCCCTATTCTATTTTGATTTTCCTATATTACATTTTAAATACATAAACTTTTTTTATTGCCATTATGTTGAACATTTCTAAATATGACATTATGCCTTTTTTAAAAAATTTCGAAGACTTAATATATAGTCTTTTTCGCGCTGTTTCAGGTTTTTTGTTCATGCAACATGGAATTCAAAAGCTATTTGGTGGATTGGGAGGTACCCAAGTAGAAATCTTATC
>Ga0197142_1005101_pt1 | contig 10393 bp, 6 predicted proteins | sample GBS60_MetaG_FD_148614 | JGI IMG/M metagenome (GOLD analysis project Ga0197142, IMG submission 148614) | Sediment microbial communities from Great Boiling Springs, Gerlach, Nevada, United States - GBS 60_MetaG | ecosystem: Environmental > Aquatic > Thermal springs > Hot (42-90C) > Sediment...
GTTCGATTGATCCGGGTCTGGGCGGTCACGGCCGTGACGCCCCTGGCGCGCATGCTCGAGGCATTGCGCAGCGCGGTGGGCGGATTCGTGGATTCGTATCTGCTACTTCACGACGCGGTGGAAGAAAACCGGCGGCTGCGCGCCGAAATCGGCAAGCTCAAGCTGGAGAACCAGTTCCTCAAGAACGAGCTCGCCACGGCGGAGCGGGCCCGGGCGCTGGCCGCCTTTCAGGCGCGCACTCCTTCAAAAACGGTGGCGGCCCGGGTCATCGGCGCCGGCGTGGGCGCCACCTCGCGAGTCGTCTTCGTGGACCGCGGCTCCGCCAGCGGCGTCATGCGCGGCATGGCCGTGATTACCCCGGATGGCATCGTGGGCAAAGTGGTGGCTGTCTTCCCCACGGCTTCCCAGGTTCAACTCATCACCGACCCGACTTTCGCCGCAGGCGTAATCTCGGAGAAGCACCGCGTACGCGGAGCCCTGAAGGGACAGGGGCACGGCGCTTGCCGGGTGGACTACGTGCAGGCGGAAGAAAAGGTCGAAGTGGGCGAGTGGTTTTACACCTCGGGCGACGACCGCGTGTTTCCCCGCGGCCTGCCCGTGGGCGTAGTGACCGCGGTCCGTGACGGCAACCCCTTCAAGGAGATTTTCGTAGCGCCCACCGGGCTGCAAGGCGGTCTGGAGGAAGTGTTGATCGTGCTCGAAGGAGTCCACCTGAACCTGCCCGAGCACAGAACGGCGGACACGCGCATGTACCTGCTGCCGCCCCCTTCGGACGCCGGTCCGGCAACCAACGCGCGGCGCGGCCCGGCCACCGACGCGGATCGGCTGCTGGAGCGATATCGCGCCGTCGGTGAGGCTCAAGGCCACAAGTTCGGCGAGGGACTGCCGGGATCCAGGCCGCCCGATTTCAATCTGGATCCCTCGGCTCTCCCCAAGCCTGCCCCGCCGGCTGCGCCCAAACCCGCGCCTGCGGTCAAACCGTGAAGATCTCGACCGCCTGCCTAAGCGCTTCCAGCGGGTCGCGCCGCGGCACGAACTCGTGGGCCACGAAGCCCTGGAAGCCCAGGTCGGCGATGGCGCGCGCGATCGCGCGGTAATTCAGCTCCTGGGTGTCGTCAATCTCATTGCGCCCGGGATTGCCCGCGGTGTGGATGTGGGCGATCCACTGGATGTTGGCCCGGAGGGTCCGGATGATGTCGCCCTCCATGATTTGCATGTGGTAGATGTCGTACACCAGCTTGACGCGGGGCGAGTTCACGCGCCGGACCACCTCGACGCCCCAGGCCGTGCGGTCGGCCTGGTAGTCCTTGTGATCCACTTTGCTGTTGAGCAGCTCCAGGCAGACCGTGACCCCTTTGTCCTCGGCGAAGGCCTTGATCCGGTTCAAACCGGCGACGCAGTTCTCCAGACCTTCCTCGTCGGAGAGGCCGCGGCGGTTCCCCGAGAACGTGATCACGTTGGGAACCCCGGCTGCGGCTGCGCGTTCGATGTTTTCGCGCATTTGCCGTTCGATCTTGTCGTGGTTCTCCCTGCGATTCAGCCCGTCGGCGATCGTCCCGCCGCCCGGAGCCAGCGACGGGACCAGCCCGAACTTCTGAACCGCCGGCCATTCCTCCGGCCCGATCAAGTCAATTCCTTCGATGCCCAGAGCAGCCGCATGGCGCGCCAGCTCCTCCAGACTCCAGTTGCGGAAGCACCAGCGCGCCACCGCCTGCTTCAAACGCCCTTTGCGGGCTACCGGTTGAGCCAGCGACGGCAACCCTGCCGTCAAAGCCATTGCACACCTCCGCGTCATCATGGTTCCATCTTCCCCGATCGCGAGGCCCGTCCGTTCACAAGCGCGGGCGAAAGATTCTGCCGTGAAGCAACTCGCGCCGTTTCAAGCCGTTGGCGCGCCCCAGGGTCACGCTTGCCCGTTTTCCGCATTTCGATCCGGCGGAACTCGCCAGTATAATCAAACGGCATCCCGCCCGGCGGCTTGCGCCGCCGCAACCGCTTTCCGGAGCGATCCTGATGAACGAAATCCAACTCGCCAACTTGCCTTCCATGCTTTCGCTGCTCGAAGACGAAGCCGCTCGGCGACCGGAAGGTTGTCCGATTGTGCTGGAGCAGCCCACCGGACGCTGTTACGCGCTGGAGGCCGCGTCGCGGGAGGCGCTCGACGAGCCGCAGCGGCTCGGCGACGCTCAGCTCCTGGGGTTCGTGTACCCGGGAGAGATCGAGGCCGTGCTGCGCTTGCACTTCGCATTCAACCTGAGTTGGTTGGCGCAGCCGGCATCGGGGAAACTCGAAGGCTGGGTCGGGATTCCCCTCGAGCCGCGCGGCGTAGCCAAGGCCCGGGCCACCCTCGCCGGCCCGTTCCTCTATGCGATCTGGCGCGAAGAAGAGGAACGGGCGCGGCTCTGCCTGAAGCCGTTACGGCCAAACCAGGCCGGCTTCGTCCGCGATCTCCGCGTGGAAGCCTGTCCCGCCGACGAGGCGGCGCAAGCGGAGTTGTTGGCCGCCTTGTACGACGCCCATCCGCTGCCGGCCTTCGAGGTCCTGCTCGAAAAATCGGCGCGCGGGCGGGCGGCCGAACACACGACGCGGCTGCTCGATTTCTGGCGCGACTCGCACCCTGCCGCCGCCGCCGCGATGTGGCGCGCCCTCGATCACGCCGGGCAGATGGCCGAGCTGCATGACTGGCTGTGCCGGATCGTCGAGGCAAGGTCCCGGGAAGAGTTTGCGGAAGAGCTCGCATGGGCGCCTTTGCAGCCGGGTTGGCCCGCCGAGGCCTGGATCGAGGCTCTCGCCGGCACGCTGCTCGATGCCGCTCTGCAACCGTCCCGGTTCGAGCGAATCCGCGAAGCCGCGCGCGCCGGCCTGCGCGTGCTGAACGAGCCGACGCTGGTTCAGATCCTCGCCGATCTCAAGCGACAAGCGACCGGGCGGGCCGAAGCCGCCGTGCACTCGGCCCCCGCGGACGGCGTGCGCGAGCTGATCGCTTCCCTGCCATCCGACGCCGCCGGGGCGCTTCGCCACAGGCTCCTGGCCGAGCTGTGCATGCGGGCGCAGACCGATGCCCATCGAGCGGCCTGGCTGGACGCTTCCTTCGAGCTCTCGCCCGAGGGCTTGCGCGACTGGCAGGAAGTTCTGCACGGCCGCGTGCGGCTGGACGGTGAAGGACCGACCCGCAGTCCGCGCCTGAACCTCGCGGTGCTCACCCACGGCCTGAGGCGGCAGCACGGGATCCAAGTGCACCTGCCGCTTCTGACTCGCAGGCCGTGGGCCGAACGGCTGGAAACCCTGGCCGGCGCAAGCGTGGAAGCGCCATTGGACGGGCGGCTGCTGGTTCGGCCCCGGGAGGTTGCGAAGGCTGCCGGCGAGGACGAGCTGGCGCGGGAGGGCATGTGCCTCTGCGGCGCTCTGGTGGCGCGACCGGCCGGGCGAGACGCGGCTCCGGACCTCTGCTGGTCAGACGCATGGCGACTGAGCCCGGTTCAGGCGCGGTCGAGCCTGGCGCCGCTGCTGGCGGCCTACCGCTTCGATACCGCTGTGGCGTGGCTGGATCAGGCGATTGCGGAAGCGGAACAAATCGAGGTCGAAATGTCTTTTTCGGTTCCGGGCCCCATGGCGGCCGTCTGGCTGGAAGCGCCCGTGGAGCGCAGCCCCAATTACAAGGAAGCCTACGCCGAAATGTCGGTCGCCGTGCAACAGGCCCTGCGCGCGTGGCTGCCCTTCATTTACTTCGCCGATCTGGCGCGCTACGACGCGTTCGGCGTCGCCTGCCCGCTGATCGTCTACCGTTGCACGCTGCCGTTCCGCAGCAAGGCCAAGACGGAATTCACCTACGACATCATGAGCGCGGAGAGCGTTGCGGTGGCGCGCCGCTCGACCGGCATGGCCCTGGCCGCCGAGCTGGCTCGCATCGAGCAATTGCTCCTGGCCGCCGGCAAACCCGAGCAGGCGCGCCTCTACCGACCTTCGCGACGGGAGGTGATCCTGTCGAACGTGGAACGCGCGCCTCGCTTGTTCCACTCCCTGCTGGTGACCGACGCCATGCTCGTGGACCATTTGATCCGCTTCGGCGTGCATGCCGGAGCGCTGCGCCGGGCGCTCGAGCACGAGCCCCAGCGAGCCATGCGGGATCTGGTGAAATCAGGCGAAGAGCTGGTGAAGACCTTCAATCGCCGCCTGCGGCGGCTCTATGGCGGCGAGGACTTCACGGGCCTGGGCTCGTTGCTTCTGATCGAAGCGACCCGAGGCCTCAACGCAGCCCTTCGCGGCGACACCACCCTGAACGGGATCTTGCATGTAACCGTGCGCATGCGGGAGGGGCGCACGGAGCAGGCCTCGTTCGTCAACTCCGATCCGGGCCAAGCGGCAATGGCGTGAAGCCGGCGGCCGGGCTTAGTCAGCGCTCCGCGCGACGGTAAATCCGCGTCAGACGCGTGGCCGTCTCCGGGCGGTACGGTACCAGCCACCCGCGCAGCTCGGGATAAGCATCCATGCGCAGCGCCGGTTGAATGGCGGTGAGGCCGTCCACGATCCAGTCGGGGCGACTTTGGACGAGCTCGCGGCGGCTGCGTTCGGCCAGCTCCGCATCCGAGACGTGCGTGTCGAAAAGATGACGGTCGGCGAACACGCCTGTCAGCGGCTGCGATTCCAGGAAGCGGCTGGCGGCGGGCATGCGCGTGTAGACGTAAAGCTCCGGCCGGTATCCCCACACGAACAGCGTCTGGCCGGCCTTCGCCGAGGCGCGCAGCCGGCGAGCCGCCTCGCGACTGTCGGCGTCCAGCGCCACATCGCGCCAACGATGCGGCCGGCCCGCCAGCAGGTCCCCGGCGAGCTGGGCGTAACGAGGACCGAATCGCACCGTCGGTACGAGAAGAGCAACAGCCGCGAGCGCGAGGTAACGCGGCGGGCTCAGCGCCAGGCCGCGGGCCGCCGCCACCACCAACGGAAGCAACAGCAGGAAGTAGTAGCGCGGAAAGAAGCGCAGTCCCAAAGCGACGCCGGCCAGTCCGAGTGCGCTCCAGAGGGCCAGGCGCAAGGCAAGTCTGCTTCGTTCCCGTCGCCAGAAGGCCACCGCACCCAGAATGAGCGCGGCGTGGAAACCCACCCAGCCGGCTGTACGCGCCAAGCCCTCACGCAGCGGGGCATCCACAAAAGTGTCGCGCGCGTACGTGGCGCCCAGTTGCCAGACCTGGCGGTAGTAATCGGCCAGCGCGCCGCCCGCTCCGAGCCATGCCGCAACGAGGACGGACGGGATGGCGAATCCCGCCAGCATGCGCCCGGCGCCGCGGGGATCGAAGATCAGGCAGGCCGCCGGCACGAACAGTCCCTTGGGGTTGCACTGGAAGGCAATGCCCGCAGCGATGCCGGCCGCGAAGGCGCGTCGTTCGACGGCCAGCCAGATCGCGGCGGCGTGCGGGGCGAGCATCAGAAGATCGGACGCCAGGGGAATCACGGCGGCCGGAAGCCAGAAGGTCAGGCAGAAAGCGAGCAAGGCGGCGGCGATGCTCTCTTCGCGCTCTCCCCACAAGGCGCGGGCCAGCCGTCCCGCAAGGAAGCAGGCGGCCAGCACGTAGAGGCTTCCCGCAAGCCGCAACGGCCACCCCGTTTGCGCTCCCCACAGCAGGCAGATGGCCGGCGCCAGCGGCGGCTTGTCGAACCAGACTTCGCGATACAACTGGCGGCCGTGCAGCATCTGGACGGCGGCCGCCATCGGCAGCGTTTCTTCGGGCCACAGAATCCCGCTGTGGCACAGGCGGAACACCGTGAGGGCGAGGCCCAGCGCCGCCCAGCGGGCCAGTGATCTCATGCGCCGCTCGCCGTGCGCGCCAGCAGACGCGCCAGCGTTTCGCGCAGGCCGGGACCGTAATCCGGGTCGGCCAGGGCGAATTCGACGAAGGTGGCGAAGTAACTGGCGAAATTGCCGATGTCGTAACGTTTCTCGGCGGGCGGAAGTTTCAGCGCCAGCACGCGCCTTCCCTCTTCGCACATCAACTGGATGGCGTCGGTGAGCTGGATTTCCCCCCGCGAATCGGGTCGGACCCTGCGGATCATATCGAAGATCAAAGGCGAGAAAATGTAGCGGCCCGCGATGGCCAGGTTGCTTGGCGCGCGGCCCGGCGGCGGCTTCTCCACCAGATTCGCCACGCGGAATACTTCGCCCTCGCTGTCCGCCGCTTCGATGACGCCATAGTGAACCGTCTCCTCCGGCGGAACTTCTTCGACGGCCAGCACGCAGCTCGCGTGCCGCTCCTGGAACAGCTCGGCCATGCGCGAGACGGCCTGGGAGCCCGCGTTCAAACCGATGATGGAATCGCCCAAGGCTACGACGAACGGCTCCTCGCCCGCGAAGTGCTCGCCGCACAGCACCGCATCACCGAGGCCCCGTTGCAGTCGCTGCCGCGTATAAAAAAATTTGGCGTCGAGCTCGACGGCGCTCAGCTCTTCGAGCAACTCCTGCTTGTTGGCCGCGGCCAGCAGACGCGCCAGCTCGGGATCATGATCGAAGTGGTTCTCGATCGAGGTCTTCCCGCGCCCGGTCACGAACAGGATCTGCTCGATGCCGTTGGCGACCAGCTCTTCGGCCACATACTGCACGATCGGCTTGCGCGCCACCGGGAGCATCTCCTTGGGCTGGGACTTGGTCGCGGGCAACAAGCGCGTCCCCAGGCCGGCGACGGGAACGATGGCGGAGCGAATGAATTTCTGCATAAGCAGCATCCTCACGGCCAGGGCATGGAAAGCGGCCCGCGAGCCGCATCGAGCATGCGCACGCGGCGTGCGACGGGCTGAACCAGCTCCAGCGCCCGTCGCAGCGCGACCACGCCGGCGTCCTCCTGTTGAGGCTCGGCGCCGCTGAGACGTTCCATGATCACTTCAAGCAGGCTCTTGCGGGGCGGGAAGAGCTTCAGACGCACTTCTTCCTTTTCGGGGATTCCCGCGGCCTGTTTGGCCAGTCGGAGCGCCGTCTCGAAACCGCCCAGCTCATCCACCAGTCCGAGCGCCTTGGCGTCCTCGCCCGTCCAGATGCGCCCCTTGGCGATTTCCAGGACGCGTTGTTTGGGCAGGCGGCGGCCCTCGGCGACCTTGCTCGTGAAGTCGTCATAGACGCGATCGAGCCAGCTCTGGAAGCGCGCCCATTGCGCCGGCGTGTAATCCGTAGTCCCCGACCAGAAGGTCGCGTTGGCGCCTTCGTGCACCTCGTCCCAGGTGATGCCGAGTTTTTGCCAGAAGCCGGTGGTGAGCATCTTGCCGCCCAGCACGCCGATCGAACCGGTGATGGTGCCAGGCTGAGCGACGATCTTGTCGGCAGCCATGGCGACAAAGTAGCCGCCGGAGCCGGCTACGTTCCCCATCGAGGCGATGATGGGCTTGCCCGCCTTGCGCGCGCGCACGGTTTCCTGCCAGATCGTGTCGGAAGCCACGTAGGAGCCGCCCGGACTGTCAATGCGGAACAGAATCGCCTTGACCTCCTTGTCCCTGATGGCCTGGCGGAAAGCCGCGGCCACGGTCTCCGAACCCATGACGAGTTCGCCGAAGACGGGATCGAAGCCGCTCTTGCCGCGCTGCACGCCGCCAACGCCGTAAATCAGCGCGATCGTCTGACCCTTGGCGTGGGGCCGGCCGGCGCGCTGCAAATACTGGATCAGCGGAATCACCTTGGCCCCCTTGCCGGCGCGCTCTTTCACCTTGTCGTAAACCTGCTCGCGATAAGCCACTCCGTCCACGAGTTTGGATTCGACCGCCTCGGAACCGAGCAGCGGGCCGCGATCCACCAGCGCGCGCACTTGCGGTTCGCTCATGCCTCGTCCTTCGGCGATGCCGCGGATCATCTGCGCAGCGAAGCTCTTGACCACGCGCTCGGTGGCTTCGCGATGCGCGGGCGTGAACTTGCGCTCGGTGAAGATGTTCATCGCGTTTTTGTACTCGTAGCGATGGTCGAGGCGAGGCGTGATCCCGAGCTTGTCCAGCGTCCCGCGGAGGAAGAACGCTTCGGCCAGCACTCCGGTCAGACCCACGTCGCCCGAGGGCTGCAGCCAGATTTCATCGAACGCCGTGGCCAGATAGTAGGCGTTGCCGCCGGGCCCGAATTCGCCGAACGTTTCCGCGAAGGCCACCGCGAACTTCTTCTGCTCGCGGAAGCGACGGATGGCGTCGCGCAGCTCTTGGACCTGCGCCATGCCCAGCGGCGCCGCGCCCACGCGTGCGATCAGACCGGCCACGCGGCGGTCCTGGGAGGCGCGCGTCAAAGCATCGAGCACGTCGCGCAAGCCGGGACGCTCGCCAAACAGGGCGCGGGCGACGGGATCGTCGGGAACGTACTCGGCCAGCGGGGTCTCGAAATTCGCTTCAAGAACGGCCGGCGACGGCACGCCGCCCCGGGCGATTCGTGCGGCGACCCCGGCCACCAGGCCGAGGACGAACACCAGCACGGTCAAGGCGCCGACAACGGTCAGGAACCTGACGATGATGCGCTTCATTTCCGTTATCCTCGATGGTCGTAGGACCCGCTGCGGCGGCTCTCAGCCGCGCGCGGGACCGATCGGGCTTATTGTAAAACGTGCAGCCTGCGGACTCCATGATCACGCTTTCGGCGCCCGCCTCGCGGGCCGGCGTGCGCCTGGACAAATTCCTGCACGAAGCGTTGCCGGAAACCAGCCGCGCCCGCATCCAGGAATGGATCCGGGCCGGCCGCGTGCGAGTCAACGGGCGCGTCAGCGAGCCCGCCTACCGTCTCAAAGGCGGTGAGACGATCGAGGTCGAACCTGCGGCCCCGCCCCCCTTGCGCGCCGAGCCGGAACCCATACCGCTCAGCGTGCTCTACGAGGACGAACACGTGATCGCAGTGGACAAGCCGGCGGGCATGGTGGTTCACGTCGGCGCCGGCCGGCGCTCGGGCACGCTGGTGAACGCCTTGCTTGCGCGCTACGGTTCGCTTTCGGGCTCGGGCGGCGAGCTGCGCCCCGGGATCGTACACCGGCTGGATCGGCTGACCAGCGGCGTGATTCTGGTGGCGCGAAATGATCTGGCGCACCAGCGGCTGGCGGCGCAGTTTGCGGCGCGGCAAATCGAGAAAGTTTATCTGGCGCTGGTCCACCGGGAGTTGAAGGAAGATCACGGCGTGATCGAGTCCCCCATCGGGCGGGATCCAGTCCGACGCACGCGCATGAGCGCCCGCGTCCGGCAGGGTCGCGCCGCGACCACCGAGTATCGCGTGCTGCGTCGTTTTCCGGGCTTCACGTACTTGGAAGTTCGCCCCCGCACCGGACGCACGCACCAGATCCGGACACACCTGGCGAGCATCGGGCGCCCCGTGGTCGGCGATCCGGCCTACGGCGCGCCGCGACGCGTCGAAGGCATGCCTCCCCTGGAGCGTTACTTCCTGCACGCGCACCGCATCGGTTTCGCGCATCCGGTCACTGGCCAATGGGTCGTGATCGAATCGCCCTTGCCGGCCGAGCTGCGCGCCTGGCTCGAAGAGCTGGAAGCGCGGCGCCGATGAAGCCGGAAGGGAGTCCGGCGCGCTACAGGTCGAGCGATCTCGAACCATTTCCGCTATGATTCCCTTGGGCCCGGCGTTGACGCCGGAATGACAGCCTGGCCAGCTATGACTTCCAAACGCTCGCTTGCGCGCGCCCTCCGCCCGATCCACAACGACACGTTCATCCACCCCTGGCCCGAGGCGGGCCTGGTTCTGTTCAACAGCCCGTACGATCCCCCGGCGAGCCTGCGGATCGAAAACGGGCGCATCGTCGAAATGGACGGCAAGCCGGAAAGCGAATTCGACGCGCTGGACCGCTTCATCGCCCGCCATTCGATCGACTGCGAGGCAGCGCCGGAAGCCATGGCCCTGGAGCCTCGCGAGCTGGCGCGCATGCTGACCGACATCAACGCGCCGCGATCCGAGCTGGTGCGCCTGTGCGGGGGCTTGACACCGGCGCGCCTGATGCAGGTCGTCTCCGAGCTGAACGTGCTGGAAATGATGATCGCGCTGGCCAAGATGCGCGCCCGGCGCACTCCTGCCAACCAGGCCCACGTCACCAATCGCAAGGAAAGCCCGGCATTGCTCGCCGCCGATGCCGCCGAGGCGGCCGAACGTGGCTTTGCCGAACTGGAGACCACGGTGGGCGTCTCGCGCTACGCCCCTCTGAACGCGCTGGCCGTGCTCGTGGGCTCGCAAACGGGTCGCGGAACCGCGCTGACGCAATGTGCCGTGGAAGAGGCTCTGGGACTGCGGCTGGCCCTGCTGGGACTGACCACGTATGCCGAGACGCTGTCGGTCTACGGCGATGAGCGCGCCTTTCGCGATGGCGACGACACTCCGTGGTCCAAAGCTTTCCTGGCCTCGGCCTACGCATCGCGCGGCATCAAGGTGCGGTTCACCTCCGGCACCGGCTCG
>Ga0197142_1005102_pt1 | contig 10393 bp, 8 predicted proteins | sample GBS60_MetaG_FD_148614 | JGI IMG/M metagenome (GOLD analysis project Ga0197142, IMG submission 148614) | Sediment microbial communities from Great Boiling Springs, Gerlach, Nevada, United States - GBS 60_MetaG | ecosystem: Environmental > Aquatic > Thermal springs > Hot (42-90C) > Sediment...
CCGCCGCCCGCGTGATCAAATCATCTGACAAACCCGCCGATAGTCGCCCCACCGTCCCCATAGAACACGGAATAATCACCATCTGCCTATACCCCGCCGACCCCGACGCAAATGGCGCAAAGTAATCTTTGTGGTGATACCGGGGGAAAGTCTCAGGAAAGGGTTTTTGCAGCTCCCATTCCCACACCGTAAGGGCATTTTCGGACAGCACGACCCCCACTTCCAGGGGGGTATGCTGACGAGCTTCGGCCAGGTAATGCAGAAGCCGGTCTGCATACAAGCTTCCGCTCGCGCCCGTAATAGCCACCACGAGCCTCATAGCGCGACCCCCAGTCCCACCTCCCACTTTGGCGTAGCAGGATACGCTCGCGACGGCGCCTCCCCGTAGGTGCCCGACCGAAAATACGGTAGGAGATGGTAATAAGCCTCCACAAAAGCCCACTGCCGCCCCACCCGTGCATATACCCCACCACGCATGGGCGCCAGGTGGGGATTCCCTTCTATGCGTACTTTCTCCACTCGGCCTTCCCGCTCAGCCACATACTTGATACTGCGTCCCACGCGATAGGCCCCCCACAGACCGGCCTCCATCCACCACTTTGGAAAAAGCGCCCGCTCTTCCCACTTCTGGAAGCGGATCCCGCTCATGAACATCACTGCCCCGCTCCGGTATTTTAGCCAGAGGTACTGGCCCTCGGGCACAAGCTCTACACCCGGCACGACACTCGCACTCGTTGCCCGAAAAGTGACCTTCTCGAAAAGAAATAGCGGCAAGAAGGTCAAAAGCCACCGTCCGCCTGCTTTGCCCCCTATACCCCACCGCCAGGAGATTCCTACCCGGGCACTGCCTGATAGAAGAGGCACCACCGGAAAAGTGTCTGTGAGCCCAGTCACCACCGGAAACGACCGTCCAACCACAATGTCAAAGTTTACATCACGGTCAAAAAGCCGGGCAAGCGAGTCCGGCATTTCTACCTGGGCACCCACCATGCCCCCCAGAAGCAAAAGCCAGCTCCGCCTCATGAAGCGGCTACGGGCTCTTTCAGCCGCACCTCTATCGTCGTCCCATCCGCCGACATCTCGGCGAAAAAGACCGCCGGACCCTCTATCCGGTTTTCTATCACCACGTCTGCAAGCCGCTCTTCGAGATACCGCTGAATCACCCGCTGCAAGGGCCGCGCCCCAAACTGCTCATCAAACCCCTTCTCCACCATAAACTGCTTCGCCGCATCTGTCACCTCTATATCCCAGTGCTTCTCCGATAGCCGCTTGCGCAGGTCGTTTAGCTGAATCTCCAGAATCGTCAGAGCCAGCTCCTTCGTAAGTGCACTGAACACGATAATATCATCTATCCGATTCAGGAATTCCGGTCGGAAAACCCGCCGCAGTGCCCGGTCCAGCACTTCCCGCATGGCTTCCTGCTGGCGGTCCTGCCGGGCCTTTGTTACGAAGCCCACCCCTGTCCCAAACTCCTTCAGCTCTTTCGCTCCCACGTTGGAAGTCATGATGATGATGGTATTGCGAAAATCCACCCGCCGCCCCAGTCGATCGGTGAGAGTCCCATCGTCCAGCACCTGAAGCAGCAGGTTGAAGACATCGGGGTGAGCCTTTTCAATCTCGTCAAAGAGCACCACGCTGTAGGGCTTGCGGCGTACAGCCTCCGTAAGCTGGCCACCCTCATCATAGCCCACATAGCCAGGCGGCGCCCCGATCAGGCGAGAGACCGCAAACTTCTCCATGTACTCGGACATGTCTATCCGAATGAGTGCGTCTTGCCCCTCAAAGAGATATTCAGCAAGCGCCCGGGCCAGTTCAGTCTTACCGACCCCCGTCGGCCCGAGAAAAATAAACGACGCAATAGGCTTGCGGGGATTCTTGAGTCCGGCCCGTGCCCGCCGAATCGCCCGCGTAACCCGGTCTATCGCCTCATCCTGCCCCACAATCCGACCCTTTAGATGATCCGCCATACGTGCTAAACGCTGAATATCCCCTTCCCCGATCTTCTGCACAGGTATCCCCGTCATAGAAGCTACCACCTCGGCAATATCATCCGCATCTACCTTGAAGCGCTTCGTTTTTAGCTCCTCCTCCCAGCGGGCTTTAGCCGCTTCGAGCTGATCCTGGAGCCGCTTTTCCAGGTCCCGTAAGCTGGCCGCCTCCTCAAACCGCTGCGTGCGCACAACCTGATTCTTGCGCTCCCGCACTTCCTCTATCCGCTTCTCCAAATCCAGCATCTCCGGCGGGAGCTGCAGATTAGCCATGTAGACCCGTGCACCAGCTTCATCCAGCACATCCAGCGCCTTATCCGGAAACTGCCGATCCATAATGTACCGCCCACTGAGCCGCACACACGCCTCTGTCGCCTCGTCGGTATAATGCACATGATGGTGCTCTTCATACCGGTCCTTAAGCTGCCGCAGTATCTGGATGGTTTCTTCCTCCGTGGGCGGCTCCACCATGATTTTCTGGAAGCGCCGCTCCAGCGCGCCGTCCTTTTCTATGTACTTGCGATATTCGTCGAGGGTTGTGGCGCCAATCACCTGGATTTCTCCCCGAGCCAGCGCAGGTTTGAAGATGTTGGACGCATCCAGAGAACCGGAAGCGCCCCCCGCCCCAATAATAGTATGCAGCTCATCAATAAAAATAATCACATCTGGCGATTTTTCCAGCTCGGCCAGGACACTTTTCATTCTTTCTTCGAACTGGCCACGATATTTCGTGCCTGCGACCAGGGCAGTCAGGTCTAAGGCTACGATTCGCTTGTTCATCAGGACCCGGCTTACTTTGCGCTGGACAATTCGCAGAGCGAGGCCTTCCACAATGGCAGTTTTGCCCACGCCGGGTTCGCCGATGAGGACGGGGTTATTTTTCTTGCGGCGGCTGAGGACCTGGGCTACGCGCTCTATTTCGCGCTCCCGGCCAATAACAGGGTCCAGTTTCCCTTCGGCAGCCATCTGGGTTAGGTCCCGTCCGAAGTTATCCAGAATCGGCGTGCGCGACCTGGATGACGTTCTGTAAGAAGCGCTCCCACTGCGGCGTGGTGAAGGTTCCGACGGCTCAAATGGCTCCGAGGAAGACATAGCCGATGGGGGCTCCCCGCGTAGTACCTCTAACACATTTGCATAGCGTATCCCATACTGCTCCAGGGTTTGCGTAATAGGCGAGGACTCATCCCGTAAAAGTGCCAGAAATACATGTTCTGGCTGAACTTCTGGGGACTCTAAGCGGGTGGCCTCAATACTGGCCCGCCGGAATATCTGCTCTACCTGTCGGGAAAGCAGTAGCCGCCCACTTTCCACGGGCCGCTTCACAGGCGCCCGAACCCGGTCTTCCAAATCCCGTCGCAGCGCCTTTAGGGGAACCCCATGCTCCTCTAAAATCTTGGCCACTGGCGCCTCCGCATCCCGCAAAAGCGCCAACATCACATGCTCTACCCCTACATAGTCATTCCCCAGCCGAATCGCCTCCTCCCGACTAAATGTCAGTAGCTCACGCGCCCGTTGTGAGAAGTTGCCGTCCATAAGTTATGATAGGATTAGCAAGATTCCTGCCAGGATAAACAAATTCCCTACGGCCAGGGGTAGCAGCACCTTCCACCCAATGCGCATCAGGTGGTCGTACCGAAACCGTGGCAACGTCCATCGCACCCATATGTACAAAAACACAAAAAAGAGCGTTTTCAGAAGGAGCCACCCGGCTCCCCAGAGGTTCTGAGCCCATATAGGCCACATACGCACGCCCAGGGCCCCTTCAAAAGGCCCCAAATACCCCCCCCAGAAGAAAGTCGCCATGAAGGCCGATGACAAAATGATATTCAGGTACTCCGCCACGTAAAAGGCCCCGAACCGAATCGCCGAGTATTCGGTGTGATACCCGCCCACCAGCTCTTGCTCCGCCTCCACCAGGTCAAAGGGGGCCCGATTTGTCTCCGCAAAAGACGCCACTATATACACGAAAAAGCCGATTGGATTCAAAAATACAAACCAGGCTTTGCGCTGAGCCTCCACGATAGAGCGAGGTTCTAAAAAATCCTCTCCACTTTGGATGTATGCCGTCAGCAGAAGTACACTCAGCAGGGCGGCCCCCATAGCCAGCTCGTAAGACACCATCTGCGCCCCACTACGCAGGCCCGCCAGTAGCGAGTACTTACTCGCCGACGCCCACCCCCCCAGCGTTATCCCATACACACTTATAGAAAGAATGCCCAGCAAATACAAGATGCCCACCGACCCCGAGAAGAACTGAATATGTGGTGAAATAGGTAGCATAACTATCGTCCCCACAGCGATAGTAACCATTAGAATAGGAGCCAGATACTGTAAAAACCTATAGGACTGTACAGGCTGAAAGCCTTCCTTGAAGACGAGCTTTACAACGTCGGCCAAGGGCTGGAGAAGGCCCCACGGGCCTGCGCGATTGGGACCTATGCGATCCTGGATATAGGCGGAGACTTTGCGCTCTAACAGGGTCGTATATGCAGTTATGGTGAGGACGACCAGGGCGGTCGCAGCTAAGATGAGCCAGAAGAGGAGGTCCATCGGGGCAAAGGTATAAAGAAAGCCCCTGCCTGGTAGCAGGGGCTGAGAAAGTAGAGAGGGCTGTCTTTTTTTTTAGAAGGTCCAGAGATGATGCTCAAACTCGATCATTTGCTGGCGGCGGAGCTCAGCCTGGTTAAGCGTATTGACCACGTCGCCGGAGACGATCGTCACATACGATGAGAAGCGCCGCAGCTCGATGATTTCTCGCATAGAGCGATCTTCGGCGTCATTGGCCCGGTTGCGCCATTGGGTATCATCCATCACATCCATCACATCCTTGTAGCGGAAGCAAACGGCATCCTCGTCGGGCAGAGCACCCTTGGGATCTACACGCACCAGACAGAGATACTGGATATCATAGTACATGTCTGATTTGTTTTTATCAAAGATGCGATCCTCAATAAAGCGAGCCAGAGTACGGTAGTACTTGATATAGGGAAAAGCATCCTTAGAAGAAGGCGTGCGACCACTTGCATCAGCGTCTACTGGGCCACCCACCCCCTCCTCCACATCCATCCCCTCATCCATAAATTCACCACTACTATCAAACTCATCTGCTTCTACCCCCTCCATGTCCCCACCTCCAGAAGCCTCCCCACCACCCTGCTCTATACGGCGAGAGTAGCTGTCAAACTCTTCAAAGCTCATCTGCCGGCTAAGATTTTTAGGATCGAAACCGACAAACTTTCCCTCCTTGAAAGCTTTTACCAGCGCTACAATAAAACCTTCCCGGTTGGAGTAGGGAGATTTGTCTGTTATAGGATCGGTGCTATAGTTGGTGTAGAGCTGGTAGCCCTCTTGCCCGCTTTCCAGAGATACATTGATTTTTTCCCGAAGGTCCAGGGTGATGACGACCTTCTTCCGCCAGAAGTGATCGTCAGTGCGTGGCGGAAACTGAGCCTGCACGATGGCCAGCCCAGCCAGTACGACGAAGTATCGCATAGTTCCGATGGTTTTCATCTTCCAACAGTGATTGGAAATACAAGTTCGCTTACTGCAAAGTTCTCCTTAACTTGCCTATTCTGAAAATTCACCCGAAAGATGTCTGCAAACTGAACGTACACGACATTTCCAGGCTGCAATCCCCGAGAGTAATCAGTCAGGTCAACGGAAACTACAGGGCTCTGAGCAGTTTTACTAGTAGGTAGAGAGCCTACGCGCTGCGCACCTGCCAATCCCTTGACTACTTTTACCTCTGGATTAGAGATGACATATCGGGCATCTTCGGGGAGCGAGGAGGCAAAGTCTTTATCAGGCTCAACCCGTATACGTATTGTAGCGGTGCGAGGGACAGGGCTGGTACCATTGTAAGGCTCATTGCCCACATACACCCGAATAGAGGGACGGGGAGGAGGAACTACCTTGTAGGTCAGATCCCCCAGATTCACAAGCTGCCCACCCAGACGAGTTTTTACGTCTAAACGACAGGTCTTAGAACCGGCCCTGGGTACTACACGAAATTTCTTCTTGCTCTGCTTGGACTGAATAACCTGGGCATTGCCTGCCGCAACCACCGGATCATACAGTTCGCCTAAGGCAGGCACATCTATATTGAGGTCATTGCCGCACTCCGCATACAAGAGCTGTACTGCCGCCGAAGTCACCACAATCTCAGGCTTGACGACCTCAAAAGTCTTGCTCAGTTTTAGCTCCTGGAAACTACCGTCTGCTTTGGGAACCTTTGCGACGACCGTATATTGCTGCTTACCCTTACGTTGGCCCTTAGGTATCACAGCGGCAGAAGCTGGGATGGTAAAGACAGCCGAATAGCCACCTCCCTCCAGCTTCATCGTGCCGGTACCCGAGAAAGTCGGCTTGGCTTGAGAGCTCGTTGCCGCCACAAATACCTTGGTCTCAAACCGCATACCTGCCACCACAATCTCACTGCGAGGTGCATCTACCAGCACCAGGGAGTCTATCTTGAAAGTCACCTGGCCGAGCTTGGACTTGAGGAGATTTAGAAGATCAGTCTCAATGACTCTCACATCGTTGATGTACTTGTAAAGCACAGCAAGGTTTGCTACGGCGGGTGTCATGTGGAAGGTAAAATACTCCCAGGTCTTGTCTTTTGACTCTTTCTCTTTCACATAGGGATTGTCCTTAGGGTCTACAACAAGCTTGTCGAAGCCCCGGCCGCTGTTAGGCGCAACGCCATTATTGTAAGAGGCATAAAACCGATTAGCCCAATCTACGAAAGAATCTAAGAGCTGGTGCATCTCGAGGGCTTTACCTTCGCCACGCCCATTATTGGCAGCGTCATTATTTCCCATCCAGTAGCGATAGTTATTTTCCCGCTCATCCAGACGCTTGAGACGACCCGTCTCAGCATCCCGACCAGCCACTTTCTCATCAAAGAGAGCTTCAGCGTACGCTTTGAGAGCATTGACTACGGAATCCGTCTTTGCCCGAACCCTATCCACCTCGGCCAGAAGAGGCTCATTCTTACGGGAGCCTTGTTCCATCTCTTTCTGGATGGCCGCCTTGATTGCCGAAGCGAGCTCGGTATTAGATTGCTCAAATTTATTTGCTGTATTCTGGAGGGAATCTGCGAGGTTTTGAAAAGCCTGAAGCACCTCAGCGCTTACGTTAAGTGCCAGAAGCGCTGTAAGCACGAGGTACATCAGGTTGATCATTTTCTGTCGGGGAGTCAGCTTACCGCTTGCCATAGGACCCTTACGTTAGCGTTGAAAAGCCGAGGATATACCAGATAGCATGCCACCATAAACGGCATTCAGGCCGCGCAGGTTGGCATTCAAGGAAGTAACCTCCTGGCGGAGCTGCTCCACATCCTGAGAGGTACCCTCTAGCGTAGATACTACCTTGCCCAGACCGCCATAGAAGCGACTGATAGCAGCAACATGCTTCTGTACTTCCTGAAGCTCATTTTCATATACGTTATTGAGCTGGGCAATAGTATGAGAGAGCTGCTTAAGCTGAGCCTGATAACCCTGAATGTCCGCGAAAGAAGAGGCTATTTTAGTCATAGCATCGGCGGTTACGGCGTAGCTGTTAGATAGGCGCTCTACCTGAGCGGAGGCCTCCTGGACTTTGTTAGCAAAATCGCGAGTCACCAACGCCGCATCCGTAATGCCAGTGAGGTTGTCCACATTGACACGAAGCCCCTCTATGGCGGTAGCCAATCCTTCCAGCAGATCAGGCGTAAGGCTTGTTTCTTGAAGGGACTTTATCCCCTGGCCAATGCCAGGCAGAATGCCGGGACCACCCATCCCCCCAGCCAAGCTCAGGTCAATCTCAGCCCCCTCCTCTTCTGCGAGCTGAGGGAAAACTTTGGCCCAGTCCCAATGCTTATCCTCTTCAGGGAGCGGCTCTAAGCCAGACACAAAGAATACTGCCGCCTCCGTACCGAGCCCCACTATTAGCATTTCATTGGCTCCGGGCAGGTGCAGAATCTTGAAGAGGGCACCAATGATAACGACAGCCGCACCCCAAGCATACAGATACTTCATCGCAACGCGATAACCCTTGGAGCGCAAAAAGGCGTCGAACCAGCTTTGATTTTTCTTACTCGCCATAGTATTTATCAAGTTTTCAGTTCACGGTTTACATAGCTCCAGAGCGGCCGATGACGGACACGGCGCAGCGAAAGCCGATGTGCGACTTTGTCGTGTCAGCATATTCGTAATCCCGCGTGCCCACGGAGAGGAAGTATGCCACATCGTTCCAGCCGCCACCGCGCACGACTCGCCGGCGATTCTGCTTACGAGGGTCCCGGTAGACGGGATTTAGGTCATGGGCATAAGCAATAGGACCGGTTTCCTCAAAGTCATCCTCACACCATTCAGACACATTGCCGACTGTATGGTAGAGACCATAGTCATTCGGGAAGTACGATTTCACAGGGGCAGTGTATTCAAAGCCGTCTGCGATGTAATCGCCGCGCCCGGGCTTGAAGTTCGCCAGGGGACAGCCTTTAGAGTTGCGCGTATAGGGGCCGAGCCAGGGATAAATTTTGTGTTCATAGCCACCGCGGGCAGCATATTCCCATTCGGCCTCGGTAGGCAGACGCATGCGAGGAATAGGTGGAAGCTCCCGAGAAGCCCGATAGGCATTATAAAAGAGCGTCCGCCAGTAGCAGAAAGACTGCGCCGCATACCAGTTGACCCCTACCACCGGATAGTCATCAAAAGCAGGATGCCAGTAATAGTTTTCTACCAGCGGCTCATTATAGACAAAGTTGCCAAAGTCTCTATTCCAGACCTGCGTATCCGGGTAGACGAGCCGAAGATATTCTTCCTGGTTGTTTATCTTTTTGCCATAGTAGCGCTCCATAAAGGAGAAGACGCTATCCATGAAGGCATTTTCAGAACCAGCCACGACCTCATCCACAAACTGACGGTACTCATTGTTGGAGATTTCCGTATCGTCTATGTGGAAGGAACTTATGGTAATCTGACGAATGCGAGCATTTTGGGAGTAGTTTACATCCTGCTCGTTGTTACCCATGTGAAAGGTACCGGCCGGGATTGTCACCATGCCATATGGGAGAGGGTTATCCCATTTAGGGCGGTTTTTTACGCCGGTGAGCTCGCCTCGGGCGCCTGTACTTCCACCGCCACAGGCTACGAAAAGCCCGGTTGTCAGAAGGAGGGCCAGAGTTGGAAGCAGCTTGCCTTGCATACGCATAGTCATTGGTCGAGGCAAATATACGCTGTTTTTCATATTTGCAAGCGCTTTCATATCATCGGAAGTCTTTGCGGTCACGCACGCCATAGTCAGGTGGGATCAGTCTCAGAGCTGGGGCAAATGTATACACGATGACCAGCTCATGCGAGCCCGTGGTTACTGCTCCCAGCCGGGAGAGCGTATAGTCATACGAGTACCCTACAAAAAGCGCCTCAGAGGCCTGAAGTCCCAGAAGACCACACACGGCATCGCCCAAGCGATACGAAGCCCCCAGGACCACCGGCTCCACCCGCAAGGAGAGATTGAGGTCGAGCATGTACTGGCTTTGGGCTATCTTGAAGAAAGCGGAGGGCTGCAAGAAGACGTTGTCTGATAGGCGGGCGTTATAGCCAGCCGTGGCATAAAAGTGGCGGGCGATTTTGGAGCGGCCCGTAGAGGTGAATTCTTTCAGTTTGGGTTCGGTCAGATGGAGGCCTGAGATGCCGATGTAGAATTTATCCTCGGGCAGGGTGAAATACAGGCCAGCCGCCACATCTGGCATCAGGATGGAGGTAGCCCGATTGAAGAGGGTGGGGTCAGGTATCTGTTCGGGACGCAGAGAGGCGCCATCCAGGGACTTATTGATGACGCCGCCGGCTACGCCTAACTGCAGGGCACTGCCAGACTCGCCGAAAGGAATACGGAAAGCATAAGCCGCCTTGACGTCAGCTGTCCGGAAAGGCCCTATCTGGTCGCCCAGAAGGGACAAGCCCACGCCCCCACGCAAAAATGTAACCGGTGTATGGACATTGAGGGCGAAGGTGCTGGGATGACCATCTATACCGAGCCACTGCAAGCGGCCCAGCCCTACGATCTGCCAGGCCCCTGCATAACCTGCGGCCCCGGGATTAAGCCCGAAACGATTATACATGTACTGGGTAAACTGCGGGTCCTGCTGAGCCCACAACCCAACCCAGCTTGCCCAGAAAAGGAAGTAACGGCGCACGAGTGCAAACATAAGGCTTTTAGCGCAATTGCAAGATGCACTTAGCCCTGAGTGCGGAGGAGATTTCGCAAAAGGGCCAGTAGAGAAGGCACTTCCGGCTTCGGCGCATAATCGTGAATCCTGAGTCCATAACTCTCAGCAATGCGCTGAGTATCTTCGCCATAGACCAAAACGAGTGTATCTTTTTGCTGGAATTTGGGGTGATTGTGAAACCATCCCATCACAC
>Ga0197142_1005104_pt1 | contig 10392 bp, 2 predicted proteins | sample GBS60_MetaG_FD_148614 | JGI IMG/M metagenome (GOLD analysis project Ga0197142, IMG submission 148614) | Sediment microbial communities from Great Boiling Springs, Gerlach, Nevada, United States - GBS 60_MetaG | ecosystem: Environmental > Aquatic > Thermal springs > Hot (42-90C) > Sediment...
GCAGAAAACAAAATCCGGCCGCCGGCAATCCGTCCCGGCCGGGCCACCAACCGCATGATCGATAATGCAGTAACCGATTTCCCACAGCCGGATTCCCCCACCAATCCGAGCGTCTTCCCCTCGGAAATCGAAAAACTCACATCATCCACCGCCCGGACCAACCCCTCGTCCGTATCGAAATAGGTTTTCAGATGCTGCACTTCCAGTAGGGCCATGCCTATCCTTTCGTTCGATGGCTACCAAAGCGCCGGGGTCCGTTGGCTCCTGACCGGCAAAAGGGGCCGACCAAACGGGCCGGGGCTAGCCGATTACTGACCTTCGCAAATCTGTAACATTTTAGCCGAATGGAGGGGCGTGCTTGTCACGCCCGCCGAGGGGGATTTAAAGCGGATCACTCCCAAGGTATCGGACCTGACAAGCAGGTCCCTCCAAGGGGATCTTCATTCGGCTAAAATGTTACGCAAATCTTAGTGCCAGGCAAAATCCCTGGTTTTTCAACCACCCGGGGTGTCTCTTGGTTTTGCGAAGATCAACAGGGCTTATCCGAGCGCCGATCCAGCCCGCCTCCGGCCCGAACACGCACCGACCGGCCTTCCCAGACCGTCCAAAGGCTTTTAGAATACCGCCCATATCCAGGTTCGCACGGACTGCGGGGCTGCCGGGATTCCGGGCTGTCCGCCCCCTGGGGCTCCTGGGCGAACCAAGCGGCGCTCCGCCGGCAGCGGCGCCTGGGCGAACCTCGAACCCTCACCACCCCAAAACGTCCGGTATCGTTTCCGCCTTCCTGCAATGTTCATTCAAACTTCCTATTGTATCCAGGAAGACCTCCGATGAACAATGCCAACCTTGCACGGTCCGAGCGGTCCACACCGGCCGAGCCGACGCTTCTGGGCCATCCGCCGGGGCTTTTTACGCTGTTTTTCGCGGAAATGTGGGAACGCTTCTCTTTTTACGGCATGCGTGCCCTGCTGATTTTTTACATGATTAAAGGGTTCCTGAAATATCCGGACACCGAGGCCTATGCCGTCTATGGGGCTTATACGGCGCTTGTTTATACGGCGCCGCTCGTGGGCGGCATTTTGGCCGATCAACTGTTCGGCCCTCGCCGGGCGGTTATCCTGGGCGGACTGCTCATGGCCGCCGGACACCTGCTGATGACCATCCAACATGAGCTGGCCTTTTTCACCGCCCTGGCCCTGTTGATTGCCGGCAACGGCTTTTTCAAACCGAATATTTCCACCATCGTCGGCAGCCTGTACGACAACCAGGGGGGGAAAAAAGACGCTGGGTTTACCATCTTCTATATGGGCATCAACCTGGGGGCGGCCATGGCGCCGATTCTGTGCGGCTATGTGGGCGAAACCTACGGCTGGCATTATGGATTTGGGTTGGCCACGGCGGGGATGCTGATCGGCGTAGCTATTTTTGCTGCTCCGAATCGGCTGACCCAAGTGCTTATCTTGGTCGGCGGATTGGCCACCGCGGTTGCCATGCCCTGGTTGCAGGATAGTCTGTTGCAACTGGGGGTTCGGCTGTTTTTGTCCGCTTCGCTTTTGGTCTCGGCGGCGGTAGCGGTGGTGGCATTGGGCCGGGGCGGACTGGCCAAACAAGCCGGCGCACCGCCGAGCGATCCGCCGCTGGCCCGGATGTTGGGCGGCACCCAGATCGCTTATCTGGTGGTGTATGCAGGCCTTGCGTTGGCCATTCCGTTGACCGCTTTGCTGGTGCAGCGAAGCCAATGGGCCGGTTGGGCCTTGGCCGTGGCCACTGTGGCCGCCTTAGTCTATATCCTGGCCGAGGCCGCCTTCCGCTCCACCCCCATCCAGCGCCGCCATATCAGCGTGATCCTGGTCCTGATGTTTTTCTCCTTTATCTTCTGGGCCTTTTTCGAGCAGGCCGGCAGCTCCCTGAATAACTTCACCGATCGGAATGTGGATCGGGTCTTTGAAACCCGGTGGGTCCAGGCCGACCAGGTGGGCCAACCCCTTCGGTTTCGGGTGCTGGTCCGGCCCGCCGATCAGCAACTGGCTGATCTGCCCCTGCTTTCTCAGGAACAGCTCGGCTATCACCTCCAGGGCAAGCCGTTTACCATGAGCGATCTTGTCCGGCTTCGAGAACAGGCCGCCCAACAGCCCACCAATCCCCAAGCCCAGGTGCTCGATTGGCCGATCGGCCCGGAGCATATCGGCATGGGCGTTGCCGACTCGGAAATCCCGGCCTCTGAGTTCCAGGCCGTGAATCCGGTGTTTATTTTGCTCTTCGGCTTGGCGTTTAGTGCGCTATGGGGATTTTTAAGCGCCCGGGGCTGGGAGCCGAGCACGCCGGTCAAGTTCGCCCTGGGCCTGGTGCAATTAGGCCTGGGCTTTGGCGTGCTTTGGTACGGCGCCCAACAGGCCGACCAGCGAGGCATGGTCGGCCTAGGCTGGCTGATCCTAGGGTATCTGCTGCACACGACAGGCGAACTGTGCCTATCGCCGGTGGGCCTGTCGATGGTCACTAAACTTTCCCCGGCTCGGATCGTCAGTACCATGATGGGTGCTTGGTTTTTGGCCACGGCTGTATCCCAATACGTGGCCGGGCAGATCGCCGCCTTGACCGGTGTGCCGCAGTCCGAAGGCGCTACGGAAGCCCTCATTCCGCCGCCGACCGAAACCCTGGCCCTGTATGCGGACGTGTTTGGCCGGATCGCCCTCTGGGCCATTGGCGCCGGGTTGTGCTGCTGGCTCTTGGCCCCACTGCTTACCCGCTGGATGCAGGAGGACCACCCCAAAGACCCATAAAAATCGCTCCGGATCGGAAAAATCGGTGCTCTCTTACCGAGTTGTCGTTTTGGTACATTTGTGATACTTTAGCCGTTTGAAGAAATAAAGGAATAAGAAAGGAATAAGATTGTGTCATTCCTGCGGAAGCAGGAATCCAGGCCGCTTTGTGCCTGCTAGGGTGTTCCTGCTGGGCAAACGGAAACTTTGGGATACTTTTGGATTCCCGCTTTCGCGGGAATGACACGCTGGGTTTAGCCCGCCGAGGGAGAGGCTAGTTGCTTCATTGGGCTAAAGTGTTACGAACATTTTAATTTGACTGTATCCACCCGGCCAGGCCACCACCATATATAGGGGCTAAAACTGGCTGGAATTCCATAGATTGGGGCAATCGCTCCCGGTGGATACAGTCAAGTTAACCCAATGGAAGAGCGTGCTTAGTAGGCCCGCAAAAGCGGCGATCCAAGGCAGATACCTCCAAAGGATCGAACCTGACAAGCAGGTCCCTCCAAGGGTTTCTTCGTTCGGCTAAAATGTTACGTCGTATTCCTTTTGGGCCGAGATGTTCCCCCTTCTTACCGAAGGTCCCTAAAATTGGAGACTTCTCCCCGACTAACTCTTCAGCCGCATGAAGTACCCCGTCTCTTGCCTGGGGCTAAACCCAGCCTGTCATTGCTGCGCAAGCGGGAATCCAGAAACTACCCCAGAGTTCCCGCTTGTCCAGCCGCAACACCGGTGCAGGCGCCAAGCTGCCTGGACTGCTGCTTACGAGGAAGGACACATCGCTGTCCTCCATTCGGCTAACATGTTACAAATCTCAGTTACAAATCTCAAACTGTAAAGGAAACTGCCCAACCCCGGCAAAAACCAGCAGAACAGCGCCGATTCGGCCCTTTCGAACCGAAGGGATGGATCCGCCGGGAGAACGCAAATAACTCCTTATTTTGCAATAAGTTATGGCCAAAACCGACGTTCCTATTTACAGTTTGAGTTACAAAAATATTACAACACACTAATTTGACTGTCTCTACCGGGATCGGTCCCTACCAGTTGTAGGGGCTAAGAATCGGCCCGAACACCACAGGAACCTCTGAATAATTCGACGTGTACAAAAAAGAAGTATTTCCGGAGATTTTTCGAAAAACCCTATATATTGGGCTATTGACACTACTAACACACAAGATGTTGTAGCTACGCGCTGCGCCTCGAAGACCGACCCCATCGTCGAAAGTTCACATGGTTCCCTATATTTTCAGGATTTTTCAGAGGTTCCCACAGATTGTGGTCATTGGGCCGGCAGATACAGTCAAGCTAAAAGAAAGGCTTGCCCCAGGTTTTCTGACACCGGGCTAGACGCTGCCGGACGGAGAAAATGGGCATTTCTGGACCGTCTCTGAGTTTGGTGGAGGAGGGAAGGACTGCGTATGAACGTTCCAAAACCAGGTGCCATTCTGTCGGGGCCTCTTTTTCCCGAACCCGTTCAAGTAATCCGCTGTACGCTCCTGGGAGCGGCGGTCAAGCTGGTGGGCAAGGGGTTGTTTTCCGGCCAGGTGTATGAACCCATCCTCGATGCGGATCAATTGGCCTGCTTGACGGTTCGTTCTGAGGAGCCGACTTTTGATGGGGACCCGGTGCATTTTCGGCTGGGCATTGAGGCGCAGCGGCTTGCCTTGGCGTATGAGTACGCCCCGTATTTTTCGCTTTCGATTGCTCGTGTGGATCCGTTGCCGCATCAGTTGGAGGCGGTGTACGAGTATTTTCTTCGGTTGCCCCGCATCCGGTTCCTGTTGGCGGACGATCCGGGCGCCGGCAAGACGATCATGGCGGGCCTGCTGCTGAAGGAGTTGAAGATTCGTGGGTTGGCGAAACGTGTTCTGATTATCACCCCTGCGAATCTCACTTTCCAGTGGCAGCGGGAGATGAAGGACAAGTTCCACGAGAGTTTTGAGATTATTCGCGGCGACGTTCTCCGGGCCAATTATGGAACCAATCCTTGGCAGGAGAGGAATCAGGTGATCACTTCTATTTCCTGGGTTTCACGGATCAAGGACGCCCGTGACAGCCTGCTTCGCAGCTCCTGGGACCTGATTATCGTCGATGAAGCGCACAAGATGAGCGCCTCCGATCCGAATCACAAGACGTTGGCCTATCAGTTGGGCGAAGCGCTGGCTACTCGGACCGATCATTATCTGCTCATGACGGCCACGCCGCACAAGGGCGACCCGGAGCATTTTTGTCTTTTTTTACGGCTTTTGGATGCCGACGTGTATGGGGACGTCAAGAGTCTTCAGGAGGCCATGCAGCGGAACTCCGCGCCGTTTTATCTTCGGCGGACCAAGGAAGCGATGGTCAGCTTTCCGGACCCGGACACGCGGCAGGTCAAGAAGTTGTTCACCAAACGGATTGTTCAGACCATTCCCTTTCAGATTGACGCCGACGAATGGGAGTTCTACGATGCATTGACCCGATATGTCGAGGATCAGTCGATCAAAGCGCAGGCGGCTGATGAAAACACGGGCCGCGTCGTGGGGTTTACCATGGCGATGCTGCAGCGCCGGTTTGCCTCCAGCGTGTATGCTGCCCGCCGCAGTCTGGAGCGGATGCGGGACAATCGGCAGAAGATTCTCGACGATCCCCAGGCGTACCGACAGCAACTGATCCGCCGCCAGTTGCCTGAGGATTTCGATGATCTGACGGAGGAGGAGCAACTGGAAATCCTCGCCGAGCTGGAGGAACTCGTACCTTCGGTGGACCCGCATGAGCTGCGAGAGGAAATCGGTCAGTTGAGTCGGCTTATCGACCAAGCCCGGGCGTTGGAACAGCGCGAGGTGGAGACCAAGTTGAGCAAGCTGCGCGAGGTGCTTTCCCAGCAGGGCGTATTTCAGGATCCCTCCATGAAGTTGCTTTTGTTCACTGAACATAAGGATACGCTAGATTATCTCGTCGAGAAGTTAACCCAATGGGGGCTGAGAGTTACGCAAATCCATGGCGGCATGAAGATTGGCGACCGCGACACTCCTGAGACTCGGCTTTGGGCGGAGCGGCAGTTTCGCGACTCGGCCCAGGTCCTGGTGGCCACCGAGGCCGCCGGCGAAGGCATCAATCTGCAGTTCTGTTGGTTCATGATCAACTACGATATTCCGTGGAATCCCGTTCGGCTGGAGCAGCGGATGGGCCGCATCCATCGCTACGGCCAAGAGAAGGACTGTCTGATCCTCAATTTTGTGGCCACCAATACTCGCGAAGGACGGGTGTTGCAGAAGCTTTTTGAGCGTCTGGAGCAGATCGGGCAGGACCTGGACCCCCAGCGTACCGGCAAGATTTTCAACGTCCTAGGGGACATTTTTCCGGCCAACGAGTTGGAGAAAATGATCCGTCAGATGTATCTGCACAACCAAACCGAGGAGAGTATCAAGGCCCGCATTGTCCAGGAGTTGGATGTGCAGCGATTTCGCCGGATTACGGATTCGGCTTTGGAGGGGCTGGCCAAGAAGGATTTGAACTTAGCGGCCCTTGTAGGCAAGCGTGCCGAGGCCCGTGAGCGTCGGTTGGTGCCTGAGGTGGTCGAGGAGTTTTTTCTCCAAGCAGCGCCTCGGGTGGGACTGAACCCCAAGCCAATGCGTCCTGGCAGTCATATCTATCAGATCGGTAGTCTTCCGCTTCGGTTGCAGGCGATGGGCGAGCGGTTGGAGCCCCGTTTTGGTCGGCTCGGAAAGGAGTACAAGCAGATTGTCTTTGACAAGGCGTTATTGGCCAAGCACCCTACTTGCGAATGGGTCACGCCAGGGCATCCGCTTTTTGAGGCCGTTCGTCAGACTCTTTGGGAGCAAGTGCGCGACGACCTGGCCCGGGGCAGTGTATTTTACGATCTGCATACCAGTCAGCCTTATCATCTGGAGGTATTTTCCGCTTCCGTCAGGGACGGACGGGGCAATGAGTTGCACCGATGGCTTTTTGTGGTCCAATCGTTTCTGGATGGCCAGATGCTGCTCAAGGAGCCGACGATCTTCCTGGACCTCATTCCGGCGCCGCGGGGCACTGCGGTTCCCGGCTCGGAGGGGCTGCCTTCTCCAGCGGACCGAGAACGCACCTTGCTGGAGCAGGGGCTCCGACAATTTCTGGACAAGGAGGCCTCCAATCGCCGCGGCCAACTGCAGACGATCCGCCGCCATGTGGAAATCAGTCTGAATGAACTGATCCACCGCCAGAACCTTCTTTTAGCTCAGCTTTTGGACCAGCAGCAGGCCGGCGATCGTTCCCCGCAACTGGCCGCCAACATTGCTCAGTGTAAAAGCCGCCTCGATGAACTCACCGATCGTCTCAATCGCCGCCTGGCCGAGTTGGACCAGGAATGGCAGTGCATGCTGGGCGACGTTCAGCGCCTCGCCTGCGCCTGGGTCCTGCCGCATCCCGACCGTTCCACCCCCACCCTCCGTCCGATGGTTCGCGACGAGCAGGTCGAGCGGATTGCCATTCAGGCGGTCATCGCTTATGAGGAAGCCCACGGGCGCCAGGTCGAAAATGTCGAGGCCCAAAACCGCGGGTTTGACCTCATCTCTCGGCGTCCGCACCCAGAGGACCCGGCGACGGCCATGGAGGTCCGTTTTATCGAGGTCAAAGGTCGTTGTGGTGTGGGCCAGGTCGCTTTGACCGCCCACGAGTACAAAACCGCCCAGCGCCTTGGCCACGACTATTGGCTCTATGTCGTCTTCCATTGCGAGGGTACGCCGCAGGTCCATCCGATTCGCCATCCTGCCCGGCTGGGCTGGAAGCCGGTCCTCAAAGTGGATCACTACTGTGTTGATCCCCCGGAGATCCTTGCTGCTGAGGAGAGGCAGCCGTCATGAGTTATGTTCGTCGTCTTATTGAGGTCGATTTGCCGATCCGGCGGATTTCCGAGCATGCGCGCAGGGACCAGAACATCCGCAAGGGGCACTTGCACACGATGCATGTCTGGTGGGCCACTCGGCCGTTGGCCTCCTGTCGGGCGGTTTTGATGGCCACGTTGCTTCCCGACCCGGCCGATCCCAATTGCCCGCCGGGATTTCTGGAGGAGGCGAGTCGGCTCATGCGGGAGTGGGCGCAGAGGCATGCCCACAAAGCCTCGGCCGACAGTTGCTCCCGCCTGCTGCAAGTGCAGAACAACCCCGCCCTCCTGGACGATCCCGCGGAGCTGCGCAGGGTGTTGCTGGACTTTATTGCCGATTTTGCGGCTTGGGAGGCGGGCGTGGATGCCGACTATCTCCGCACGGCCCGTGCGTTGGTGGCAGCCGCCCACCCGGACGGACCCCCGCTGGTGGTCGATCCGTTTGCCGGCGCCGGCTCCATCCCCTTTGAAGCCCTCCGGATCGGCGTCCAGGCCTTTGCCGGCGATCTGAATCCCGTGGCCGTGCTGATCAACAAGGTCGCCTTGGAATATCTGCCCCGATACGGCCGGCGTCTGGCCGAGGCCGTCCAGCAATGGGGTCAGTGGCTCCTTCAGGAGGCCCGCCAGCGTCTGGCCCCGTATTACCCGGCTGATGCGTACGGACACATCCCGCTGGCCTACATCTGGGCGCGGACCATCACCTGTGAAGGCCCCGGTTGTGGCGCGGAAGTGCCGCTGGTGGGCATGATGTGGCTATCGCAGAAGCGCAAAAACCTCGTGGCCCTGCGCTATCGGGGCCTGAAGGCCGATGGCCACCGGCAAAAGCCAGAAGTGCTCGTGGAGCTGTTTCATCCCAAGTCGGCTACGGAGGTGCAGGGGCCGATTGTGCGCCGTTTTGCCGCCACCTGTCCCTGCTGCGCCTACACCACGCCGTACGAAAGGGTGCGCGAGCAGTTGCGCCGCAAGCGGGGCGGCACTCGCCAGGCTCGCCTCCTGGCCGTCATCACCCTCGATCCGCATGGCGGCCGACACTTCCGCCTGCCCACCCCAGACGACCTCCAAGCCGTCCAACAGGCCGTACACGATCTGCAGCAAAAAAATATACAAGTGGATGGGTTATCGTGGGTACCGGACGAACCTCTTGCTCGCCACGAACCCCGGCGCATTGGGCCTCTGCTCTATGGAATGGACCAGTGGTCCGACTACTTCCTCCCTCGTCAGGCGCTGGCGCTGGGCTCCCTGTGCGAACTGGTCCGCCAAGCCCACGAACAAATCATGCAGACAGAGAAAGCCCCCGCCTTCGCCGACGCCGTGGCCACCTGCCTAGCCCTGGCCCTGAGCAACCTATCTGCCTTTGTTAACAGCATCGCCGTTTGGTCGGCCGACCACTTCGGCAAGGCCTTCTTACAAGGCAGTGGCCTGGCTATGCGTCCGGACTTTGCGGAGGCCAACCCGCTAATGCCCAAGCTGGTAGGCGGAGTGGAATATGCGCTGGGCCTGGTCTGCGACTTCCTGCGGCGGGAGGGAGCGGTGGCTGCGGCCGTGGGGAGCGTGGAGTGTGGGACGGCCACGGCCATCCCGTTGCCGGACGATTCGGCCACCTACGTGGTCACCGACCCGCCGTATTACGATGCGGTTCCTTATGCGGCCCTTGCGGATTTTTGCTATGTGTGGCTTAAGCGGATGCTGAAGGCTGTGCATCCTGAATTAATGCGTTCGGCATTAACGTGGAGTGCGGATGAGATTGTAGTGGACCGTCCCCACCGCGATAGCAAATCTACGAAAAATGCAACGTTTTATGAACAGCGACTTGCGATGGCACTGCAAGAGTGCAAGCGAGTACTATCGCCCGATGGCGTGTGTGTGGTGATGTTTGCTAGCAAAACTACGAGAGCTTGGGAGGCCACTGTTCAATCCGTTGTGGAATCGGGCTTCGCCGTCACTGGTAGTTGGCCGATTGACACAGAACGAGCATCGAGAATGCAAGCCAAGGGCCGAGCAGTTCTAGGGAGCACAGTTCACCTGGTTTGTCGGCCGCGGGAGAACCCGGACGGCACGCTGCGGACCCAACACGTGGGCGAGTGGGCGGAGGTGCAAGCCCAAATGCCCCGGCGTATCCAGCAGTGGTTGCCGCGGCTTCAGCAAGAAGGGATCGTCGGCGCCGATTCCATCTTTGCCTGCCTGGGCCCGGCCCTGGAGATATTTTCCCGCTACGATCGGGTGGAGAAGGCCAGCGGCCAGCAGGTCCACCTCCAGGAGTACCTGGAGAAGGTCTGGTCGGCCGTGGCACAAGAGGCCCTGCAGATGGTTTTGCAGGGCGCCGATGCCAGCGGATTTGAGGAAGACGCCCGCCTGACGGTCTTTTGGCTATGGACCCTTTCGACCGGCAGTGCCGAAGGCCGACGGCCCAAGGCCGAAGCAGAACCGGACCAGACAGGGCAGGAAAACGGCGGCACCCGCCGGCCCAACGGCCGGTATGCGCTGGAATTCGACGCGGTCCGCAAAATCGCCCAGAGCATCGGCGTCCACCTGGAAAAACTCAAAAGCGTCGTAGCCGTGGAAGGCAACGGGGCCCGGCTCCTCTCCGTGGCCGAACGGAGCCGCTCCCTGTTCGGCAAGGAACAGTCGGAACCGCCCACCCCCAAACGAAAAAAGAAAGACGCCCAAAAGAAACTCGCCTTTGCCGAGGAGATCGAACTGGCCGAGGCAGAAGCCGCCCAGGAACAAAAACTTGCGCCGAAGCTCGGCCAGACCACGCTCGACCGT
>Ga0197142_1005105_pt1 | contig 10390 bp, 9 predicted proteins | sample GBS60_MetaG_FD_148614 | JGI IMG/M metagenome (GOLD analysis project Ga0197142, IMG submission 148614) | Sediment microbial communities from Great Boiling Springs, Gerlach, Nevada, United States - GBS 60_MetaG | ecosystem: Environmental > Aquatic > Thermal springs > Hot (42-90C) > Sediment...
GGCGCGGCAGACATTGCAACGCTTTCGCCCGGCGACCATCGGGCAGGCGGCGCGCCTGGCGGGGATTAACCCTGCCGATATTGCGCTGCTCCTCGTCGCCCTCGAACGACAGACACGCCAGGCGACGGTATAGCAGTTCTCACATCGGACAAGGTTGAACACTCCTGGAAGTGGCACGCCCCGCGTGATGACCGGAATAATGAAGATTGAGAAATAAGTAGCTGAAATTGTGGTAGCAATTTCTATGTATAATACTCCTCCTATATACGTGCCAGCCACATAAGACCTTGAAGAATAAACTTGTGCGTTTTCGAAGCAATAACAATTCCTACTATTGCCCCCAGGATTATGCCAATAAAAGGGAAAAAACCAGCCTCCGCTGCAGCTGTTACAAAAATGCCCACAAGCCAACCCAAAAAGTAATAGCTGAAAGCAGTAGCCATAAAATACACGAAGCCACCATAAAATAACACCGATGTTGCATCTTTTAGATGTTCACTTCCTATTCCTGAAATAAACATAAAACCAGCAAAGAAAAACCCGGCAACGCACGCTCCTATTAACCTTGCAATAGGAGCAACTTCTCTATATTGACGATAATACTCAGCAATAGTGATTCCCGTATTGTATGCGAGCATATAACCCATTATAATCAACGAAAGAACGATGATTGCAGTAATTATTGATGCTAATTCCTTACAGTTACTCAACAAAAGTGTACGCCAACGTGAAACGAAAGCCTGTACTTTAACAGAAGTGTTCGTATTTCCATTGTTGAATGTTAAGACCGTATGCAGTACTCCTCCAATCCGTGAATTTCCTGTGTTTACGGTCATCTTTACGGAGCAACTTTGTCCAGGGGGTAATGATAGCACCGGAGTATCTACTGACAACCAGACAGGAGGTGTGGTCACGTGTATCTTCGTAAACCGTCGTCCACTATTGTAAAATGTTATTGTCGTATCGTTGGTTACACCAACAGCTAAGGCACCAAAGTCAACCACTTGTTTGTCAACTTGAAAAGCTGGACGTGCAACACCAAATCCCGCTGGATCGAGCACTGCTAACGCCGCATCTAATCCAGCATCCCGGTTGTCGGTATATTGTTGTACAATATCTCGGAGATCGCGGACCAATTTATTCTTACCCCAAAGCCGCTCGATTTGGGATGGTAGTTTGTCACGGTCATATAACCACTGCACTGCCTGTTGCCAGTGTTGTTCACTCCAACGGGCTAACTCCTGCTCATTCTTAATCTTTGTACCATCAGGCGCTTCGAGAATAGGGGTGGGCTGAAGAATAGAATCAAGCTGAGCAAGAAATTCCTGCGCCGTTGGCCGTCTTGATACCTCGGAGGACATTGCACGCTGTATAAGTTCTTCAATTTCTGCGCTCACCGCAGGATTTAGTTTCCTTGCCGGAGGAAATTCACCCTTATGTCCTCGCACGATGTCAAGAATATCAGTCTGTGACCAAGGAGGGCGAAAACCGGTGATCAGAGAATGTAGTGTTGCTGCTAGTGCATACACATCTGAGCGTGGCTCAGCCTTTTGCTGCCATTGTTCGACAGGTGTGTAACCAATCGTTCCCGCTGCAATAGTTCCTTTAGTGTGAGCACGTGCAGATCGGGGAGGGATTGTTTTAGAAAGTCCAAAATCAATCAACCAGATACGATTACTGCTATCAAGCATAATATTATCTGGCTTGATGTCACGATGTAACACCGGACCAGAAGGGTGATTATGCATGTAGACGAGTGCTGAACAAACGTCACGTATGTATCTAAGAGCGTCCGATATTGGTAAGCGCCCCCCTTGTTGGGTACGTATATCTTCAAGTGACCGACCTTCAATATATTTCATGACCAGACAGGCATCACTTTCAAGATAGGCATAAATTTCAGGAATATTAGGATGACCTGGCTGATTAAGTTCGATCAGCATTTGCGCTTCGCGCTCGAAAATCGCTTTAGCATCCTGAATCTCTTGAGGACTTTGATTATTACTAATGACGAGTTGTTTAATGACGCAAGGACGATTATTAAGACCCGTGTCAAATGCACGGAATGTCACTCCAAAGCCTCCTGCTCCTAATTGCTTGTCAATCCGATAACGTCCAGCCAGTAGTTGTCCAGGGTGTAAGAACTTATAACCGCACAGCCTACAGAAGGTGTCCTGAGTAGTGTACGATGCATTGCATATTGGACAATGTAGTGACATAGGATGTCATCAATCTGACGCTCTGGCTGCATGAGGGTTCTTCAGGCAAGCCCATGTTATAGGTCCCACTATTCCATCGACTTCCAGACCATTCCTTCGCTGGAACTCACGCACGGCTGCCTCCGTTTCGGGACCGAACCAACCATCCGCTCCTGCGGTTGGCAACTCATACCCCAATTCCAACAGACGTGTTTGCAGAAACTTCACTTTCGGACCGTTCATCCGATTCGGTTCCCGCCGCCATAAACGAGGCTCTGTGTGATCTTTTGCCGTACTATCACAGCCTGATGCGAAGATGTGCGACGGTGTCGCAGCGACTGGATGTGTCGAAGGAGAGCTTGCTATTTTCGCCACTTCCAGATACCAGTTGTTACCATTCTTTCGCAAGTCTATTTGTTTGTAGTAACCTGATTCCAGGTTAATACGGATGTTCTCTTGTCCCTGTAAATCATAAACGGTGTCTTGACCATCAATGCGAACGGTCAGTGTCCCTTTAGCATCGGGGAAAAAACTGTGACGGTCAGCCACCAAACCTGCCGAAAAGGTGCCAATAGGGGTCTGGACGCTACCTGCAAAGGAAACTTCAAGGTTTCCTTGTGAGTCAATGCTTATTTGCACTGGAAGGAAAGGCGGTCGGTATCCGAAAGAGGCTTTCGGCTCATCACCACAACCTGCCAGAAGGTGACATATCAGAAACATGCCGATCCAGATCGCAGTTCGATTGCTTCGTGTCATAGATCGAATTTCGTGATGCAGTCTGTAGTTTCCGAATCACGCTTTTATGCAGCGCCGGCTACGATGAAAATATCAGACAGTATCAGCTTCTAGCTTTAAACCACTGCCGCACCTGTTCCAGCCACATTGCCGATGGCAACCGATACGGTCGGAATTTCTCCATCCGATTTTCAATCTCACTGTAGAACAATGCGCGGTATGGGCCGAGTCTACTTGCGAGCGGTGAGTTTAGCAGGCTAGATGAATCCTCTTCACTCATCTGTAGCGCAACCCGCATCGTAAACTCCCGCAGAGTACGACGATCCAGGCGACGCTCTAAATTGGCTTTTGTATCACACCAGACCAGGGTATGGATGCCCAGGTCTGGTCCTTCGCGCACGATGGTGGCAAATTGGCGGGTCGGGTTGGGTTGCGCCGAGTCCTCACCGTAGCTGCTATAGCCTAGTTCCTCCTGATCCAGGTCACGCGCCTGTTGCAGCCCGAAGAGAAAGAGATAACGCGGCAACCCATCCGGTCGTTCATTGTTCAGCCGTGCCTGGACGTCGGCAGCGAGTTCGGCGATTAATCCAGGCAACTGAATGCGCCGTCCTACTTTGACCTTGTGGGGCAGGATGTCAGCCAGAGTATGCCACAGCCCGGCATAGGAAGTATTCACTTTGCTGAAGTCCAGCACGTAAAAGGTCGCGCCATCCTCACCCTCAGCCTTGCCCCCGACAGGGAGTTGCGCCGCCAGACTGATGAGCGCTATCGCCATCATACCTAGCGCTGTCTCTTCGTCTTGACCGACTATGAGTAAGTTACTCCCGCTCTGACGGCAAAAGACAGCAGCAATCGGGTCGCGGATCGCAGTTGGATCACCCAGCCAGGCAAACTGCTCGCGAGGTGTCGATGCTGGCCAGGCCAGAGCCGTGAGCAGATTGCGCAGTCTGTCATTCTTCTCCACCTCAGCCGGAGCATTGCCTTCAAAGACGATCTGTGGCCGCGGAGGCCGATACCCGTTCTGTTTTGCCAGTTCTGCAATCTGCGCCAGATAGACATTGCGCTGGTCTTCGGGCAGCCATGCCGTCTGGAAGCGGCTGTTGCCTTCTACTCGCCCGTTGGCGTCGTTGTAGATGGCTTCACCGGGACGGGAGAGCAAGCGGGCAGCAGGGTTATCGTCCGCCAGGATCAGACGCGAGTCGGCTTCCGAGCACTGCAAGGCAATGCGCACAGCCATCTGATCCATCGTGCTGCGCGCCAGCGTGTACGCCCCGGCGAGGGTCTGCGAGCCGAGCAGTACGTGGATGCCAAAGCTGCGCCCCTGCCGTACTAACAGATCCAGAATGCGCCCGGCCTTAGAGGCAATGGAGTCGTCTTCAGTGAAGAAGATCTGGAATTCGTCCACCAGCAGCAGGATACGCGGCAGCTTCTGATTGGTTTTTGCGCGGTATTGAGCGATGTTCGCTGCGCCTGCCTCGCGGAAGCGCTTGCCACGATCACCGAGTTCGGCTTCCAGCCCTTCGAGCACACTCAGACCAAACTCGCGCTCGCTCTCAATCGCCACCACGCGAGCGTGGGGCAGTTGATAGTTGGCGTAGATCTTGAACTCCACACCTTCTTTGAAGTCAACCAGATAGACTTCCGCTTCGTCGGGGCTGTAGGTGAGCGCCAGGTTGATGATCAGGGTATGGAGCAGGGTAGATTTACCGGAGCCGGTTCGGCCAGCCACCAAGACATGCTGCTTTGTACCCTCGCCCAACGCCAGTTCCTGGAATGTGCGGGCGCCGGACGGACCCAGGGATACGCGAATGCCGTCACTGCTATTGCCCTTCCAGTATTCCTTCGGCGCAATACGGTCAAAGGGCACCTCTACTTTGCTGGCGGCTTTGGCTGCTTTGCCGACCTCGGCTACGATACGGTTAACGAGCGCGTCATCCGGCGGAGCGTCCAATGTCAGCCAGTATTCCTGCGTCCCGTCCGACCACCCCCACCAATGTTCGTTATTCAAGAACCGGATGACCTCCGTGTGCTGCGTCAGGTCGTTGAGATTGAATCCGTAGGGCAGGGATTTATTGGGGGCTATCTGGATAACGGTATAAACGCCGCAGCGGGGCCCGTGCTGGACAATGCTGACCAGCCGTCGTGCCGCCGTTTCGCTAAAGTTGACCGGGAAATCGAAGACAACCAGCACGTGGTGCGGTTCGGCGATTTCGCCAGCGTGGGCGTTATATTCCTCGATAGTGGCGTACTGATTACGCAGATACTGTTGGATGACGTTCTCTATATGTTCGGTCAAGTCAGCCAGGCGCTGTTCAATGTGCCCTGGCTCCGACCATGCCTTGGCGGTAACCAATTGCTCGTCATAATCTTTCAGATGCAGAAAGGAAGTGACATTATTCCCTAACCCGACGGGATCGATGAAGGTAAAGCGAAGCTTGCCAGGTGGTACAGAAGCAAGCAGGTGCAGCAGGAGAGATTGAATGCCAGCGATAGCGTAACCATCCCCGTTCCCGAAACCTGCAAAGACAAGCGATCTGCCCGTTGGAAAGGAAAAGAGTGCGGGTATGGAAGAGAGTGCAAACATACCAAAACGACCCACGCGCAGCACACCGGGTTTCAGCGTTCCAGGCTGCCAGTGTTGCCAGACATCGCTCTGCCAGGGAGGGGCAAAACGGTTGGCCAGGCTGAGGTGGCCAGGCAGAATGGATTGCACGCGCTGCATAACTTCATTATATTGTCGTTGGGCGGCATCAACCACTTGCTGATACGCCTGCTGCGCTTCGGTTCGGCGCACTTCGGCTTGATAATCAACGAGTTCCAACCATTTGCAGTAAAGATCGGCCAGCTGTTTGAGATGATCGTTTATTTTGTTACGGTCTTTACCGTCCGCATAATTTCTAACACCAACCACTGTCGCAAGAAGGATAATAAGTGTTGTAAGGATTAATAAATTTCCTGCTGTCACTTTTATAGGTTCTAGAGTAGCGAATACAATAGCTACCACAACAACATATATCTCATAGAAAGCAAAAGGCAAAATTATTACAAATATTATTACAGATAAAAAAGACGAAATCTTTCTAGCTATGCCAATAGATGAAACTGAAACCCCTCCAAGCGCTCGCATCTGATTTTCAATCGAAGTTTTGTTCAGTGTCAAATCAGTCCCCCTCCGCATGGCAATATATTCATCTTTTACTTTTTCGATGTATTTCCTTACCTCATCCAGGCGGTGGTATTTGTCTTCGAGTTTCTCAAAATATGCATCCTCTACTTCACGATAAACATCAGTTGCTTTCCGCCTGGATTCTGACCGGTCGTTCTCGATCTCTTTCAGCGTCCCCTCTAAACGCTGTTTCGCCTGATCGACCTGCTGATGATACTGCACTGCGGCATCATAAAGTGTGCTCAGAAGATAGTGTTGCTGTTGAAGAAGTTCGGAAATGTTCATCGCAACCTTCCTGCTACTTGTCTATTCACAAAGTTATGTACGTGCAACCACATCCAAATAAAGTTACCTTCGCGAATAGTGCAAAACCACTCTACAGATGGTCTTCAATAGCGCGTACGATAAGGTCCTCGAAAGATGGGAGGATATCAATGACATTCCCAGGAACGCGATCAATAACACGGTATGAGGTATCAGGGAGGTAGAGTACATAATAATCCATATTTCCCTGTCCAAAAACCAGAAAGTCATGAAAGGACGGGTCGCTTCGATGCAACATATTCGCTTCGACAACGCCCCAGATGCAAACATCCTGCCTTCCCTGAAGCACCGTCTCCTGTGATGCGTAGATCATGAGACCGTTGTACATCAGCCCATCGGTATACGAAAGAAACTGGATATAGCCCTCAGGAAGCGTTGTGCCTAACGTTTCGTGCACGCTTCGCACAAGTTGATCGATCTGATTGCGCGTGCATCCGGGTTGCAGAGTTCGGCCTGTCGTTCTGATGTCGTGTTCAATCTCCATGAGCAGGCGTTGATATTTCATCGCGATCCTCTTCCGACCTTATCCTTTTCGGATAGATAGAGCCTTCGATGTAGGGCCAGTCAACCTCTCTCGATTCTCCTTCTTCCATGCCCCTAGAACATACTAGTTGCGCATTTGTAATGACTCTGTGATGTGGGTCTGCCTTGATCAAAACTAAATTTTCGAAGGTATTCTCGCCATTATCATCCAGTGGGAGCTTGTGATGAACTTCCCAGCCATCAGGCACCTTGCCCTGGCGCATTCGAGTAATGTCAATATCGCTCAGTCCTGCTTTTTTCAACTCTGCTACATTTTTGGGATCATTGGTCAAATAGATGAGAAACTCTTTTCGGACAGTGCTGTTGAACTCGGAGCGTAATCTTTGCAATTCTTCACGAGACCTTTTAACATATCTGATTCTTCTCACACAAACATTCGTAAGCGTGACAACCTCTCCATTTAGCACCCCCCGAAAAGTACTGGCTTCTTAATAGATGTGCGCTTTGCGCGTATTCAACTCAATACCGCCAGCACTTTGTTGCAAATATCCTTCGAGGAGCTGCGCCTTACGGATGAGGAGAGGTATATACTCTTCAGCAATGCGGACAAAGTTTGCCAGCAGGAGCATTGTCCTTTCAAAATCCCTGGCAAACTCTCCGTGCTGCCGGTCGCGCCAGGTGTCGCCCAAACGACTAAAACTTGCACGCAGACACGACATGCGCTCACGAACTTGTTCGGTAAACGCTTTCAGTTCGGCTGCAAAGCGCCGTATCTCTTCTGGTTCAGCAATAATCTGTGACATGAAGTTAGCACAGGCGCTTGTTTGAGCAACTCAAGACAAACAGGCCAGGTGAAGAACTCCACTCGCCTGAGAAATAAACCTCGGAAGGTTTTCAGGTACATTTATTCCTGGTGCTGACGTACCTTGAATTGCCCTCATCTCATCTCGTTTATTCTTCTCTTCGCACCATCAATAGCCACTTGCAGGTGTTCTAGTTCGCGCCGAACTTTTGTCATGTGCGACTTCAGTTCTTCCCAGTATTTCTGCTCAAACTCGCGGCGCACCTCGTCATCCCACACCTGTTTAACCTCTTCCCAGTGCCGAACCAGCGCGTTCCAATCAGTCTCCAGTTGGGAAATGGCATCATTCAGCCCGGACATCTTGTTTCTCCTTCGCTACAACGCGCATCGGCAGGCTGGTCAACCCGAGTTCGCGAGCCAATGTCAGACGATGCCGACCTCCGGTGACTCGATACTTACCACCCACTTTTTCCGCTTTTATGCATGTAGACCCATAGAAGGCATCGTAGATACGGCGATAGCCGTTGTGGTAATCCAATCCCTGCGCCTGATCCATCTGGTCGAAATAATCTGCGGTTGCCCCTCTCTCAACCGCCGGTCGCACAACATGGATGAATTTGCGCAAACCTTCTTTCATCTCCTCGTAAGAAACCTTTTGATAATCCGCAGGCGTCAGCTTGCCAACGTCATCCCAATCAACCTGATCAAGCGGAATATCCTGGAAAAGACCGCTCGTTGGTGCGCTCTGGAGTATAGGTGTCTCACTTTGAGTTGACGCCAGCAGGGATGGTGTCTGCGGTGATTCCGTCGATACAACCGCTTGCGGCAGAAGCTGCCAGGTATCGCCATCGACAGAATGCACATACAGATTGACTCGCGAACGCTCACGATCAATGACGACAGCAACCGCAGGAGAATAGTCAAAACCCACATCCTTCACTAACGAAGCGATACGCTTGTCAGTTGGCAGCCATTGGGTCGACATCGGGCTTTCCTTTTTCTCCACCCGAGTCTCGATCCATCCCGGAGCTTCCCGCTCGCCGCGCCAGGTTGAAGAAGATTCGGTTGCAGTCAGGTTGGATTCCTCCAACACAATGATCGGTAAATCAGAGGTCGTGAAGACGCGATGAAAGCCATATTTAGATGCGTCAACCGGTCGCTCCTGAAAGTTGGGGTATGCACCGCTTATCAGGTGCCCTGCAAGGTCTGTCCTGGTTGCGTCTGGCTTACCGCAAATATCGTTGACCAATCGGCGGGCAAATTCGACAGCAGCAGGCAGGGCTTCATTCACCCCTGCCTGACCGACAGGAGCAGCAAAAGCCCCGCTTGCGACTATCGGCGATACCGTGGCATAGCCGCTGGAAGGCGCCTCTATTGACACATAGCGTTGCAATGTGTCAATCTTGCGTTCCAGGAATGCGTCCGCCTTCGGAAGTTCATCTTCCAGCCACGCTTTGAGCTGACGCGCCTGACGGCGATACTCCTCGGCTTGCTTCAATACCAGACGTATCCACTTCATTACCTCACTTAAATTCGCGTCCGCCCTGTCCAGGTAAAGTCGGGCAGTCGAGCGCGACTCTTCTGATCCCCGATTGAGCATTTCTCTCCCTCGGAGCACCTCTCTGCGCCAGTAATCCATCTGCTCCTGGAGCAAATCCAGGGTGCAGCGGATTTCAAGTTCGACAACGTCAAGCGTCTGGAGCGTCTGGGCTTTGAAGCGGATCAGGTGTACCCTGAACTCTTCCAGTTTATCGATTGATTTCACACGTGCAGGAGGCATTCAAGCTACTACTCTGTCAAGCGTGATACTGGGATTTGGTAACGTTTCGCCTCTGGGGTATTCTACCAGATGGAGGTGAAAAGCTATGAACCGCAAATATATTGTGCAGCTGACTGACGAAGAACGTGCTCAACTCCAACAAATGGTCGCATCAGGTACAGCGTCGGCACGCAAGATTCGGCGTGCGCAGCTTTTGCTCAAGTCCGACAGTAGCTTAAAGGGGCCCAACTGGAGTTACCAGGCCATCTGTGCGGCCTTTGATGTTTCAGAAACGACCATCACCACGGTACGCAAGGCGTATTGTGAAGGTGGCCTGGACGCTGCGTTGAATCGCAAGCCGTCGGTGCGCGAATACCATCGCCGTCTGGATGGGGAAGCGGAAGCGCATCTGATTGCCCTGGCCTGCAGCCAGCCTCCAGAAGGCCACGTTCGCTGGACGCTGCGTCTGTTACGGGATCGTTTTGTGGAGGCAGGGTATGCGGAACCGGTCTCGCATGAGACGATTCGTCGGGTGTTAAAAAAACGAATTGAAACCCTGGCTCAAGCGGCGGTACTGTATTCCTCCGCATGAGAATGCGGCGTTTGTCTGCCAGATGGAGGAGGTGCTGGAGGTGTATCAACGTCCCTATGACCCCCGGCGGCCGATGGTCGGTATGGATGAGCTCCCTCAGCAGCTCCTGGTCAATGTACGGGAGCCCCTGCCGATAGAGCCAGGTTGCCCGCTGCGGGAAGACGACGAGGATGAACGCAAGGGCGTGCGCAATCTGTTCCTGTGTTTTGAGCCCCTGGCGGGCAAACGGCATATCCAGGTCAGCGAGCGGCGCACGAAGCTCGATTGGGCCCGCGCCATGCGTCATCTGGCCGATGAAGCGTCCCCAGAGGCAGACGTAATTGTTGTGGTG
>Ga0197142_1005106_pt1 | contig 10390 bp, 7 predicted proteins | sample GBS60_MetaG_FD_148614 | JGI IMG/M metagenome (GOLD analysis project Ga0197142, IMG submission 148614) | Sediment microbial communities from Great Boiling Springs, Gerlach, Nevada, United States - GBS 60_MetaG | ecosystem: Environmental > Aquatic > Thermal springs > Hot (42-90C) > Sediment...
AGTGCGGATAGCCCGCTCGGGAACCACGAGAACATCGTGGCGCACGATCGTGTCGAGGTGGATCGTCGCTGTCATCCCGGGCCGCAGGTCGCTCGTGGTCTCGGCGAGCCGAATGAGAAGCGGAAAACCGACGACACCAGCTTGTTGGGTGGCACTTTCTCCTCGTGCGATCACATCCCCGCGACCCTGCCAGCCCGGCAGCGCGTCGACCGTCACGCGAACTGCTGTCGCCTCGGCGAAGAAACGAGCGTCGACCTCGTCGATCGTCGCGGAAACGCCGAGAACGCTCGTGTCGGCGAGCCGGGCGAGGATACTGCCGGTGGTGACCGGTGCCCCTTCGCTGACGAGTACCTCGGTGACGATGCCGTCGCTCGGTGCGAGCACATATTTGTCAGCCAATTGGCGCGTCACCTCATCGTAGGTGCGTGCTGCCTCGCGGCGTTGTTGCTCAGCCCGTAGTCGAACTTCGAGTGGTGCATCGGTCGCTTCCGCTTGGCTGAGCGTCGCCTCAGCCTGGAGAAGTTGCTGCTCCGCTTGGGCTCGACGGGTCAGGAGCGGTGTGTCGTCGAGCACAGCGACGATGTCGCCGGCCCGAACGCGATCTCCGGGTGCAACGGCGAGGAGGCGCACGCGTGTCTCGTAGCTGGCGCGAAGCGGGAGCGTGCGCAGAGAGACGAGGCGTCCCGGCACTTCGACGGAAGCAGTCAAGTTGCCCCGACGGACTGCCCAGACCGTCTCGCTCGGTCGTCTGAGCCAGAGCCACAATCCAGCAACGACAGCGACCGTGACGAGTGTCAGGATGATCAGCATCGAGCGACGGCTTCGCTCACTCATAGCGGAGGACCTCGACAGGGCGGAGACGGACAGCGAGCACAGCCGGGATCAGGACGGCGAGTGCGGTCGTGAGTGCGACTGCTGCGCTGAGAACGAGCAACAAGGTCGAGGGAAGCGCGAGCGGGATAGCGAAGAGCTGGCGACTCACCAGCGCGAGGATATTCGCGCCGAGCAGAAGGCCAAGTGGAACGGCCAATAGTGCGCCGAAAACGACGATGACCAGCGTTTGGCCCGCCAGGAGCAGCACGAGCGTCGCTCGCTCCGTGCCGAGTGCCCGGAGGATGCCGAACTCGCGGCGGCGCTCCGTGAGATCGAGGAGCAGTGCATTGGTGATTCCGAAAACGGTCGCGATGCTGAGGACGAGGACGACGATGCGGGCCAGGATGGTCAAAACGGCCAGCACGCGCTCGGTCGCGGCGCGATCTTCCTCCATGAGCAGCGTAAGCGGGCGTAGCGCGTGGGCGCGCTGCTCCACGGTCGTCAACGAGTCGCTCGGTCGGTCGGTGTCCCAGAACCGAAGGGCGTAGAGCGCTGCTCGATCGTCACGTCCCAGGAGCCGGGTGAGGATCTCGCGATCCAGGAAGACCTTGCCGATCGCGGTTGCCCCTAGGTAGGTACTTTCGTCATCGACGATCCCGCTGACCTGAATCGGGAGACGCCGGCGGCCGAGGTCGAGGGCGAGAATTGCACCCACTCGAGCGTCGAGACGCCGAGCGAGATTGCCAGTGATGACCGCGCGGGGGGGATAGGCAGCGGGTGCGTCGTCGAGCCACTGACCAGCCAGCATCACCGGCTGGTAGACGGTCGTTTTCGCCGGAAGGCCCCACACATCGGTGCGGACCGATCCGATCGCTCCCGGTGTCAGAACCCAGGGTTCCGCAGCACGGACAGGAGGGCTGTTCGCCAATCGGTGCGCATAGGTCGGTGGAACCGGTGGGTTGGTCAAGAGCCAGGCATCTGCTTGATAGCGATCGTAGAGCGCAGCGATACCGACGCGCAGCGAGTGATCGACGGTCTGGCTGGCGAGGAGCGCAGCGAGTGCCACAGCTGTGACCAAAACGGTGAGCACCGCGCGGAGTGGGCGACGGAAGGGATCGCGGATGCTCATGCCGAGAATGGGAGAGCGCTGGGCCAACCAGCCGGTCGAGCGGGTCAGCCAGCGCGGTGGATCGCTCGGTAGTCGGGTGTCGCCCCGGAGAAGCTGAGCGGCTGGAGTTCGCGTGGCGTGGAGGATCGGACCGAGCGCACCGGCCACTGCGATCCCGAGGCCGCACCCGAGTGCGAGGAGGACGTTGCTGGGTGCGATTCGGAGCGGCGGGAGTACCAGCCCGGCGAGCCCGGCTAGGTACGCAGTCAGGACGTACCCACCAGCTGTCCCGGCGAGCAGGCCGACCACGCTTCCAGCGGTGCCGATGGCGATGTGCGGTGCCAGGTAGGCGCTGACCAGTTGGCTCCGCGTGGTGCCGAGGGCGCGCAGGGTACCCAACTGAGGACGCTCCTCCGTGACCAGCCCGATGGTCGTGTTGGCGACGATGAAGAGTGCTGTCAGGGTACCGAGTACAGCCAAGGCGCGGAGCAGGAGAAGCAACGTCGCGAGTTCGCGGGCACCGAGGAACGAATCGGGGTCGCGGACCGTCCACCCGCTGCTCGGGATCTGGCGTGCTGCGAGGAACCGTTGCAGCTCGCCCGCTACTCGACCGGCCAGCGCCGGATTTTCGACACGAACCAGTACTGTGTTCGCTGCCTCAATGCCGGTCCACTGGCGCAGCGTGCGCAGCGGAACATAGGCCGTGAACTGGTCGAGGAGCGTCGCACTGGGGCGAGCAGGGATCCAGGCGAAGCCGCTCACGCGCGCATAGTGAATCGGATCAGCCGGGTTGGCTTGGAAAGCGACGAGTGACCCGATTTCGATATCGAGCAGGTGCCGAGCGGTGACGTCGAGCACGACTTCGTCCCGCTCTGGCCACCGTCCGTCAACTAACTCGGGACGGTCGAGTGCCAGCTGGTCGAATCGCTCGATGCCGACGAGCCGGACGGCGCGCCAGCGTCCATCCACGGCGAGACGACTCGGTTGGACGAGACGCGACTCGGCCTGGAGGACGCCATCCCGTCTCGTCAGCGCCGCGACGAGGCCGGGAGTCAGGCCAGGGACGGTCGCGACGATATCCGGCTGCCCGGTCGCCGCATAGGTCCGCTGCTGTGCCTCGATCAATGCCAGGCCCGCACTCCGAATAGCGACCACGGCAAAGACGGCGAGCGCGATGCTCGTTCCGGCAAGCGTTGCGCGGATACGGCGCAGACGGAGGGAGCGCATCGCGAAGGCGACGAGCAGCGCGATCGGCACGTCCGAGCCAACCTCTCCGCTGGCGGATTGTACGCGATGTGGAGGACCGGCCGACGCTCCTTCACCCGGTCGAGGCCATGCTCGTCACATGACTGCTTTCGATGATCTCCGACTGGATGAGCGCGCTAGCGCGTATCCGTGATGATCTTCCGGCGCATGGGCGGATGGGGGTCATTGTTCTCGAGAACGACAGGGGAATCTTGCCAAGGTGGAGCGATTCCGTTACGATCCACATAGGCTCGGTATCAGTATGGGTAAGGGAAAGCCTCGAGGAGGAGTCCGATGCAGGAACTCGAACGACTCCAGAAAGAGATCGCCAGTGGGCAGGTGACGCGGCGTGAGGTGCTGCGCCGGGCGGCGGCACTGGGGCTCAGCGCACCGGTGATCGCATCGTTGCTGGCTGCCTGCGCGCGGCAAGAGGCGACGCCGACGGCGGCTCCCGCGGCTCAAACGCCGGCCGCGACGCCGACGCCAGCAGCAGCTGCCACGCCGGCTGCTCAGGCGACACCGACCCAAGCTGTGGCGCAACGGGGCGGTGGAGGAACCCTGCGACTGCTCTGGTGGCAGGCGCCGACGATCATCAACCCGCACTTGGCCCAGGGGACAAAGGACTTCGATGCGTCGAACATCGTCCTGGAGGCGCTGGCCTACTTCGATGCAGAGGACCAGCTCGTCCCTCGCCTGGCCGAGGAGGTTCCCTCGGTCGAGAAGGGGACGCTGGACCCGGAGGGTCGCTGGGTCATCTGGAAATTGCGCAAAGGTGTCAAGTGGCATGACGGGCAGCCCTTCACTGCCAAGGACGTCAAGTTCACGTACGAGTACGTGATCGATCCAGCCACGACCGCGACGACGATCGCTTCGTACCGGGCGATCGAAAGCGTCGAGATCGTGGACGACTATACGGTCAAGGTCAACTTCAAGAATCCGAATCCGGCCTGGTTCGAGCCGTTCGTGGGAGGGTTCGGGCTGATCGTTCCTGAGCACATCCTGCGCGACTACAAGGGCGAGAAGGCGCGCAATGCGCCCTTCAATCTCAAGCCGATCGGAACCGGTCCCTACAAAGTGGCGGATTTCAAGCCGGGCGACGTGGTGATCTACGAGATCAACCAGGACTACTGGCAGGAGGGGAAGCCGTACTTCGATCGGGTCGAGCTCAAAGGCGGTGGTGACGCGACGAGCGCTGCGCGGGCTGTCCTCCAGACCGGTGAAGTTGATTGGGCCTGGAATCTGCAAGTGGAAGCGCAAGTCCTGCTGCAGCTCGAGAAAGCTGGGCAGGGGAAGCTAGTCATTACGCCTGGTCCGAGTGCGGAGCGGATCATGGTGAACTTCGCTGACCCCTGGACCGAGGTGGATGGTGCCCGCGCTGAACCGGATGTCCCGCATCCCTTCTTGACCAACAAGAACATCCGGCAAGCGATCGCGCTGGCTATCCGGCGCGACGTCATCGCCGAGCAGCTGTATGGCCCAGCTGGTCAGGTGACCGCCAACAACCTGAATGCGCCGGCTCGCTTCAAGCATCCGGACCTCAAGTGGGAGTTCAACCTGGAAAAGGCAGCCCAGCTTTTGGACGAGGCAGGGGCGAAGGATACCAACGGTGATGGTGTCCGCGAGTACAACGGGAAGCCATTGCAGATTCTCTACCAGACCTCGATCAACTCCATCCGCCAGCGGACGCAAGAGATCGTGAAAGCGGAGCTGGAGAAGATCGGCTTCAAGGTCGAGCTGAAGTCGATCGATGCCTCGGTCTTCTTCTCGTCCGATCCTGGCAATCCGGATACCTACGGGCACTTCTATGCCGATATCGAAATGTACACCAATGGTCCTTCCAATCCGTTCCCACTCAACTGGGCGCGGCGCTATCACTCGCAGGAAGTGGCGCGCAAGGCGAACAACTGGTCGGGCGTCAACATCACCCGTTATCAAAATCCGGAAATGGATAAAGTGCTGGACCAGCTCGCGACCGAGATGAATCCGGACAAACAGACCGAACTCTTCCGGCAAGTGAACTGGATCAGCGTGACCGATATCGTCGAGATTCCACTGGTTCACCGCAACTCTGTCTCTGCGGCGGCCAAGAATCTGACTGGGTTCAAGCCGTCGACCTGGACCTCCGATGTTTGGGACATCGGCGACTGGCGTCGCGAGTGACCCGGGTTGGGCAGCTGGGAAGACCGGGCTGGGTTCCCAGCCCGGTCTTCATTTATCGTGCGGGACTGACTCGGCTAGCCGAATCGGCCACGACGCGCCCATCGCGAAGTTCTACGATCCGCTGCGCCCGCGCAGCCACGTCGCGGTCATGAGTCACCAGGAGGATCGTGGTCCCGTTGTGCCAAGCGGCATGGAACAGGTGGAGAACGGTCTCACCGCTCGCGCTATCGAGATTGCCGGTCGGCTCATCGGCGAGCAGCAGGGGCGGATCGTTGGCCAGTGCTCGGGCGATCGCGACCCGCTGTTGTTCGCCGCCGGAGAGTTCGCTTGGAAGGCGGTGCGCCCGGTGCGCCAACCCGACGCGATCGAGGAGCTCGCGTGCTCGTTGGCGAGCGTTCCGGTGACCCGCTAGGACGAGAGGAAGTTGAACATTTTCGAGAGCGGTCAGTGTCGGTAGGAGCTGGAAGAACTGGAAGACGATTCCGACGTGGCTGCGACGCCAGCGAGCGAGCGCCTCCTCGTCGAGCTGGGCGAGATCAGTGCCAGCGATGATCACGCGCCCGCTGGTCGGTCGATCGATGCCCGCGATCAGGTTGAGGAGAGTCGATTTGCCACAGCCGGATGGCCCGACGATCGCCACCCACTCCCCAGCGGTGATGTCGAGTGTCACCTGGTCGAGCGCGACGATTTCGCGCTTCCCATCTCGATAAACTTTGCTAGCTCGGTCGAGTCGGACGAACGGTGTTTGCGGCATCGGCTCGACCCTCTCCCGCTTCTCAGCGGCGCATCAGATTGACGACGAGCAAGAGAACACCGGCACCGACGAGCGCGACCAGGAGGCTCCCCAAGAAGCCAGCTGGTCCCCGGACGCCCAGCAGCTGAAAGAGATAACCGCCGACAACCGCACCCAGCAGCCCGATCGCGATATTGCCCAAACAACCGAATCCGCGCCCGCGTGTCAGGAGCCCGGCCAGCCACCCAGCGAGGAAGCCGATCACCAGCCAGCCGAGCAACGAACGTGGTTCAGCTGGTAGCACACTGTTCTCCTTCCTCTGGTCGCTCGAGCGGATCTCCCTCGTATACCGGCCCCTGGTGGGCGAAGGGATCCGGTGGACACCGTTGCAGGAGTTCGTGGTCGCGCGGCGTGAGCGAGGCGCGTGCCAAGAGATCCGGGCGGCGCGCCGCCGTGCGACAGAGCGCCATCATCCGCCGCCACTCGGCGATCTTGGCATGATTGCCGCTCAACAGAATCTCCGGTACACCTAAGCCGCGGAAGATCGGTGGGCGCGTGTACTGCGGGTATTCCAGGAGGCCGGAGCTGTGCGATTCTTCAGCGAGCGACTCGGGATCGATCACGCCCGGGACCAGCCGGCTCACCACATCGATGACGACGGCTGCGGCGAGTTCACCACCGGTGAGGACATAATCGCCGATCGAGAGTTCGCGTGCTCGCAGAATGATGCGCACGCGATCGTCGATTCCCTCGTAGCGACCGCAGATGAGAGCGAGCCGGGGGAAGCGGGCGAGTTCGCGAGCGATGTCTTGGGTGAAGAGTTCACCGGACGGGCTCATGATGATGATCGGGGTGCTGTTCTGGTCCTGTCCGAGCACGGATTCGACGGCGTGGACGATGGGTGGCGCCATCATGACCATGCCTGGTCCACCACCGTAGGGGGTATCGTCGACCGTCCGGTGCTTGTCGGTTGTCCAGTCCCGGATGTTGTGAATGGCGATCTCGATCAGCCCAGCCTGCTGGGCTCGCTTGAGAATGCTTTCGGTCAGGAACCCGGTGAACATTCCGGGGAAGATCGTAAAGACATCGAAGCGCATCGCCTGCTGCTCCCTCCATCGAGAGCCTAGCAGAACGAGACGTCCCGCGCAGCGGTTCAGGAAACCGGCGCACTCACGGAGGGGACGGTCTTTTCGCGGACAGCCTCGCGTGCCCGCGCCAGTGCTCGCTCGAAGGCGGCCACGACCACGGGATCGAATTGGGTGCCAGCACCCCGCTGCAGCTCGGCGAGCGCTTCTTCGTGGCTGAGCGCGCGACGATAGGGTCGATCGGTCGTCATCGCATCGTAAGTATCGGCAACAGCGATGACGCGTGCGCCGAACGGGATGGCTTCCCCGGCCAGTCCATCCGGATAGCCACGCCCGTCCCATCGCTCGTGGTGGTGGCGAACGATCTCGACGATGTGACGGTAGGGAGTGAGATGACGGAGGATCTCGCTTCCGTCGACCGGATGACGCTTGATGATGGCGAATTCGTCGTCGGTCAAGCGACCAGGCTTGCGTAAAATGAGGTCGCTCGTCGCTACCTTGCCGAGATCGTGAATGCGCGCCGCTGCGATGATGGCATCACGATCGTCTGCCGAGAGTTCGGGAAATTCGTCCAGGATGAGCGTCGTGAGGTGGGCGACTCGCTGGGAGTGCGAAGCGGTATAGGGATCGCGGCGATCGAGGAGATCCGCCAAGAGTTCGAACGTCGACTGGGTCTCGTGATGGAGCTGGCGGTAATCGCGAAAGGCAAGGTAGGGGCCGACGAGCGGGATGACCATGAGGACGAGGGCCAGCGGGTGCTCGCGGGCGAGGATGGGAAAGAGGCTTCCCAGCGCGGGCAGAGCCAAGAACTCGACCAGAAGACCGCGTGCCATCCCCCGCCAGAGGTACCAGGCGCTCGTCCCGGAGACGAGCGAGAGGATCAGAGCGAGCAGCACGGTCTGGAAGCTGGAGGAAACCACAGCTGCCAACAGCATGGCCAGAAAGTTGCGCATGCCCGCGAGTGGGGATCCCTCATGGGCGAGCGTGAAATAGAGAGGACCGGCGATGACGCCCTGGAGGGCGAAATTGTTCGCATTGGCGAGGATCTTCAATGGTTCGCGCCGGTCGATCAGATCGTCGAGGAAGGTCCCCAGGACGGCCACGAGAATGCCGAGGACGGGTCCCAAGGTGAGCACTCCTGCGAAGGTGATCGCGGAGGAGACGGAAACGGTGATGCGAGCATGTGGGATCGGGAGGTCGATCGCCAGTTGCTCGGCGAGGACGATCAGCGCGACGAAGATCACCGCTGTCAAAAGCGTTCGCGCCGTTAGATCAGGGGGCCAAAGCCAGGCAAAGTAGACCCAGGCAGCGAGGTTCGCTGCCGACAATGGGATCAGAATCGGCAGAAGCCGCCGGAGATCGACTGTCGAACGCTGCACGCTCATGGACGCTCTCGGATCCGATCAGTCCATGGATGATGTACCACACCGGCTCTGCGCGAAGCATCGTACTCCAGTGAGTGATTGCGGCGCGACTCGCGTCCCCCCAAAAGGGAGGAAAGTCCCTGTCTCCGTGTAGACGGAGAGCCCCGGCCTCGCCAACAGCAAGAGAGCCGGGGCCCTGGTTCGCTCCTCGCTCGGAGCGCGTCGGATTCAGCGGATCTTCCAGTTCTTCCACTTCACCGGGGTCCCCCTTCCCGTGTTGTCACCGACCCGCACCGAGTAGTACCGGCGTCCCGTTCACTCGTAGTGCGCAGTTCCCGGGACCGGTACGACTGGTCAGTGTCAATCTAGTACAAATGGCCCCCCTTGTCAAGACCTGAGTACGCAAACTTTCGTCTCTCTGGTCGTCATGCTCGAGACCGATGTGGACGCTCCTGAGAAGAGGCGATGAGACGGGAGCGTTTTCGCACGGGCCGAGCACGAGCGTCGTGGCAAAAACGGCGTTCGGTCGTGACCTGTGCTGCGAGCACGCCGGTGTTCCATTCGCCCGCGTCGCCTCGGCGATGCGGCCCGATCGGCCCCCCAGCGTGCCGTCGGTTGGGGTCGGCCGGGCTTGCCGCCCGATCCCCGCCGGTGCTAGGCTGGGCCCGGCGAGCGGGAGGATGTGGTGAGCGACCCGGCGTTCCGACGTATCCTGATAACCGGCGGCGCGGGCTTCATCGGTAGCCACTTCGTCCGTCTTGCGCTCGCAGCTGGCGTCCCGAACGTCGTCATTCTCGACAAGCTGACCTATGCCGGTAGTCTTCTGAACCTGGAAGGCGTTCTGGGCGATCCGCGTGTCCGTTTTCTCGAGGGAGATATCGCTGATCCAGCGGCAGTGGCCGAGGCGATGGCGGGCTGCGACGCAGTCGTCAACTTCGCAGCCGAGACGCATGTGGATCGCTCCCTCCTGGAGCCAGCGGCCTTCATCCAGACGAACGTGTGGGGCACCATGGTGCTGCTCGAGCAGGCGCTCCGGGCAGGTGTCGATCGTTTCCTCCACGTGAGCACTGACGAAGTCTACGGCGAGGTGCTGAGCGGTTCAGTCGGCGAGGACGAGCCGCTGCGGCCCCGCAATCCCTACGCTGCGAGCAAGGCGGCCGCAGAGCACTTCGTCTTCGCCTACTGGACGAGTTACGGACTCCCCGTGCTGGTGACTCGTGGCTGCAATACCTACGGTCCTTACCAGCATCCGGAAAAGTTCATTCCCTTGGCTATCACCAATCTTCTCACTGGCCGACCGGTCCCTCTCTATGGTGACGGACTCCATGAGCGCGACTGGCTCTACGTCGAGGATCACTGTCGAGCCATTTGGACCGTGCTGGTGCGCGGTAAGCCTGGTCAGGCCTACAACATCGGGGCAGGGCAGCATCGACCGAACATCGCGGTGGCGCGAGCGCTGGTTGGTCTGCTCGGCGCCGACCCGAGTGCCATCGTGCACGTCGCCGATCGGCCCGGACACGATCGGCGCTACGCCGTCGATTGGAGTCGACTGCGGGCGCTGGGCTGGCGGCCGATGGTCGACTTCGAGGAAGGCTTGGCGCGGACGGTCGCTTGGTACCGGGCGCGGGCGGATTGGTGGTCGGCGCGTCGCGATGCTGCGTTCGCCGCGTATTACGCTCGGAATTACCAGGGACGAGAAGGATACCGCAACCAGCCGTGACGCTGACGATCGAGCTGGCTGTGGCCAAGACGCATCGGGCTGGTAACCGCGAAAGCGGCGACACGGTCGAACTCATCGAACGACCAGGCGGTGGGCTCTCGGTCGTCCTGGTCGATGCGCAAGGCAGCGGAATGGCCGCGAAACTGTTGAGCCTTCAGGTGG
>Ga0197142_1005108_pt1 | contig 10386 bp, 13 predicted proteins | sample GBS60_MetaG_FD_148614 | JGI IMG/M metagenome (GOLD analysis project Ga0197142, IMG submission 148614) | Sediment microbial communities from Great Boiling Springs, Gerlach, Nevada, United States - GBS 60_MetaG | ecosystem: Environmental > Aquatic > Thermal springs > Hot (42-90C) > Sediment...
ACCGGCCTGGGCCTGACCATCAGTTATGGCATCATTGAGCGGCACGGCGGGCGCATTGAGGTAGAGAGCCAGATCGGGCGGGGGAGCACGTTCACCGTGTTCCTGCCGGTATGATTGGGGAATGCGGAATGGGGAATGCGGAATGAGGAATGCGGAATGCGGAATGGGGAGATTCCGCACTCCGCACTCCGCATTCCGCATTCCGCACTCCGCACTCCCGGGGGGCAAGCATGAAGGAGCACATCCTGATTGTGGATGATGAGCCGGCTGTGCGCTTCTTCCTGAGCGAAACGCTCAGCCAGGCAGGATACCAGGTGACCACGGCGACCAGTGGAGAGCAGGCGCTGGCCCTGTTGCAGCAACAGCCCATTGACCTGATCCTGCTGGACCTCAAGATGGAGGGCATAGACGGGTTGCAGGTCATGGCCGAAGTGGAACGGCTGCCTCTGCCTCCGGTGGTCATCATCCTCACCGCCCATGCCAGCCTGGATTCGGCGGTCCAGGCCATGCGTCGGGGGGGCCACGACTACCTGATCAAACCCTGCCGTACCGAAGAACTGCTGGCCAGCGTGGAGAAAGGCCTGGCCCGTCGACGGAAAATGTTGCAGCAACAGACTTTGCTGCACCAAATTGAGATCACTGCCCGGCAATTGCGCCTCGACTCCCCTCCCGAATCCCTCGCTGTTGCCAGCAGTCCCCGCTTCCTGGAGGCGCGCGGCCTGCTCCTGGACCTGGAACAGTACACCGTCACCCGTCAGGGCCAGTCGGTGCACCTGACTCCCAGCGAATTCAAGTTGCTCCGCTACCTGATGGAGCGGGCAGATCAGATCGTGCCCACAGACGATCTGATGCGCATCTTGCACGGTACAGCAGGAGATAAATGGGAAGCCCGGCAGGCCCTCAGTACCCATCTGTGGAACCTGCGCCGAAAAATCGGCAACGCTCCCGACGGCAGTCCCTACCTGGTGAACGTACGCGGGAAGGGATACTGCTTCGTCAAGAGCAGGGTAACGGCTCGCCGTTGCCCGGCAAAGAATGATCAAGAAACCGGAAAGATTTCTTGACATTTCCTGAAACGCCACTGGCGGCATTTTAGGGTATAAAATGTGGCGAAGGTTTCAATGACGACAACAATGGTCAGATGATGAAAAAACGGATTCTGATTGTGGACGACGAAGAGAGCGTGGCCTTTTTCCTGGCGGAAAGCCTGGCCGAAGGGAGACCAGACTACCAGGTGGAAATCGTCCTTTCCGGGGAAGAGGCCCTGGAGAAAATCTCCGCCCAGCCCTTTGACCTGGTCATCACCGACCTGCGAATGCCGGGCATCAACGGCCTGGAACTGATGGAACAAGTCCGAACCCTTTCCCCTCGCACTCGTCTGATCCTGATCACTGCGTATGGCAGCCCGGAAGTTGAGACCACGGCATATCGGTTGGGCGCCTGTCGCTACCTGACCAAGCCCTTTCCGATGGAGACTCTGCTGACCACAGTGCAAGAGGCGCTGGCCGAAGTGAAACGAACCGGTGGTGATATTCTGATCCTGCCGGACGAACAGTTTGACGAAATCGCCCGTTGTCTGGCCAATCTGCGCTTTGAACTCGGCGCCCAGTGCGTCCTGCTGGCCGACATCTACGGGCATATGCTGGCCCACGCAGGCACCATTGATGGGGTAAATCTCCAGGTCTTAATCTCCCTCGGCGGTGGCACTTTCGCCGCCGCCTATGAACTGGCCCGCCACCTGCACGAAGAGGATGCCTTGACCCTGAATTACCACGAAGGCAAACGCCTGGACATCTATGCGGCCAGCGTTAATGAGAATCTCTTCCTCTTTCTCCTGTTTGACAAACGGCAGCAGAGCAGTCGGATCGGTATGGTGTGGCTTTACACCCGGCGGATGCTTCAGCAACTGCGCGCGCTGATCAGCGATACTGACAGGGTATCTGCGGGTCAGGTGTTGGATTGGGACTTCGGTGCTCTCTTGAGTGCCCATTTAGACCAGGCCTTCGCCGAACCTTCTCCGTGGACGGAATCCGCTCCCAAGAACACGATGGCCTCACAGGAAATGACCCTGGAAGAGGCCACCCGACTCCTCCAGGAAGCGCCCGACCGCTTCCCTCCCTATGTGGGCCCGCCGGAAACCATCTCAACGACCTCGCCACCGACCTTGACTTTTGAACAGGCGCTCAAGATGGGATTGCTGGATCCATCCTGGGCACCGGACGGTGAAGAGTAAACGAGATGTTTATCAACTGGAAACTCCGGGAGTTAAATCTCAAAATCGTTTACTACGGACCGGCCCTGAGCGGCAAGACCACCAACCTGCAATACATCTATGCCCGGACGAACCCCAAACTGCGCAGCGAACTGGTATCCCTCAAGACTCAGGAGGACCGAACCATCTTTTTTGACTTTTTGCAACTGGAATTGGGGGAGATCAAGGGCTTAAAACCCAAATTCAACCTGTACACTGTGCCGGGGCAGGTGATGTACGAAGCCACCCGCAGGCTGGTCCTGCAAGGGGCAGATGGGGTTGTATTTGTCGTGGACTCCCAGATGAACCGCCTGGCCGACAACATCCATGCCTTCAAAATGATGCACCGCCATCTCCTGGGACTGGGGCTTGATCCGCAGCGGATGCCGTGCGTGGTGCAGTTTAATAAGCGGGACCTGCCGAACCCAGCCCCTATCCCGGTCCTTCAACGCCTGTTTGTCTCCGACAGCACGCCCTGGTTTGAGTCGGTAGCCACCGAGGGGGTCGGAGTTTTTGAAACCCTCAAGGCCGCGATCGGCCTGGTGGTGAGCATGGCCCAGCAACAACTATGAGACAGGAGCAGGATGACCGACCGTTTGCAGACCAAAGAACCCTCCCCTTCTCTGGCCGACCAGGCCCTGGAGGCCGGGATCCAGGCCGCCCGGACAGGACAGAAGAAGTTCGCTCGTCAGTTGCTGCTCAAGGTCACCGAACTGGACCCGATGCGGGAAGAGGCCTGGCTCTGGCTGTCGTGGGTCGCTGAAAGCCCGGAAGAGGCGCTGGCCTATCTCCAAACCGTCCTGGCCCTCAATCCCGACAACCGACAGGCCCAGGAGGGCATCCGCTGGCTTCAGAACCGGCCCTCCCCTGAAAAAGACCGGGGATCCGGCGGTGAGCACGAACCATCTCTGGCAGTGGCGCCCACCGCTGGCCCCCCAGGAGCAGAGATGGAACCCCTGCCGGTGATGAGCCCTTCCGGAGAACTGGCCCCCACCCTCGTCCTCTCGGTTGAACAGGCGGAGGCCATAGACCGCTGCCTGGACAGTATCGCCGCCAACAGCGGCGCCCATTGCATTATCCTGGCCGACGTGGCCGGGCGGCTCATCGCCGAACGGGGGCATACCAGCGGGATGAATACCCAGGTGCTTTCCGCTCTGGCTGCCGGCGAACTGGTCGCCACCCACGAACTGGCCCGGCTGGTGGGCGAACCGGCCCGATTCAGGCTGCTCCTGAATGAAGGGGAAAACCACAATGTATACCTCTCGGATGTGGGCGAGCAACTGATTTTGATCATCGTCTTTGACACCAAAACACCCATTGGCATGGTGCGTCTGTTGCTCAAAGAAGCCGTGAAGGAACTGATGCCGATCCTGATGCAATCGCCGCCGACAACCTCCGAAACGACGATCGACGGAGCGATAGACAGGGATTTCGCTCAGCTTCTGGAAAGTGAACTGGACGCTTCCTTTCAGTCGGTAAAGGATTAGCCCTGGGTTGGAGAAAACCGGATGGCTATTCAGGGGCATCTGCGCGATGTGGGCCTTCCGAACCTGATCCAGTTGACCTGCCAGATGGGCGCGTCGGCTCAACTGACGCTACGCCGGGACGAACAGGAAGCCGTGTTGTACTTTGACCAGGGGACCATCGTCCATGCCATCTCGGCAGACCAGGAAGGAAAGGAGGTGGTGTATCAGGTATTGCACTGGGAAGAAGGGGAGTTCAGCCTGGAGACGGGCATCCCCCCACCGGCGCGCACGATTGAGACGCCCTGGTCGGCCCTGCTCGTGGAAGGACTCCAGCGGCGGGACGAGACGCGGTGGGAGACACCGGATGCCCAACAAATCCAAATTGAGCAACAGGAGGAGGGAGAAATGCCGGAGAACATGAACGATATCCTCAAGGAACTGAGCGGGCAGGTGCCCGGCTTCATTGCCACGGCGGTCGTGGGAATGGACGGCCTGGGCATCGCCGAATACGCCGCCGGGCCGGTGAACGTGGAAAGCATCAATGCCCAGATGACCCTGCTGTTCAAACTGGTGGACGGCGCCGTCGACAAACTCAAGGCCGGCGTGATTGAGGACTATTTGCTGACCACGGACAAAGCGTATCTCCTCATCCGTCCCCTGAGCGACCGGAACTACTATCTGGGCATCGCCGCGGACCGGAAGAGCGGCAATGTGGGCAACATGCGTCTGAACAGCCGCATCTACGCCGAACGGCTGAGCAAGGCCATGCCCAAATAGGTAGAGGGGGTGACTCATGAACCAACTGGAACAACTCCTGCAGCAGGTGCGGACGGAACTGGGGGCTGATTTTGTCTCCACGGACGTGGTAGGGCTGGACGGTCTGTCCATCGCCGGTGGATCGGTGGTCGCCGACTTTGACTCCACGGCAGCCTCGGCCCGCTTCGCCATGGTGATGAAACTGGCGGCCAATGTGGCCAGCAAGATCGGCATGGGCGCGGTAGAGGACAGTCTGGTCACCACCGACCAGGCATATATCATCACCCGCTTCCTGGGCGACGGCTCGTACTTCTGGGGGTTGGCCGTCACCCGGAATGCCACCCTGGGCATGGTCCGCACGCTGATGAACGAGTACGCGGACCAACTCTGGAAAGCCATTCCCAGGTAAATCGTCTTTACTATCCCACATCCATCAGGGAGGAGAACTACCATGGCAACGGAAGAGAAGAAAAAAGCGAACCAGTTGCGTCTGGCGAATCTGGCCCTCTACGGGGTGACAGCGGGGCTCTGGAATCTCCTGGGCGACACGTCCATGGCGGTCGGTGCGTCCATCGGGGAGGAAGTTCTGCAAGTGATGGAGAAGGAGATGGGCCTGGAGATCGCCGGTGAGACGCCTGAAACGGTGTTGAAGGAGATCGCGCGGCTCTTTGCGGATGAATTCGGCTTCGCCGGCCCAATTGAGGTCCTGACCGAGGGCGACACCATCACGATGAAAGTCTACAATTGCCTGAATCGCGGCCTGACCGACCGCCTGGTGAAGGCTGGAGTGGAGATACCCTTTATCTGCCCCGTGATGAATGCTGGGCTGGTAGCGATGCGGCGACTGGGGATCAGAGCGCAACCCAACGTTGTTAAATGGGTGGAGGGCAACGGATCCATTATCACTTTCAAACTGATGGGAAGTTAGTGCCGAAAACAGCAGGGGGGATGGCCTCCGGCTTCCCCCCTGTACTCTTCTATGTCCTGGGCGACCAGAGACGACCAGAGGCGGGATGAAAGAGCACATCCTGTTCCGCCGCTCCGATACGCTCACCTCCGACCAGGCCCTGTACTGGAAAGACCTGCTTTACCGCACCGTCAAGATCGGCACCGAGGTGGAGTTCGCTCTGCCCAAAGGGGTCTCCAAAGAGGATCTGATGCCCCACCTGATCGAGGCCCTGCAACCGACGCAGGACCTGAACCGCCTGGGGCGCTACGGGGTTCTGAACGTGGTCAGCGAACACTGCGGGGTGGAGATCCAGGTCATCGGCCGGCTTCCCTATTATACCGCTCTGCTTCAGCAATACCGCGACCTGTTTGCCCAACTGCCCGAGGGCATTCGGGCGCGCCCCACCTGCGGCCTGCACTACCACGTGTTGGCCGTGGGCCTGGCCGAGCCGGTGCCGGAGATCATCCTGGCGAACGTCTGGAACCTGACCCGCCGCTACGCGCCTCATCTGCGCTTTCTCACCAGCGCCGGTGACCAGATGACCGCCCTGTGTCGGCGCCGTAACTATACCTCTCATCTGGAGATGGTCAGACTTTCCCCCGGCACAATGAGCATGGCCCAGATCCAGCAGGCCCTGCGCGAAAGCCGGGTGGTGCCGGAGCACAACAATTTCCTCAATCTGGAACATGTCGTGTTCAACGAGGACGGTTCTATCCGGGTGCTCCATTACGAGAACCGGTTTCCCGATGCCGATCTCTCGCCGACCTCTATCGTCGCCAAGACCTTCCTGTTCCTGGCGATTCTACTGAAAGCGGTGGAACTGAGCCAGTATGGGGTGATCCACGTCGGCAAGATTGACGAGTGGCGGCGAAAGTGCCAGTTGCTGGACTGGCTGAGCAACAACGACGGCAACCTGGCCACCAGTGACACTTCACAGATCACGCCGGAGATCATAGATGAACTGCGGGCCGGCTGCCGGGAGTTGCTGGAACTGCTCAAACCGGTCTTCGTCCGCTTCGCCCGCGCCTCCGGCGAAGGGAGCGAGGAACACCCGGCCTTTGAGGTACTCAGCCTGCTGGCCGAGACACCGCTTTCGCTCCTCCGGGCCAGCGGCCGAGGTTGGAGCGAGATCGAGCAACTGTTGAGCGAACGGGCCGCCGCCGTCACCTCTGATAACATGTGGGACAAAAGCGACAAACGACTGATCCGTGCTATTGAGTTGGCCGAGTTGACCGGTCGCCCTGCCCCGGAGGCGTGGAAGTGGGAAATGGCACGGGAACTCTTCCTCACCCCGCAGGAACTGGAGAAACGATTGGAACGGCTGGATAGTTGGCGTGGACTGAAATGGGATGCCGAACTGGGAACGATGGTGTTCCTGGGGTAACGTAACACGTAACAAGGAAACGGTGATGTGTGGACTGACCGGAGTACTGCTCTACCCAACCCAACGCCCGGCCGACCAGTGGGAGGAGATCAAAAACATCACCACTGCCAACCTGGTCTTCAACGAAGAACGGGGTCGGGAAGCCTCCGGCATCGCCGTGATCCAGGCCGACGGACACTGTCGCATCTTTAAGCAACCGATGCCGGCCTCGGAACTGGTCAAGAGGGAAGGGTACCGGCGCGTGTTGTCCATGGTGAACGAGACTACCGTCTGCATCCTGGGTCACACCCGTATGCCGACCAAGGGCAGCCACTGGCACAACGTCAACAACCACCCTCTGCGGGTCGGTCACGTCGTCGGCGTCCACAACGGCGTCATCACCAACGACGACCAGCTCTTCGCCCGTTTCAACCTGCCGCGAGCCGGGGAAGTAGATAGCGAGATCATCTTCCGTCTCCAGGACACCATAGATCCACTGCGCTGCAAAGGTTGCTATCCCGAACGGGTTCGGGAGAAAGTGAGCCTGTTGGAGGGAAAATTCGCCACCCTCTCGGTGGACCTCAGACGGCCAGGTGGGCTGCTGGTTCTGAAGCACTTACAACCATTGTGCCTGCATTACGAAGAAGAGTTGGTCGCCCTCTTCTTCTCTTCCCGTTATCTGTTCCTGCGCCAAGCCTTTGGCCGCAGCGTGGTCACCGAGGCGCTGGAGAGCGGACACGGATTCTACTTCGATGCCCTGAGCCTGCCCCGAAGCGGCAACCGACCGCTGCATCTGTTCGACATAGAGCCGCGGTGTTGAAAGGTGACGATAACGAGGTAACGCTATGAGCACAGGCATCGTCCTGCCGACAGACCTGGACGAGCAAATTGAGCAAATCCTGGCAGACCTGTACCGCGAAACGGAGGCCGAGTGTGTCATACTGGCCGACGTGAGTGGTCAGATCATCAACATCCAGGGAGAATTGCGGGGCGCCGACCCAATACTCATAGCCGCCCTGGCGGCCGGCAACCTGGCCGCAATAAGAGAACTGACCCGTCAGATCGGCGAGGAAAACCCCCACGGCTCATTCCTCCACGAAGGGGAAAGCAAAAGCTGCTACCTCTTCAGCGTCGCCCACAGCTTCGTCCTGATCGTCATCTTTAGCAGCGATAATCTCATCGGCCTGATACGCTTATCCGTCCGACGCGCAGCCGAACGACTCTACCCGCTGACCGCCGAGTTCGAAGAAATCATGCGGCAATCCACCCGAGCCCTGACCAGCGACTTCGGCGCTACCCTGGTCAGAGAGCTGGACAACGCTTTCGCAGGAGTCATCAGATGAACCATGACAAACATATCCCAGGAGCAAAAAAGCCCACCTCTCTCAAAGAAATCCTGCACGAGATGCACACGACAGGAAAATTTCAGGTCTCCGTGCTGACCTCTGCCGTCGAAGGATTACCCATCGCTACCTTCCCCGCCGACTACGACAGCGACCTCACGGCAGTGATAGTAGCGTTGCTTCAGAGAGTCAGCAACGACGCTCGGGGTGGGTTAAAAATGGCGGAGGTGGACGAACTGACCATCCGTGACCGTGACCACACTCGCCTCGTATGTCGCTACCTTGTCATTGGGAGAGAACGATTGATCCTGGCAGCGATAGTGCCGCCTGGTCGGCCATACCGCCGCGTGACGAACTGGGCCGTCCGGCAGATCGAACAGCTCCTGGCCTGACCGCAACTGATTCTGTCCTTGTCATCTTTCGGGCGATACTGATCCATATGTTTTCACCCATGACTCCACTGCAAAAAGGGTTCTTTATCGCAGAGACCGCAGAGTACGCAGAGCAATACTGCAATACTAATGAATGCCTTTGCGTCCTTTGCGTTCTTTGCGGTGAGTTTTTGCAGCGAACTCACCCATAGCAGGCCACCCGTTTCCACCCAAGATGGTCCACCTCGTTTCGGCCAAACTGGACCACCGGCGCGCTGGCGCAATTCCCTCACCTCGGACATACTCCCCCTTCCACGGAATTCCCCACTCTGCCCGTGCCCCCTCCATCGGACCGCCACCTGACCAGGGCTTATCAGCGCTCTAATATTTTTCGTTCGTAGTCAGGCACGGAGCGCCAGCGGAGTGCCGTTCCGAGCCTCTTGGACGCCACTCCGCTTCGCCTCGGCGCGAGCGCCTTCGGCGCGTGGCGCTTCGTGGCTTACTACGAGCATCTTCGTTAGAGCATTGATAAGCCCTGCCACCTGACCGATGCCGGTTGCCCGTTCCCCCTCTTTGTGCTATACTGAACCTGAACCACAGCCCAGTCGGGCCGCCCGATCCACCCTGGCCCGACCCTCGGAGGAACCATGGCCCAGACCCTTATCCGGGAGACCGTTCTGCAGGAACTGGAGGGACTGGCAGAGGACCGCATCCCCGAAGTCCTGGACTTCATCCGTTTCCTGAAGTCCAGGCGCGAAGAGGACCGAATCATCGTTATGGACGAAGTGGATTACCGCATCCTCCGGTCCGTAGCGGTCTATCGGATTTTGCCGCCGCGCCCCTCCCCCCTCCGCGACCCGAACGTAGAACCGACCGGCCTGAGCGAGGAAGACCTGGAACAGGAAGAAGCCAGAGAGGCATTCCAGACCCGCTGGGACCAGACCATCGCTGCGTACCTGGATGGCCACATCAATCTCGGACGGGCGGCGGCGCTGCTGGGCCTTTCCGTCCACGACCTGCAGGAGCGCTTCCTCCGGCTGGGAATCCCCCTGCGGCTCGGGCCAGAGACGGTGGAGGATGCCCGGGCAGAAATCGCCGTCAGCCTTTCCCTGAAGGCCGGTTAACGGGAGGACGGGCGTGATCCTGGTGGACACCACCGTCCTCAGCAATTTCGCTCACATCGGCCGACTGGACCTGTTGCGGCTGGCGCTGCCCAACGCGGCGACCACTCCCCAGGTGCTGGCGGAACTGGAGAGGGGCAGGACTTCCGGTCATCTCCCCGATTGCGATTGGAACTGGTTGGAGATCGTGGCGTTGAGTCCTGCAGAGGAAGCGCATCTGAACCGTATCCGCCGGTTTCTGGGGAGTGGGGAGGCTTCCTGCATCGCAGTAGCGCTGGAAAGAGGCGGTATCCTGTTCACAGACGACCTGGACGCTCGCCGATATGCCGTTCGCTGCGGGCTCTCCGTTTCCGGTACATTGGGCGTGCTGGCGCTGCTGGTCAGGGACGGGCACCTCGGTGTCCAGGAGGCCGATCTCTACCTGGAGAGGATGAGGGCGGCCGGCTACCGCTCCCCCGTGAAAAGCGTGGCCGAGATTCCGGGGTTCCCGTCGGGATAAGCGGAGGCAGGCCGGGGCGGGCCTTACGGCCCGCCCCGGCCCGCATCCCCCGCCCCCTCACCAGAACGGCGGCGCTTTCAGCCCGATCTCCTCCGCATACGCAAACAGCGCCCACAGCACCCACGCCAGTGCCTCCTCCGCCCGCGCCACCGCCTCCTGCCCCGGCACCACCCCGTCCCCCTCCCCCATCAGCACCTCCGGATGCATCCGCACCCGCACCCCAAAGTCCTGCGGCCCCTCCCCACGATCCCACGACGACTCCGGCAC
>Ga0197142_1005109_pt1 | contig 10386 bp, 9 predicted proteins | sample GBS60_MetaG_FD_148614 | JGI IMG/M metagenome (GOLD analysis project Ga0197142, IMG submission 148614) | Sediment microbial communities from Great Boiling Springs, Gerlach, Nevada, United States - GBS 60_MetaG | ecosystem: Environmental > Aquatic > Thermal springs > Hot (42-90C) > Sediment...
CCATCGACGGAATTGGTGAAAATAGCGCACTGTATTTTCTTGCCGAAGTTGGCGATATTTCAAGGTTTAGCACTTACAAAAAACTAATTGCCTATTGTGGGCTTGACCCAAGCGTAGATGAATCAGGTAAACACAAAGGAGAAAGTCGTATATCCAAAAGGGGCAATGCCCACCTGAGACGAATAATTTGGCTGATGAGTGTGAATGTAGTGATACACAACGAATATTTTAGAGCATATTTTCAAAGAAAACGCTCGCAAGGATTAGTATACAAAAAAGCGATGATGAGTGTAGCACACAAGTTGCTAAGGACAATATTTGCTATGATGAAAAAGCGAGAGAAATTCAATATTGATCATACATTTTCGTCTTCTACTCAAAATTTAATTTTACATAGTTGACTAATACAATGATTTACACAAATTGTTATTTGATTTAAAATAATAATGGTATTCTTATTTGCGACGTTTTATGATATTATACCACAAAAATTGAAAACTCGATAAGTGATTTACAAAAGGAGGAATAATCTATGTCTATCGCGGCAAACTATCCAAGAATTATTATAAATCTCAAATCTATTGAAGAGAACGCACTTAATATATCCAATTTATGCCATTCACATGGCATAGAACTTGTAGGAGTAACAAAACTTGCCTTGGGAAACCCATCAATCGCAAATGCTATGAAAAAAGGTGGAATAGATAAAATAGGTGAATCAAGACTTAAAAATATTATAAATTTGCATCAAAACGGTGTTCCTGGACCATTCCAGCTTTTACGAATACCTATGATTTCAGAAATACCTCGAGCAGTTAAAATAGTTGATGAATTGCTCGTTTCTATGCCGCAAACTGTATACGAAATTGATAAACACGCAGGTTTGATCGATAGAAATGTAAGTATAATTTACATGATAGATGTTGGTGACTTAAGAGAGGGCGTATGGTTTGAAAAAGCTGTGGAAGAGATTGTTTCAGTTACTAAAAACTTAAAGCATGTTTTATTGAGAGGTATAGGTACAAATGTTGGCTGTTATGGTGGAGTCCTGCCGACACAAGAAAATATGAACTTACTACTTAGAATCAAAGATGAATTAGAAAGAGTTCTTGGATACGAACTTATTGTTAGTGGTGGTAGCACGGTAACCTTAAAATTACTCGAAGAAAATTCTCTTCCAACAGGCATAAATCAGTTTAGAATTGGTGAAGGAATAATACTTGGCACCGATGCGACTGGTGATAGGGATGTCCCATATTTAAAGCAAGATACGGTAATATTGGAAGCGGAGGTAATAGAAGTTGATTATAAACCATCCGTTCCAGTTGGTGAAATTGGAAAAGATGCATTTGGGAGAACCCCTCACTTTGAAGATAAAGGTTATAGAAAGAGAATAATCCTTGCCGTTGGTGAGCAAGATGTTAAACCAGATGGATTGATACCGTTAGAAAGTGGATTACAAGTACTACATGCTTCGAGTGACCATCTCATCGTTGATGTGACTGAAAGTGAAAAAGAATTTACAGTTGGAGATATTGTACAATTTAGAATGAGTTATGGTTGTGCACTTAGGGCGTTTACAAGCCCCTATGTGGAAAAAGTATTTATCTAAGATTTACGATATTTTCTTTGAATCGACTTCTGAGCTTATCGTTCTTTTCAACATAAATCTCTTCACCGGTAAATGGATCAATTCCGGAATAATATATGGTAGTACTCAGTGTTCCTGGTGTTGGTGTGAATATCTGTACCTGCTGCGGTGTATATCCCAGATTCTTCTTTACAAAATCGCGCAGATAAGTGTTTTCTTTTAAACCTTCACCAGGGTGTCCAACTATAAAGTAACCAATCACGTACTTTTTTTGATGTTTCTTTTTTGCTGCGGCTTCAAATCTCTTTTTAAAATCTAAAAATAGTTCGGCGCTCGGTTTACGCATTATTTTCAAAACATTCGGATGCGCATGCTCCGGTGCTAATTTGAGTTGCCCTGAGGTAAAATCGACGAGCTCAAAGATTATCTCATCAGCAGCTACTGAGAATAAAATCAAATCGTGCCTGATTCCAGAACCTATAAAAACATGTTTCACACCAGATACAGACTTAACAGTTTGTAGCAAGTGAATAAACGCTCCAGCGTTGTCTGGTTTTGAGTAACTACTTATTGACAACTTACAAACACTTGGGTGTAGGCAATTCTTCGTACATTGCCCTTTTGTACTTCGAACAGGACAAGATAGCCCCCACATGTTCGCTGTAGGACCGCCGACATCGACGATTGTTCCTCTAAACTCTGGCATTTTAGTAAGTATTCTTACTTCTTCGAGTATTGAATCTATAGATCTTGAAACAACATGCGTAGACTGGTGATTTGTAATCGCACAGAAAGAACAATTGCCATAGCAACCTCTAACAGCTGTTATTGAAAATCTTACAGTCTCAAGAGCTTTTACATGTCCTTTTGCCAAATAAAAAGGATGGACTTCCCTCGTGTACGGTAGAAGATATAACTCATCAAGCTCACTTTGTGTTAAAGGCATGGCAGGAGGATATTGGATAATATATCTGCTATCATGTTTTTGAACAAGTACGACATCTTTAAAAGGTTCCGTGTTAGCAACTACAAGTTTATATGCATCAGCATACCTTTTTTTATCAGCTAAGACCTCTTCATATGATGGAAGATAAATAAGTTCTTCTGATTGGTCCGTTTTTGCTGTTGAGCTACTCCATATAACCGTTCCTCTTATACCAGCAAGTGACTTACCAACAGAAAGTCTTTCTGCTATTTCCAATATAGCCCTTTCTCCCATTCCGTATACAAGCACATCAGCCTTCGAGTCCAGTAAGATAGACCTTCTGACCTTATCACTCCACCAATCGTAGTGAGCGAATCTACGCAAACTCGCCTCTATTCCACCAATAACAACAGTGACATCTTTAAAAGACTGTCTTATCCAATTCACATACTGTATCACTGCTCTATCTGGTCTTTTGTTATTCACCCCACCTGGTGTGTAGTCATCCGATTTTCTCTTCTTACGTGAAGCGGTGTAATTTGCTACCATTGAATCGACATTACCAGAGGAAACACCAAAAAACAAGTTTGGTCTTCCAAGTCTCTTAATATCTTCTGGTCCTTCTGGTTGAGCAATGATTCCAACCTTATACCCCTTAGATTCAAGCAATCTTCCGAGTAGTACAATACCAAAAGACGGGTGATCCACATAAGCATCACCCGTCACCAGAATTATATCAAGATTATTTATGTTTCTTGACTTTAACTCATCTTTGGTTGTTGGTAAAAAACTTCTTATGTTAGATATTCTCGTATTTCTTTCTCTCCCATTCGGTAACCGTTGTCGAATACTCCCACCACTCTCTTTCCTTAAGTTTAAGAAATTTCTCCCAGATATGTTCACCAAGCACTTCTCTGACAAGTTTGCTATTCTCTGCTTCTATAAGTGCCTCTTTAAGCGTTGCTGGTAGCCTATTAATCCCACGCTTTTGTTTTTCACTTTCTGTCATGTGGTATATGTTCTCCTCAACAGCACTTGGTGGTTCTATCTTATTCTCAATGCCATCCAGTCCAGCAGCCAAAATGACCGCAAAAGCCAAGTAAGGATTACATGATGGATCTGGAGATCTGTATTCAAGTCTTGTTGCCTTTCCTCTTGCTTTTGGAATTCTTATCAACGCTGTTCTATTGCCTTTACTCCATGCTATATTCACTGGTGCTTCATAACCTGGAACGAGTCTTTTGTAACTGTTGACGGATGGATTAGTAATCGCTGTAATTTCCCTTGCGTGAGTAATCAATCCTCCTATAAAATACTTCATTATCTGTGACATACCTTCTTGGGCATTTTCATCAAAGAATGCATTTTTACCGTCAGATGTGAACAAACTCACATGTACATGCATTCCACTACCATTTACACCGAAAAATGGTTTCGGCATAAACGTAGCATATAGATTATTTCTTATGGAAAGTGTCTTTATAACGAGCTTAACAGTTTGAACATTGTCTGCAGATATAACCGGCTCAGCATACCTAAAATCTACCTCATGTTGAGAAGGTGCAACCTCATGATGAGTTGTTTCGACGTCTAATCCCATCTCTTCAAGATGCACAGAAACTTCGGTTCGAATATGTTCTGCAATATCTACAGGAAGAAGGTCAAAATAACTACCATTGTCGAGAAATTCAAAGACTGGTCTTCCATTTTGCCTTGGTAGGATAAAGAACTCAACTTCTGGTCCTGCGTAAGGAATAAACCCCATTTTTCGAGCCTTTTCTTCAACCAATCTAAGACGGTACCTTGGATCCCCGTCAAAAGGATGTTCTGGGTCAATATAAACATCACAAATTATTCTTGCGCTCCTGTGCCCGTCAAACGTCCAAGGAAGCATTGCTACAGTTCTCAAATCCGGCTTTAAATACATATCCGACTCATGAAGTCTTGCAAAGCCTTCAACAGAAGAACCATCAAACATAATACCGCCATTTAAGGCACTATCTAATTCATCAGCTGGAATTTCGATATTCTTCATCATTCCGTTTATGTCTGTAAACTGCAACCTTATAAACTTAACCAGGTTCCTTTCAACAAACTCAAAGAGTTCTTCTTTTGTCATATTCCTCATACAATCCCCCCACTTTGATAATTGGATAATGTTAACTAAAAGTATTGAAATTTTCCAAAAACCGCATTATTCTTTAAATATGGAACACCCCTTCAACAACTCTTATCTAAAGCAGGTTCCACGATATGAATAACTCAACACCTTCTTGCCCAAAGTGTGGCTCTACCAACTTCTACAAAAACGGTCACGACAAATATGGTAACCAACAATTCCTTTGTAAAGACTGCAATCATTCTTTCAGACTTTCCTGCACGCCAATAGCATCATTTCACAATTAGCTACTTCCATCACTACAAGTTTACAGTATCGATAATTTACCTCACAAAAATGAAAAACAATACGTATAATTGTATTTTAGCATTATGATATTCTTTGGTCAAGAAATTTTGAATGAATTTTATTATTTATGACTAGTTGTGAAACTTTTATCATGTGTTGACAATAAATGCAAAGACCTTTATAATATTATTGCGATTGAGTCTCAATTACAAAAATCATCAAAAAGCGAGGTGTGGTATGTGAGATTATCAGAAGCTCCGATTGGTTCTAAAGTGGTTGTGAAGTTATTAGATGAAGCTGAGATAACACCGAAACTTCGTGCAATAGGTATTTTGCCGGGAGTATCGATTTATGTTGTAAAAAGTGCACCGATGGGTGATCCACGGATGTATAAGGTCTTTAATAAAATCATAAGTTTACGTCAATCAGAGGCTTCTTTAATTGAAGTCGATTTGCTGCAGGAATCTACTATACCTCTCTCATATGCCATACCTGGTGAATACATAGTTAAAGGAATTAATGGTGGTTTCGGGATTAGAAAATGGTTAGAAAAGCTTGGAATAACTGAAGGTTCAAAGATTACATTGTTAAATGATAGAAGAGTTCAGACAATGTCAGGTATACACGACATAGGGTTTGGCAAACTTTCCAAGATTTCTGTAGTTTCTTCAGCTGCTGAAAAGGTAGGTGCTGATAAGTAATGGTTATTACAGTTGGTCTTATTGGAAATCCCAATGTAGGCAAGACAAGCCTTTTTAATAAACTCGTTGGTGCTCGTCAGTACGTTGCAAATTGGCCCGGTGTAACTGTAACTCGTATTGAAGGTGCAACGTCTTTTAAAGATTATACACTTCACATTGTTGACCTCCCAGGTACATATAGTTTAGCAGCAACATCAATTGATGAAAAAGTTGCGCGCGATTACTTGCTTTACTCACCGCCAAATGTCACTGTTGTAGTTATTGATAGTATGAGCCCTGAGCAGGGAATATTTTTACTATTAGAAGCCTTTGAACTTGGATTAAATGTTATCGCCGTTTTTAATGCTATAGATGAGGCAAAAAGATCTGGAATAAAAATCGATAAATCTTCTCTTGAGAAATTTCTCAGAGTCCCTGTTGTGCTCACATCAGCACACACAGGAGAGGGAATTGATGAACTTAAAGAAAAGATAGTTGCATCATTCAAAAAATCTACAAGACCTCTTATGATTGATTATGGTAAGGAGACTGAAGATAAAATTAGAGAGATAGAAGAATATGTAGAAGAGACATTTAATAAAAGGTTTACCGCAATTAAAATTGTTGAAGGTGACAAGTATGCAAGAGCGTTCTTGAAAAAAGACTGTCCAAATGATGTCTTGGAGTCAATTCCGCAGGAGATTAGAACATCGATACCATTGACCAAGTATGAATACATAACAAATGCTGTCCAGCTTTCGATTCAAAGAGTAGACGAAACACTTACAGTCACGGAAGCTCTCGACCATGTGTTAACGCATAAATATATAGGTATTCCGATATTCTTGTCTTTAATGTACTTAGCTTTCAATTTCACTTTCAAAGTCTCTGAGCCATTAGTTGGATTACTTGAATTCTTCTTTGAAAGAATTGCAGACTTTGTTGGAAGTGAAACTATAATCAGCTCCTTGATATCGCAAGGAATTATCAACGGAGTTGGTAGCGTTTTGGCTTTTGTACCAAGTATCTTCACACTATTTTTTGCACTTGGAATTATGGAAGAGAGTGGTTATCTTCCACGTATAGCCTTCTTGGTTGACAAGTTAATGTATTCGCTTAGACTAACAGGAAGGTCGTTCATGACGTTACTCTTAGGTTTTGGTTGTAATGTAAGTACCGTTATGGCAGCCCGAGGGTTAGCGGATGAACGCGAAAGAGTCACAACTATCTTAGTTTCACCTTTCGTTAGTTGTAGTGCACGAATTCCCGTGTATTTGCTAATCGTAAGCATTGCATTTCCGAATCACAAAGCAGAAGCGTTTTTTGCAATATATGCTTTGAGCCTTCTTCTCACAGCGCTCTCATCAAGGATAGTAAACAAAGTTATCCTGAAAGGACAATCCGTACCTCTTGTTATGGAATTACCCAGGTATAGATTTCCTAAGCTCTCAAATGTTTTGACTTACGTTTGGAATAGAGGAAAGCATTTCCTTGAAAAAGCTGGAACGATTATTTTCGCGGCAAGTATTGTAATTTGGGCACTAACTTATTTTCCTGGTAGAGGAGACGTAGATAATAGCTTCGTTTCTATGCTTGGAAAATTCCTTCAACCATTGTTTGCACCTTTAGGATTTTCCTGGCAGATAGTATCTGCTCTCATATTTGGAGGGGTTGCAAAAGAAGTCATAGTATCTTCTCTCTCACAATTTTATGGCAACACATCTAATATTCATTTTGACCCTGTCATAGGTGCAACCTTAATGACTTTTATACTTGGCTATATGCCATGCTTTGGCACCCTTGCAGCAATAAAGAGTGAAACAAATAGTTCAAAGTATACACTATTCGCAATCTTCTATAGCCTCGGCATCTCCTACATGCTTTCGATGGTAGTATACACGATAGGAAGGTGGATAATATGAGAAGCGTTAACAAAATGCTCGCATTAATGATAGTTTTGTCTGCTCTAACATTTATTTTATACATCACTGAAGGACAATATGTATTTTCTTTAGTAATATTGTCTTTCATGCTTGTTCTCATATCCGGTTTTCAAGAATTTGGAAATACAGCTTATACTTTTAGAATTGCTCATTTGTACGTCGGAAGTATACTTTTTTCAATAGCAGCGGGATATATATTCTTAACTTTCGTATTTTCCACGGTCAATATTTTTATTGAGGAAGAAATTTATAAAGTAAGCCCGGGGGATTTTATGCTTCTTATTACGGGAGTATATTCAATCATAAATGTAATTTACTTACGAAAAGTGGCGATAAAAGCTGATAAAAATAAGTTATTTAATGATAATAAAACTTGTTGCCATTAATTATTGGTGATAGTATAATAGAAAGGTGAGCTATTAAAAATTAACCTCCCTTTGGATGCATTAGGGAAGTCCGGTGAAAGTCCGGCACGGGGCCGCCACCGTAAGTGGGGACGAAATCTGCGATAAACCACTGGCTTTATACATAAAGCTGGGAAGGTGCAGAAAGTAGGAAGATCCACGAGTCGGGAAACCTGGCATTCAAAGGAAGGTCGCCATCCACCACGTAGCCTGGGGATGGCAACAAATTTTTGCATAGAGGAGGGTGTTTACTTATGTTTAACGTACTTGGTTCAAGCTCATTTAGGAAAGTGTTAGTTTCAGCTGTTTTGCTTTTAACGGTACTTTCCTTGGCGATAGCTGTTGTCGATGACGCAGGGCGTATTGTTAACATCCCAATGCCACCAAGAAGGGTAGTTTCAGCTGCTCCTAGCGCAACAAGATATTTACAGGCTCTGGATTTGGAAAGTCGCATAGTTGGTGTCACAACTTGGGATAACTACAAAAAAGCTGAAAACATTGGCAACATGGTTCCATTAAATATTGAAAAGATATACTCTTTAAAGCCAGACTTGGTAATAACCTTTGGAGGATTTCAGTTCCCAGAGGTTGAAAAGTTGGAAAAAGCAAGACTCACTGCTTATGTTCTCAATGCAAATACTTTAACCGACATAATTAAAGCAGTTGGACAGCTTGGAGCAATATTTAACGTTAAACAAAAATCTGATAAGCTCGTTGATGAATTGCGCTCAAAAATGACGGAAATAGGACAAAAGACATCTAAAATACCTTTGGAAAACAGACCTACTGTATTTTTCACTATAACAACTCCAGATGAAAAAGCAAAAGAGCTATGGACAGCTGGTACAGGTTCTTACATGAACGAGCTAATAGTCATTGCAGGTGGTAGGAACATAGCCTCTCCATACAGCGGGAACAATGGATGGTTATCTGTAAGTTGGGAATGGCTTGTGAAAGAAGATCCTGATGTAATAATAATAGGTGGTTATGGTGATGCAAAGGAAATTGAAAAGTCAGTTAAAAACCATTCAATAATGAAAAACTTGAAGGCCGTTAAGAATGGAAAAATTTTTGTTGTCGACGGTGATGAAGTAAGCCAAGCTGCGCCACATATTTTCAAGTATCTCGATATTTTCTACAACTTCTTCTACGGAGGAAAGTAATTCTTGAAGAGCATATTAACAAGATTGAAAACGGCAGGAAGTATAATACTTCCTGTCGTTTTTGTTGTTGTCTTTGTGCTAAACTTATCGTTTGGTACAGTAAGTCTTAGCACATTAAAAATCTTTCAACTTCTTAAACAAGAAACCCCGGAGAAATATATGATTTGGAATTTAAGATTTCCAAGGGTATTGATGGCTACATTAACTGGCATTGCACTATCCTTAGTCGGAAACATATTTCAAGCAATTATGAAAAACCCATTGGTAGACCCATACCTAATTGGTACTTCAGCGGGAGCAAGCTTTGGTGCATTACTTGGAATATATTTTACCGTAAATTCAATAGCGCATGTTAGTATCCCCACGATGAGTTTCGTTTTTGCACTCTTAGCTTCAACATTAACAATCATACTCGCTCGTAAAGGAACAGTTATACCCACTGTGCATCTTGTACTGAGTGGCGTATTAATTAGTACAATGTTCTCAGCCGGAAGTATGTTGCTATTGAACATTGCAAATAAGTCGCTGGTGACTGGTCATGTATGGCTCTTTGGTTCGTTTTCAGGAGTGACATTTACTGATTTGATTCTTCCAGGAATATCTTTGACCATCTTAATAGTTTTGACTCTAATCCTGAGCAAAGAACTGGATGTAATGACGTTGGGTGAAAAGGAAGCAAAAAGCCTCGGTGTGAATGTTGAATTGTTAAAGTGGCTATTTTACTTGCTTGGTTCATTTGTGACAGCAACATTTGTTTCAAGAACAGGAATTATAGGTTTCGTTGGGCTCATTGTACCACATATGGCACGTACACTTGCTGGTCCAAAACACAAAAATAACATCTTAGCGACTATTTTTATAGGTGGAATGCTCATGTCGGTATGTGATACTTTGGCAAGAACTATTTTAAATCCGGTTGAAATACCCGTCGGAATCATTACTTCTCTTATAGGAGCACCTTTTATGTTTGTTCTTCTTAAACTAAAAAATGGTGTGAAAAATGTATAATATAAAAAATAACAGTTGCGATAATTGACATATTCAGCTCTTTTGTGTAAAATAGAGTAAATAGATTCAAAAAGTAACAATAAAAATATGTACTCTCGGGGCAGGGTGAAATTCCCGACCGGCGGTGAAAGCCCGCGAGCCTTTCAACTTTGTGTGGAAGGTTGATCCGGTGAAATTCCGGAGCCGACGGTTAAAGTCCGGATGGGAGAGGGTACCATGTGAGTAGGCTTACGTTCATGGATATGTCTTCACTATCCTAATAAAC
>Ga0197142_1005111_pt1 | contig 10383 bp, 6 predicted proteins | sample GBS60_MetaG_FD_148614 | JGI IMG/M metagenome (GOLD analysis project Ga0197142, IMG submission 148614) | Sediment microbial communities from Great Boiling Springs, Gerlach, Nevada, United States - GBS 60_MetaG | ecosystem: Environmental > Aquatic > Thermal springs > Hot (42-90C) > Sediment...
TCTCAGACCCTGCTCTATGACACTTTTCAGTCTCGATGCGTCCAGGAGATTGCTTCTTTCGGCTGAAGGCTCAATTAATCCCGTTTCAAGGGGCAAAATGAAATATCGATTATCCTGGCTTGCTCCCGCTTTAACTCGCAATCCAGTTATGCGATTAGCGGTAATCTGGAGCAAATAGGGCGGTAAAGGAGGTTCGGTCAGGAAATCCCGGATTTTGTCAATCAGGGTCATTATTTCTTACTCGACAAAGGTCACCTTGTTGAGTTCCCGGAGGCTGGTTATTCCCTTGAGAACTTTTTCCAGGCCGGCTTCTCTTAAGAAAACCATCCCCTCCTCTTTGGCTCTTTTCTTAACCTCAGACAGAGGTTTGCGGCTCAGGATCATTTCTCTGATGGTGTCCGAAAGCTCCAGAAGTTCGGCAATGGCTGTTCTGCCTTTATACCCGGTAAAACCGCATTCGCTGCATCCTCTGGGCTCGTAGAAAACATGGTGACGGTATTTTTCCGGATCCAAACCAGAATCTATCAGAATTTCATCAGGATAATTTACCGGAACCTTGCAGTAGGAGCAGAGAACCCTGACCAGTCTTTGAGCCAGAATACAATTCAGAGCTGAAATGAAGCTATAAGGATCAACCTGCATGTGGAGGAAACGACCGATAACATCAAAAACATTGTTGGCATGCACGGTCGTAAAAACCAGGTGACCGGTTAAAGCTGACTGAATCGCAATCTGGGCGGTTTCTGGGTCGCGGATTTCGCCAACCATTATTTTATCGGGGTCATGCCGCAGGATTGACCTCAAGCCGCGGGCAAAGGTCAACCCTTTCTTTTCATTTACCGGAATCTGAGTTATGCCTTCAATCTGATATTCAACGGGATCCTCAATGGTAATTATTTTATCTTCAGGCGATTTAATTTCGGTCAGGGCCGCATATAAGGTCGTTGTTTTGCCGCTGCCGGTTGGTCCGGTTACCAGAATCATTCCATAGGGCTGGTTAATATAGCGACGGAAACGACGCAGAACTTCCTCAGAAAAGCCGAGTAAATCCAGCCTGAGCTCCTTGATGGCCTCAGTTATCATTTCTTTATCCAGAATCCGGATAACAGCATCCTCGCCATATATACTCGGCATGATAGAGACACGAAAATCAATGGTTTTATCCTTGATCTTGAGCCGGAACCGGCCATCCTGGGGCACACGACGCTCGGAGATATCCAGATCACTCATTACCTTGATTCGGGAAATGATGGCTGATTGAAATTTTTTATCAATTGGCTCCATCGCTTCCCGGAGCACACCATCAAGTCGAAATTTTACCTTAACTCCATCTTCTCTCGATTCGATGTGAATGTCGCTGGCCCTCTTCTGGACAGCCGTGAAAATAATCGTATTCATCAATTTGATGATGGAGCCATCCTGATCAGCCAGCTTTTCAAGGGAAATAACTTCCTCTTCCTCGCCAGTCTCTTTCTCAATAACCTGAACAATAAAGCCCTCTGTAGCCTCCTTGAGAACCTGAATGGCCGTCTCACTTTTTCTCAAGGCTTCCTGAATGGCCCGCAAAGGGGCGGCATAGACCTTAACTCTGCGGCCGAAAAAGGATTCAATAGCATCAATGGCTGCTAAATCTGAAGGATCAGCCACAGCTATCTCCAGCCAGTCTTCATTGGCGGTTAAGGGAACAAAGTTCCAGCGGTGAAGAAATTCAGCTGGAAAGGCCTGGATGAGCTCACGATTAAGGGGATATGAACTCAGGTCAATAACCGGTACATGATAGCGTTCAGCTAACTGCCTGAGTTCCTCCTCTATTGATCTTTCAGTCGTTGTTTTCTCCTGCTTCATCGTCCTATCTCGTAATTCTTATAATATTAAAAATAGGTAGATAAACTGAAAGAAGCATTATCGCCACCAGAATGCCCATAAATATAATAATTACCGGTTCAATTAGATTCACCAGGGTTTCAATTCTTCCCTTGATTCTTTCATCATAAACATCAGCTGTCTCTCTGAGCATTCCGGGTAAATTAGCCGAGGTTTCACCAATACGAATCATATCCACAGCCAGAGCGGAGAAAATACCGGTGCGATTTAAAGAATCAGATAAACTCTGGCCATTTTTAATATCCTCCGGAACAGGTAGCATCAGAAAGGCTAAGAATTTATTGGGTACAGCCTGAATAGCAATGGGAAGACAATGAAGCAGGGGAATGCCCGCTTCGAGCAGAAGACCGAGAGTCCGGGAGAAGAGAGAAACAGCCTGCTCCTTCCAGAGGGAAGAACCATAGGGAATTTTTAGCTTCCAGCGATCTACTCTCCTGGCGCCGGCGGGATTACGCCTGAGCCTGGAAATCACAATCATCGCCAGAACAAAAATGATTAAGCTGGCCGGGACAAGCTGCCTGAGAATGCCTGAAACAAAAATGATTAATCTGGTTACCAGAGGCAATTCAGCCTCGAAATCGGCATAAAAGCTGGAAAAACGGGGAAGAATAAAACTGACCAGAATGATCATCAGACCTAAAGAAAAAAGAAGCAGCAGGCTCGGATAAATCAGAGCTGACCGAATCCGCCGTTTCGTCTGGGAAATGGTCCGGGCATACTGGATATAACGATCCAGGGTTCCAGGGAGATTGCCACTCTGCTCCCCGGCCAGAATAGAAGCGATATAAACCTTAGAAAAAATATTTTCATAAGGAGAAAAGGCTTCAGAGAGGGATTTACCGCCTCTGACCTCAGTTTCGACTTTCGCAAGTATCTCCTGAAGGACCTGGTTTTTCACGCGACTTCTAACCATTTCCAGGCTTTTAAGGACAGGATAACCAGCTTTCAAAAGAGCCACCAGTTCCTGATTAACCAGGATAAAATCTCTATCCTTGAATCGCCGGCTCAGGGAAGAGCCAAAAAGATTTATTTTCCTCCAGTCCTTTTTAATCGCCAGAACACAGAGCCCTTCGCCCTCAAAATATCGGCGACACTCTTCCTTAGAAGAAGCCAGAAAGGATTGGGTTATTATTTTCCCTTCTTCTGTGGCCAGGCGGCAAAGAAAATATGGCATCTTTTTCTTGTGTCCTTATCTCCATAACGATCCCGGCTCAAATTAATTTTATCTTATTTCAACCTCCTCCCTTTGTCAACGACCGGCTTCTTTCAGGCTAAGACATTGTCTCCAAGACAGGAAGGTGAGGATAGAAAAGAATGTCTCCAAGCTGGCAACCTTGATTCCAGCCGTCCAGCTGGAAAAACTTACTGACCTCTATCCAAAGCATTTTCCCCAGGCTGGATACCATATATCAGCCAACGACACGGTTTATCCTTAAGAAAGAGGTCTCAGGACTTTCTATATATTGTTTTGCTTTCTTCCCTTTAAAAAACTTTTATAACAAGGCAAAAAAGGTGTAGTTTAATTCATTTAAAAAATAAAATGAGAATAAAGCGTGGTGCAATTTAGCTGGTGTACAAAACTGGTTGCAATTTGATCTAGAGGGATGAGCCATCGTAAACTATCCTTTTTAAGAAGAAAATTTCAATAAAGGGGACTTAACTTACGATGGCTCAGAGAAATTATAAAGCATTTTAAAAATTCTTTAATAAATTAATGCCAAAACTACTTTGTTAAAAACATACAGCCCCGATGGACCTGATAATCAGCCACTTTTTTGCAGAGTAATCTCGAGCGGTCCTGGCTCTTTATTGACACGATTTAGCCGAAAAGATAATTTTAAAGTGAATTAATTCAATTAAGGAGCAAAACTGATGAGAAGAGCGATTCTTATTGTTTCCGCAGGGATTTATCTTCTTTTTCTCTTTGCCTGCTCCAGCAGGAGTGAAGTGGGCCAAATAAAGAAAGCTGAGGCCATGATTACTGCTGACAGCCTGGCGAGAAACATTCAGATTCTGGCCTCTGATGAATTTGAGGGCAGGGCCCCGGCCTCGGAAGGCGAGGAAAAAACCATCAATTTTCTTCAGGAAGAATTTCAGAAACTGGGGCTGAAACCGGGAAATGGGTCGAGCTATCTTCAACCTGTGCCAATGGTGGTTATTACGGCCGAGCCTTCAGCCACCCTGGAAATAAAGGGAAAAAGAGGCAGTATGACGTTTAATTATAAATCTGAGTTTGTGGCCCTAACCCGCCGTGTCCAGGAAGAAGTCTCCCTGGCTGATTCAGAAATGGTTTTTGCTGGATATGGAATTGTGGCTCCAGAATATGGCTGGAATGACTATGAGGGACTGGAAGTGAAAGGCAAGACTGTTCTGGTATTAATTAATGACCCTGGATATGCCACTGAGGATCCCGAGCTTTTCAATGGCCGCGCCATGACCTATTATGGCCGATGGACCTATAAATATGAAGAAGCCGCCAGGCAGGGAGCAGCGGGCGTTCTGATTATCCATGAAACTGAGCCAGCTGCCTATCCCTGGGGGGTCGTCGAGAATGGCTGGACTGGCCCCCAGTTCCAGTTGATAGCTGCTGACAACAATTTATCGCGCTGCGCGGTGGAGGGCTGGGTTCAGAAAGAGGTGGCTGAAAAAATTCTAACCGAGGCTGGTTATAAACTGGAGGATTTAAAAAAGGCCGCTTGCCAACGGGGTTTCCGACCTGTTCCTCTTGGATTGAAGGCCAATCTTACCCTGAAAAATAAAATTGAGAAGGTTACCTCACATAATGTCATCGCTCTCTGGCCCGGTTCAAAGCGGGCAGATGAATATATCATCTTCATGGCTCACTGGGACCATTTTGGTCGCAACCCTGAACTTGAGGGCGATCAAATTTTCAATGGAGCTGTCGATAATGCCTCCGGCACAGCCGGCCTTATTGAACTCGCCCGGGCCTTCACTTCCCTTAAAAAAAGGCCGTGGCGATCGATTGTTTTCCTCGCTGTAACAGGAGAAGAGCAAGGTCTTTTAGGGTCAGAATACTACGCCAGCCACCCCATCTTCCCTCCTGAAAAGACTGTGGCCGTAATCAACATGGATGCGCTTAATATCTATGGGCCGATGAAAGATATAACGGTTATTGGCTATGGGCTGTCTGAACTCGATAAATACATAGAAGAGGCGGCCCGCTCCCAGGGGCGGGTGGTGCAGCCTGATCCGACACCGGAGAAAGGTTCCTATTTTCGCTCTGACCACTTCCCCTTTGCCAGAAGAGGTATTCCGGCTATCTATCCCAGTGGTGGCGTTGATCATGTCATTCATGGTCGCGAATGGACCCTGGCCCAGAAAGAAAAATATATAGCTGAAAAATATCACCAGCCTGCCGATGAATTTGATCCGAACTGGGATCTCTCCGGCGCTATCGACGACCTGAGGCTTCTCTTTCATATGGCCTGGCGGCTCAGTCAGGAAGCTTCTTTTCCCAACTGGCATGAAGGAACACCCTATAAGGCCATAAGAGATGCCGATCTGGCCGCAGCTAAGGAAACGAGAAAGAATTGACAAAGAAGGATAGCCAGGTTATCTTTTTCTTAAGAAAAATGAGAAAACGACTGGAGCGTGGCCTGCTGGCCCTTCTGATGGGTTTACTTATTTTCCAGCTGGCAAGCTTCAGGGGGCAGCTTTCATCTCAGGAATATCCGGCCAAAAGGCAGATCAGCGATTATCTAAGCTCCTTTCTTTCGAGAAGTACCCAGCCCCTCGGTCTGAAGGAAAACCAGAAATTGCGAAAACTTTTATACCAGGCTCCAGTCAAATGGGTTGTCCGGGCAAGTCCAAGGCATATTCTAAACTGAGTTTCTTTTCCGGGGAAAAATTTGTTCCGGGCGGCGAGGGAATAAAAGAAACACCTGATGAAAAGAATTCATCTTGCCTTTCTTCTGGTTCCATTTCTATTTTTCTTCTTACTCGGGACTGTCAACTTTTATCGTAACGTCAGCTGGAAAAATCCGACCGACGGTGTTATCTGGCAAAAAAGAGATGGGCGGCTGAAAGCCATCAAGGTTTTCCCCAATAGCCCCGCCGACTTAGCTGGAATAAAGAAAGGCGATATTCTTTATACCATTAACAGCAATCCAGTCGAAACAACCATTGATATTACCCAAAATATCTGGTTCGCCGCTCAATCCGGCCAGAAATTAACCTATCAAATTATTCGGGAAGGAGAACCCAGCCCTCTTTTTCCTTCCTTCTTTCCTTCTCAAAAGGGGGTAAACCCAATTTATTATGTTCTGGCTCTCCTGGGTTTATTGACCTCTGTCGTGGCTGTGGTCATCCTGGTCAATTTTTCCGAACGGCTCACCTGGCCCTATTTTTACTTCTTCCTCCTTTCGCTTTCCCTTTTTTGCCTGCTGATATTTTCACCTACAGGCCAGCTGGACTTCCTCGATTATGTTTTTTACTGGATTGACAGGGCCGCCTTTATCTTTTTCCCTCCCCTCTTCCTTCTTTTCTTTCTTTTTTTCCCTGTGCGCCAGAAAATCATTAAAAAGAGGCCTACACTTCCTCTTTTATTCTTTCTGCTTGCTTTTCTCCTTCTTCTGGTGCGTATCTTTACGCATCTTCCCCTTGAGTCCCTGTTCTCTCTAAACGCCCTCGGAGCCATAAATCTTGCTCTTGATAAGCTTGAAATCCTGCAATTCATTCTCTTTTCCTGGCTGACACCTTTCTGGCTTCTCCGTTCTTCAAGAGAGGTGGAAAATCTTCTTTTAAAGCGACAGTTGCGGTGGATGGCCAACGGCCTCTACCTGGCTCTCAGTCCTTTTATCATTTTTTATTTCCTGCCCTATCTTTTTGACCGCCTGCCCTCAACTTTTGCTGAACTGACGATTGTCCTAATGGCTCTTGTGCCCATGACCTTCCTCTACGCCCTTGTCCGCACCAAAGCTATGGACTTTGAGGTCATGGTCAAAAAGGGGGCTACCCTCCTTCTCTCCTATGTTATTATTGCCGGTCTTTATTTTCTCCTGGGCGAAAGAATGAGGGCTTTCGCCGGCAACAGATTCAGTACTTTTATTCTGGGCATTCTGGCCATCATTCTGGGAGCCACTCTTTTTTCTCCCCTGAAAAGACTTTTCCAGGCTCTTTTCGATCGCTTTTTCTATCGGAGAAGCTATAAATACCGCCGCACCCTTTTGAGCATCAGTCGGGAGCTTGCCCGGGAAAGAAATCTCAACCGGCTGGCCCATTCACTTCTCGATCTCATGACCAAAGCCTTTTCCCTGGACAAAATCGCCCTTCTCGTGCCCAAGGAAAGTGGTAGTCAGCTCTATCTTATGTTTGCTTCAAGCAACCAGTTCCTGCCTGAAGAAAAAACCGTTGAAATTGAACCAGCCTTCCTTCAGACTCTTACCCGAAGGGATTTTCTCAATCTTCACTCTTTTCCTGAAACCAGAATGAAAGGAGCTGGCGGTGAATATTTTTCTAAACTCGGCTTTTATCACTTTCTTCCTCTGCGGGTGGAAGATAAACTTGTCGGCTTCCTGGCCATGGGCAAGAAAGCTGATGGCTCCTATTTAAGTGGCGAAGACTGGGAACTTTTGACGACCATTTCTTCCTCCGTGGCTCTGGCCATAGAAAATGCCTATCTTTATCACCAGATTGCTCTTCGGGCTGAAGAACTTGAAAGGCTAAAAGATTATAGCGAAAACATCATTGAAAGCCTGACGGTGGGCGTGGCCGTAATCAATGAAAAAGGAAAAATAATCGGCTGGAACCGGGTCTTAGAAAAAATTTTTAAAAAGAGTAAGCAGGAAGTCCTTAATAAAACTCTGGAAGAAGTCATTGGCCTTAAAAATGTTCAGGCTCTTTTCCCTCCTGAAACTCAGGAAGGCTACCACCTTCTGAGCGAAATAACCCTGGTTTTGCCCAATAAAGAAGAGAGAATCTTTGATGTTGCTCGAACCCCTCTGCTGGATAATAAGCTGAACCCCTATGGCACCATCATTGTTTTTGAGGACGTAACGGAAAAGGTTCGATTGCAACAGCAGTTGCTGACTTCCGAAAAGTTAGCTTCCATTGGGCTACTTTCAGCCGGTGTCGCCCATGAAATCAACACTCCCCTGACCGGAATATCAAGCTACGTTCAGCTCCTTCAGAAAAAACTCACCGATACCCATTATATTCAGATTCTGGAAAAAATTGAGGCCCAGACAGAGCGAGTGGCCCGCATCGTCAAAAATCTGCTCAATTTTGCCCGACATCCCTCTGATACAACCTTTCGCCAGGTCAATCTTAAAGAATGCCTCCAGGAAATTATCTCTCTAATCGATTATAAACTGAAAACCATGAACATCAAGCTTGAACTAAACCTACAGGAAGTTAAGCCCATTATGGGACAGGCAGAAAGGTTACAACAGGTTTTCATCAATATTATCCTCAATGCGCTGGACGCTATGCCGAAAGGAGGCAAGCTCAGAATTGACCTCTTCCAGAAAAATCAGGAAGCAGTAATCAGTATTGCCGATACCGGCACAGGAATTAAAAAGGAGCATCTGCCGAGAATTTTCGATCCCTTTTTCACCACTAAGGGACTCGGCAAAGGAACTGGCCTCGGTTTATCCATCAGTTATGCTATAATAAAAGATCATGATGGTCGGATAGAGGTGGAAAGTGAGGTGGGTAAAGGAAGTACCTTTTACATTTACCTTCCCTTTAAACCTAAATTCAAAGTAACTAATTCTGCTATGCCACCAGATTCAATAAATTAATCATGCCTGATAAAGGAACCATCCATATCATTGATGATGAGCCTGTCATTCAGGATGTTCTCTCCCAGCTTTTGACTTCAGAAGGCTATGAGGTGGAGGTTTCCTCTTCCGGCGAAGAAGCCCTGAATAAACACGCCACCCAATCCTTCGACCTCATTCTCTTAGACCTGCTGATGCCTGGCCTTGATGGCATTGAAGTTCTTAAGGCCATAAAAAAAATCGACCCCCAGGCACTTATCATCATTATCACTGCTTATGCCTCAGTCGAAAGCGCTATTGCCGCCATGAAACTGGGAGCTTTCGATTATATCCAGAAGCCCTTTAAGCACGATGAGCTCATTCTCATCATTCGTCGGGCCCTCGAACATAAACGCCTGCAGGAAGAAAATATCAGACTCAGAGATGAACTTGACCGCAAATTCGGCTTTGCCAATATCATTGGCCGCAGCAAGGTGATGCAGCATGTTTTTGAAATGATTAAAATTACTGCTCCCACTAAAAGCACGATCCTTATTCAGGGCGAAAGCGGCACAGGCAAGGAGCTGGTGGCTCGAGCCATCCATCAACATAGCGATCGGGCTAACTATCCCTTTGTTGTCGTCAACAGCGGCTCTTTGCCCCCGGACCTTCTCGAAAGCCATCTTTTTGGTCATGTCAAGGGAGCTTTCACCGGAGCTGTCAGCCATAAACCCGGTCTCTTTGAAGCTGCAGACAGGGGAACAATTTTTTTTGATGAAATCTCCACCATCAGTCTTGAAACCCAGGCTAAGTTACTTCGAGTCATGCAGGATAAAGAATTCATGCGGCTGGGTGGAACCAAAACCATCAAGGTCGACGTGAGAATTATTGCGGCGACCAACACTGATCTCGAAGAGTTGATTGCCCAGAAGGTCTTCCGGAAAGACCTTTTTTACCGCCTCAATGTTATCAAGATAGAGCTTCCTCCTTTAAGAAAAAGAAAGGAAGATATTCCCCTTCTCGTTCGCCATTTTGTTGAAAAATACAGCCAGGAAAATAACAAAGAAATCGAGGGAGTTTCGGAAGATGTTCTGGAGATTCTGGAAAGCTATGACTGGCCGGGAAATGTGCGGGAACTTGAAAATGTTATTGAGAGAGCTGTCGTTTTGACCAAATCAAAAATTATCACCCGCAACGCCCTGCCGGCTTACCTTCTCGGTTATCCCCGACAGGCAGCGGTTGAGGATAAACTTCCCCTGGGTGAAGACCTTGATTTACGACGACAGACTCAGGAATTCCAGAAAAGACTGATCCTGATGGCCCTGCGCCAGGCCAAAGGAGTCCAGAAAAAGGCAGCTGAAGTCCTCGGTCTTAAACCCAGTACCCTGAACGAAATGATCAAGCGTCTGGGCATTGAAACCGACAGGTTTGATAAAAAAGCACCTTCAGTTTAAGATAATGGCACCAGACCGTCAGGATTGGCTTTAAAATTGCGAGGACGATGGTTAACTGAAAAGCTGAATTCCTGAACTTTTTCTTTAATAATAACTTTTTCTCGCCTGATCTCCGCACCCTCGCGCCATTGGAGCCAGAGAGGAAAATGAAAAATGTCGCCCAGCTGTTCAATTTTTATTTTAAACAGGGAAGAGTCAGTTTTCATTTCAGCCGTCGTTTCAATTTTAAGCTTGGGTAAAGAATATTTTTCAAACCAGCTGACCATGAATAGCTTTAAATCAAGAGAGGAAACTTTTTCCATGGTCCGGAAAAAATCGGCCGTTGA
>Ga0197142_1005112_pt1 | contig 10383 bp, 4 predicted proteins | sample GBS60_MetaG_FD_148614 | JGI IMG/M metagenome (GOLD analysis project Ga0197142, IMG submission 148614) | Sediment microbial communities from Great Boiling Springs, Gerlach, Nevada, United States - GBS 60_MetaG | ecosystem: Environmental > Aquatic > Thermal springs > Hot (42-90C) > Sediment...
CATCGGCAGATGCATTACTTTTCGGCTACCCGGTATGGTCAGGGCCTGCGCATTCTGAGCTGGTCGGGTGAAGCAGGCATCAGAAGGCTACTGGGGCCGCGGGGCGAATGGGAAGTATCGGGAAGCGGACTTTTTCTGCATAGTGCGCGTTATGATTTGATTTTACGGGATCAGCAGGATTACGATGCGGAGGCAAGCTGGATAGGAGGAAGGGTAGAGGTGGCGCATCAAAGACTTTCTTACCGGGATATTCTCCTGTGGAGGGGGCGGCGTCTGCTGGTGCGTGGAGAAATGTATCGGCAAGGCGCCTCAAGCGGTTTTGGCCTCTTTATGGCGGAGGGCGCATGGCATCACCCTATCACAAACTGGCTGGTGGGAGATGTGGTGGGGCAGGCTGCCCTGGGTGGTCAGAGCAATCCCCGTTACTTTTTATTAGGGGGCATTCCCAACTGGGTCAACTACGAAGTGCAAAACCGTTCGCAGTTACCGCTTCTGGGGGCTGTGGGTGGGTATTATCTGAATAGTTTTGTGAGTTTGCCGGGCTATCCCTATCATGCGCGGCGGGGGCGCCATCTTTTACTTTCGGGCATAGCCCTGCGTGTGCCTCTTTTGGCAATAGCGCCTTCGGCCACTTTGCCCACCAGGCTTATCTACACCTTCCAGTGGAAGGTAGCCTTTTACGCGGCGACGGTGTGGAGTACAGGCAATCCCTTTTCTCAAAAGAATCCCATAGATGCGGAATACATATATCGGCCGCCTCTGGTGATTTCGGTTCAGACTTTACGCAGTCCTTTTCTGCTGAGTGCGGGCACCGGCCTTATCTTTCGGGTGATGGGGCTTCCTCTGGAAGCCAGTTTGTACTGGCCTATTGAAGAGGGGCAAGTCGGTAAGCCGCAGTTTCTGATGGGCTTTGAGGCACCCCTGCCGTGAAATTCCCTAACTTAGGGGCGCAATGAATTACGGGCGGCTAAGAGCCTGGGCTTTTGCTGGTTTGCTTGGCGCTGTTTTGATAGGGGTTTTTGGAGCCGCGGTGGCGTATCGGCAGGAAAAGGACTACCAAGCTTTTGTGCGAGGGGTGGAGGCTCTTCAGGCGGCTTTGAATGAGACTGAGGTAGAGGCATGGCGTCTGGAATTGCGGTTTCGGGCAGACCTTATTTCTAAGCTTTCCGAACACGCGCTACCTTCTACCTTTTACCTTCAGAGTAGCCTGCGCAGCCGTATGGAAAAGCGCGTGGAGCCTTTAGCCAGGGGCATCCTTACCCAGAATCACATCAAAAGGCTTGCGGAAACTACCCTTGACTGGGAAAAGCGCATCAGCAGCTGGACTAAAACCCTGAATGGACAGGCCATGGACAGGGCCACCATCTTGGCTATCGTCGAAGATTATGCTTTTCAGGCGCCTAAAGCGCTTTCAGACATGGAGACGGCTTTTCGGGTGGCCCGGGGGCGGATTGAGGAGGTTCTGAAGCAGGAAGCCGCCCTTCATCAGGAGCGCCGACGAATCACCTTAGCAGCCACGGGTGGCGCCTGGCTACTCTGGTTTCTGATAATAGGAATAGCCCTGTGGCAGGTGGGCCGGAAAGAGGAGCGGGCCCTGCGCCGCGGTCTGATGGCTGTCTCTCATGGCGAAAAAATACCCCCCCTCCCCGGAGCTCTCCATGCTTTAGCAGAAGCTTACAATCACCTGCTGCGCCGCTGGCAGGCGCTCACCTCCCTCCTGGAAGCCTGGCCTAAATACCAGGAGGCCGGCACCGAAGAATCTGAATGGGCCGGCCTCCTCGGGGATTCCTGGCAAAAACTCCAGACAATAAGAGAAAATCTACAACACTTAGAGGCTGAAAATACACACCTTAAATCACAAATCCAGGAAGTAACCGAGACCTTCCAGAAGACAGAAGTCGAACTAAAAGAACAAATAGAAAAAACGCGCCTGGCCCTGGGAGCGCTTCAGAATGCTTTTCCGCTGGCTCAGGCTGATGCAGGAGGAACCTTCGTGTTTCAGAATGACCTATTTTCGGCGATCGCCCAGGCGGAGGGGTGGAAGCGTCTGCAGGATATACCTTTTGGGGCGGATCTGAAATCTATCTGGGAGAGTGGGGTGGCCCATCATGAGATAATATCAGGTCAGAAGGGCGATTATGTAACTTACTTACTTCCGTATCGTTTGCGCAGGGGTGAGTTGCCGCAGCTTATTGTGGCGGTAGCGCCGGTGGCGCATCTGCGCACGCAAAAGGAGGCGCTGGAGCGTTCGCTCTTGCAGGCAGAGCGAACCATTCAGGCTCTCCAGCAGGAATTAGAAGATCTTCATCTCAAGCTCAGTCGCCTTCAGCAGGGGTACAAAGTGGAGATAGAGCGGCTTTTGCGTCAGCGGGAGAGTCTGGCGGCCCTTCTACGCAATCCTGCCCTTATGAATGGGGATGTAATAGAGGGTTTAGCGGCGATTGCGGAGGTGGCAGCCACCAGCATCCCCGAGGCCCGGTATAGCTTCTGGGTCTTTGACGAAGAGTATAAAGGCCTCCACTGTCTGGAAAAATATGATCCCATCCTGCTCACTCATAGCAATACAATAGACCTTCCGGAATCGGCTTCGCAATGGATTCTTGATCAGCTGAGTGGGGGGCATCCTGTGGGACCGATTGCCTCCGATCAGAGTCCTCTGGCGGGTATTGCCGTCGCCGCCTCGAGTGCCCTCTATGCCTTCCCCCTCCTGATGGACGAGGCCCTCATCGGGGCTTTTATCATAGAGGCCCCCCCCGACCAGCCCCTCCACGATAAGGAGTTCTTCTTCATTCTGTCCAAAGTAGCCGCCCTATTATTTCAGCAGGGGCATCGCCGCCTCATAGAAAAGCAGCTTCTGGCCTCCTTAGAAGAAAATCAATCCCTCGTTGAGGAGCTTAGGCAGAATATTGAGGAGCTGGAGGCTTCAGCTGAAGAGATGCGACGCACTCAGGCAGAGCTGCGCGGACAGATTCAAGCCCTCAATGCCGCCGCCTTGGTAGCTGAACTGCGTCCCGATGGAAAGATCATTTATGTGAATGACTCTTTTCAGCGGGCTTTTGGCTATAAGGCTTCGGACCTTCTGGGGCGGTCATACCGGGAGCTTCGTAAAGCTGACGATCCCGCTGTTTTAGACCGGCTCTTTGCGCGGCTTCAACAGGGAGAAATATGGCAGGAAGTGGTCTGCTATCAGACCGCATTTAGCGAGCCGCTCTGGCTACAGCAAACGATCACGCCGGTCCATCACAGCGAGGGCGAAATTCAAAAATACATCCTGGTCGGCTTTGACATCACCCTGCAGAAGCAGCAGGAGCAGGAGATCCAGAAAGCGCTTCAGCTGGCTTATGAACAGGAGCAGATGCTGCGAACGAGCTCCGAGGAGCTCAGGCGCAGCAACGAAGGTTATCGTGCCTCACAGATGCAGCTTTCTGCCCAGCTTGAGGCCCTCAATAACGCCGCCTGGCTCTTTGAGACCGATAGCGATGGGAGCCTCACTTATCTTTCGCCCAGTTTCCTGGAGAGCCTGGGTTATCCGGAGGAGGCCCTCAAAGGAAAGCATTATGGACAGCTTTTTTCGGAGCGGCAGCCCCTCTCTCTCATTCAGGGACACTGGCGTACCGTCCAGCAGGGTCAGGTGTGGAAGTCCGAAATGGAACTCAAAGGCGCCTTCGGCCAGACCTTCTGGGCTATCTTATCCAGTACTCCGCTTACCGACCCCCGCACCCAAAAAATGGTCAAAACCATCAACATCCTGGTAGACATCACCGAGCAAAAAGAGCAGGAGTTTCGGCTCAAAGAGCAGCAAAATGCCCTTTCCCTTCTGGCTTCGCATCCCACCCTGCGCGAGGGGAATATTGATAAAGCCTTTCAGGTTATTGCTGAAGTAACGCTCCAGACCCTGAAAGCGCATCGGGTTTCTCTGTGGCTTTTTGAGGAGCCAGATTTAGCCCGGTGTATTGCCGTCGCCGAAAAAGAACCTCACTTTCATGAGGTGGGCAGTGTCGTAAATCGCACTCTCTACCCGCTGTACTTTCAGAGCTTGGAGCTGGAGCAGGTCATTGCCGTCACGGACGCCCTCTCTGACCTGCGTACGCGGGAACTGGCCCTACCCCTCTTCAAGCCCAATCATATCATGAGCGTGATGGATGCGCTCATACGGGTGGGTAATCGGTCTGTGGGTCTGATTAGCGTGGAGCAGCGTCATGCCAAGCGTGAGTGGAGACTGGACGAGGTGAATTTCCTGCGCTCGGTCGCCGCCTCCGCCGCCTCCGTGATCGAAGAGCAAGCTCACGCTTACGCCCAGAAGTTAGAGCAGGCCAACCGGGAGCTCGCCCAGCGCACCCAGGAACTGGAAGAGGCTATCCAGAATATTCAGGAAAGTATCCGTTATGCCCGCCGCATCCAGCGCAATATCGTGCCTCCGGAAACCCTCCTCAATACCTACCTCGGTAAAGAAAACTACTTCATCATCTGGCGCTCCAAGGAACGCAATGGCGTCGGTGGAGACTTTTACTGGTTCGCTCCTTATGAAGATAGATATTTCATTGTCGTGGCTGATGGGACGGGACACGGCGTGCCGGGCGCTTTTATGAGCCTGATCGGGAGCATCTTTCTGGATCAGATCGTCAATAAGCGCCGCATCTGGGAACCCGCCCAGATCCTTCACGACCTGCATATTGAGGTTCGTCAGGCCCTCAAACAGGACATAGAAGAAGGGACTCCCTCCCGGGATGGAATGGATATAGCCGTCGTTTCGTATTTCCCCGCCACGCACCGACTCATTTATGCGGGGGCCAACCTCCCGCTCTACTACTGCCTGAAAGGACCCGACCTTCGCGAGATAAAGCCCGATAAAAAGCCTATTGGCGGTGAGCAGCTGGAAGAAGAGCGATTTTTCACCCAGCACGAAGTGCAGCTGGAGCCCGGGGATTGCTTTTATCTATTTACCGATGGCCTGGTGGATCAGCCCGGCGGCCCCGAAGGCAAGCGCTTTGGCACCAAACGGTTCAAAGAGTTTATCATAGAGACCTATCTGGAGCCCTCCATGCCAAAGCGACGGGCTATCCTCAACCAGATCTGGCGGGAATGGAAAGGCGACCTGGAAGAGCAGGTGGATGATGTAACCGTCTGGGGCGTACGCATACCCGTATGAAAAACCTCTGGGCCGGCATTGACCTCGGCCTGCAAACAGCCGCCATAGCCTTCCTTCGAGGAGGCACCGCCGCACCCTGGACACTGGAATCGGTAGATATTCTGGCCCTCCCCTCGGGCTCGGTAGAAGAGCGTTTAGATCGGTACCGAAACTGGCTCAAAATGCAAATGCGCAAAGTTTCTCCGCATGAGATAGAAGGCGTCTTCATAGAAAAGCCCTTTGTGGGGAAAAATATTCGCAGTGCATTGCTTTTAGGTACGCTTCAGGGCGTTACCTGGGCACTTTTGAAAGAGGCGGAATGGCCGGCCCTCGAGCTATTGGAGCCCGTTCGCGTCAAGAAGGCCCTTACTGGCCGGGGTTCTGCGTCCAAAGCTCAGGTGGCTGCCTGGTTAGCTCATTATCTGGTGCCTCATACCCCCCTGCCGCCCAACCATCATGCTACCGATGCCATCGCCATAGCAATTGCCGGCGCCCTGTCTCAAAACTCTGCGATCACCCGCACATTCACCAGCCGGGCCGAAAGGTAATTGGGTACAGCCCATCGAAGCCCATACACATCGGCTATCCACTGATAGGAAACTACATTGTAGCGCTGAAAGAGGTTGAATACATCGAGCCCCAGCCATAAAGAACGTAAATAGCGCCCCTCGGAAAAAAGAATTACCCGGCTCAGGCCCAGATCCACCCGATTATAAAAGGGCATCTGGAAGAGGGTTCGTTTGTCTAACTGCCGCGGCACGCCAAAGGGCATTCCCGTTGCAAAGACAAACTGAATATTTACTTTATAGAGGGGGTTGGTGGGGAGCTCATCCTGGAAGTAAAAGGCGAAGCTGAGGCGCTGGTCGCTGGGGCGTCGCATCCAGGGGAGTTCGCCAGGCTTTTCCCGGGTGCGCAGAAGGCTCAGGCTAAACCACGAGTCCGTCCCGGATAGAAACTCCCCATTGAGTCGCATGTCCAGACCATACGCATAGCCTTTGGCTAAGTTGGCGCCGTAATAGCGCAGGCGTACATTTTCCAGTTCGTAGGGGATGAGGTCCCAGAGGTACTTATAGTAGATTTCGGCGAAGTATCGGAGGGGGCGTCCCCACAGGGTGAAGCTATAATCGACGCCCCCGACCACCTGGAAGCTTTGCTGGGCGCGAAGGAAGGAGACCAGCCTGTAGTCAATGGCACGCAGTTCCCGATAAAAGGGTGGCTGGGCATAGAAGCCTGCCCCTATGCGATACTGGAGCTGAGAGGTGGGCTGGTAAAGCGCTTGAAAGCGGGGACTGAATATAAGCTGACGGTTATTCGCGGCGTAATGGGCTCGGATGCCGGCTTCCACCCGCCAGAAGGACCAGCGAAAAGTTTGCTGCAAAAAGCCCATCAGGCGCCGGTTGTAGAGGCGCTGGTCCAGAAAGTAGCGTTCGTCCAGGCGCACATAGTCGGCCGAGTCAAGGGCGCTCCACTCATAAACCCGATCGTGAAAAACTTCATATTGACCGCGCAGGCCCCAGGAGAGGCGATGGCGAAAAGTGGAGTCCCAGGCCCATTCTCCTCGATGCTCCAGGTAGGTAGTACTCAGGTCCAGGTAGTTTCGGGCGTGGCGGATCTGGCTGCCGGCTCCCCGTAGAACAACCACCTCATTGTAGAGACTGCTGCCGGGGCTCGTCTGCACTTCGCCTAAAAGATAGGCCCCCTCGGTGTCTATGATCTCGTCTTCCAGACTCTGAAAGAAGCTACCGATAAGCGAGAGGCGCAGGCGGAGCGAAGGGCGATGGCTGATGGTGAAGGCGGTCTGGCCGGTGTTATAGCGCAGCATTTCGGTGCCGGCAAAGTAGAGATTGACCCGGAGGGCATAGTTGATAAGGCCAAAAGTAGCTTCGCCGCTCTGCGGGAAAAGCCGATAGCGATTCAAGAGGCCCGTGGTAAGGAAGTCTATGCGCCACTTTTCCAGTCCCTCCCGAAAGCGCGACCAGGAGACATACGCCTGCCCATCGTAAAAGACCGGGCGATACTGACCTTTGACGGGCAGGGTATTGAGCAGGTATCCGATGGCAAACCGCCGCCCGCCAATAGCGTAGTAGATCCCGCCTTTTTTCCCGATGAAGGCGAGGCTCTGGCTGAGCAGTCCCAGCTCGACGAGTCGCTGGGCCTTCGCCTGCCGCTTGTAAGTTACCTGGAGTACGGAGGAGAGCTTATCTCCATAGCGGGCTTCAAAGCCGCCCGTGCTGAAAAATGCCTCCTCAATCAGAAGGGGATTGACGAAGCCAAGCCCTTCCTGCTGGCCGCTGCGGGCCGAAAAAGGCCGGTAGATTTCCACTTCGCCTGCATAAACGAGATTTTCGTCAAAATTCCCGCCCCGCACCCGATATTGTGAGGAAAACTCATTGGTAGATTGTGCGCCCATAAGGACAAGACGGCTTTCCAGATCGGGCTTAATGCTCGGCATCGTTCGAAGCGCCTCGGTCCGAATAGGAATGGGCTGTAGGAAAGGCCGTTCGGGAAGGGCGGTGGGTTTGGCCTTCTCACTCTGAATTGTCAGCGTATCGGTACTCAGGTCGCGGCTCTGCAGACTCAGGGTGAGCGGCGTGGTGGCGCCCGCCTGAATCCACACCTCCGTCTCTAAGGGATAGGCCTCCACATGCGAAATGCGAAGGCGATGCTTGCCCGCCGGGAGCCCAAGCAATAGCCGCCCCGCCGAGTCCGCCGTATAAACCATCCCCGCCACCTCTACCCGGGCAAAAGAAAGCGGACGATTCTCCGAAGAGACGATTTTGAGATTTAGACGGCCGCTCTGAGCCCGCAGGAAAGACAGCCCTACGAGCAGCACCAGAGAGCCATATCGCATGACAAGCAAGATAAGACTCACCTGAAAAACCCCAGAATACCCACTACGATGACGAGCCCTCCGAAGAAGCCTCCCAGGGTGCGGCTGCGCAAACGCTGGGCCCACCGCGCACTGATTATGCTGGCGATAAGTAGTCCTAAAGCCAGAGCCAGTCCCATTTGCACCTGGACATGACCCTTTTGATAATAGGGTATCATAGCGCCGATAAGAACCGGCATACTCAGCGTTACCAGGCTTGTACCCTGCGCTACATGCTGATCGTATCGTAAGAAGAGCCGAATGAGGGGTACGATGATGATACCGCCTCCCACCCCTGTCAGACCGCTGATAGACCCCGAAAGGAGGCCGATCAGCAGACCCCGAAAGGCTTTTTGGACTCGGGAGAATTCTCTCCTCGGGTCTGTGTGAGCGGTGGTACGACCCCAATTCTCCCGAAAAATGAGATAAAATCCCACGAGCATCAGAAAGCCCGAAAAAATACGGGAAAGAGTTTCGCTGCGCAGGTTCTGCACTCGCTCCGCAACAAAATAACCCGACAGAAGCACCCCCACGGCGATAAACAGCGCCAGAAAAATGTCGGTGCGGCCATTTCGGTAGTAGGTATAGGCACTTCCGGCGAGGACCGGCAGAGAGAATACAAACAAGGCGCTGCCCTGAGCGGTGTGGTGAGAATATTCCAGCCCGTGCGAAAGGAGGGGAATCATCACGATTCCCCCCCCGACCCCTGCGAGGCCGCTGAGGAGGCCTGCCAGCGCACCAATCAGCAGGCCTGCCCCCCATTCTTGCATGCTCATTACCGCAAATGTAAGGGGGGTAAGGTCCTGAGCCACCCGAATATCGCCTTCTGGGGATGCTCTGGACTTCCCGGGGATTCGGCCCGGCCATCCCTCACAGGCACTCAGGTTCATGATCTATCACCCCCCCGGCTTCAGAGAGATAATAGATAACCGGACAGCTCGCTCTTAATGACGCCTCTGACATCCTCTCCAGGCTCCTATACCGCCTCCCCTCCGTGAAATAAACTATGCTCAAAGCCGGTAGCGGCCAGACCTGACCGGAGCTTACGAGCTTTACAGATCGCCGGCTACATTTCCGTATCGGTCCCCGATAGAGACTGTTGCAAAAATGCACAAGAGCCCTACTTTACCCACTTGTCGTGCTGCTTATGAGCATTCTCGGACGCCTGTATAGGGAGTTTGGCAGCAGTCTCCGATGGAGTCAGTAAAGATTGCACTACCCATATCGTGCCGTCGGGTCCGGTCAGAGCCCGGGCATGACCATGCCTTCGGAGCCAGCCCACCCACCAGGCCGCAATAGCATCGCAGGCATGAACGGAAAGCTCTACCAAAGGAATCCCCAGCCGCTTCAGGTGCGCATGGATGGCGGGAAGCATCTTTGATCGCAAGCCCCAGCTCCTGTACACGGCCCAGGGAAAGGTTTCATACCAGGAGACATGCGGGATTGCGGCGGAGAGCCGGCGGGCGCGTTCAGACAGTTTTCGCATAGCGGGCCAGGTAAGAGGCAGGACAGAAATGCCACAGCGATGAAGGGCTCTATCACAGGCCCGAAAAGGTCCCTCCCCCTGCGTCAGAGGCGCATCTACCCACACTTCGCCCACCTCGCTTAGAAGGGCTATTAGCTCTGCGTCGGTTCGGGCCTCCCTTACCTGAAGCAGGTGGGGGGCACTGCCCCATGCCACCGCAGAGGTCCCCCGCTCGCTCGCCGCTAAGTCCAATCCAGCCCAGGGCTTTTCATTATTTTTGAGAGGCATGCGCTTTTTCTGGTTAATTCCCGTAACGCTATGGGCCCAGTATCAGGTTCCCCGGCTTCTGAGCCTGGCTGGTACGCAGGCTGCCCTCACAGGCGAACCCCTCTCAGCCAATCCGGCCAGTGCTTTTTCCGTCAGCCGATGGAATCTTTCTACAGGCAGTGCCTTTTATATCCTTACGCCTGAGCTAAGCTATCACACGATAGGGCTCTCCGTTCGGATAGATACCCTGCAGGCGCTGTCTCTGATAGGGCATTACTGGGGTTTTGATAAGCTGAGCCACCTTCATGGGGGGCTGGGGTATGCGATGCGTCTGATGCGGGGGCAGGTTACGCTTAGCGTGCGCGGGCGCTTCCTTCACACAAACCTTCAGGAGTATGGTCAGGTTTCGAGTCTGACGCCGGATATAGGGCTTCTCTGGCAGGTTTCGCCGCGCCTGCGGGTGGGTGGATATGGGTTTAACCTTCTGGGGCGCGGGTGGGGCCGAATGCCCGGGAGCGCTACGTATGGCATAGGCCTGAGCTATGAGCCCTCCTTCCGCACACAGCTTCTATCAGAAATCCATCAGGGCGAACGCGGACCCTGGTCTGTGCATACAGCGCTGGTGTATAGACCGGTGAGCTTACTCCTGCTGCG
>Ga0197142_1005113_pt1 | contig 10382 bp, 8 predicted proteins | sample GBS60_MetaG_FD_148614 | JGI IMG/M metagenome (GOLD analysis project Ga0197142, IMG submission 148614) | Sediment microbial communities from Great Boiling Springs, Gerlach, Nevada, United States - GBS 60_MetaG | ecosystem: Environmental > Aquatic > Thermal springs > Hot (42-90C) > Sediment...
TCCCCTTTATTGCGAGTGCTCTCATCTTCCCCCTCCATTGCGTTCCTTTGTTCGGTTTTGTTCGTGCGCAAGCCGCCGCACGTCCAATTGAAGCTGGCTCGCACGTTTAGGAGCTCACAATGTGATTATCTGGGCTCGCCGCAGGTTGTCCTCGTGCCCATGATCGTGGTGGCTCGTCTAGCGGGTTGCGGCGGACCAAGACACCGCATTTCCGACAAGCGGGGAGGTCCCGGTAACTTCTTGCTGCGAGTGGAAATAGTTCCCGTGGCCGTAGCTGTCGGGTTGAGCCAATTGAAGCCTAGCCTCCCCGAAGCGATGCACTCTCTTGTCGACTCGCATCTGAGGGTCAGGCTACCACCTAACGAAACTGCTTTGTGCCGAGTGTGCCGACTTGGTCTTTGGAGATACTTGACACGCGGTATCTGCTCTTTTTGTGGAATGCCTTCGGCAAGGACGTGGTCTATAACCAGGGAGTCTGCCTGTAATTGCAAGCAACTTTGTTGTTGAAGTCCAATCCCGCATTCACCTGTCTGAAAGGGCAACTGCACTGCTCCCCAAACGCTGCTGCTTGGGGAGTCCGCTACCCGGGAGCAAGGTCGTTCCGACTCCCCCCCATGCATGGCGCGCGTGGATGAGAGCTCTCGCCTGTTCCGCAGGGGACAGGGCGGGCTTTGGCGCCCCCGCGCATCACGTCCGGCCCACCATGCGCACCCACCGGCCAACCGCTTGAGCACCACGTTGCCGTGTCGCACCCCAGACCCGTGGCGCGCGCGCTGCCGTGCGACTGGGGCCTCAAGTCGCGCAAACCATCTCAAATCCATTGGCTGTGCCTCCGCGCTCACAAGCCGTTGACAACCCTGGACCCCTACTGTGCTAGTCAAGTTCCGGGCGGTCAAGATTTCGGTTTGTGCTTTTCCGAGCACAAAAAGCGCTCGATATGTGGAGGGCGCAAAAAGGGAGCCAGCAGCGGAAGCGTTTCTGCAGCCCAGGGCAACGTTTTCCGTGCGTGGTCCGCGACCAATCTTGAGCAACCTGGGCTGTGGGCTCGACGACAGATGCCGCGCTGAAGCACAAAGCAAATCGGATCTTATCTCCGCGAATCACGTCTCTGGAAATCGCCTTGGCCATCGGCGGAGCGCGTTGGAGACACGTTCAAATTCCCGGCTCCAAGGTTGACTGGTGCAGTAGCAGCGGCGCCGGGAAACAGAGCCGTCCTAGGTGCCGTACCCGACAAGTCTATCGCAGTTCGATAGGGAGACCGTCCGGGCCCCGAGGCCGGCACGCGAGGGCCAGGGGTGCCTTGGTGATTTACCCCACCGGGGAGCTCCTCAGAGCGGAGGGTTCGTCCGGACCGACCGCGGTGCCGATCAGCCAGCGCTTCTCAAAACACCACCGCTGAACGTGTGGACACGAACGAGGCAAGCCTTGTTCTGCCTTGCGAGGTGGGGGCGCCGCTTCACACGCGCACGCGGAGGCCGTGGTCGGTGCGGTCGGTGAGGATCTCGAAAGCGGCACGGTGCTCGGTGCGCAGCACCTCGGTTGCGCCGGTGCTGCAGTGGGTGAGCGTCAGTTCGCAGCGCGCGAGCTTGCTGTTCAGGCAGTACTTTTCTCCGCCGGGCGGGTTGTAGTAGCGCAGGGCTACGAAGTGCGAAGCAGGCGCGGCAATCGTGCCTTCGATGCGGACCTCATTGTTCCCAGTTGCAAACTCCCATTGGAAAAAACCCCACTTCCCGCGGGCGCGCATAGTTTCCAGAGTTCCGGTGAGCGCGTACTCCTGGCCACCGTGTCGCAGAACGAGGGGCGTGAACGGCGGAGTCCAAATTCCGCCAACCTTCAGCCGCGCCGTGGCGACTTCGAGGAAGCTCTGCGGGGCGTTGTCGAACCCGGCCACTTGGCCCCAGGCATAGCTGTCGGTGTGACGGGAGCCCCAGTTATGATTCTGGCTGCCCACCCAGTCGACGATGTCGTGTCGCTGCCCAGCTACGCCGAGCCATCCGCGAAAGCGCGCGAGCGGGAGACCAACGAGGCTTTTCGCCCGCGGCAAGCGTGCCCGGTACGCTGCGCGCGGCAACAGGAGTAGCGGCGGCTCGCTTCCTTCGTACCGCAGCTGCCAGGTGATCGGCCCATCGCTGCCTTCGGCTGCTCCCCAGAGTTCGCCGGCACGACAACCCGCATCTGCAATGCGCACATGCAACGAGTCGCGCGAGAAGCTGCACTCCGCGAGCGGGACTTCGCGTTTCACCGCCACATGGCGCCCGCTTTCCCCATCGAACCAAATGCCCCACAGTTCACCGATCGCGCGCTCGGGCTGGCGATGCGGGCTGAACAGCGTGTAGCGAATCCAAAACGCTAACGGGCGCTCAGGATGGTTCGCGCGGAAGAAAAAACTTTCGTAGTGGCCCTGCCGCTGGCCTGGAACGTACTGGGCCGCGAGGAAGGGCTGAAGCCACGCATCGCGCTCGGGTGCGACCATACCGCCTCCTTCGCTACCCGGCTGCCGAACCTCGGCGGCGCTCCGCCGATGGTTCCTGGCGTTGCGCCGGCACCGCTTGGGGTTGAGGTCCCGACCAAAACAGATACACGAGGCCACCGACGAGCCCCGACGCCACCACGATGGCACTTGCCAGCAGACCCAAGGCCATCGCTGCATGTTGGTCTACCCGCATCAGGTGGAGAAAGAAGATGTACCCCGCTTCGCGAATGCCAATGCCGCTAAAGGTAATGGGCGCCATGCCAGCCAAGTTCACGACCGGCACGAAGATAAAATAGTAGGCCCAGGGTACCTGGAGCCCCAGGCCGAGCCCGAGAAAGAATTGCGAAAGAATTTGCAATGTGTGGAACACGGCCGCGACGATGCTCGTGGAAACTAGCAGCTTGACGTCGTTCCAGTAGGGAACCAAGTCGACTTCCACCATGCGCCGCCAGCGGTTTTCCGGCGGGAGCACGCGCACTGCGAGCTGTGGGCCGAACAGCCAGCCCAGCAACGTGGCTGGGGGGACGAGCCATGCCGCCCAGTAGAGGGGCAGCGGCATGCGGTACTGCGGCTGCAGGATAATCGCCACGGCAGCGATGCACACCAACACAACGAAACCTAGCCCCCGGTCAGCCAGCACAGTGGTCAGTGCCAGAGCGCGGCGGCCTGGTCCGCCGGCGAGAAACAACGCCCGGCCGATGTCCCCGGCAACCGTGCTCACCCCAAAGAGATTCATGTACATGCCAGTGAAGTACGAACCAAAAAAGTGAGAAAGGGGTTGCTGGAAGCCGACGGGCCGCGCCAGCATGGTCCAGCGGATGCAACTGATGACCATACTCAACAGGTACGTCGCCAGTGCGAGCGTGAGCCAGAAGCCATCGATTTCTTTCAGCGCACTGCTGAGCTCGCGGCGGTCGACTTTGTAAAACAACAGCGTCAACACTGCGGCGCTGATGCCCGCCTTGAACCACCAGCGCGACCAAAATGGGGTGCTGTTGGTGCTGCTGCCCATGAATCACCTGCCGCTTGCAGCACCGCCCTTGCGTGGATCGGCTGCTCCGTCGAAGCCTTCTCCGGAACGGCGAACGAGTTGAATGGCACCCATGGGAGAAACTTCTCGCACGCTGTGGCCGTTTTGTTCAAGCACTTTGCGCGTCGCCGTCGGAATCCCTGGCTCGACGAACAGCACCGGCGGCTCCCATTGGTGGTGGATGCGCGGTGCAGCGACGGCGGTGCGTGCGTCGTACCCGAAAGCCAGGACATTCAGCAACACTTGCAGCGTTCCGCTGATGATCATCGGCCCACCCGATCCTCCGACCGCAGCAATGGCTTTGTGTCCCTGCAACACAATGGTCGGAGTCATGCTGCTCAGCGGACGCTTCCCTGGTGCAACTCGGTTGGCTGCATTGCCCACAAGCCCGTATGCATTGGGTGTATCGGGTGCCAAAGCAAAGTCGTCGATTTGGTTGTTGAGCAAGATGCCAGTGGAGCCTGCCACAAGCATCGCGCCAAACGCGGTATTGATGGTCGTTGTGCAAGCGACCGCGTTGCCCTCGTCGTCGATGACGGAGAGATGCGCGGTTCCCTGGTCGTCGGGCGGGCGCGCACTCGCGGGCAAGTGGCTACCGTATTCCTCGGCAGGCAACGTGCGGGTCGAGAGAATTCGCCGCCGCAAGGAAGCGGTCAGGTTCGGGTCGAGCAACTGCTGCACGGGAACGAACACGAAATCCGGATCGCCGTAGTATCGGGCGCGATCGGCAAACACATGCTTCATGGCCTCTGCCAGGAGATGCAGGTACGTGGGAGAGTTGTGGCCGAGGCGAGGGAGATCGTCATTGCGCAAGATGCCGAGTGCAGCCAGCAACACGCCTCCACCTGAACTGGGTGGTGGCATCGTGACGATTTGGAACTCTCGGTACCTGCCGACGAGCGGCTCGCGCCACTTGGGCTGGTACGAAGCAAGGTCCTCCAGCGTCATCACGCCACCGCTTGCGCGCACAGCCCGGACAATCTCCTCGGCAATCGCACCACGATAAAAGGCCCTCGGACCTTCGCGGCCGATGGTTTCGAGCGTGGCCGCCAACTCGGGCAGGCGCACGAGTTCTCCTTCGGCGCGCGGACTTCCGTCGGGGCGGAAAAACCAGCGCCGGAGCGCTTCCGAACGAGCCAGGTCCGCTTGGTTGCGGGCAAGTTCCTTCGCGAGATGGGTGCCGATGGGAAATCCCTCGCGCGCAAGCCGCACCGCAGGTTCCACCACGGCGGCCAGCGGTAGGCTTCCAAAACGCTCTTGTGCGAGTGCGAGCCCCGCGACTTCCCCCGGCACGCCCACCGCGAGTCCCCCACGTTGACTGAGGCGCGTATCAGGCTTGCCGTCGCGCAGGAACATGTCCGCACGCAGTGCCGCCGGCGCGGTTTCGCGAAAATCGAGAGCGAACGAGCGCTGATCGCGGGAGCGGTAATACAACAGGAAGCCGCCCCCACCAATGCCGCACGACGAAGGATTCACGACGCACACGGCAAAAGCGGTTGCGATGGCGGCATCCACCGCGTTGCCTCCTTCCTCGAGGATCGAGGCTCCCGCACGAGCGGCCAGCGGATGCTCCGCGGCCACCATGCCACCGTAGGTTCGTACGGGGAGCGCCCATGCGAGCGCCCACGAACTGATCAGGACGAGACCGATTCCGAGGCGGAACAGGATCGAGCGTGTTCCTTCGTTCCTTCCCAAGGGGCGCGTTCGGCTTCCGGCTCGGGGGTGTGGACCGCGCAGGCTAGGGCGAGTTCGGCGAGAGCGGTGCGGCGGAAGGACCGACGAAACGGCCGCGGGTCGCAAGGTCCTTGCCGGGCCTGCTTGCGAGCGGAGCAATGGGATCACTCTTAGTCTTCACCGAAGTGCGCGCGGACGATGCGCTGCTTCAAATACTCGAGCGTGCCAAGGTCCTCGAGGATGTCGCCGCCAGTGTCGTAAAACAAAATGTCGCCGTTTTTGTTGCGGCCCACGGCGACAAGCCAGTCCAACTGATCGCGGTCTTCGAGCAAGTAATTCAATGTTTGGGAAACGCCTTTGGCGGGGATGATCGTAACTTTGGGTTTTGCAGGGTTGTGCTGTTTCATCCGACTTCTCCCACGTGGGAACTGCACCATGCCTGCACAGAACGCATCTAGGCGAAGTGCCTCTGTCCCACGCCACAGCATTGTCGCTTAAGGGGAGGGATTCATCAAGTCAAGAGAAGCAGCGCCACCGTTTCCACGTGATACGTTTGTGGAAACAGGTCGATGACACGCACGCGCTCGAGCCGGTACAGCGGCAAGAGCAGTGCCACGTCGCGTGCCAGAGTCGCGGAGTTGCACGAGACGTACACGATGCGTTTGGGGCGAAGTTGGCGAATGGAGGCAACGGCCTCGCGTGCTCCGCTGCGGGGCGGATCGAGCACGAGCGTATCCACTTTCGCTGCTTGCCGCGCGAGATCGGTAAGCCCCCGTTCCGCTGGTGTAGTCCACACGCGGACGTTCGACGCGCCCAGCCGCTGCACGTTGTCGGCAAGATCGGCTGCAGCGGTAGCATTGACTTCGATCGCAGTGACGGCCGTACTGCGGCGTGCGAGCGCAAAGGTGAAATTGCCTGCACCGGCGTAAGCGTCCACCACGTGTTCCGGTCCACGGAGGTCCGAAAACGCCACCACGGTGGCCACCAAGATTTCATTGGCAGCCGGGTGGACTTGCGAGAACACGCCAGCGTGGAGGCGCAGCAGCAAATCAGGCTCGGGGGCAACGGTGATCCGCGGCTCGCCCCACACCCGCCTCCAGCGCTTGCCGCGCAACATGCAGCCTTGCACGATGGGGTGGTCCAAAAGCCAGTCGCGCACGATCGAATCGTCCGCTGCCACAAACCCGCCCTCTACTTCCGCGGCAATGACAACCGTGGGCGAACAGGCATCGGCTGCAATCTCCACCCGGCGGATCTCGCTCCGTAAAGCCCGCACCAGCGCTCGCGCCGCGGGAAACGCTGCGTTGGTCGTTTCGTTGCCGAGCAAGCAGTGCTCGACGGGAACCAGGTCGTGCGACGCGGCAGCGTAAAATCCAAGTTCGCGGTTGGCGACGCGCAACGATAGCCGGTGGCGGTAGCCAAACTCGGCTGGCGCTGGAACGGGGGGGTCCAGGGGTGGAGAACTCACGTGCGCGATACGCTCGAAGTGGTCGCGCACATTGGCAACTTTGGCCGCAAGTTGTGCACCGTACTCCCAGTGCTGCCATGGGCAGCCACCGCACCGCGGCAGATACGGGCAAGGGGGCACGCGCCGCGCAGGCGACGGCGAAAGAACTTCCTCCACGTCAGCGTACGCGTACGTGCGGTGGTCTTCCCGCAGCGTGATACGTACGGTTTCGCCAGGGAGGGCACCGCGCACGAAGAGGACCTGCCCATTGTGGCGAGCAACTCCGTGCGGCCCGTAAGCCATGCGTTCGATGGTCACGACCGGACTCACGCGTTGCACCCTACCCACCGGCTAAGAAAGGGACAACCAACGTCCACAACCCGGTCCGTTTCGCCCCAACGGGTTCCCGCGAAGCCGAGCGAGAGAGCGACCCCAAAAGGAAACGACGGGAACGTACCGCGTGACAGAAGCGCGCTGGACAAAGAATTTGCGCACGAGAAGCAAAGACGGTACGGAAGCAACTATGGAACGGTTTCGGGACAAAGTGGCTTTGGTGACCGGAGCAGCGTCAGGCATTGGCCGAGCAACGGCAGAGCGGCTTGCGGCGGAAGGGGCACGGGTATTCATCACCGATGTGAACGAAGTGGGTTTGGCCGAAACGCTTGCCGCCGTGCGGGAGCGCGGCGGCGAAGCCGTGGCCGAGTGGTGCGACGTGAGTCAGGCCGACGCCGCACGGCGCAGCGTGCAGTCGTGTCTGGAACACTTTGGTGCAATCGATGTGCTTGCCAACATTGCTGGCGTGGGGCGCTTCCAGCACACGCTCGAGGTGAGCGTGGAAGAGTGGACCCGCACCATCGCGGTGAATCTCTCGGGAACATTTTTCATGTGCCAGGCGGCATTGCCGGCTTTGCTCGATCGGCGTGGGGCCATCGTGAACATGGCGTCTTCCGCAGGGTTGATCGGGCAGGCGTACAGTGCAGCGTATTGCGCTTCGAAGGGCGGCGTCGTTCAGCTCACCAAGGCGCTTGCCGTGGAGTTCGCGCGCCGGGGCGTGCGTGTGAACTGCGTGTGCCCTGGTGGAATCGATACGCCGTTCCTGGCTGGCTTTCGCCCGCCGCCCGGAGCCGAGATCGATTTGATTACTCGGTTGAAACTCGTGGACGAAAAGGCGCCTCCCGAGGCCGTGGCTGCTGCGGTCGCGTATTTGGCCTCCGACGAAGCGCGCTACGTCAACGGTGCGGTGCTATCGGTCGATGCCGGGCTCGTCATCTCGTAGTCCGAGGGAGATTGGCTCCAGTGTCGTTCAGTCGCGCTTTACGGGAGTGTAAATCGGCGTCGGCAGCGTGGCCACTTTGCCGCTTTCGTTGAGCGCGTACACCTTGGCTTGCCCGCGCTTTTCCACGGCATCGATGCGAATGATCGAGTGGATGGGAATGTAGGTCCGCTCCGCGTCGGCAAACTCTCGCTGCAAGGCTTCTTCCCCGGGATCCACCACGACATTCGACTTGGCGCCAAAAATGAGTCCTTCCACCTCGATAAAGCCGAACAGGGCCGACTGGCTCACATGTTTGGCGTACAGTTCGTACACCCGCCCGTGGTTGTGGAAAATGATTTTGTAAACGAGCTTCTTTTGCGCCATGATGTCGCCGCTTAACTGGCCAGGGCGGAGCGAGCAAGGCAAGGGAGAGGCTTCGTACTCAAGCTCCTAAGAGGCTCGGCCCCTGTGCCTCGTGGGAGGCCGTGTGCCATCTCGAAGAACACCGAGAGCGTGTCGCCGCCCGCGCTACCACAGTGCACCGCGGGAGTTCATCCTCGAGGAAAGGGTTGGCTTCAGTAGGGCTGCTACCTGAGATCCGTTGCGCCCCCTGGTGAGCAGCATCGGAGCTCCGAGGCCGTGCGGCGGACGGCGCCGTGTAACGCTCGGAGTCGCCGCGAGACAGAGAAGATGCGCGTTGAGGGCGCTGCAAAGGAGGCTGAGAATGAACGCACCAGAAAACAACGAAGTAACCCGCAGTAGCCGCTGGGCTACGTTAGCAAGTTTAGGCTCGGTGTGGTCCGCGGCACTGGCTTCCGCATGTTGTTTGGGCCCACTCTTTTTAGCTGTGCTTGGCCTTGGAGGCGCGGGCGCGCTTATAGCGCTCGAGCGCTTTCGCCCGTTGTTCATTGCTGTGGCCGTGTTGTTCTTGGGAGCAGGGTTTGCGTTTGCCTACAGGAGACCTGCTGGGGCGCACGGATCCGGTGGGGAATGTGCGTGTCCAGTGCCACGGCAGCAAATCTGGACGCGTCGGATCCTGTGGTTCGCGACGGGTCTAACGGTGGCTTTTCTTGCGGCCCCGTACATCGTCTCGGCGGTGTGGTCGTGACGCAGCGGAGGGAGCTTATGGGAGAAAGTCGCGCTCTTGTGGTTTGGGGAATCCGAATCGACGGGATGACGTGCACGCACTGCGCGCTGGTCATCGAGCGTGCGTTCCGGCAGGTGTCTGGAGTGCTGCGCGCTGAAGCTAGTTTCGAGGCGCGGCAAGCATGGGTGCTTGCAGGGGCAGATGTCCAAGAAGCGGATTTGCGCCAAGCGGTGGAAGGGGCGGGGTACAAATTGGTTCGTACTGTTCGACGCGTTCCAAAGTGGGAAGGCCAGGCACGGCCATCGCAGTTCGATTTGGTGGTGCTGGGCGGCGGCTCGGCCGCGTTTGCTGCCGCCATTCGTGCAGCCGAGCTTGGCGCGCGCGTGCTGCTCGTAGAGCGTGGTACGATTGGCGGAACGTGCGTGAATGTCGGTTGCATCCCTTCCAAGGCACTGTTGCGTGCCGCGGAGGCTGTACACCGTTGCAAGCATCTCCCCTTTGCTGGGGTACAGGCTCGGTTGGAAGGGCTTGCCTACGACAAGCTCGTCCAGCAGAAGAACGAACTCGTCGCGTCGCTCCGGAAAGCAAAGTACTTGGAGGTTTTGGCGGCGTACCCGACCGTGGAGCTGCGACAGGGGGAAGCGAAGTTCGCGAACGGGGACGCGTTGTACATCGACGGCGAGCGAATCTCGTTCGAGCGCATGGTGATTGCCACGGGTGCACAGCCTTGGGTGCCGCCAATTCCCGGACTGGGTGGGGTTTCCTACCTGACCAGCACCGAGGCGCTTGCACTCACGGAGTTGCCGCGCCGCATGGTCGTGCTCGGTGGAAGCGCTGTCGGGCTGGAGCTCGGACAAATGTTTTCCCGCTTCGGGGTGAATGTGACCGTGCTCGAAGTACTGCCCCGAATCTTGCCACAGGAGGACGACGCGGCGAGCGCGGCCCTCACCAAGTACTTGGAAGCCGAGGGCCTCACCGTGCACACCAACGCCCGAGTACAACGCATCGAGCGCGTGGGGAACGGTGTGGGTTTGAGCGTGTTACGGGACGGTGTGGCTTGGCAAATCGAAGCAGATCACTTGCTGGTGGCCACCGGTCGGCGGCCCAACACCGCGGGTTTAGGACTCGATTTGGCGGGAATCACCACGGGAGCTCGTGGCGAGGTGCAGGTCAACGCGTTCCTGGAAACCTCTCGGGCAGGGATCTACGCGGCTGGAGATGTTCTGGGCGACCCGATGTTCGTTTACGTGGCTGCATATACCGGCTCTGTAGCGGCAGAAAACGCGCTATTAGGAAACCTGCATCCGGTGGTGCTCACGGCAGTACCCCGGGTGACGTTCACGGACCCAGCGGTGGCGAGCGTTGGCATTACGGAGTCGCGCGCGCGTGAGCTCGGTGAGAAAGTCATGGTCGCCA
>Ga0197142_1005114_pt1 | contig 10382 bp, 7 predicted proteins | sample GBS60_MetaG_FD_148614 | JGI IMG/M metagenome (GOLD analysis project Ga0197142, IMG submission 148614) | Sediment microbial communities from Great Boiling Springs, Gerlach, Nevada, United States - GBS 60_MetaG | ecosystem: Environmental > Aquatic > Thermal springs > Hot (42-90C) > Sediment...
TTCATTCTATATTATAATCATTTTTTTTCAAAATTTGTTACAAAATTGTTTCTAAAATTGTAAATTTTTCCCTTCTATTTACATTTTTCTAACTTTTATTTAATTTTTTTTAACAATTTTAACAATATTTTAATAATAAAAAAAATAATTACTTCTTAACTCAAGTTTATAACTATAATATCTAAAATAATAATTCAAAACAAAAATATTCTTTATTATTAGCAAAGACATCATTATATTTCTAAATATTTAATCTAATATATTTTTCATTAAAAACATAAAGATATACTAAAAAGGATTTATACTTTAAAACTAAAATAATATAAACATGGAAAATAAAGTTTTAAATGAAAGAAATTTGCCTAATTGGGATTTAAAAGAAATATATAAATCTTTTGAAGATTTTAATAAAAATCTTAAAACCTTGGAGGATAAAATACTAAATTTAAAAGGTAAATTAGCTAATATAAATCAACAATTTTTTAACTTAAATAATTTTATAGAAATTCTTAATTTATATAATGATACCTTTGAATTAAATAGAAAACTAAATGCTTATATATATTGTATTTTAGCTTGTGATTCTACTAATGAAGAGGCAAATAAATACCAAGGTAAATTGTTAACACTTAATTCCGATTTAAAAACTATACAAACTCAATTAGAAAAAACAATCTATCAAAACAAAGAAATAATAATCGCTAATTTAAACGAAAATCAAGAACTAAAAGAATATGAATACTTTATAAAAAAATCGATACAAAATTTTGAACACAAAATGGAATTAAACCAAGAAGAACTATATAATTTAATTAGTATAAGTTCAAATTCAGAATGGAAGTCTTTATACGATTTAATTATTAGTAATATAAAGATCAATTTTAACAATGAGATTTTATCAATAAGTCAATTAAGAAACCTGTACCATCATAAAGACAGAATTGTAAGGGAACACGCTTTCAATATAGAAATAAATGAATTAGAAAAATATCAACACATCTTTGCTAAAATACTAAATTCAATAAAATGGGATTCAATAGTAATAGCCAAAAAAAGGAATTTTAATTCCCTTTTGGAAGCTACTCTATTTCATAACAGATTAGATTTAGAAACATTTGAAATAATAATAAATACAACCTTAGAAAATTTAAACAATATAAGAAAATATTTTAAAATAAAAGCTAAACTATTAAATGTAGATAAATTAGAATGGTATGATATTTTTGCTCCAATTAAAATAGAAGATAATATCAATACTTCAGAAGAATATATAAGCTACGAAAAATCCAAGGATTTAATATTAAATGCTTTTTCAAATTTTAGCAATAATTTAGTTAAATTAGCTAAAGAAGCGTTTAATAACAATTGGATAGATGCTGAACCTAGGGTAGGTAAAAGTGATGGAGGATTTTGTATTTATGTTATGCCCTTTAAATCCAGAATTTTAATTAATTATGATAATTCTATTAAATCTGTTTTTACACTAGCCCATGAATTAGGACACGCTTACCATAATTATTTATTATCTAATAATTTATCCATATACAGAAGCTCTCCACTAATTTTAGCAGAAACAGCATCGTTATTAACAGAAAATATATTAAGAAATTACATAAATATAACTAATCCTTCTAAAGATTTAAAACTTTTGATTTTAGATGGATTTTTATTAACTGTTAGCCAAGTAGTAGTTGATATAATGTCCAGATTTTTATTTGAGAAAAAACTAGTAGAAATCAGAAAAGATAGAACCTTAAGTGCTAATGATTTAATAAATTTAATGTTAGATTCTCAACAAGAAATATATTTAGATTCTATTAATTCATTTCATAAATATATGTGGATAGTTAAACCCCATTATTATCACTCTAATTTTTATAATTATCCTTACTTAGTTGGCTTATTAATAAGTTTAGGTTTATATAAATTATACTTAGATAATAATCTAAACTCAAAAGATTATGAAAATATTTTATCAAATACCTCTAAAGAAGATCCTTATGACCTTTTAATAAAATACAATATAAATATAAAAGAAAGAGAGTTTTGGGAAAAATCCTTTGAGTTCATAAATAATGAAATCTTAGAATTCCAAAAACTATCTGATTACAAAGAATAATATGAAAAATAAGATTAATCTTTTTGACGCTACAAATATAGTAGTAGGCTCAATGATAGGTTCAGGTATTTTCTTAGTTCCATCAATTATAGCTAATTATTTACCTAATGGTTGGTATATGATATCTTTATGGATAATAGCAGGTTTAATAACAATAGCAGGAGCATTAACATACGCAGAAATTTCTAATAAAATCCCTGCCCAAGGTGGCCAATACGTATATTTAAAAGAACTTTATAATAACTTTGTAGGATTCTTATTTGCCTGGACTTTATTTTTTGTTATTCAAAGTGGTACAATAGCAGCAGTAGCTATAGCTTTCGCTAAATATTTAGGAACTTTCTTCAATTTTATTTCTGAAAACAACTATATAATAAACACCAATTTATTTAAGTTAAATAGTGCTCAAATTATAGCAATTATCTCAATATGGACATTAACTTATATAAATATAAAAGGAATAAAAGTAGGTGCTCTATTTCAAAATATATTTACTGTTTCCAAAGTGTTAGCTATAATTATCCTAATATTATTAGCTTTTAGTTACAAAGAAGGTTCTTTTAGCAACTTAAATTCAGTAAATCCAGATAAAATCAATGAAAGTATAATTACTTTACTACCATTAATAGCTTTAAGTTTATCCAAAATATTCTTTGCCTATGATGCTTGGTATAGTGTAACTTATGTTTCTCAAGAAGTAGAAAAACCAAATATTAATATCCCACTAAGTATGGTAATAGGTACAATTATAGTAACATTTGTATATGTTCTAACAAACTTAGCATACATTTATGTAGTCCCCATAGACCAGATGAGTAATATCCAAGACAATAGAATTGCCCAAGAGGTAGCTTCAAAAGTTTTACCCACAGTAGGTCCTGCATTAGTAACCATTGGTATCTTGATATCCACTATAGGATGTAATAACGGATTGATCCTATCAGGTCCCAGAGTAATCGCCGTATTATCTCAAGATAAACTATTCAATCCCAAATTATCAAAAATCCATAGCTATTATCAAACACCATATGTAGCTCTCATTTTTCAAGCTTTTTGGACAACAATATTAATAATACTGGGAACATACAGTCAATTATTAACTTATGTTACCTTTGCTTCCATACTATTCAACGTTTTAACAGTAAAGAGTGTTTTTATTTTAAGAAAAAAATATGAATATACCCAATCAGATTACAAAACTTTTTTATATCCAATAACCCCTATATTATATATTATCTTTGGGATTTTCTTTATAATTTATCTAATTCAAGCAGACTGGAAATCAAGTTTGGCTGGAGCTATCATAGTTCTTAGTGGTACTCCATTTTACCTATACTATAAAAAAGCATATTCTCAAAATAATTCCAATTGATCAATTATTATCAAACTATAGGTGGTTTTAGTTTATTTAGGACCTTTTATAAAGGTAAATAAAATTTTCTATAGAATTATTATAGTAGAAACTACAATTAATCAAAAAATAATTGATTAAGAGATTAATAAAAAAGGGGGAAGAGATACTTAGTTACCGAAAGGTAAGTATGATGTCAACGTCATACATGCACGAAAACCTCATTAACTAATCACCCGTTGGATTTTTGCAAGAAAAATCCAAACGGGTTCAAGCAAGTATAAGTAAGTCTCTTTCCCCCTTAAATACAAAATGCGGCTAAAAATTCAAAACTATAAAATCAAACCATAGCAATTAAATAACCAATAAACATGGGATTTTTAGATTTTATAAAGTCTTTTCTAGGAAAAATATTAAAAAAATCAGAAATAAAAAATAAAAATGAGGCTGAAATTCCAGTAGCTTCTGATAACTCCTTAAAAAAAGCTATCTCTCCACCACTTCCCATTAAATCTGAACAAGAATTAGCATCTAAACTAGGAAAAATATTAAAAAAATCAGAAATAAAAAATAAAAATGAGGTTGAAATTCCAGTAGCTTTTGATAACTCCTTAAAAAAAGCTATCTCTCCACCACTTCCCATTAAATCTGAACAAGAATTAGCATCTAAACTAGGAATAACCCAAAAACAACTAGAATTATACGTTAATTTTCAAAGAAAAAACTATTATACATTTTATATACCCAAAAAAAATGGAGATAAAAGAAGAATAGATGCTCCTAAAAAAAGACTAAAACAAATCCAGAGGTGGATACTAGAAAATATTTTATCAAACGTAGAATTCTTACCATGTGTTAATGGTTTTGTAAAAAAAAGATCTATTAAAACAAACGCTGATCAACACGTAAATAAAGAAATAGTATTGAAGTTAGATTTGTATAATTTTTTCCCTTCTATAGGTATAGATAGAGTAATAAAAGTGTTTAGAGATATGGGTTATTCAAAGAGGGTTTCAAAATACTTAGCTAAACTTGTTACATACAAGAATAAACTTCCTCAAGGAGCCCCCACAAGTCCAGCACTATCAAACATAGTATGCAAAAAACTAGATACACGTCTATTCACATTAGTAAAGAAACTAAATGAATTACATAACTTTGAATGTAGCTACACAAGATACGCAGACGATATTACATTTTCAGGAAATTTGAAATTTAGAAAAAGTTTGTACTGTTTCATACCTCTTGTCAAAAAAATCATAAATGACGAAGGATTTAAGATAAATAAAAGAAAAATTACCTTTATGAGAAAAGGTTCCAAACAGACCGTAACAGGATTAGTAGTAAATAAAAAAGTAAATATACCACGAGAAAAATATAGAATAATGAGATCTATTATACATAATCTCTCTAAAATATCAGATCCAACGAAAAAAAAAGAACTTCAAAAATACATAGAAGGATACTTAGCTTTTACTAAATCAATTAATCTTCAAAAGTATCAAAAACTAAAAGATCTTTATAACTCTAAAACTAAATATGGTTATTAAAAATCATTTTTAATTTTTAACAATATCATTAATAGTTATTTGATCTATAGCGGTATTAGCAGGCGGTAAAATTGCTTTCAAAATAAGGTTTACCGCATGAGAAGTAAGCGCACCACCAAATTCTACAATACCACCTACTATATTGCCTAATATACCAGCGCGCTCTGAAGATTTTTCTTTTATTTTTTCTACTAATTTTCTTACGTATTCAGGTACTATACTCTTAACTTCCTTTTCAGCCTTTTGCTTTATCTCATATTTTTTAGCATTCAATTTAGGAGTTAATCTTTGGAGTATCTTTTGCTTCAAAGTTTGAATATTTTGCTTTTGTTGAATATTTTGATTATTTTGATTAAGCTCCTTATTTAATTCTTTTTGGAACTCTTGGTTTAATTCCTGACTAATTTGTCCCATCTTTTGGCTAAGATCAACATTACCAGAGAAAACAATCTCTACAGCTGGTATAATAGCCTTCAAGAAACTTAAATCTAAAGCGAAAGCTCCATAAAAACCTAATTGCCAAGTTCTAGTATTTAATGAAGCTCCTCTTTCTAGTTTACCTCCACCAGATACCCCTATACCCCATTCTACTTTTGCAGAGCCTGATATGTAACTATTACCTTTAGATACCGATATTTCTCCATTTACTCCCGCATTTAATGAAGCTCCTCCAATAGCTGAAGCTCCTTCCCTAACTTCTATTACATCCCCTTTTCTAGAAACTTTTCTTCCTACAAATAGGTCTACACCTGCACTTGCATTTCCATGGACTCCACCTTTAATTTCAGCACCACTTCCATCTAATTCATGCCCGACAGAACCATCAACTCCAACCTCTACATTACCTCCTACTTTTACTTCTCCATGAGTAGAGCTATAACCTACTTCCCCCTCAACTTCACCTTCTATAGAAAGTCCTCTTCTAGCTTTAAAACCAGCTTCCCCCTCAACCTCACCTTCTATAGAAAGTCCTCCTCTAGCTTTAAAACCAGCTTCCCTCTCAACCTCACCTTCTATAGAAAGTCCTCCTCTAGCTTTAAAACCAGCTTCCCCCTCAACCTCACCTTCTACAGCTAAAGCTTGTTGATATATAGATACTAAACTTTCTTGCATCCTTAATCTATTTTCATTACTTGAACTAATCCTAGAATTAGTATTATCTACTTGCTTATTATCACCTACCACCCCAGTATTACTTCTAATTACGTTATGTGAGCTTAAAGAAGAATTACTTACCCTAAAATTTACTTCATTCATACCCCTTTACCCCCTTCTTCCCCACACCTTCAAAATTATAATTAATTATTAATTAATATCAATAAATAAATATGCACTTTCTTTTTTTTTTAATATAATTTTAGCAAAAATTAACAAAAAATTAACAAAGTTATTTAATTTTCATTTTTAAATAAATCTTTATTTTCAATAAACAGCAAAATATTTTTGGTAAAATTTAAGTAGAATTTTTATATTACCTAAATAAAAATAATTTTTAAGAATCTTACAAGATTTTTTAAGATGATAAATCTTTTGTTTCAAAGAGTATAACTATTAACTTAACTTTTAGCAAAGATACAATAATAATAATATTTCCTTCTCTTAATTATTTTTTTAAAACTATTTTAAAATTATTCATTTTTTAAAATTATTTATTTTTCGAAATTATTAATAATAGACAATAAAACTTTGGACATTTTATACTTTTTAATTTCCAAAATTTTTATTTGGATATTTTTATAAACTATAATCTCATCTTGTTTAGGAATTCTTCCTAATCTACTGTAAATAAAGCCACTTAAAGTAGTGTAATCATAGTTATCAGATTCTAGATTAATACCAATCATTTCCTGTAAAGTATATATATCTATTTTAGGATTAACTATAAATTCATTATCACTAATTTTTTTTATTTCAATATCTTCGTCTTCTTTATCGTGTTCATCTTTAATAGGTCCAAAAATTTCTTTAAAAATATCTTCAATAGTAACTAAACCGCTAGTACCTCCATACTCATCAACAACAATAGCAACTGAAGCTCTATTAATTTGCATTATTTTCAATAGTTCATTAATAGGCTTATTTTCAGGTACTAGCATAGGCAATTTAATTATATCCCTTAATCTCAAGTGTTCTTGATTATAAGCTAAATATCTTAGAATATCTTTAATAAAAACAATACCAATAATGTTATCTATTGTATCTTCATAAACAGGATATTTAGAATAGCCTTTTTTTATTATTAATGAAATAACTTCAGAAATAGTTTTATTAGCTTCTAAAGCAATTAACTCTACACGTGGCACCATTATCTCTTTAACTAAAGTTTCATTTAAAGTTATTATTTTTTCTATAATTTCTTTCTGATCATCATTTAAATTCGGATTATTAATACTAACTACTAAATCACTGTAAGATTTATTAGATATATTAACAGTATCATCAGAAAATAATTTAATAAATGGATCTATCAAATTATTAATAAAACCTCCAAGATATCCACAAAGATAATTAAACTTAAATGCTAATTCACTAAATTTTAAAAATTTCAAATAATTTATAAAAATATAGTTTCTTAAAATAAATTCAATAAAGAAGACAAATAAAAATAAAACTAAAAAAAATACAATAAAAATAAATTCTCCTTTAAAATAAAAAAAACTAAAAACTAAAAAAAATAAAGCAAATAAAAAAGTAAGAAATTTATTTCCTAAAATATATTTTTCACGATTATTAAGGTATTCATTTTTTATTTTAAATAAATGCTGATAATCTTTTACAATATAATTAATAGAGAAAAGCATAAGAAAATAAGAAATTCTTAAAAGAATAATTAGTATTATAAATAATAAAAAGATGAAAATTTTAATAAGGGAACTCGCGTTTTCTATTTCTCCCATATTTGCTATTACAAATACTATATTATTTTTTAATCCTTTTTGAAACTTTAACTATTTATATATTTTGATATATTTAATAGAATTTCCTTTTACATCTAATAATCTAATTTTTAAGCTTCCAATTTTTAATATTTCATTGTTTTTGGGTTTTTTTCCTGCCAATAGATCATAAACCAAATTAGAAACTAATACGTTACTCTTATAAATATTATTTTGTTTTAAAATATCTTTTATTTCTTGTGGTAATTCATCTACATTTAAATTAGTATTGATAATATATCCATCATAAGTTTTAAAGAAATCCAGTTTTTGTAAATCAAATTCATCTAAGATAGTCCCGATAACTATACTTAAAATATCGTCAAAAGTAATAATCCCTTTAGTTCCTCCAAATTCATCTACAACAATAGCCATCAAATTCTGAGTTTTTTGCATTTCTTGTAAAACATTAAATAAATTCCCATTTTCAGGGACATATAAAACCTTTCTATTAACTAATTCCATTAATTCTTTTAAATAAAAAACTTTCTTTTTTATAGCTACAAAGAAATCCTTAATATGAAATATCCCAACAATATTGTCTATATCATCTTTATAAACAGGATACCTACTATGTAAATTATTTACTATTATATCCATAACGTTTTCTATTCTCATTTCTTGATTTAAAGCAACTATATTTGTCCTATGAATCATAACATCTTTAACTTTTTTCTCATTTAATTTTAAAACTCCATTAATAATATCACTTAACTTTTCATTAATTACTCCTTTGTTTGATAATTCGAATAAAATTTCTTTTATTTCATCAATGGAATATTTTAAATTATGTCCTTCAGAGATATCTAAGCCCAAATAACCAGCTATTTTATTTTGAGTTATTTTAACTAATAAAGTCAAAGGTAAAAATATATAATTAAACAATTCTAAAAAAGGGGAAAAGATAATAATTACACGTTCCGGTCTATAAACTGCAAACAACTTAGGGACCTGTTCCCCCAATACCAAATGAAGAAAAGTAACAAATACAAAAGCTAAAACTATACTAATTGAATGGACATTAGAAAAATGGATATTGAAAAAATGAAATATCTTTTGAATGATGAAAGAAAAAGTAGGTTCAGCTAACCACCCTAAAATTAAACTCGCTAATGTTATCCCTACCTGACAAGTAGCTAAATAATGATCCAAATTTTTATATTGTTTATAAGGTAAATTAAATTTTATCCTTTTTAATTTTAATTCATTAGAAGCTACTAAGGCAAATTCAGTTAATACAAAAAAAGCATTAAAACCTATTAATAAAAATACTAAAAGTAATTTCTGATATAAACTTAACTTTCCCAAAAATTCCATAAAAATTAAATTATTAAAATCAAAAAACTATATTTTAAATAAATTCATTAATTGGAGTATAATCAAAGTAATAATTATTCCAAATAAGGTACCATTAATTAACTCAGCCAAGGTATGTATTTTAGCTTCATACCTACTTTGAATAACCAGTAACGCTAAAGTTATTACCATAAGTATTATATAAGGTTGTTTCCAACTATGAATTATTATAAAAGTAGCAGTGGAAGAAGCTAAAGCTGCATGAACACTTATCAATCCACCTTGAACATTTACACTCTTATTAACCAATCTCATATATAAAACTTTTATTAACATACTTAACAACAAAACTAATATAAATACAAAAATAAACATATACTCTGGTATATTGGATAATTTTTCTATTAAAATTGGAGTATTATCTTTAAATTTTTTTGTTATTATAATATAAGCAATAATAACAGATAATATAGAAACTACCAAAACACTAGAGGCTGCCACATCCTTTATTACCTTTATCTGTTCATCATATTCTTTTGATATTTTATCACTTATAAGTTCTATTGAGGTATTCATAGCTTCTAATGAAAATACTAACCCTATACAAAATAAAATAACTATTAACTCTAAGTAACTTAAATTCAAAAAGAATATTAATATTAAAACAGCTATAGCAACTATTAAATGAATTCTCATATTTCTTTCTTGATAAAAAATTTCCATTAGCCCATTAACAGCATTAGAGAAACTCTCAATTATACTTTTACTTCTTTTCTCTCTTCTAAACTTATTCATAAAAACAATAATACCAAAATTGTTTATAATAAAAATTAAACTTCTTTAATTCTTTGGTTTTAATTAGATAATATAAAGCAATTAAAATTAAACTTTATTTTTGTAAAAATTAGCTATAATCTGCTTAGCAATAATATAAGCGTTATAAGCCGCTCCTCTTAAAAGATTATCACTAACACTCCAAAATCCTAATAAATTATTCTCTAATTTCCTTATCCTAGCTATATGGACTTCATTAGTGTTAGAAACATTATAAGGAACAGGTAAATTAGAATTATTCAGCCAAACCTTAAGAGCTTTAGTAGTATCCCCAAATTCAATGAACTCATCAATTA
>Ga0197142_1005117_pt1 | contig 10370 bp, 5 predicted proteins | sample GBS60_MetaG_FD_148614 | JGI IMG/M metagenome (GOLD analysis project Ga0197142, IMG submission 148614) | Sediment microbial communities from Great Boiling Springs, Gerlach, Nevada, United States - GBS 60_MetaG | ecosystem: Environmental > Aquatic > Thermal springs > Hot (42-90C) > Sediment...
ACCTGCACCGAGCGCTGGTCGGCAAAGCCGAGGCGTTCGCCGACATCGTCAAGATCGGCCGGACCCATCTGCAGGACGCCACACCGCTCACGCTCGGGCAGGAGTTTTCGGGCTACGCGCATCAGGTGGCGATGGGGATCGAGCGGGTCCGGGCGGCCCTGCCGCGCGTGATGGAGCTCGCCCAAGGTGGAACCGCGGTCGGCACCGGTCTCAACACGAAGAAGGGTTTCGCCGAGGCGGTGGCGGCCGAAATCGCCCGCATCACGGGCCTCCCGTTCGTGACCGCACCCAACAAGTTCGAGGCCCTCGCCGCGCACGACGCGCTCGTCGAGCTCTCGGGCGCGCTCAACACCGTGGCCGTGAGCCTCATGAAGATCGCCAACGACATCCGCCTCCTCGGCTCCGGCCCACGTTCCGGCCTCGGCGAGCTGCGCTTGCCGGAAAACGAACCCGGCTCCTCGATCATGCCCGGCAAGGTCAACCCGACCCAATGCGAGGCCCTGACGATGGTCTGCTGCCAGGTCATGGGTAACCACGTAGCGGTCACGATCGCCGGGGCGAACGGGCATCTCGAACTCAACGTTTTCAAGCCGGTGATCGCTCACAACGTCCTCCAGTCGATCCGTCTTTTGGCCGACGCGGCCCGCAGCTTCACCGACAATTGCGTCGTCGGGATCGAGGCCAACCGCGAGCGGATCCGCGAGCTCGTCGCGCGGAGTCTCATGTTGGTCACCGCCCTCGCGCCCAAGATCGGCTACGACGCGGCAGCGAAGGTCGCCCGAAAGGCGCATGCCGAGGGCATCACCCTCGAGGAGGCGGCCCTCGCCCTCGGGGTCGTCACGGCCGAGGAGTTCGAGACGATCGTTCGGCCGGAAGCGATGCTCGGCCCGTCGGATTAAGGGGACGGTGTGGCGGCTTCGACGTAACGCCGCAGCCGCTCGGGAGGGCCGAGAAGGCGCAGCCGGCCGCCCGGGAGCGCGAGGTCGAGGTCGAGGATCCAGCTCGCGAGATCGAAAGTCAGCCGGCCGCGACCCGGCCCCCCTTCGACTTCGACCGCGAGATCCTCGCCCAGCGCCACGCCACGCTCGAGGACGAGCGGACTCCGCACGGCGAGGAGGCGGTTCGCGCCCGGGATCGTGGCATCGGCGGGGCGGAGCTCGCGGAGCGTGAGCGCGCCGCGCCCGCCCGAGTTGCCGACGAGCTCGGCGATCGAACGCCCTTCGCTCGTGAAGGCGAGCTCCAGATCGACGATCCCGCCGGGAGGCGCGGCGATCCCGAGGGTCTCGGCGATTTCCGCGAGCGAGCCGGTCGCGAGGGCGAGGGCAGCCTCGATCCGGCCCGATTGCTGGCCGAGTTCGGCGAGCAGGCGGCCCGTCAGCCGACCTCCCGCGAGCGGCAGGTCGATCGCGTCGAGTGCCAAGGCCCGACCGGCGAAAGCGAGCAGGGCCCGGCCACGGCCGAGGGTTGTGCCGTCCTCGCGCTGCAGGCCGACTTCGAGGGCGAGGTCGAGATCGACGGTCGGAAGCCGCGGGGTCCCGAACGGCCGCCTGGGCCAGGCGCCGAGCCAGGCGCGGATCGGCCCCGCCGGCAGCCCGAGCGGCACTTCGGCGAGGCGGTAGAGGTCGGCCAAGCTCGCCGCGTCCGCCCGTTCGAGAGCGACCCGGCCACGGAGCAGGGGAACCCCGTGTCCCTCGACGAGTTCGAGGCCGGCCGCGAGGCCGAGCCGTCCCGCTTCGACCCGGCCGGCGATCCGCCAGCCGACAGCCTCGCGTCGGGCGTCGATCTCGGCGCGCAGTCGGCCCGTCAAGCCGGCCGCGAGGCCGGCCCGCCCGGAAAGACGTGCGGCGAGCACCGACGTGTTCGCGAGTTCCCCCGCGAGCTGCCAACGGTCGGGCTCGAGCGTGCCCGGCGGGAAGTCGAATTCCGCTTGGAGCGCGGCCTCCGCGGTCACGGCCTCGGCGTGCAGCCGCCGGCCCGCTCCGCCGTCGTGGAGGCGGGCCCGGACTTCGAGCGGCGCTTCGAGAAGGGCCGGCAGCGTGGGGTCCATCTCCAGCGCGCGGGCGAGCCGGGCGGGCTGATCGGCGTCGAGCTCGAGACGAAGATCGGTCGTACCCGCCGGACCGAGGGTGCCGGAAAGCCGGGCGGACCCGCCGCCGAGCTGCGGACTCGCGAACTCGTCGATCCGCAGCTGCCCGTCCGCGAGCTCGGCCCGCAGGCGGACCTGCTCGGCGCGCAGACCCCGCCAAGCGACCCGCTCGACGGCCAGGTCGACTTCGGCCTCGAACTCGCGGGGCGGGCCCTCGGCGAGCCAAGCGCGCGCGGCAGCGCCGACCGTCCCGTCCAGCCAGGGATCGAGGACGAGACGATCGACGTTCCCGACGAGCCGCCATCGCGGCGGTGGGCCGACCAGGAAGGCGAAGGTGCCCGAGGCCCGCGTGCCGCCGATCCCGATCTCGGCCCGGGTGAGGCTCACGCCCTCCGGGGTCGCCTGGAGCTCGCCGGCGATCGCCACGCTTGCGAGCCGATCCAGGAACCACGGTGGGTCGAGACCTGCCCAGAGGAGGACGGGCCGGGCCTCTTCCGCGCGCGCGAGGAGCCGTCCGCGAAAGCTCGCCCCGGCCGGCCCGGGGGCGAGCCGACCCGCGAGCTCGACATCGCCGGTGCCGGGCAGCTGGGCGCCGAACGTCTCGAGCAGGAGAGTCCCGTCGCCGGGCAGGCGCGCGTCCAGGCGGACGAGGAGCAGCTCCTGGCCGGCTCGGGCCAGGGTTCCGATCCGGACGGCGATGTTGCCGACGAGAGCCGCGGGCGGGCCTTCCCGAAGATCCGCGAAGGCTGCCCGGGGATCGAAACCCGGCGGCAGATCGAGCCGCGTGGCTTCGACGTCCAAGCGGAAGTCGCGCGGCTCGGCGAGGCCCAGCGCCAAACGGACCTGGAGCTCGCCCGCGACCGTGGCGAGTCGGAGCCCGTCGGCCTCCAACCGGTGACCGTCGCTGCGCAGCCGGCCCCGCGCGGCGAAGGCCCCGAGCGGCGACAATCGTTCGGCCAGGCGGACCGCGCCGAAGTGGGCGAGAAGAGGCGCCAAGCGCCCGGTGTCGGCGGCGAGCTCGAGTTCCCCGTCGAGGCGCGGCCCGGTCGTGACGAGGCCGAAGGTGCCACGGTAGGCGAACCGCGACGCCAGGGGCCCGCTGCCGAGGACGAGCCGGGCGCGGACCGCGTGGGGACCCGCCGCGGCAGGCCGCAGCTCGACCTCGAGCGCGAGAGGCTGGTCGCGCCATCGCCCACCGCCGGTCAGCACCAAAGGACCGCCGCCGGCTTCGCGGGCGAGCTCGAGGTCGAGCTCGGTGAGCTCGAGCGGCGTCGGCAGGCCCGGGTCGCGGACGAGGACGCGGCCGCCGACGACGGAGACGGCGTCGACCGGCAGCAGCTCGCCGCGCATCGCCTCCGAAAGGCGACCGAGGTCGGCAAGGGTGGGCAGCAGCGCGGCGTGGAGCTGCGGCCGCACGAGGCGGATCTCGCGCGGCCCCGGATCGAGGCCCACGAGCCCGCCGACACCGAGCACGAGCTCGACCCGGTCGACCGAGACGAACGGGCCGCCGCGTCCCGCCTCGCCGACCACGAGCTGGCCGATCGAAAGGCGCGGTTGCGGCCAAAGGCTCAGATCCGTGGGTCCGGCAACGTGCACCGGCTCGCCGGTGAGGCGCGCGAGACGCGCGACGAGTTGGTCGCGGACGAGCTCGCCGTCGACGAGGCGCGGGCCGAGCAAGAGGCCCGCGACCGCCGCCGCGACGGTTCCAGCGAGGATCCAGACGAGAGCGCGCACGCCGCCAGCGATCCGGGCGGGCCCGTGCCCGCCACCCCGATCTCGGCCCCAGGTCTTATGGGTGACGTCGTCACGGTGCAATCGCCCCGCGCCGGGGAGGCCGAGGCTGGTCAGCCGCGCGGGTGACGGGCGGCGTGCAGGGCGGTGAGCCGCTCCGCGTCCACCCGGGTGTAGATCTGCGTGGTCGAAAGGCTGCGGTGGCCGAGCAGCTCTTGGATCGCGCGCAAATCTGCCCCGTCGGCGAGCAGGTGCGAGGCGAAGCTGTGGCGGAGGGCGTGCGGTGTGGCCGTTTCGGGAAGACCCAGGGCCACACGGAGCTCGCGCACGCGCCGTTGCACGATGGCCGGCTGCAGCGCGCCACCGCGCGCCCCCCGGAACAGCGGCGCCTCCGGCGTGAGATGCCAGGGGCAGGCGGCGCAGTAAGCGGCGAGCGCTTCGGCAACCTGCGGGAGCACCGGGACGAGACGGTCGCGGCCGCCCTTGCCGCGGACCGCCAGCGTGCGCAGCTGGACGGGATCGGGCCCGAGCGCCCCCCGGGTGAGCGCGAGCGCCTCGCCGATGCGCAAACCCGAACCCCAGAGCAGCAGGAGAAGCGCCCGGTCGCGCAGGGCGAGCCAGCTCGGCGGTCGCTCGGCCTCGAGCACCGCACCGGTGAGCGCCGCGGCTTCGGATGCGGCGAGGGCACGCGGTAGCGCACGCTTCGCACCGCCGAAGCGGATCGCCCGTGCGGCCGGGCAGGCGATCCCGTGGCCACGCTCGAGGAAGCGGAGGAAGCTCCGCAGCGCGGCCAGGGCCCGGGCGGTCGAACTGCGCGCGTAGCCACGTCTTTGCCGGTCGGCGAGCCAGGCCCGCAGATCGGCGGGGGCGAGGCCGGCGAGGTCGGCTCGGTCGACCGGCCTGCCACGATGGACCGCGAGGAAGGTGAAGACGTCGTCGAGATCGCGGCCGTAACCCGCGACCGTCCGCACCGCGAGGCGCCGTTCGCCGGAAAGTCGGGCGAGCCAGGCCCGGGCGATCCGGGCGAGGTCCTCGGAGGCTCGAGCGAACACGGGATCCGTCCTTCGCGCTGCCTCGCGAGCATGATAAGGCCGCGCCCGCCGTCAACCGCCGCGCGTGCGACGCGGCTGCGGAGTGTCATGTCCGCCACCGTTTTGCCGGTCCTGCTGCCGGTTCCGCTCGATCACCCGCTCGACTATCGTTCGGACGCTCCCGTCCCGGCCGGCCAGATCGTCCGCGTCGCGATCGGCTCGCGCGAGACGGTCGGCGTGGTGTGGGACGGACCGGCGACCGGTGGGGTCGCGGCGGATCGTCTCAAGCCGATCCTCGGCCGGGTCGACGCGCCGCCACTGCGCGATCCGCTGCGCCGGTTCCTCGAAGCTGCGGCGCGCGAGACGCTCACCCCGCTCGGTTCGATTCTGCGGCTCGTGCTCGCCGTACCGGCGGCGCTCGAACCGCCACCGGCGCGGCTCGCTTACCGCGCCGCCGAGGGGGGGAGACCGCCCCGCACCGCCCTCGAACGCCGGGTCCTCGAAGCGCTCGCCGAGAAGGGCTGTTTGTCGGCGGCGGAGCTTGCGCAGCGGGCGCGCACGAGCCGACCCGCCCTCGCGAGGCTCGCCGCAACGGGCCTGCTCGAGGTGGTGAGCGTCGAGCCGCCATCCGAGCCGATACCCGACCCCGATCGACCGGGTCCGAACTTGAGCCCGGACCAGGCGGCGGCGGCCCGAGCCTTGGTCGCGGAGGTCGAGCGGGGAAACGGCGTCGTCCTCCTCGAAGGCGTACCGGGCAGCGGCAAGACCGAGGTCTATTTCGAGGCGATCGCCGCCGCCTTGCGGCGCGGGAAACGGGTGCTCGTGCTCCTGCCCGAGATCGCGCTCACCGCCCAATGGCTCGAACGCTTCACCCGTCGCTTCCGCGTCGAGCCTCAGCTCTGGCATTCCGGGCTCACGGCCGCACAGCGGCGCAAGGGCTGGCGGCGGATCGCCGAAGGCCGGGCATCCGTCGTGGTCGGCGCCCGCTCGGCTCTCTTCCTGCCCCTTCCCGAGCTCGGCCTTCTCGTCGTCGACGAGGAGCACGACCCGAGCTTCAAGCAGGACGAGGGGGTGATCTATCACGCGCGCGATTTGGCGCTCCAGCGCGCGCGGCTCGAGGGTTGTCCGCTCGTACTCGTGAGCGCCACGCCGTCGCTCGAAACGGCGACCGCTGCGGGTGCCGTCCCCGGAGGGCCTCCGGCACGGTCCGGTTGGACGCACCTCCTCCTCCCCGATCGCTGGGGGGGAGCTGCGATGCCGACGATCGAACTCGTCGACCTCCGGCGCGAGCGGCCGCCGCGCGGGGCCTTCCTGTCCCCGCCCGTGCGAGCCGCGCTCCGCGCCACGCTCGAAGCCGGCGAGCAGGCGCTCCTTTTCCTGAACCGCCGCGGCTTCGCGCCGCTCACGCTCTGCCGGGCGTGCGGGCACCGCCTCCGCTGCCCGAGCTGCACGGCCTGGTTGACCGCGCATCGCCTGCGTCGCCGACTCTTGTGCCATCATTGTGGCTGGTCGGCGCCGGAACCCGAGCATTGCCCGGCGTGCGGTTCGGTGGGCACGCTCGTGCCCTCGGGCCCCGGTGTCGAGCGGATCGCCGAAGAGGCTCGCGCCATCTTCCCGGCGGCACGCATCGCCGTCGTCACGAGCGACACGGTCGGCACCGCCCGGGCCGCGAGCGAGTTGGTCGCGCGCGTCCTCGCGGGCGAGCTCGACTTGCTGGTCGGCACCCAGATGTTGGCCAAAGGCCACCATTTCCCGAACTTGACGCTGGTGGCCGTGGTCGACGCCGATCTCGGGCTCGCCGGCGGTGACCCGCGCGCGGCGGAACGCAGCTTCCAGCTCCTCCACCAGGTGGCGGGGCGGGCCGGTCGTGCCGAGCGGCCCGGCCGGGTCCTGCTGCAGACCCACGATCCCCATCATCCGGTGATGGTCGCTCTGGCGCGAGGTGACCGGGTGGCCTTCCTGCGGGCCGAGCTCGCCGAGCGGGAGGCCGCCGGTCTGCCGCCCTTCGGCCGTCTCGCCGCCCTCGTCGTGAGCGGGGCGGACGCCGAGGAGGTGCGCGGGCTGGCCCGCTCGCTGGCCCGCGCCGCGCCCGCGGTCGAGGGGGTGCGGGTGCTGGGCCCCGCTCCGGCGCCCCTCGCGCTGTTGCGCGGCCGTTGGCGCGAGCGGCTCCTCGTTCAGGCGCGGCCCGCCGTGGATTTGCCCGGCTATCTGCGCGCGTGGCTCGCCGGACGCCGCGTGCCGAGCCGGCTTGCCCTCGAGATCGACGTCGATCCGGTGAGCTTCCTTTGAGCGACCGCAGCCGAGGATCGATCGGAGGGGACGGCACCCGCGACCGCTCGGGCCACGGCGCTCTTTACAAAGCCCGGCGGAATCGGCGATCTTCGTGCGGTGCGAAACGGCCGGGGCCTCGCGCGAGGGCTCGGCCGGCGGTGCGGATGGAGCTGTCGTTGCGACCGGTGAGGGTACGGTTCGCCCCTGGACCCGGCGAGGGGTGGCTCGAAGCCGCCGGCCGGAGCGCGTCCCGCATCGCGCCGATCGGGATGCTCCGCCTCGGGCTGCGACTTACCAACCCCTGAGCGGTAGGCCGGGTGACCGGCCGGCGTTCAGGGGTCGCGTAGCGATGTTCGTCACGTCCCGAGGAGTGAGCCCACATGTCCGATCCGATCCGAGAGTTGGCCCAGCAGGCGAGCGAGGCTGCCGAGGGCGAGCGCGTCATCATCTTCGACACGACCTTGCGTGACGGCGAGCAGTCGCCCGGCTGCTCGATGACCGTCGAGGAGAAGCTCAAGGTCGCCGAAGTCCTGGAAGCGATGGGGGTCGACGTCATCGAGGCCGGCTTCCCCATCGCATCGGAAGGCGATTTCCAGGCCGTCCAAGCCATCGCGCGCAAGGTGAAGAACAGCGTGGTCTGCGCGTTGGCCCGCGCCTCGGCGGCCGACATCGATCGCGCCGCGGAAGCGCTCACCCCCGCGGAACGCCGACGGATCCACACTTTCATCTCGACGAGCCCACTGCACATGAAATACAAGCTGCAGATGGACCCTGAAGAGGTCCATCGGCGGGTGATCGAGAGTGTGACCCGGGCCCGTCGCTACACCGACGACGTCGAATGGTCCGCCGAAGACGGCTCGCGTACCGAGCGGGATTTTCTTTTCCGTTGCATCGAGAGTGCGATCCGAGCCGGGGCCACCACGATCAACATCCCGGATACGGTCGGTTACGCTTACCCCGAGGAGTTCGCCGACCTCATCCGTGCCATCAAGAACAACGTGCCGAACATCGACAAAGCGGTGCTGTCGGTGCACTGCCACAACGACCTCGGACTCGCGGTCGCCAACAGCCTGTTGGCGGTCAGAGCGGGCGCGCGGCAGATCGAGTGCACCATCAACGGCATCGGCGAGCGGGCCGGTAACGCCGCGCTCGAAGAGATCGTGATGGCGATCCGCACCCGTCACGACATGTTGCCGTTCCACAACAGGATCGTCACCCGCGACATCATGAAGGCGTCGCGTCTCGTCTCGGCGATCACCGGCTTCAACGTCCAACCCAACAAGGCGATCGTCGGCGCGAACGCCTTCGCGCACGAGAGCGGTATCCACCAGGACGGTATGCTCAAGCATGCTGGCACTTACGAGATCATGCGGCCCGAGGATGTCGGGCTCGTCAAATCGACGCTCGTCTTGGGCAAGCATTCCGGCCGCCACGCTTTCCGGAAAAAGCTCGCGGAACTCGGTTACGAGCTCGGCGAGAACGCGCTCGAAGATGCGTTCGTCCGGTTCAAACGATTGGCCGACCGCAAGAAGGAGATCTTCGACGAGGACCTGATCGCGCTCGTCGACGATCAGATCCAGAGCGAGGATCAGCGGGTCCGCCTCGTGAGCCTCGAGGTCCGCTGCGGGACCAAGGTCCGACCCCAGGCCGAGCTGGTGCTCGAGGTGGACGGTGTGGAGCGTCGGGCCGAGGCGGTGGGTGACGGTCCGGTCGACGCGATTTTCAAGGCGATCCGCGCCATCGTCCCGCATCAGGCGCAGCTGCCCCTGTTCCAGATCAACGCGGTGACCGAAGGGACCGACGCGCAGGCGGTCGTGACGGTGCGCCTCGAGGAGGGCGGCAAGTCGGTCAACGGCCAAGCCGCCGACACCGACACGATGGTCGCCTCCTGCCGTGCCTACGTGGCGGCGTTGAACAAGCTCTTGACCAAACGTGCCAGGAGTGCACCCGCGGCCCTCTCGGCCTGATCTTCGGGGCGGGTCGAGGACCGCGGTCGGCGCCGCGGCGCGCCTCCTTGCCGGAGCTCGATCCGTCCCATGTTGTCCCGCCTCCTGGGCCTCTTCTCGAGCGACCTCGCGATCGATCTCGGGACCGCGAACACGCTGGTCTACGTCAAGGGCCGCGGCATCGTTTTGAACGAGCCCTCGGTCGTGGCGATCGCCACGAACCGCGGCCGGCGCCAGGTCCTCGCGGTCGGCGAAGAAGCCAAGCAGATGGTCGGCCGCACCCCCGGCCACATCGAGGCGATCCGTCCGCTGCGCGACGGCGTGATCGCCGACTTCGAGGTCGCCGAGGAGATGATCAAGCATTTCATCCGGCGGGTGCACGCGCGGCGCAGCTTCGCGAGCCCGCGGGTCGTCATCTGCGTGCCCTCGGGCTCGACCGCGGTCGAACGGCGGGCCATCCAGGAGAGTGCCGAGAGCGCCGGTGCGCGGCGCGTCTTCCTGATCGAGGAGCCGATGGCCGCGGCGATCGGCGCCGGTCTGCCGGTCACCGAGCCGACCGGCTCGATGGTCGTCGACATCGGCGGGGGCACGACCGAGGTCGCGATCCTCTCCCTGGGTGGGATCGTCTACGCGAAGTCGATCCGCGTCGGCGGCAACAAGATGGACGAAGCCATCATCAATTACATCCGCCGCAATCACAATTTGCTGATCGGCGAAGCGACCGCCGAAAACATCAAGAAGCGAATCGGCTCAGCCTGCTTGCCGGAGGACGGCAACGGCGAGGTCATGGAGGTCCGCGGCCGGGATCTCATGAACGGCGTGCCGAAGGAGATCGTGATCAGCCAGCGGCAGATCGCCGAGGCTCTTGCCGAGCCCGTCGGGGCGATCGTCGAAGCGGTGAAGGTCGCGCTCGAGAACACCGCGCCCGAACTTTCGGCCGACATCGTGGACCGCGGGATCGTCCTGACCGGTGGCGGGGCGCTCCTCGGCAATCTCGACTTCGTGTTGCGCCACGCCACGGGCCTGCCGGTCAGCGTCGCCGACGAGCCCTTGACCTGCGTCGCGCTCGGGACCGGGCGATGCCTCGAAGAGATGAACAAGCTGCGGCACTTGTTGCAAACCGCCTATTGAACGGCGGTGTGCCGGCCTCGACGGGCGCGTCCCGATGAACACCCGCACGCGCGAGCGCGGGGCCGTGTTCGCCACCCTCCGCTCGGCGCTCGCCCGGCGCTCGACCGGCGCGCTCATGGCCACGGCGATCGGGTTGATCGTGCTAAGCAAGGCCGATCTCGAGATCTTCGCTTA
>Ga0197142_1005118_pt1 | contig 10370 bp, 11 predicted proteins | sample GBS60_MetaG_FD_148614 | JGI IMG/M metagenome (GOLD analysis project Ga0197142, IMG submission 148614) | Sediment microbial communities from Great Boiling Springs, Gerlach, Nevada, United States - GBS 60_MetaG | ecosystem: Environmental > Aquatic > Thermal springs > Hot (42-90C) > Sediment...
CGACCTATGCACCGCGCCTATGGCGGGTGCTGCGCTTCGCGCTCTTTTTCCTCTGGGAACTGGTCCTCAGCAGTCTCCAAGTGGCCTACGATTCCGTCACGCCGCGCCTGCGGGCGCAGCCACGGGTCATCGCGTTGCCGCTCGATGCAGAGACCGAGACGGAGATCACGCTGCTCGCCAATTTCCTCACCTTGACGCCCGGGACCCTCTCGCTCGACGTCTCGTCCGATGGGCGGACACTGTTCATCCATGCAATGTACGCGCGCGATCGCGAGCAGCTCATCGCCGATATCAAGAGCGGTCTCGAAGCCCGCCTGCTGGAGGTGCTACGGTGACCGAGCGACTGATCGGTCTCGCCGGGGCATCTCCGCTCATCGCCGTCAGCATGCTCCTGCTTGTCATCGGTTTGCTGCTGGCCCTCGTCCGCGTCGTTCACGGCCCGCGCATTCCCGACCGCGTCATCGCGCTCGACCTGATGGCCTCGCTGGTCGTCGGCCTGCTTCTCCTACTCGGTGCCACCCTGCGGCTGCTGGCGTTGGTGGACATCGGCATCGTGCTTGCGCTCATCGCGTTCCTAGGCACGGTCGCGTTCGCCTCGCTTATCGAACGGAGGACGCGCGAATGACCGAGTGGATTGCCGGAATCCTCGCGCTGATCGGCTCCCTGCTCATGCTGATCGCGGCGATCGGTCTGCTCCGCATGCCGGACTTCTACACACGCATGCAAGCCTCAGCGAAGGCGAGCACGCTCGGCATCCTCTTCATCGTCTCGGCGACCGGCCTCACGCTCGGAAGTCTCGCCGCCCTGCTCCACACCTTCCTCGCGAGCCTCTTCTTCATCCTCACCATCCCCATTGCGGCACATCTCCTCGGACGCGCCGCCTATCTGTCCGGCCTGCTCCCCCTCGTGATCGAGGATGATCTGGCCGGGCGCTACCACCCGAGGACACACGAACTCCGAGGGGCCGACGAGACGACATCCGCAGTGGTGCCATCGGTGCCGAACGATTGAGACCGTGTCCATGCCAGCTCGCTTCCCCCGGTATGCCTCGTCGTCTCACCAACTCGACAGAATGGGATTGTCGGTAGGGGAGGAGATAGCAGTCGAGATCCTCGGTGTGCCGAGACGGGTGCGTGCTCGACCAGCCGTCCCGCTCGGCGCAATCGGTTACCCGCCGTGACGGCGCCGTCCGAGAGGTGGCCAGGCTCCAGCGTGCCGAGACGCCCTGGATTCCGGCACCTTGCTCACGCACCATCAATCGCGTCACGGACCGATTCGGTTGCAGCGCGGCTTGCTGGGGGTGCGGTGGTTGCCGAGAGCAGCCAGCGCACCTCGTCCGGGGCTCGTTGCCAGGGCAATGCCCACGCAATGAGGACGCAAGGTCAACATCCGCTCGACCTACGATCTGCCGGGAGGATTGCCCATGCAATGAGGACGCAAGCGATCACCCTGAGCAGAACCGGTCAGATTTTGCGCATAAGGACTGTTATGCGCAGCTTCGCAGCGTCCGTATTCGACCCACCATGGGATCGCGCCTACCCAGCACTGCTCTCCGGGTGCCCACGGTCGGTGGCCACCATGATGTGCACGACCGACGAGCGCGGTTTCGCTGCAGACGTACCTTCACCATCAGCACGCCTATGGGAGACCCGTACGTCCTCGACGCTAGCACGATCACGTCCTGTCACCACAAGCACACCCATGGGAGATCCCCTGACTGATGTCAGCTCCGTCTTCATGAGGCGTTCTCGATCGCCGGTCTCTCTGGTCGGCTGCCTGCGTTTCGAGACTCCGCGACACACAGGGACCGAGCCGCTTGGTGGACCCTAGCGATGGCCTGCCGAGTCGCTTCCGGGTAGTCGGTGATGATCCCATCGACATCGAGCATCGCCAGCTGTACCGCCCGCTCGGGGATATCGACCGTCCAGACGTTGACGACCAGGCCCGCGTGATGCGCTGAGTCGACAACCGATTGACCATACTCGTCGAATCCGTCGTCCATGGGATGGAAGGCATCGTAGCCGCCTTCGCACGTCCAGCGGAGTTGCTCGGGCAAGGGCGCCAGCGGGATGGTGCACAGACCGAGTGCGATGTTAGGATCGAGCCGACGGATCGTGTCGAGCACCGCCGCATCAAAGGACGAAACGAGCAGTCGCTCGCGGAGGTCGGGACACTCTCGGACGAGCGCGACGAGGCGCTCTGCGATCGCCTGGCCACGCTCCCGGTCGGCCGCATCCCACGGCGCAGACTTGATCTCCGCATTGATGCCGACATGGTTGGGAACCGCCGCCACCACCTCCTCGAACACCGGCAGCCGGAGCCCCAAGCCGCGAAACGGGTGGCTCGCCCCACGGTCGAGCGTGAAGGTGTAGCCGGCATCGAGCCGCTGCAGCTCGGCGAGTGAGTGCTCGTGCACGAATCCCTGCCCGTTCGTCGTGCGCTGGAGGGTCGCATCGTGACAGACAACCAGATAGCCGTCGCGGCTGATTCGAAGATCGAGCTCGACGAAGTGAGCGCCTTGCTCGGCAGCGAGCGCGAATGCGGTGAGGGTGTTTTCCGGCACCAGGCCGGAAGCGCCCCGGTGTGCGATGATCCACGGACGCTGTGGCCACCGGCGACGCAACGCCTGCAGCGGACGGCTCATCTCCACGAGCGTGCCCCTTTCGATCCTCCATTCCCCTTCCGCTCCCAGTTTCGGATCCGCGTTCATCCCAGGCCTTGCTGAGCTGTTAAAGCTTGGCTCACCCACAGAGCTGGCTGACACCGTTGCAACAGATCCACAACACGTCCCACTCCGTGCTTCGGTATCCATTCCGTGTGACGAGCGCACAGCGTTGCGTCAGGAGCGAGTGGTGAACATGCTCCAACGTAAGGTGGCACTCGCGCGCGCCGAAGCGGTGATCCAACCACGAGCGGCACGGGCCCACGCGGCGATCGGCGACTGGTCGCTGTTTCTCGTCTTCGTCACGCCAAACCTGGTGCTCCTGGGGGTATTCACCTACTGGCCGCTCGTCTACAGCGCCTACCTCAGCCTGATGCAATGGGACTTGATCAGCCCGGTGAAGCTCTTCATCGGGCTGGAGAATTACCGGTTCCTCCTCGGCGACAGCGAATTCCGGGAGGTGATGGGCAACACGGCGATCTTCACGCTTGGCACAGTAGGCGGCACCTTGGGACTCGGGCTCGCCTTCGCACTTCTGCTGGACCAACCGCTGCGGGCGGTCACGCTGGCACGCGGTGTCGTCTTCGCGCCGTACGTGCTCAGCGGTGCGGCGGTCGCCGTCTTCTGGGTGAACATGCTCAACCCCCGCTTCGGTGTCGTCGCCCAGGTGGCGAGCTGGCTCGGGACGGTGTCGCCCGATTGGCTCAACCACCCGCAGTTAGCGATGCTCGCCGTCATGTTGGTCTACGTGTGGAAGAACGTTGGCTTCAGCACTATTGTCTACCTAGCTGGGTTGCAGCGGATCCCGCAGGAACTGTACGAGGCGGCGACGGTGGATGGGGCGGGAGCGCTGCAACGCTTCTGGTCGATCACTCTGCCCCAGCTGGGACCGATCACCTTGTTTCTCCTCGTCGTATCGACGATCGCCTCGTTCCAGGCGTTCGACCTGATCAAGGTGCTCACCGATGGTGGGCCAGTCAACGCGACGACGACGCTGCTCTTCTACATCTGGGAGCAGGGGTTCGTCGCCTTCAACGCGGGCCGGGCGGCCGCCGCGGCAGTGCTCCTGTTCGTCCTTCTGGCTGTGATCAGTTTCCTGCAAGTGCGGATCGGGGAGCGGAGAGTCTTCTATGGGTAGGGGGCGCGACTGGTGGCAGCTCGTGAGCAAGACGCTCCGCTGGACCCTGCTCGTGCTCGTCACCCTCATCATGGGTCTGCCCCTGTACTGGGTGGTGACCGGCGCCTTCAAGACCAATCGGGAAACCTACACCTTCCCGCCAGTCTGGATCCCAGCCGATCCGCAGTGGAGCAACTTTGTTGCCGCGTGGCAGGCAGTTCCCTTCGGACGGTTCTTCATCAACAGCATAGTGACGACCCTCGGCACAGTCGCGCTGGAACTCGTCTTCGCGCTGCTCACCGCCTACGCGCTGGTCTTTTTGCGCGTTCGCGGGAAAGGATGGGTGTTCGGGTTCGTCATCGCCGCGCTGTTGGTGCCGAGTACGGTGACCCTTCTGCCGAATTACCTCACAGTGGCTCGACTCGGCTGGATCAACACGTACCAGGGACTGATCATCCCCGTGGCAGCGGTCGCCTTCGGTATCTTCCTCTTCCGCCAGCACTTTCTGACCCTTCCGCGCGATCTCCTCGATGCCGCCCAACTCGACGGATGCGGGCACCTCGGTCTGTTGCGCCACGTGGTGCTACCGCTCTCGCAGCCGGTCATCGTGACCTTCCTCGTGATCTACCTCGTCTCGCACTGGAACGACTTCCTCTGGCCGCTGGTCGCGACCAATCGGCTGGAATGGCGCACCGTTCCGGTCGGCGTAGCGTACCTCTACCAGGTCGAGGGAGTACAGAACTGGGGCCCGATCCTAGCTGGAACGGTGATGGCGCTCGCTCCGATGCTGGTCGTCTACATTGTCGCCCAGCGCTGGATCGTGAAAGGAATCGGCGGTGGTGCATTGAAGGGATGATCTCTCGGTGGGAGGTTCGTGCAGTCGGCGAGGAGGCAGACGATGACCACCACTCTGACACGGCGACGACTGTTGGCCATGCTCGGCGGCCTTTCCGGTGCCGCACTCCTCGCATCGTGCGGCAGCACCCAGGAGACACCGACTCCGCCACCCGCGGCGGGTAGCGCGGCCTCACCCAGCCCGACCCCGGCGACGCCAGCGAGCCCGACGGCTCCGCCAGTCGTGCAAAGCACCGGTTCCAAGGTCAAAGTCGTATACTGGGGCTCCTTCAGCGGCAATCTCGGCGAGGCCGAGCAGGGCATGGTCAAGCGCTTCAACGAGTCGCAGGACGAGGTCGAGGTCGAGTACCAGTTCCAGGGGAACTACGAAGAGACAGCCCAGAAGCTGACCCAGGCGCTCGCCGCTGGGACGACGCCTGACATCACGCTCCTCTCCGACGTTTGGTGGTTCAAGTTCTATCTGAACGACGTGCTGTTGCCGCTCAACGACCTGTTCTCGGCGGCAGGCATCGACAGGACGGACTACGTGGATCCCTTGATCGAGGAAGGGACGCGCAAGGGGGTCGTGTACTGGGTCCCGTTCGCCCGCTCGACTCCCCTCTTCTACTACAACAAGCAGGTCTGGCAGGAGGTTGGACTGCCAGACCGTGGCCCGGCGACCTGGGCCGAGTTCCTCGAATGGACGCCGAAGCTGGTCAAGAAAGAGGGTGGCAACACGGTACGCTACGCGTTCGCACACCCCAGCGCGGCCTCCTACATTGCCTGGCTGTTCCAGCCGGTCGTCTGGCAGCACGGCGGCCGCTACTCCGACCCGGACTTCACGATCCGGATTCAGGAGGCTCCGGCCATCGAGGCCGGGCAGCTCTACCTCGCGTCAGTGCGCGATGGGTGGGCGGTGCCGACGAAGGACCTCAACGCCGAATTCGTCAACGGTGGCGCCGCGGCCATGATGGCCTCAACCGCCGCGTTGCGCGGAATTACCAACGCTGCCGCCTTCCCGGTCGGAACGGCCTTCCTACCGGAGGGGCCGAAGGGATTCGGCTGCTGTACCGGAGGCGCCGGGCTGGCGATCCTCAAGGACAAGCCGAAGGAGATCCAGCAAGCGGCCTTCAAGTACCTCGCGTTCGCGACCTCCCCGGAGCACACGATTTGGTGGTCGCAGAACACGGGGTACATGCCAGTGCGCAAGTCGGCCATCGCAAGTCAGGAGATGCAGGCATTCTACAAGGAGAACCCAAACTTCAAGACGGCGGTGGAGCAGCTTCCGAAGACGCGGCCGCAAGATGCGGCGCGCGTCTGGATCCCCAACGGAGACCAGATTATCGGCAAGGGGCTCGAGCGGGTGACGGTGCAACTCGAGGATCCGGGAACGGTCTTTGCCGATGTCGCCAAAACGCTCGAGCGCGAAGCGAAGCCGGTGGTCGAGCAACTCAAACGCCGCGAGGGATGACCAGGCTCGCATCGACATCGCTCACTGACGAGGCGCAGGCTCCCCCCGCCTGGGTGGGAGCCTCTCGCATCCATCGCGAGCGAATGCCGCAGCGGCCGTGTCCCCGGAGCGACCCACCACCGCGTGATCTGCCGACAACCAGCCGGAGTCAGTCACCAGCGCGAGAGCCGCTGTGCCCGCGCGCACGCATCGCACAAGATCACCGCGCGGCCGCTGCCAGCGCGAGCGTGACGTCCCAGCCTGCCGGATCACCCTCGTAGTCGGTCCGTTGAGCCAGGCACGCGTCCACCAGCGCCTGAGCATCGAAGGCCTGCTCAGCCTCTTCTGCCTGGGCGAGCGTGGCATGCGTGGCCGGGTGGCGCGGGATGAAGACGGTACAGCAATCGTCGTCCGGCACGCGGGAGACCGGTGCCGTACCGATCTGCTCGGCTTCCGCCATGATCTCGTCCTTGTTGAAGCCGACCAGCGGTCGCAGCAGCGGCAGATCGGTCACCGCTCCGATCACGCGCATGTTCTCGAGAGTCTGTGAGCTGACCTGACCCAGACTCTCGCCGGTCACGATGGCACCAGCACCGTGCTCGTGCGCGACCGCCGCCGCGATCCGCAGCATCAAGCGCCGGTAGAGCAAAACACGCAGCCCCGGCTCGCTGACCAGTGCGATCTCGCGCTGTGCGTCGCCGATCGGCACGATACTAAGGCGCACTCCAGGCTGATAGCGCCCCAGGTGCCGGGCGATCTCGACCACCTTTTCGATTGAGACCGGTCGGACATAGGGATACGCGTGGCAGTGAACCAGAGTGAGGAAACAGCCACGCTTCAGCATCCGGTAGGCGGCCACCGGTGAGTCGAACCCGCCGGATAGGAGGACGACCACCCGGCCGCTGACCCCGACCGGCAGCCCACCAGGCCCCTTCACCGCCGTGCCGCTCACCAGCGCGCGGTCATAGAGAATCTCGATCTGGTAGGTCACTTCTGGGGCAGTGAGGTGCACCGGCGCCCCCGTGCGGTCTTTGACATACTGTCCGAGCACCCGTTCGAGTTCCGGCGAGGTCATCGGATAGCCCTTGTTCGTCCGCTTGGCGCGCACGCGATACCCCCCCGACGGCGGCCCAAGCAGCTCCAGTAGCCGACCGAGACCGTCCTGCAACTCCTCTAACCCGAGCCCGGTCTCGAGCGCCAGCGAGAAGTTCGCGATCCCGAAGACCCAGGCAAGTCGCTCCCGCACCGAGGGCCATACCTCGACCCCCGCGATCGGGATCACCACCCGCGTGTTCCGCACCCGGGGACGCTCGTGGGGCACACCCCGCAGCGCGTACTCGATGTTGCGTACGAGCGTGTGCATGAACCAGGGCCGGTTAGCCCCCTTTAGCGCAATCTCATGCACGCGAGCGACCACGCTTGGCTGGGATGCCTTGCCCGCTCGGCGGCCCATGGCCACGGCGTTCGATGCCATCACCTCACGCGCCACCAACGGACGGCCAGCCTGTCTTTCTGTCATGCTGCGGTGCCCGGCGCTGGCCACTGCCACTGCCGAGCATGACAGGGTATCGGCTAGCTACCGAGCCGCTCGCCGACCAAACGGACGAGCTCGTCCTCACCCGGGAAGCGACCAGTCGCGAGCTTGGAGTAGACAAGTTCCCCGTCCACACTGACTTCGAAGCGCCCGCCATCTGACGGCTTCAGCGCGATCTCGTCAAGATGCTCTTCGAACCGATCCAGAAGCAGCTCCACCGCACGGGTGGCACGCTTCTGGTAGCCTCAGCTCGTGCAGTATTCGATCCGGACGCGATGCGTCATGGTCGGCCTGCCCTCCATTGCCGTCCGGCACAGACGCCGGGCCAACACGGTACCACCGGAGAGGCGAAGTCACCTCCCTCACCTCCAGGTTGGGCAGTATACCCTACCCGTGCGCCGAACGGTGCCGGACACCAGCGAGGATCCGCACCACGGCAGGGCTACCCTGCTTACTCAGCAGGCCCCGGCACCTCTGCTAGCCCGAGGATCCCGCTCGCTGCTGTTGGGCTTCGAGTATCCTTCTCCGCTCGAGAAGCGCTCCGGGCCGGTGTTGCAGGGAAGGGATCGTCGCGATGCGGGTGATGAAGTTCGGGGGAACCTCGGTTGGCAACGCCATCGCCATCGACCAGACGGCTCGAATTCTGGCCGAGGCCTACCGAGCAGGCGATCCGATCGTGGCTGTCGTCTCGGCCATGAGCGGGGTGACCACCCAGCTGTTGGCCGCTGCTGCCGCCGCTGCCGCGGGCGACGAAGGCGCCTGCGATTCGTTGAAGCGAGATCTCCTCGACCGCCATCTCGCCGTCATCGCCGAGCTGGTGCACGATCCAGCACGGCGCGAGTCAGTCGCCACGAAGCTGGAGGAGCTTGCAAGCCGTTGCGCCCGTCTGGTGGAATCGGTGCAGATCCTGAGAGACCTCTCGCCGAGAGCACAGGACTGGATCGCCTCCTTCGGCGAGCGGATGAGCAGCGTCCTGGTCGCCGCCGTACTCGAAGATCGCGGCATCCCGGCGGTCACCGTCGACAGTGACCGGGTTATCGTCACGGACGACGCCTTCGGCAGTGCCGCCCCACTGCTTGACCAGACCCGCATGCGGGCGCAGGAGCACATCCGGCCGCTTCTGGCCGAGTGGAAGCTGCCGATCGTGACCGGCTATTTCGGAGCGACCAAGACCGGAGCAGTGACCACACTCGGTCGAGGCGGCTCCGACTATTCGGCCTCGATCCTCGGCTACGCGCTCGACGCCGACGAGGTTTGGATCTGGACCGACGTTGACGGCGTGATGACCGCCGACCCGCGCCTGGTGCCGGAGGCGCGCACACTGCCGGCAATCTCCTTTGCCGAAGCGACGGAGCTGGCCTACTTCGGAGCCAAAGTGATCCACCCACGGACGATGCAGCCAGTGGCCGAGCGGGGCATCCCAATCTGGATCAAGAACACCTTCCGGCCGGAGCATCCCGGCACCCGGATCGGCCCCGAAACCACTCTCGACGGATCGGTAGTGAAGGCGATCACCGCGATCCCCGGGGTCAGCGTGATCACGGTCGAGGGGAGCGGGTTCGTCAGCGTCGCCGACGTGACGGCGCGCGTCTTCGACACAATAGGGCACACCGGTATCAACGTCTACATGGTGTTCCAAGCATCCTCGCAACACTCGCTGGGCTTCGTGGTGCGGCAAACCGACGCAGCGACCGTGTTGGCGGCACTCGAGCAGGAATTCGAGCTCGATCTGCTCAAGCGGCGGGTGCTGCGGATCTGGGCAGACCCGAACCTGGCTATCGTGGCAGTGGTCGGCGCCGGGATGCGCGGCACGCCCGGCGTGGCTGGGCGGGTCTTCCAGACACTTGGGCAGCACCGGATCAACATCGTCGCCATTGCTCAGGGCTCATCGGAGCTCAACATCTCGTTCGTCATTGCCGAGGACGAAGTACGCCGCGCTGTACCGGTCATCCACGCCGCCTTCGAGCTCGGCACCTCCCGAAATGGCTGACGCGCCCTGGGCAGCCGCGCGGTCGTTGGGCGAGCCGCTGCCCGAACTGCTCGCGCGTCTGGCCCGGCAACGGCTCGCACCCAGCAGGCGTGGTGAACCGCTGTCCGTCTGGATCGTGCTGACGTTCGTCGCAGCCGCCGTGCTGCATCTGGAGATCGCCTGGCGGCTGTGCCGCCTGGGCTCCGCACCGGTCACGCCCAAACCCCGGACGAGCGGCATTCGCGGAGTGCTCGCCCGCCTGCGGGGCTGGACGACAGGATGGTCGGATCCGCCCTGAGCCTCCATCAGGTGCATCGCCCAAGCGGACAGGCAGCTGCTCCCTCACTCGGTGCTTCCGACTCCTAACCCTCCGCCTGCTTTCCCGTGGGCCGAGCAGGTTCGTCCCGCTCGTCTCGCCTCGCGCCGAAGTCGCGGAGTCGTTCGGCGTATGCACGCAGTCGATCGGAGACCATCCGGTGAACGGTACCCTCAGGGTACTGACCGTCTGGCCCACGTTGCCCCGCCGACACGCCCGTCAGGATCTCGATCCCCTCGTCGACTGTCTGTACTGTCCAGATGTGGAACTGGCCTCGTCTGACCGCTTCCACAACCTCGTCCTTCAGCATCAGGTGACGGGTATTGGCGGCGGGAATGATCACACCCTGCTCGCCGGTCAACCCTTTGCCTGTGCAGACTGCGTAGAAGCCCTCGATCTTCTGGTTAACGCCACCGACGGCTTGGATCTCCCCGTGCTGGTTGATCGAGCCGGTGACGGCGATCCCTTGCTTCAGCGCAAGCCCAGAG
>Ga0197142_1005119_pt1 | contig 10368 bp, 9 predicted proteins | sample GBS60_MetaG_FD_148614 | JGI IMG/M metagenome (GOLD analysis project Ga0197142, IMG submission 148614) | Sediment microbial communities from Great Boiling Springs, Gerlach, Nevada, United States - GBS 60_MetaG | ecosystem: Environmental > Aquatic > Thermal springs > Hot (42-90C) > Sediment...
GAAGCGGGCGAGCGGCTGGACCGGGTCCTGGCAGACCGTTTCCCCGACCTCAGCCGCGCCCAACTGCAGCGGCTCATCCGCTCCGGCGCCATCACCGTCAACGACACCGTCGTCCGACCGGCCTACCGCCTCGCCCCCGGCGACCGCATCACGGTGACCTTCCCGGAAGAACCGACCGTTCGCCCTGAGCCGTTCCCGCTGGACATTGTGTACGAGGACGAGCACCTGCTGGTGGTGAACAAACCGGCGGGAATGGTGGTCCATCCGGCCGCACGGATGGTCAGCGGGACCCTGGTCAACGCCCTGCTGGCCCACTGCCCCCAGGTGGCGGATGTGGGCGGCCCCGACCGGGCCGGCATCGTCCACCGCCTGGACCGGGAGACCTCGGGGCTGATCGTGGTGGCGAAGGACCCGGAGACCCACGCTGCCCTGCAACGGCAGTTCAAACGCCGACTGGTCCGCAAAACCTACGTCGCCCTGGTGGAGGGGCAGGTCCACCCCCGCGAGGGCATCATTGAGGTCCCCATCGGGCGGGATCCGAAAGACCGGACCCGCATGGCGGTCTCCCGGACGGGCCGCCCGGCGGTCACCCAGTACCGGGTGGTGGAATTCTTCCCCCAGTACACCCTGCTGGAAGTCCGTCCCCACACCGGCCGGACCCATCAGATTCGGGTGCATCTGGCCTGGCTGGGCTATCCGGTGGTGGGAGACCGCGTCTACGGGCGGCGGCGCCAGACGCTGCTGCCGGATCGCCATTTCCTGCACGCCCGCGACCTGGCCTTCACCCACCCGGTCACGGGCGAGAAACTGGCCCTCTCCGCTCCCCTTCCGCCGGAGTTGACCGCGGTGCTGAACCAGTTGCGGCGGGAGGCAAATAGGACGCGGATGAACGCAGATAGACGCGGATGAATACGGATTTTTCGTGGTAGATCCCTCCGAGGAGAATCTGTTCCATGTCGGATGACGTGCTCCAACGGGTTGTTTCGCCCCCCGAACCAACAGGGCCGGGATTCCGATTGCGGGCCGCCCGGGAGGCCCGGGGGCTTTCCTACCAGGACGTAGAGGCCGCCACCCGTATCCGCGCCCGGTACCTGGAGGCCCTGGAAACGGGAAAATACGACGTTATGCCCGGAGGAGAGGCCCAGGTGCGCGGCTTCCTGCGCCGCTACGCCGCCTTCCTGGACATCCCCCCGGAGGAGATTATCGCTCTCTACGAACGGGAGACGCATCGGGAAGCGATCCCCATCTCCCCCCCGCCTGCCCCGGTTCGTCCCCCCACATCCCGGCCATCTCCGGCACCTGCCCCCCGACCGTCCCCGGCCCCTGCCGCCCGTCCGACGGCCCGGGAGCCCGTCGCCGGGCGCTGGCCGCACATGCTATCTCTGCTGGGCCTGCTGGCGCTGATCGGGGCCGTCGCCCTGGGAGCCGTGTGGCTGGCAACGCACCCGGAGCGGGTTTTCCCCGGCCCCCAGGCCACGCCCACATCGGGTGCGCCCCGCCCGGTTGCCTTCCCCTCGCCGATGGCGACCGCCACTCCTGCCCCGCCAACCCCCGTCCCGACCCCCGCCGCGACGCCCACCTTCCCCGTCTCCACCAGCGGCGTCACCCTGACCCTGGAGGCCCGGGAGCACGTATGGGTGCGGGTCACGGTGGACGGCTTCACCGCATTTGAGGGCATGCTCTCCCCCGGCGCCCCCCAGACCTGGGTGGGCCAGGAGATGGTGATTGTGGAGACCGGCAACGGGGCCGGAGTGGTGGCGGTGGTGAACGGACAATCCCAGGGCCCCCTCTGCGGCCGCGGCGAAGTCTGCGCGCGCGGGTGGGGACGGGAGGGAGAGATTCCTGTCAACCCGTGATGCGGATTGCGGATTGCGGATTGCTGATTGCTGATTGCAGATTGCTGATTGCTGATTGCTGATTGCAGATTGCAGATTGCTGATTGCTGATTGCTGATTACATCATAAGGAGGTGCATCATGCGACCGTGGCTGAAGGCCGGATTGATCGGGGGTGGAGTTCTCGCTCTCCTGACCATCCTCACGAACCTGGGAACCCTGCTCTCCCCAGAGGTCGGCACCATTGTCAGTTGCTGCCTCTGCATCCCCATTCTGCTGGCCTACCCGGGAACCGGCGTGCTGGCGGCCTACTGGCTGACGCCGCCCCGGACGGCTGGTGACGGGGCACAGGAAGGAGCCCTGGCGGGCGTTATCGTTGGAGCCATAGATGGTGTGGTCTCCGTGATTCTGAGCCTGATTACGGGCGCCTCTGCTTATCAGCAGGCCCTGAACCAGTTGCCGCCGGAGACAATGGAGGCACTGGAGGAAATGGGCCTGAGCAGCCTTTTCACCACCGGCGGGATCGCCGCCATCAGTTGCGCTGGCGGCATCTGCGGCATCCTCTGGGCCGTCGCGATGGGGGCCGCCGGAGGGGCCATCCTGGCCGCCGCCAAACGGGATTAGACGCAATACACAGATCTCTTTACCGCAGAGATCGCAGAGTACGCAGAGCAATATCAAAGAAAATCTCTGCGCTCTCTGCGTTCTCTGCGATGAGTTTTTGTATTGGACTCACGAATGTATCGCCAATCCGCCGACGGCATCGTCTTCTACCAGTTTGAGGGACTGGGCGGCGCCGGCCTCACCCACGCCGTCCTCACCCGACTGGGCGGGGTGAGCCAGGGGCCTTTCGCCACCCTCAACCTGGGCCACACCGTCGGCGACGACCTGAGCGCGGTCCAGGAGAACCACCGACGGGTCTTCGCCCTCTTCGGCGTGGAGCGGGGGCAGGTGGTCAGCCCGTATCAGGTCCACAGCGCCCACATCCGGCCCGTCGGGCGGGAGCACGGCGGCACCGTCCAGAACCAGACCGACGGCCTGCTGACCACCACCCCCGGCCTGATGTTGCTCTTCCGCTTCGCCGACTGCGTCCCGCTCCTGCTCTGGGACCCGGTCCATCGGGCTGTCGGACTGGCGCACGCCGGGTGGCGCGGGGTGGCTGGCGGCGTCGTCCGGGCCGCTGTGGAGGCCTTCGTCCGCCATATCGGCAGCCGTCCCGAGGACCTCTGGGCCGGCATCGGGCCGGCCATCGGCCCCTGCTGCTACCGGGTGGGCCCGGAGGTTGTCGCAAGGGTAGCGCAGGCTGAAAGCCTGCGCCACGACCTGGTCCACCACCGGACCGACGGCCTCTACCTGGACCTGCCCGGCGTCGTGCGGGCCCAACTGGAAGCCCAGGGCGTCCGTCAGATAGAGATGTCGGGCATCTGTACCGCCTGCCGCACCGATGAATGGTTCTCCCACCGGGCCGAGGGCGGGCGGACCGGACGATTCGGCGTGCTGGTGATGCTGGACCGATGACCCCCTTCCGGTTTGACCTGTTAGCCACCGACGGCCGCGCCCGCGCGGGCCTCCTGCACACCCCCCACGGCGCCGTCCCCACCCCGGTTTTTATGCCGGTGGGCACCCAGGGGACGGTCAAGGCCGTCTCCCCGCGCGACCTGAAGGACCTGGGGGCGACAATGATCCTGGCCAACACGTATCACCTCTACCTGCGCCCCGGGGATGAGCGGATCGCCCGCCTGGGTGGACTGCACCGGTTTATGGCCTGGGACGGCCCCATTCTCACCGATTCGGGCGGGTATCAGGTCTTCAGCCTGGCCCCGATGCGCCGGATAGACGCCGACGGGGTCACCTTCCGCTCCCACATAGACGGCTCCGAACACCGCTTCACGCCGGAGAAAGTGATCGCCATCCAGGAGAATCTGGGGGCAGACATCATCACCTGTCTGGACGAATGTGCGCCGCCGATGGATTACGAGTACAACGTCCGCGCGCTGGAGCGGACGCACGCCTGGGCCCGGCGCTGCCGGGAGGCTCACCGCCGCCCGGACCAGGCCCTCTTCGGCATCGTCCAGGGCGGGGTCTTCCCGGACCTGCGGGAGCAGTCGGCCCGCTTCATCACCGGTCTGGGGTTTGACGGCTACGCCATCGGGGGGCTGAGCGTCGGCGAGCCCAAAGAGCAGACCTATGCAGTGCTGGAGTGGCTGGACGGCCTCCTGCCCGCCGACCGTCCCCGCTACCTGATGGGCGTGGGCACGCCGGAGGACCTGGTGGAGGGCGTGGCGCGCGGGGTGGACATGTTTGACTGCGTTCTCCCCACCCGGATGGCCCGCAACGGCGGCGCGCTGACCCGTCACGGGCGGATCAACCTGCGCAATGCCTGCTACGCCGATGACCCTGGCCCTCTGCTGCCCGATTGCACCTGCTACACCTGTACCCACTTCAGCCGGGCCTACCTTCGCCACCTGATTCTGGCCAATGAGATTCTCGGCGCGCACCTCATCACCATCCATAACCTTCACCTGATGCTCACGATGGCCCGGGAGATTCGGGAGTCCATCCTGAAGGGCCAGTTCTCGGCCTACCGGGAGGCGTTCTGGGCAGGGGCTCTTCCGTCCGACAAGTGAATTGCGCGATTGGAGAATGGGACTATAATTACAGACAGCCCGGTGGGATTTATCAGGAAACCAGAAGGCCACGGGATGGTCTGATGAACCGGCATCGGTCGCGCTGCCCGGCGAAGGTCCGGCGGTTGCTCGCGTCCCTGATGCCCTATGCTCCGGAGCGGGTATACCTCTTCGGCTCATGGGCACGCGGGGAAGCGGACGATATGAGCGACCTGGACATTGTGCTGATCAAGGAGACCCGGGAATCCTTCTGGGATCGCCTTCAGACGATTGCGGGCCTTCTTCCCCCCGACCTGGGTGCGGTGGATGTACTGGTCTACACACCTGATGAGTTCGCCCGCATGGTGGAGTCCGGGAATGCTTTTGCGGAGATGATTTTAGAAGAAGGGATACTCCTGTATGAGCGGGAAACGCCAGAGTGAGGCGCGGCGCTGGTTCCAGCAATCTCCCTCTCTTGACAATCTGTGCATTTCATGGTAATTTGACGATAGTTTTCCACCAACCTCCATATCTCAAGGAGCAAAAGGATGGCAGAGAGAACCCGTACCGACCGCATCGTAGAACGTCTGCGCAATCTTCAGATGAGCACCCCCGATATTGAAGCATCCGCCCTCGTCAGCGTAGACGGTCTGGCCATCGCATCTGCTCTGCCCGCTGGTGTGGAGGAGGACCGGGTCGCGGCTATGTCGGCGGCCATGCTCTCCCTGGGCGAGCGCATCGCCAGCGAACTGGGGCGGGGAGCCCTGGATGAGGTCTACGTGAAGGGGGAGCGAGGGTATGTCATTCTGACAGCGGTGGGTGAGGACGCGGTCCTCACCGTGATGGCCCGCGCGGGCGCCAAACTGGGCCTGGTCTTCCTGGAGATGCGGCGCGCGGCCGAAGAACTGGCCGACATCCTGTAGGCCGGGGAAGGAGGCATGCCGTGAGACGAATCCCACCCAGCGGTTATTACTACCCCAACAAACTGGCCCGCATCTACATTATGGCCATTGAGGAAGTGATGGGCAAGAACGGCCTGAACGCCATCCTGAACCTGGCCGGCCTCTCCCATCTGATAGACAATTACCCCCCGGACAATTTTGACAAAGAGTTTGACTTTGCCGACTTCTCGGCCCTGAATATGGCCCTGGAGGAGATGTACGGTCCGCGCGGCAGCCGGGGGCTGGAATTGCGGGCCGGACGTGCGGCCTTCACTCTGGGGCTCCCGGGCTTCGGCCCCCTGGTCGGTATGGGTGACCTGGCCTTCCGCGCCCTGCCCTTGAGTGCCAAGTTGAAGGTCGGACTCCCCGCCCTGGCCCAGATTTTCACCCAGTTCAGCGACCAGGTCAGCAAAGTGGAGGACAAGGGAGAGTACTACACCTACACGATGGAACCCTGTCCCGTTTGCTGGGGCCGCCATTCTGACCGCCCGATCTGCTTCGCCGGAATGGGCGTTATTGAAGAAGGCCTCCATTGGGTCAGCGGGGGCAAGAAATTCCGGATAGATGAAATTGACTGTGTGGCGGCAGGAGGCAAAGTCTGCACGTACGCCATTTATAAAGAACCCATCGGCTGATCACCCTGGGGACGGGCCATGCCGCAGCAAATTCTCATCGTAGAAGACGAACCGAACACCGCCGAAATGCTGGCCTCGTACTTCCAGATTCAGGGGTACGAAGTGAACGTATGCGGCTGGGGCAAAGAGGCCCTGACTTTCGTCCAGCATACCCTGCCCGACCTGATCATCCTGGACATCCGCCTTCCGGATATTGACGGCTATGAGGTCTGCCGTCAGTTACGCAGCCATCGCCGCACCGCTCACGTGCCGATTCTCTTCCTGACCGAAAAGCGGGAACGGATTGACCGGCTGGCCGGCCTGGAACTGGGGGCTGTGGATTACATCACGAAACCCTTTGACATCCAGGAACTCCGTCTGCGCGTGCGGAACATCCTCCGCCGGGCCCAGATGCGATCGGTGATCCACCCGATTACGGAACTTCCCTACGCCAGCCTGGTGGAAGACCGCCTCAACCAATTGCTGACGGAGAAAGACCGGGCCGTAACCGCTGTGTCTCTGGAAGGACTGGAAGCGTTTGCTGACACCTATGGTTTTGTGGCCCGCGATGATGTCTTGCGGGCCATCGCGCTGATGGTCCGTCACGCCGCAGAAGAAGAGGGGGGCAGAGACACCTTCGTTGGTCAACTGGATGATACAACCTTCTTTACGATTACCGGGCCGGAACAGGCAGGGCGAATACAGGAACGGCTGAGCCACCGCCTCCAAGAAGCGCTGGCGCTCTTCTACCCTCGGGAGGATTGGGAGGCCATGCAAAAAGCAAAAAGGCCAGCGGTCCCTCGTCTCTCCGTCCGTATGGGGATCCTCCCGGTGGCCTCCTACCCCAATACGGGGAAACTCCGGGAAGCGATTTACCGTTCCCTCCAGCCTGTTATCTGAACCCAACAGAATCTTCAGGGGCGGCAGAGGGGCAGGTTTCTCCCCTGCTCCCGGATGCCGCGCCTTTTTGTTTTTATCACCCATCGGGCGCTGACCTGTCCTCATCACACTCCGATTCCAGAAAACGATGCGAACAACAATCGTCCTTCCAACCTATAACGAGGCAGAGAACATCGGTCCAATGGTGGAGGCCCTGCTGGGCCTGGGCATCCCCGACCTGAGCATCCTGGTCGTAGACGATGCTTCTCCCGACGGTACGGGCGAAATTGCCGACCGGCTGGCCGCCGGGTACCCCGGGCGGGTCTCCGTCCTCCACCGCGCCGGCCCACGCGGACTGGGCTGGGCCTATCTGGCAGGCTTCCGGCAGGCCCTGGCAGAGGGAGCGGAGGCCATCGTCCAGATGGACTGCGATTTCTCCCACAACCCCGCCGATGTCCCTCGCCTGCTGGCCCACATCCCCGACTACGACCTGGTCATCGGCTCCCGCTACATCCCCGGCGGCAGCACGGCAGAGGAATGGGGGCCGCATCGGAAATTGCTCTCGTGGTGGGCCAATTTCTACGCCCGCACCCTTCTGGGGCTCCGCATCCGGGACGTCACCGGCGGCTTCCGCGCCTGGAAACGGGAGACACTGGAGGGCATCGGCCTGGACCGAATCCACTCCCAGGGGTACGTCTTCCAGGTGGAGACGGCCTGTCTCTGTGAACGATTGGGGTACCGGATTCTGGAGGTCCCCATCCGGTTTGAGGAACGACGGAAAGGGCACTCCAAGATGAGTCTGCGGGTGCAGGTGGAGGCCGCCCTGCGGGTCTGGGAAGTCGGCTGGCGCTACCGGGATTTGGGGAAGGGACGCGGATGAATGCGGATTTGAAAGGGCGGGGACGTGCCAGGCACTTCTGGAAGTGTCTGGCACGTCCGAAGATGTGACGAGGACACGGATGAACGCGGAGAAACGCGGATTCCGGGCCCGGTTTGCCGACCTGCTGACGGTCCTCCTGCTGATGCTCCTTCCCCTGTTGCTCTTCGCGCCGGTGGTCTTCGGTCCGAAGACCCTGGTCCCCGCCGACGCGCTCTTCCTCTTTGAGCCCTTCCGCTCCGCCGCAGCGGACCTGGGCGTGACCGTCCCCCAGAACCCGCTGCTGGCAGACCTGATCCTGGAGAACTACGTCTGGAAGCGGTTCCTGCTCCAGGCCCTCCACCAGCGGGAACTCCCCCTCTGGGACCCGTACATCTTCGCCGGGCATCCCTTCCTGGCCAACGGTCAGCACTCCGGCCTCTACCCGCTGAGCATCGTTTTCTACATCCTCCCCCTCTGGCGCGCGTACGGGGTCTTCACCTGGTTGCAACTGGGGCTGGCGGGAGTCTGGATGTACCTCTTCGCCCGCACCCTGGGCGCGGGGCGGCTGGGGAGTCTTATCGCCGGTATCACTTACCAGTTCAGCGGTTTCATGGTCGTCTCGGTGGTCCACCCGATGATTGTCGCCGGGGCGTCCTGGCTTCCCTTCATCCTGGCGATGGTGGAACGGGTGGTCCGGCAATGGCCCGCGCTGGGCGGCCGGCCCGCCCGCCTCCCCTGGGCTCTGCTGGGAGCGTTGGGGCTGGGCTGCCAGATGCTGGCCGGACACGCCGAAAACACCTACTTCGTCCTGCTGGTGACCGGATTGTATATCGGGTGGCGGGTGGTGTTTCCTCACCCCTCCCCCTACCCCCTCCGCCGAAGGCCTCGGCCCGAAGGGCCTTCGGCCCGAGGGCGGCGGGGATGGGGTGAGGTCCTCCTCTGGCTGGCCCTGATGCTGGCCCTGGGACTGGCCCTGGGCGCGGTGCAGTTCATCCCCCTCTACGAGGTGGCCTCCCTGGGCTTCCGGGGCGCTCAGGCCGCGCCCACCCTCCAGCAGGTCCTGGGCTGGGCCTACCCGCCCCGGCGGCTCATCGCCTTCCTCATCCCCAACTTCTTCGGCAACCCGGCCCACCATGCCTACTTTGACCTCTTCAGTGGGCGCACCGTCCCCTTCACCGTCAACGCTGAGGGCCAGCCCATCCTCAGCCCCGATTGGGATGTCAAGAACTACGTGGAGGGCGGGGCCTACCTGGGGCTGCTCCCTCTCCTCCTGGCCACCCTTGCCGTTTTACGTTTTACGTTTTCCGTATTCCGTAGACGCCGTCCCGCCTCCCCTCCGTTCCCTCTCGCTTCCTGCCTCTTTTTCATCATCCTTTCCCTCTTCTCCCTGGCCTGCATCTTCGGCACGCCCGTCTACGCCCTGGTCTACATCCTCCCATACCTCCACCAGTCCCACTCCCCCTTCCGGTGGGTTTTCCCGCTGACTCTCTCGGTGGCCGTCCTGGCAGCCTTCGGGACCGACGTTCTGCAGCAGGAGTATGGAGATTCACCGCAGAGAACGCCGAGAGCACAGAGGTTTAAGAAAAATTTCTCTGCGTCCTCTGCGCTCTCCGCGATGACCCGCCTGCTCCTCCTGGACGCCTCCCCCTCCACTGCGACGGTCCTGGCCGCGCTGGCTTTCTGGGGCGGGTTGCTCACCCTGGCCGGGCTGGCCGCCAGCCGCGTCTTCTTTGACCGCATAGAGCCCCTGGTGGAGCAGGCCTTCTGGAGCCTGGCCCTGGCCCCCTCCGGCTTTCCCGACCACCGGGCCTTTTACTCCTACGAGTTCCGCTGGGTCGCCCTCTTCGGCCTGCTCCTGACCGCCACGGGCATCGTCCTGCGGATCAGCCGCTGCCCCATCTACCTCCCGTTCGTCGTCAGCCACGAAGCGCAGCGGAGTGGCGTTTCACCATTAGTCAGCCCCGAAGAGCAGCGGAGTGGCGTTCAGCCGTTCGTAGTCAGCCACGAAGCGCAGCGGAGTGGCGTTCAGCCGTTCGTCGTCAGCCACGAAGCGCAGCGGAGTGGCGTTCAGCCGTTCGTCGTCAGCCACGAAGCGCAGCGGAGTGGCGTTCAGCGGAGTGGCATTCCGGTCTGGCAACCCCTGGCCCTCCTGATTCTGATCGTGGACTTCGTCGCCTTCGGCGCGGGGTTCAACCCCGCCGTGGACCCGAAACTGCTGGACTATACCCCGCCGGTGGTGGAGTTTCTCCGTCAGGACACCTCCCTCTGGCGGTACGCCACCTTCACCCCGCCCGGCACCACCAAGACGATGAACGCCAACTCCGGCATGCTCTACGACCTCCAGACCGTCGCCGGGTACGACTCCATCTTCCCCGCCCAGTACGCGGACTACATGGCGCTCATTGAGCCCCAGGACGAACTCCTCTACAACCGCATCGCCTCCCTGCGCACCTGGTCCAGTCTGGATAGCCCCCTGCTGGACATGCTCAACGTCAAATACATCATCACCGAAGTGGAGATTCCCAACCCGGCCAAATACCGGCTCGTCTACCAGGACCGGGCGGTGCGGGTTTATGAGAACCTGGGGGTTCTGCCCCGCGCGTTCACCCTTCCCGCCTCCGCCGCTGTCTTCGCG
>Ga0197142_1005121_pt1 | contig 10366 bp, 8 predicted proteins | sample GBS60_MetaG_FD_148614 | JGI IMG/M metagenome (GOLD analysis project Ga0197142, IMG submission 148614) | Sediment microbial communities from Great Boiling Springs, Gerlach, Nevada, United States - GBS 60_MetaG | ecosystem: Environmental > Aquatic > Thermal springs > Hot (42-90C) > Sediment...
GACCCCGAGCCGGTGCGTCGCCTCTGGGAGAACGCCCGCTACTGGAAGGAGAACCTGCAGCGGCTGGGCTTCGACACGATGGGGTCTGAGACGCCCATCACTCCCGTTTTCTGTGGCGACGAGGCAATTGCCCAGCAGATGGAGGTACGCCTGCGCGAAGAGGGCGTGTTCACGCTGGGGATTGTGTACCCCACCGTGCCGCGGGGCAAAGCGCGTGTGCGCACGATGCCCAACGCCACCCACACCCGCGACGACTTGGACGAAGCGCTCGGCGCCTTCGAAAAGGTCGGCAAGCAGCTGGGGTTAATCCAACGATGGGTGTAATCCTCAAATCAGCTCGCATGAGGCAACGGTGTATGGTTAGAAAGGCAAATCGCTACTTTTTTGTCCATGCGTAGATGGAGGGGGCAATACGGCTGAAAAGGGGTCTCCACAACAGGATTCGCGTCACGACAGCCGGTAGGCAATGCTGGTACTTCCGGAATAGGTAGTCGCGACTGACCCAGCGCACCTCGCGGAAATAGGGACGCAGAAGCGAGTCCAGCTCCGTTTCGGTGAATCCTGCGTGGGCGCCATATTCGTTGCGGAATTTACCGCGTAGCCGATATTTCCAGTCCGCCCAATTCCAGCGGATTTTTTCCTGAAAAGAGGCATTCGAACCCAGATAGCCTACCAACCGTGCCCGATTGGGGGTGCCAATGAACATCCCGCCGCCCGCCCGCAATACCCGCGCCAGCTCAGCAAGACTGCGTGCAGGGTTAGGCACATGCTCAATCACATGATAGTACAGCACCGCATCGAAGGAAGCATCTTCGAAGGGCAAATCGAGAACATCAGCTCGAAGAAGTAGCCAATTATCGCCCCTCTGCTGATGGAGTTCGGGCTTGAGAGCGATATCGAAGCCGACCACCTCATAGTTGCCCCGCTTCGCCAGATCGATGACTTCACGCCCCTCCACCCCGCAACCCGCGACCAGGATGCGCGATAGCGGCTGCACTTCTGCCTCTGCATATTCCAGAAACAACCGAATCCCGAAATGGATATCTTCCATTTGAGGTCTCTTTAATTTAGAATCGGCGGATAACAAAAGGTGTTTTGTTCTGCGCTGTACGCTCCAGTTCGTCCACCATCTCGATGGTCACCTGCATGCTGGGAGGCAGTTTAAGCGCGACATTGTGCTGAATCTGGGCGATGTTTTGTTCGCTGAAGCCTTTGTCAGGGATCACCAAAATTCTCACAAGGTCGGGACGCTCTTGGATTACCTGCATGCGCACCACATTGTCCACATCGCGCGGGATATGATCGATGCCCATTAGTACACCACCTTCGGGAGAGAGAAGATAGTCGCCCATCCGCCCCTCCACGCCCCCAAACGGGCGCAAGCCCCAGCAGATCTCTTCTACCTCTCGCTCGCCAAGCGATTTAGGGAGCCGAACGAGATCGCCTGTTCGGTAGCGCACAAGCGGCATCGCTCGATTCCACAGCGAGGTGCCCACGATTTCATAGAGGATGTCATCGCCCGACTCCGCCACAGGGATCAGCTCCACGATGGCGTAGCCGGGCAGGAAGTAGTATTCGCCTGGTTGGAGCGCGTAGGCGAAGGCCACACGCTCCGCCTGACCATAATAATCGACCCAGCGAGCGCCCAACACCTCTTGAAGCAGACGGGCTAAGTGCGGGCTGGGCTGTTCGGAAGAGGTAATGCAACAAGGTATGTGCAGCGCCTCCTCCTCGGACAGCAGTAAGCGGCATAGCGATTCGGCACAAGAAGGATAGGCAAACAGACACTCTGGTTGAAATCGTTGGAGTGCTTCCCGAAAATGGGGAAGCGTTTTGGCGTTAAGATGATTCGACGAAAACACCATTCGTCGCCCGCCCAAATCGACCTGCCAGAAAGGCGGCGCGGTCTCGTGAGGAGGCTTTATGTCCTCCCCGCGCAGCACGGCATAACGCACACGACGCGGATCAAGCCCTGCTGCTCGCCAAAGCCAGTCGAGAACCGCCTGCTCCACCGCAATGGATGAAAGGGAGCGGTATAACTTGAGCGGTGTGCCCGTTGTGCCACTGGTGCTGGCCGGGACAGTCAACCAAGCGGGCACCGTCAGGAAGGCACCTGGATGGCTTCTCACTTGCTCCTTGCTCAACAGCGGCCAAGTGCTTAGCTGAAGCCCTCCTCCACACTGGCGTCCATAGGCGGTCTTCTGGGCAGCCCGCAAGATATGCCTTAACCGCCCTTCACCAAACGCCCGACGCTCTTCTATGGAGACCACACCGAGGGTATCCAGCATGTGCAAGGCTGGGTTGTACCAAAGTGGCATGCGCCGCACCACTTGATCGCCCAGCACAGTGCGTTTGACCTTCGAAGCCCACTGTCGGATTAATTTCATCATCCAACGCGCCGATAATCATTATACCACCATACCACCTCCCTTATCAAGCCGTCATCACGACGAGCGTTAGGTATAATTTGGTGGTGAGCCTCGCTATAGAGCTGGCTTTAAGGGTGAAACGGTGGCTATCACCATGAGGGTCGCAAATAACGAGCGTCTGGGCACGGTGGCTGTGTATCGTACAAGCCGCTCCATCGAGTATCCAACGCAGCCACCCTACCATCCTGACACCGCCTATGCCGAGTATCCCTTCAAGGGATACCTGGCGCAGGAGCCGAACTGTGCCTACGAGTCGGTGCGAGGCGCTTTGCAGCTGCTGGGGCTCGATCGGGAGCGATTTGGCACGCCCGAATGGAACCCGCTGGCAGAGATTATTGCGCCGGACGATCTGGTGGTCATCAAGCCCAACATGGTGCGCGACTTTCACGAATTTCCCGAAATGGGCACCGACGCGCTCATCACGCACGGCTCCATCGTGCGCGCCGTGCTGGACTATGTGTACCTTGCAAAACAGGGGCGCGGCACCGTTATCATCGCCGATTCACCCCAAAACGATGCCGACTGGGACGAACTCTGGCGACGGTTCGCCTTCGATGAGCTGCTTGCCTTCTATAAGCAGGTTGCTCCCGAATTGGATTTGCGGATTTATGAGGTGCGCAAAGAAGCCGTACGCAAAAAACAGGGTGTGGTGGTAGAGCGCTATACACGCCCTGGCGACCCTTTTGGGTACTCCCCTATCGATTTAGGAGTTCACAGCGAATTCGAGGAGGTACCCGACCGCTTTGGACGCCTCTACGGAGCGGAGTATGACATCTCCGATACCAATCGCCATCACCAGCCCAGCAAGCACGAATATCTGATTGCCAACACCTTTCTGAAGGCTGATGTGATTATCAATGTGCCCAAGCTTAAAACTCACAAGAAGAGCGGCATCACCGTCTGGATTAAAAGCGTCATCGGCATCAACGGCGATAAGAACTGGCTGCCACATCACACCGAAGGGTTGCCTTCGGAAGGCGGCGACCAGTTTGCCGAAAGTAGTCTTAAACGCAGGCTTGAACAGCGTATCACGGCGTGGGCGAAGCGTATAGCCAAGCCCTTCGGCACCCCCGGAAATACAGTACTAACTTTTTTGCGAAAAATTGCCATCTACTACTTCGGCGACACAAATCGCGGCACGATTCGCTCAGGCAATTGGTATGGCAACGATACCATCTGGCGCACGGTCTACGATGGGCTAAAGTGCTGGATCTACGCGGACAAAGAAGGGCGCCTACAATCGCTCCCCCAACGCAAGTTCTTCTGCATTGTGGACGGCATTATCGCCGGTGAAGGCAATGGGCCACTGGCACCCACAGCCAAACCGTGCGGTATCTGCATCGCGGGATTCGATCCGTTAGCCGTCGACACAATCAGCGCGGTGCTGATGGGCTTTGACCCAACACGGCTCAAAATTTTAGCCAAAGCGGAGCAAGCACGCGGATATCGAATCAGTTTTGTGGAGCGCGACCAGATTCGCGCTGTCTCGAACCATCCTGCATGGAACGGTAGACCCGAAACACTGACCGACACGCTGGACTTCGAACCCCACTTCGGCTGGAAAGGCTACTTGGAAGCACCTCATCGCCGACAAACGAGTAATGGTTGATACTCAAGGGGAGCCTGTAGGAGGATGTTGGAATGCGCGTGCTGATTATCGGTCCGGATGTAAATGTGCAAGGGGGGATATCCCATGTCATTCGCTTGATGCTAAAATATCCCCCGGAAGGGGTGGAGTATCAACTGCATCCCACCATCACGCAAGCCGTTGCCGCTGCGCACATCCCACGCTGGCATCCCGCTTACTATCGCAAAGCGGCTCATAATTTGCTGTTCTTTCTCAAATCGCTGCGCTCCCTTTCCTCAAAGGCGCGAGCAGTCGACCTTGCCCATGTGCATGTGTCCACTTATGGAAGCGCCTTTCGAAAATATTTTGTTTCAAAAAAATTATACAAATTAGGAATTTCGTTTATACTTCATAATCATGGTGCTGATTATCATATCTTTTATAATCGTTTACCATTCTGGCACAGGGCGCGTGTTCGCGAGATGTTTCGATTGGCGCATGGAACGATTGTGCTATCGGCTTGGTGGGAAGAGTTTCATCGGAAAGTGCTTGTGCCGTCAGATTACCCGCTATGGGTGCTACCTAACCCCATAGAGCTGCCTTCGACATGGGTAACTGATACAGTGGCACAGGAGACGCGCCTCCTTTATTTGGGTCGAATGGACGAACGCAAAGGCAGCAATCGGGTTCTGCAAGCCATCGCGAAACTGCCCCCTGATGTGCGTTCACGAGTTCGTTTGTATATGGCAGGTGATGGCTCGGTGGAGATGATGCAGCACTTAGCTCAGCAGTTGGGGATTGCAGATCGTATAGAGATTCGCAACTGGATCGAGGGCGGTGAAAAGGAGACATGGCTGCAGCAAACTCATGTGTTTATTTTGCCGTCGCGGGCGGAGGGGTTACCGATGGCGATGCTGGAGGCGATGGCATGGGGAAAAGCGTTAATTGTCAGCCCGGTGGGGGGAATACCAGAATTTGTGGAGGATGGGCAAGAGGGCTTATTGGTTCCCCCAGATGATATTCATGCCATCAGTGAAGCCATTCGGCGGTTGGTCGAGTGCCCCGAACTGCGAATCCAAATGGGCCGGGCAGCGCGAGTACGAGTAGAACCGCTTTCCATCGAGTATTATAAGCGACGATTAGGGCAAATCTATGCGGAGGTGATGGGGAAGATAAAAGCAGGTAAAATAGAGGGTACTTCCACCTGAACGATGTGGAAGATAGTGGAAGGGAGGCATGCAGACATGGTGCGCTACAGCGTTTTGTGGCTTTTTACATTGGGCTTATGGGTCGCTCTATGGGGTCAGCAAAGAGCTACGGTCAACTTCTTTGCTGGCGCAGGTGGATGCGAACACGACTTTGAAAAAGATGGTCGTGCGGATGGCTGGTTTGCCTACTTTGAGAGGGGCTTGCAGGCGCAAGCCGTCACCCTTCTGTTGGATAACTCGGTTCGATATAGTGGAGTTGCCAGCCAGAGAGTGCGTCTGCAGCGCTCATCGGGTGAAGCGGGACAATATGTAATCTTTAGCAACATAAATTTTGATGCTTATCTAAAGCCCACCCTTGGCGAGCCGCTGCTGGTTCGAATTGCTATTCGAGCTGAAGGGTTCCAGAACGCAACCTACCAGGCTTATGTGCTGACAGGGAGTCGAACTATTAGTCTGCAGGATGCCACTAACCGTGATACGAGGGGCTGGCAGCTCCTATCTGCGGTGGTGCCCGTCGAATCGGACGCAATGGGTCAGCCTGTTTTCTCGCTCCGAATCCAGATCAATGCCCAAGCAGGTGCTGCTTCAGGAACACTCTGGTTTGACGAGGCTCAAGCCATTTCCGCCCGCACCATGCTCCGAGCAAACCGGCTACCAAATGGATTACGACTTTGCTGGAGCTACCTCTATCTCAACCGAGACCCCTTTCACTATCTGGACAAACCTATTGGTGTCGTGGTAGGACCGGGTTTGGAAGCTCGAGCTTTACAAGCGCATTATCCAGATATAATTTGGATGCCATACTGTTACATGCCAGCAACTCTCATACCATCGGTTTTTCGTCATAACGCTGATCTTTATAATTATGATGATGTCGCGCAGAACCATCCAGACTGGTTTTTACTCGACAGCAACGGGCAGCGTATCTTGTTTGATGATTCGTACTATTTGGATATAGGTCGTACAGATGTGCGCGAACGCGCATGGCAAAGTTTGCGCGACTTTCTAAACCGTTGCGGACGCCCCCGCTATATCTATCTGGACAATTTTGACATGCGCGTTGGTCCGAACCGCTTTGCGCCACCGAACTATCCGACTAACGACCTGTGGGTGCAAGCGGTGGTTGGATGGACCGAATACTTGGGCAGTCGGCTTCGCAATGAGTTTCGTTTTGAAGACGGCTCTTATCCCCGCTTCGTGCCAAATGTTGCCTGGTCGCCGGGCTTTTGGCTGCGTGGTATTCCTGACATGTCTCAGGATGCACCTGGGGTCGCTACCCTGCCCTATATGGGGGGATTTTTGATAGAGCATGCTTTTACCCACGCGCGCCCTACCCGGGGGCTAACGACCATCCCTGATTATGGCACGAGCAGCGGTTTTTACGGACCGCAACGGTGGGATAATCAGGTACTGCGCAACACGATTCGCCTTGCCACTGAATATCCCGACAGGATTATAATTCTGATACCCACGCTATGGTTGGATGCTCCCGACACGCAACAGAAGCTGCGCTTTGCAATTGCTGCCTGCTTGATTGTGCAGCACGACAACACTTTTGTGCAGATCGATCCGCGTCACCATCAGGCTCAGTATCCCGGCGGCTACTATCCCCCTGAGCTTCTCGTGCCGCTCGGTTTGCCACAGGGGGGTTATCAGATTCTTAATGGCGATATTATAACGGGTGGACTGTTTGTGCGGAACTATCAGCACGGTGTAGTGGTCTGGAATCCCCGTCGGGATGCTACCTATACCTATACGGTTCCACGTGATTACTACGACTGGGATCGGAATCTGGTACGGGCTGGTACCCAGGTGCAAGTGCCTCCCCACACCGGATTGGTGTTTTATGCCGCGCCGGAGATAGAGATTTCGCTCTCCCCGACCAATGTGAACGCGCTGCCTGGACAGACGGTAGAGTTCACGGTTCAGTACCGAAACAGGGGCATCGCGGCGGGCACGGATGTGCGAATCAGCGTGCCCTTGCCTGAGGGGATGACGCTGGTGAGCAGCAGCCCGACCGCGAGATTAGAAAATCGGCAGTTGATTTGGACTATACCCAGTATCCCTATAGGGGGACAGGGCACTTTGCGCTTTACCGTGCGTGTGGAGTAGCCGATGGGTGACGGCTTGATCAAGGTGGTTCAGGTAATCCCCGCCTTCACGGTGGGTGGTGCGGAGTGGATGGCGGCTCATCTTGCAGCTCACTTGAACTCCCAGCAGTTCAAACGGTTGGTTATCAGCCTCCATGGCCCCCGCAACTCCCCAATAGAGACCTATTTAGCGTGCCATGAGATTCCTATTTTCTACATTAACAAATGCCGTGGTCTCGATGTGCGCGTATGGGCGCGGCTGTACCGCCTGCTGCGATTCCTGCAGCCCGATATTGTGCATACGCATCAGACGGTTGGGCGGTATGTGTATCCCGTCTGCTGGCTGCTGCGCCATCGCCTCATCGTCCACACCGTTCACAGCATCGCCACAGGCGAGATCGACTCCTGGTTCTGGCGACGCTTTCAAGCACTGGCGTACCGACGAGGGGTGTATCCTGTTAGCATCGCTTATGAGGTGACGCGTACCTTTATTCAGGAGTACGGGCGCCCGCCCGCCAGCGAGATACCCAACGGCATTCCGACGGCAGATTATGCTCCCAATCCGAATCGCCGTTACGAGTGGCGAAGGCACAACAGCGTTCCATTAGATGCGCTGGTCTATGTATGTGTTGCCTCGTTGAGACCCCTGAAGAACCACCCTCTGCTTCTTCAGGCATTTACGCCTGTGGCGATGAAGCTATCCAGCGCACTGCTGTTGCTTGTGGGAGGTGCAGACCGCCTCAATCCCGACTACTCGGAGTCGCTGAAGCAACAGGCACAGCAGATGGGGCTGGACAGCCGCGTGCGGTTCCTCGGCAGTCGCAGCGATGTGCCCGATGTGCTTCGTGCATCAGATATTTTTGTGCTATCCTCGAACTATGAGGGCAATCCCCTTTCTGTAATGGAGGCGATGGCAGCTGGGCTACCCGTGATCAGCACAGCGGTCGGAGGCGTGCCCGAGCTGGTAACGGATGGCGTGTCGGGCTTATTAACGCCTGCAGGAGACGCTAATGCTCTTACTGAAGCGATGCTGAAATTAGGATGCGACGAGAGGCTCCGCACCGCCATGGGAAGGGCTGCTTATGAGACCGCTCGCGCAAAGTTCGATGTGCAAACCATGAGCCACGCTTACGCACAATTCTACCTGAAGATACTCAGCGGCTCTTCCGAAGGCAAACAGCGGGAGTAAAACCTATCAAATTCGTAAATATTACACTCATTTCTGCGTGACTTTCACCTTTTGCATGCAATCAACGACTTGGGCAATCCCATCCACCATTCAATAAAAATGTCCGCCTCTGGGAAAAGCGTCCGCATATCGCGCACCGTCAATAGATTCCAGTCAGGTTCAGTTGTTTTTATCCAAAATTTATTCAAAAAATTTATAAAACGAACCAGCAACGGGCGAGGAAGCAAGAGAATAACAGCCGGCATCCATGTATGGCTTTCTATTATGAAATATCTGTAGGGAGTTTGAACAAAGTATCGCTTTCCTATTCGGCGAATCTCCCGAGCAAACGCCTGCTGCGCCGCAAAAGACCTCTGTCGAAACTCTTTTCCACTTCGGCACGAATAAATTTCACTCTTTGGAATGGTCACATGCTCAATCACGGAGGAGCAGAAGACAATATCAAACTCCTGGTCTCCGAAAGGCAAAGGTTCCCCTTCGCGCAGCAAAACCGTGCGGAACCCTCTTTGTGCCGCTTTCTCCAGTGGCTCAGCTGCAATGTCCGCCACCCAGATATTGTGATAGCCCGGTAGGATGGAGGCAATGTGGGAGCCATCATCTCCGCCTAAGTCGAGTATTTTGTCGTCCTTCGATGGTTGCAGCAGACGCCGAAAGAGTTCGCCTCGCCGAGCGCGTGCCCTTCTGGACAGTTCCAACACGGTTTGCTTTAGGATGTCTCGCATGGCAGTTTTTTAGTTCACTCTTTGGTTGCCGTTTTCCTATCATGGTTCCCATATCGCTGGGTGCGACTTCGGCGGAAGGCGTTTTTGAGATCGTGTACTGGAAGCGAAAAATGTGGAATAAAAAACTATGAACACGACACGAAAACCCTATCCGACCGACCTCACCGACCATGAGGGGCAACTCATCGAGCCACGCCTGCCTAAGCGCGTCTACGGCACCAAGCCCAAACACCCCCATGCCAAATCCTCAACGCCCTCTTCTACCTCCTCGCCACCGACTGCCCGCATGCTCCCCCACGACTTTCCCCCTTACACCCCCGTTTCGTATCACTTCCACCGTGTTTCGGCTCGGTTCTGGCAGCCGATCTAGGCGCAATTGCGCGTAGTAGTCCGCCTGCCTCCAGCACCTTGATTGTGGATAGCCAAACGGTGCGAGTCGCTTCAAAAGGGGGGTCGCGCAACCCCGTCAAACCACGGGGTACAATGCCGCCCAAAAGACCGTTGGACGCAAGCCGTTTCTCGCTATAGACACCTTGGAACTGGTGTGAGGGGTCTATCTTGCGCCGGCGCACCTGCAAGAGGGGTATGGCGGCTTGGAGGGATTAGCGTGTGAGGCGTCGTGGCATGTTCGTCGGGTGTATGTAGAGGGCGGGTATCGGGGTCTGTTTGAGCGGCTGAGTTGGGAGGTGTTGGGTGTAGAGGTGTGGGTGGTTCCGAAGTTGACCGGGAGTGGTTTAGTGGTGTTTGTGAAGCGTTGGGTAGTGGAGCGGACTTTTAGTTGGTTGAGTGGGGTGCGTCGTTTGTGTCGGGATGATGAGGCGCGTGTGGAGAGCCGTGCGAGTTGGTTGTATGAGCGTTGAGTGCGTTTTGAGTTAGGTTGTTTATGTGAGTTGGGGGTGAGCGCTGTGTAATACCAATCACCGAGCCAGAGTTCACAAAGAACAGCAGTTGATGACCCCGCCTTTAGGCTCCCCCTGTGAGCAGGGGGAACCTAAAGGCGCGCTTCTCGGTTCCCCTCGCGAAGCGGGGGGAACCGCAGGAGGGGGGCAATTGTAAACTCTGTCCGTGCGATTGATATTACACAGGCGGCATAAAAAGGGTCAACCCTCTCCCCCTTACTAAGGGGGAGAAGGGTAAGGGAGAGGGGAATTAGCAGCCGCT
>Ga0197142_1005125_pt1 | contig 10361 bp, 5 predicted proteins | sample GBS60_MetaG_FD_148614 | JGI IMG/M metagenome (GOLD analysis project Ga0197142, IMG submission 148614) | Sediment microbial communities from Great Boiling Springs, Gerlach, Nevada, United States - GBS 60_MetaG | ecosystem: Environmental > Aquatic > Thermal springs > Hot (42-90C) > Sediment...
TTTTAGAAACTTTGCTGGAATTAAAGACGATTATAGTATTAAATACAAAAACTTTGTTCCTTTGACTATCGAACAAAAACAAAAATTAAGCCGATATTTTAAAATAGATATTAATAAGAAATATTGTCCAATTTTTGTTGATGTTTATCAAGGTTATAAGTGTTTTTTACTTGAGAAGATAAATAATATAGGTTTTTAGTCTATTTATCTCTAATCTTATAAATAAAAAGATTTAATTCTTTCTAAACATTTTTCTTTACCCAATATTTCCATACTTTCGTTTAAAGGAGGAGATATTTTTTTTCCAGTTATAATAATTCTTAAAGTCATAAAGAAATCACCGGTTTTTATCCCAAGTTTTTTTACCAATTCTTGCATTGACTGACCAATGTTTTCTGCCGTCCAATTTTCTATTTTTTCTAAATTTTGATGGATATCTTTTACATAAGAAGTATCTTTTAATAAAGAAGTATTAACATTTGGTTCCTCAAAGAAAAATTGACAGTAAAACCAAAAGTCAGAAAGTTTTTTAATTCTTTCTTTAATTAAAGGAATAGTTTTTTCAACAATTGAGACATCTAAATTTTTATTTTGATATTTTTTATAGTAACTCAAGATTTGAGTTTTGATTTTTGAGTTTTGAGTTTTTCTAATCCATTCGCCATTTAACCACTCAAGTTTTACTGGATCAAATGCCGGACCAACTACTTGAATGTCTTTTAAATCAAAAACGCTTATAAATTCTTTTAAGTCAAAAATTTCTTTTTGTTTAGGATGAGACCAACCCATTAAAGCAAGGTAATTTAAAACAGCCTTAGGTAAAAAACCTTCTTTTAAATACCATGAGGCCCAAACTGGGTTTTTTCTTTTGGAAAGTTTTGATCTATCAGGATTGCGCAAAATTGGTAAGTGACAAAAAATAGGTTGTGGCCAACTAAAGGCTTGATATATAAGAATATGTTTTGGGGTTGAAGGAAGCCATTCTTCTGCGCGAATCACATGAGAAATCTGCATTAAGTGATCATCAACAACAACTGCTAGATGATAAGTAGGATAACCATCTGATTTTAAAACAATTTGATCATCTATGTCATTACTATTGAAAACAATTTGGCCGCGAATTAAGTCGTTGACAATAATTTTTTGGTTTTTTGGGACTTTAAGTCTTATTACATAAGAGATTTTATCTTCTTTGATTTTTTTAAGATTTAAATTTAAATCACGACAGTGACCATCGTATCGAGGAATTTGCTTTTTTGCTATTTGTTCTTTTCTTAATTTTTCTAGTCTTTCTTTGGAACAAGTGCAGTAATATGCATATCCTTTTTCAACCAAATGATGAGCATATTCTTGATAAATGGAAAGTCTTTCTGATTGACGATAGGGAGCAAAAGGACCTCCTTTTTCTGGGTCTTCATCGGTTTCAAGACCAAAGTCTTTTAAGGTTTTTAAAATCTGTTTTTCAGCTCCCACAACTAAACGTTGTCTGTCGGTGTCTTCTATTCTGACAATAAATTTTCCTTTATTTTTTTTAGCAAAAGCCCAATTAATTAAAGCGGTGTATAAATTTCCAATATGAAGATCTTCACCTGTTGGAGAAGGGGCAATTCTTGTTCTCACCATGCAAAAATTATATCATTTTTGTTAAAATAAGCCTATGGGAAAAAAATACCAACCAAAAGAATTTGAAGAAAAATGGCAAAAAATTTGGGAAAAAGAAAAAATTTACAAAACACCACTATTAAAAGAAAAAGATGAAAAAGATAAAAAGTACATTTTGGCGATGTTTCCTTATCCGTCGGGAGCGGGTCTTCATGTTGGTCATGTTCGAATTTATACAGGCACTGATGTTTTAGCCCGTTTTTTCAGAATGCAAGGTTATAAAGTTCTTCATCCAATTGGTTGGGATGCTTTTGGATTACCAGCAGAAAATGCTGCTATCAAAGCCAAAAAAAATCCAAGAGAATTAATATCAAAAAACATTGAAAACTTTAAAAGACAAATGAGAATGCTTGGATTTTCTTATGATTGGGATAAAGAATTTTCCACCGCAGACCCTTCTTACTACAAATGGACTCAGTGGCTTTTTATTCAATTTTTTAAAATGGGGCTTTTATATAAAAAAGAAATGCCTATTTATTATTGTCCTTTTTGTAAAACTGGATTGGCTGAAGAAGAAGTTTTACCAGATAATACTCACGAAAGATGTGGTAAAGAAGTTGAAAGAAGAACTTTACCTCAATGGGTATTTAAAATTACTGATTATGCGGATAAGCTTTTGATTGATTTAGAAAATCTAGATTGGCCAAAAGGAATTTTAGAAATGCAAAAAAATTGGATTGGAAGAAGTGAAGGAGTGGAGATAAAATTTAAAATTAAAAATTCAAATTTAAAAATTAATAAAAATCAATTTATAAAAGTTTTTACGACTAGACCAGATACTTTGTATGGAGTAACAGCTTTAGTTGTTGCACCGGAACATTGGTTAATCGAAGAAATTCTAAATTATAAATCTGAAATTTCAAATAAATTAAAAATTAAAAATTCAAAAATTGAAGAAATAAAACAATATGTTGATGCGGCAAAAAATAAGAGGGATTTAGTCCGAACTGATTTAACAAAAGATAAAACAGGCGTTGATACTGGTCTTAAGGCTATTCATCCATTAACTGGTGAGGAAATCCCTATTTTTGTGGCGGATTATGTTTTGGGTTGGTATGGAGAAGGAGCGGTGATGGTTGTACCTGCTCATGATGAACGTGATTTTGATTTTGCTAAAAAAATTGGTTTACCAATTAAAGAAGTATTGATAGAGAAGTCAAAATTCAAAAGTAAAAAGTTTTTAGAAAAAGCATTTACTGACTATGGAATTTTAATCAATTCAGATGAGTTTTCTGGATTAACATCTGAGGAAGCAATAGAAAAAATAACCGAAAAATTAGAAAAATTGGGACTAGGAAAGAAAAAAGTGACTTATAAACTTCGTGACTGGATCTTTTCAAGACAAAGATATTGGGGCGAACCAATACCAATGGTTTATTGTAAAAGTTGCGCCGATAAGAAGATTTCATATTTTGACATCTATGGTGGTTTAAATAAATTAGACTTAGGGATTAAAAATTCTTTATATGGTTGGTTTCCTTTAAATGAGAATAATTTACCTTTAGAGTTACCTTACGTTTCTTCATATGAGTCAACAGAAACCGGTGAATCACCTCTTTTAAAAATTGAAAGTTTTTTTAAAACCACCTGTCCAAACTGTGGTGGGCCAGCTAAACGAGAAACTGATACTATGCCTAATTGGGCCGGGAGTTGTTGGTATTTTTTGGCATTTCCTTTATGGCATCATCAAGAGAATAATATTCATGGTTTAGATAAAACATCGACTCAATACGAAAATTTTAAATTTTTATTTAAAAATTTTGGGAAATGGCTTCCAGTAGATTGGTATTTAGGTGGCGCCGAACATGCAGTTTTACATCTTTTGTATTCTCGTTTTTGGATTAAAGCTTTGTATGATTTAAAACTTTTAAATTTTAAAGAACCATTTTTAAGGCTTAGGAATGTAGGCATGGTGTTAGCTGAGGATAATCGAAAAATGAGTAAGTCTTTTGGTAATGTTATTAATCCTGATGATGTTGTTTCTGAGTATGGTGCAGATACCTTACGTTTGTATGAAATGTTTATGGCGCCTTTTAGTCAGGAAATTGCTTGGTCGACTAAAGCTTTACAAGGATGTTATCGTTTTTTAAAAAGGGTATGGGATTTATATCAGCGTTTATTGCTAGATGTAGAATGTCATAAATTTAATGAAGACAAAAATCTTTTGTTAAAGTTAAATAAAACAATTAAAAAAGTCACCGATGATATTTCTAAGATGAAGTTTAATACCGCAATTGCTTCAATGATGGAATTTGTAAATATTTGGGAAAAAGAATTAAATACTGGACGCTTAACGTTAAGTGTTGATAATGCGAAAAAGTTTTTGCAGATTTTAGCTCCATTTGCACCATTTATGACCGAAGAAATTTGGCGAGAGCTTTTTGGTGAAAAAAAGTCGATTCATCTATCTTCCTGGCCAAAGGTAGAGTTAACTGAGGACGAGGAAGTTATTATTCCAATTCAGATTGATGGAAAATTGAGAACTACAGTAAAAGTTGAACGCTCTATTTTAAAAGTTAAAAAAGAAATAGAAAAAAAAGTCCTAGAAAATGATAAAATAAAAAAATATTTAAAAGAGAAAAAATATAGATTTATTTACATTGAAGGAAAGGTGGCAAATTTTGTTATAGAAAATTAAAAATTAATTTTCTTCATTTAAACGAAACTGAAGGGCTTCGGCTATATGGTAACTTTCAATTTTTTCTTTTCCTTCAATATCAGCAATTGTTTGTGAGACTTTAATAATTTTAAAGTATGATCTTGCCGAAAGAGAGAAGCGTGAAATAGCTTGCTTTAAGAGATTTTCTGCCTCATTAGTGAGATGGCAGAATTCTTTTATTTCTTTTGGGCCCATTTCTCCATTATTTTTTATTTTTATGTTTTTAAAACGACTTTTTTGACGTTTCTGAGCATAAATTACTTTTTCTTTAATTTGACTGCTTTTTTCTCCTCCAAAATAATTAGCTAGTTTTTCTTCATCAACTGGTGGCAACTCTACATGAATATCAATTCGATCAAGAATCGGACCAGAAAGACGTTTTTTATACCTAATAATAGATGAAGGAGAGCAACGACAATTTTTTATAGGATGACCTAAATAACCACAAGGGCAAGGATTAGAAGCGGCTAAGAGTAAAAATCGACTAGGAAAGGTAATACTTCCTGAAGCACGAGAAATCGTAACAATACCATCTTCCAAAGGTTGACGTAAAGCTTCTAAAACTGATCGGGGAAATTCTGGAAATTCATCTAGAAATAAAACGCCGTGGTGAGCCAAAGAAATTTCACCAGGAACTGGGTTAGTGCCACCACCAATAAGACCAATTCTTGATATGGTATGATGAGGTGAGCGAAAAGGTCGAGTGGTGATAAAATCAGTTTTATTTAAAAGACTAGAAACGGAGTAAATTTTTGAGACTTCTAAAATTTCTTCTTTTTCCATAGGTGGGAGAATAGAATTAAAAGCACGACAAAGCATTGTTTTTCCTGCTCCCGGAACACCTCTTAAATGAATATTATGGAAACCTGAAGCGGCAATTATTAGTGCTCTTTTTGCTTGTTCTTGACCATATATTTCTGAAAAATCAAATTCTGATTTTTCTTCATTTAATACTTTTTCAATTTCTAAATAAGGATGAGGTGTGATTTCTTTTATTTGATTAAGATGAAGAATAATTTCTATTAGATTTTGTGCTGAATAAATTGAAAGATTTTCGATAATAGAAGCTTCAAAAGCATTTTGTGGTGATAGAAAAAGATTTTTTATTTTTTTATCTTTAGCCATTAGGGCGATTGGTAAGACACCAGGAACTTTACGAATTTCGCCTTTTAAAGATAATTCTCCCAAAAATAAACTATTTAAAAGAAGATCAGTTTTTATTTTTCCTGACGCTGCTAAAATGCCAATAGCAATTGGTAAATCAAATCCAGAGCCAACTTTTTGAATATCTGCAGGAGCTAAGTTAACTGTAATTCTTGAGTCCGGCATTGAAAAACCAGCGTTGATAATTGCAGCTCTTACTCTTTCTTTAGCTTCATCAATGGCTTTATCAGGAAGACCAACAATAGTAAATGTTGGAAAACCACGATTAGCGACATCAACTTCAACTTCAATTAAAATACCATCTAAACCAAATGTTGTACCAGAGAGGATTTTTGCTAACATGATAAATTTGATTTATTTTATTCTGTGTAAAATTTTTTTTCTATAGCTTATTTTCAACAAAAATGAAAGAATAGATTTTTTTATTTATTAAATTTAAATCTAAGACTGAAGGCGATTTTTTTTGTAATAGAAAAATAAAGCAGTTGAAACTAAAATAAATAAAATTAAAATAGTTAAAAAAGTCAATAAGATAAAACTATTATTATTGTTGCTAATTGAGTAATTGGTTAAATTTTTAGTTTTTTCATTTTTATTATTTAATTTTGAGTAATTATTTTCTATCTTTTTTTTTGCATCATTTTTATCTATATTTGTTGATAACTCATTTTTAATTTCTTTATTATTATTTATCTTATTAAGATCAATTTTGTTTTTTATTAAATAAGAAGAATTTTGAGTTAAGAATTTAAAAGTTGATAATTTAACGAATTCTTCGTTTTGTTTTTGGTAGCGAATTTCATAGGTTTCATTAGGTAGTTTATTTGTGGGAATTTTGAAATATCCTTTATTATCGGTATTTGTAATATAGTATGGAGTATTAGATAATTTTAAATAAATAATAACTTTTGTATTTGGCAGGATTTGACCTTTGTCATCATAGGCATAACCTTCGATTTGAGGAAGAATAGGATTGAGTTTAAGATTAATAATATTATTTTCATTTTGAGCAAAAACTTTTTTAAATAATTTTGTAAATAAAATAAATTTTTTGGTTGATGTTTTTGAATTAAAATCCAAATTGTTTAAATCACTTTTTTCAAACTTAGCATCAGAGATTGTTTCATTTTGTGAAAGATTTTCAAGTGGAATTGAGAAGTTAAATTTACCTAAGTAATCAGATAAATAACTATCATATACCTGGGAGATTTCTTCGCCTTTTTCATTTATAAAAGTTTTATATAAAGTTACTTTAGTAAAAGGATGAGAAACTTTGCCAGAAAAAACTATTTTTTGATTTGATTTATTTAACTGTTGATGGAAACTGTAGATTTTTAGAGGATAATTATAACCTGATTTATTTTTTGGATTTAAAGGAATATCTCTAAATTCCATCCTATTTTTTACGGTAATTACCTCTCCAGTTTCTGTTGGATAAATTAATGTTTTTGGTTCATTAAATTTTCCATAGCGTAAATTGATATAAATCTTTTGATAATTTTCATGAATTTCATTTAAAGAAGATACAGGAAATTCATAATTGGGTTGATAAGAGATAAGTTTATACTCACCATTATTAACAAAAAAACTAAATCCGCCATCTTCTAAAGTAATATAGGGGTTAACAATTGTAAGTTCTGTTTTTCTTGCATCAGAAAATTCATTTCCGTATTTTTTTAATAAAGTTACTTGAACATTCGGAATTGGTTCTAGTGTTTTTGCATCAAAAACTCTGCCAGCAGGGTCCCAAGAAATTCCCGCGCAATCTTTATCTTGAAATGGGGGAAATTGAACCTTTCCTTGTTGTAAACCACCCTGTCCTACTTTAGCTTCTTCTTGATTTTGAACAATGAAAAAGCCATACCATTTACGTTCAAAACTTCTCGGGGTAAAAGACTGCCACTCTAAAATTGGTGTTTCGCCTTCTGGATTAGTTTTGAAAGACTGAGGACTAATTTTTGTTGCTTGATTTCTTTCAATTTTAAAAATTCCGTAATTATCATCTTTTGATAAAGAATAACCTGTTTTTCTATTTAAAATGTCAAGATTATTGCTGTTAAAAATTTCTTTATCAAGTTCATTACTACCAGTTGTGCAGGTTGCTACTACTTGATTATTTTCAGTATAGTATATACATTCTGCTATATAAATTTCTTTATTTGAAGGAAATTTTTTTTGAGGATCAGTGCTTAATTGAACGCGATGTACATGGTGTTTAGTACATAATCTGCCTTCTCCTTCTTTATTTAAACAATGAACTTTTTTTAAACATATGTAGTTTATTGTTTTGTTTAAATTTTCTTCTGAAAAAACCCAGGAGGAATTTTTGGGATAAAAAAATAAAAATAAAGAAAGAACATATAGATTTATTAAAAAAATTTTTATCTTCATATAACTAAGTATCACAGAAAAATATCCTCTTGTCAATAGAAAAAAATTTTTATATATTAAAATTATGGACAAAATAAGTTTTTTTATCAAAATAATATTTTTTTGGTTATTTTTTTTATTTATTCCTTCACCTATCTATGCCGTAAGATTTGATTTAATAGCTCCTCAACCCCCAGAAGGTGGATTTATGCGTGGTCAAACAGTTCAATTTACAATTAATATTGATACTCAAGGAGAGACAATAAACTCTACCCAAATTGGAATGACATATGACACAAGATATTTAGAATATGTTTCTACTACGCCAGGAAATGCTATGAGTTCAGTTTCTACTGACAATTTAGGAGATGGTAAACTTCTTTTTAATGGAGAAAATCAATCAGGTTTTTCTGGTGAAGGAACTTTTGCTTATGTAAATTTTAGAATTATTGCTCAAGCTCCAGGAGAAACAGAGCTTTGTGTTTTATGGAATCCTGAAAGTTCGCCAACTCCTTCTTCTCAACCAAATTCCTCTCCTCAACCAACTTCTTATCAAAGTAATCCAACTCCTCCTCCTCCTAGGTCTGGTGAGATAAGAGGAGTATATACTAGTAGTTTTTTTGGTTTAATTTTTATCTCAATTTTCTTGTTATTTCTCTGGTTGAAAAGGGTTATTTAAATGAGTATTTTATGAGTAAAAAAAAATCTTTCTTTTTGATTCTTTTTTTATTATTTTTATTTTTTCTAATATTTAACTTTAGCGTTAAGGCACAAACTGCTTATGAACCACGTCCCTGTTCTTTAGGTTATGGTTGCCCAGAAGGTCTTGATGAGGTTTATACTCAATTGGGTGAAAAATGTGTTACTTCTTATGAAGAGTTTAAAAGAGATCCTATTAATAATCATTTTTGGGTTGACAGTGAAGAAATAACAATTCAAGGTAAAGCTAATGAGCGAGCTCGGCAGTTTATCTATTGGGTATTGACTCATCCTTCGATTGATAATCATCCTTCTATTTTTTCTATCTGGTCAAATACAAGAAACGTTGCCTATTTTTTTACATTAATTTTGGCAGCAGTTTTTGGTTTATTATTGATTTTAAATCATAGATTTAATTTTTATCAAAAAATTGAAGTTTGGCCTCAGGTTTTTAAATTACTGCTTGTTCTTTTATTTATTACTTTTTCTGCCTCAATTGTTTTAACTTTAATTCAGTTATCAGATGTTTTAATGAAGTTTTTCATAGAAACTTTGGGTGGAAAAGATATTTTTAATATTTATTTTTCATCCACATTTGATGAAAAAAACTATCAAGCAATTTTTTGTAAAGACTTAAATTATAAAGTTCAAGAGTCAATTAAAACAGAGATGTTTATTTTAAATTTAACTAATATTACTTATTACATTTTGGGTATAATGATTATTCTTAGAAAAATTATTCTTTGGTTTTTAATTTTTGTTTCTCCATTTTTAGCTCTTCTTTTACCTTTTATTTTCATTCGTAATATTGGTTGGATTTGGATTGGAGTTTTTTTTCAATGGTTGTTTTATGGGCCACTTCTAGGTATTTTTCTTTATGCTTTAAAAGTTTTGTGGAAAAATGGGATTCCTTTTCCTTTTGATTTTTCAAGAACGGGAACAATTTCGGGTTATATTTTTCCTACAGGAACAACTATTTTATATGGGGGACCAGCTCAGAGATTATCTGTTGTTAATAGTGTAAATTATATTGATACTTATGCAGAGTATATTATTAGTCTTATTATGCTTTGGGCGGTTATTTTTTTTCCTTGGTGGCTTCTTAGGATTTTTCGTGATTACTGTTGTGATGGCATATATGCTGCAAAAAATATCTTAATGTCAATTTACGATCAATTAAGAAGTGGAGGCATACCCCCTTCACCGTCGCCTTCACCAAGTCCAGTTTTTACTTCAACTGTTATGAAGATTCCAAAAGAAGTTGACGTGTCATTGAAAGTTAATTTGCAAACAATTGAAGAAATTAAAAAAGCAAAAACAGAAGAGATTAGTAAATCGCTTAATCTTCATGTTTCAAAATTAACTGATATTGCTCATATAGAGACTAATAAACAGATGTACGAACAAATAATGCAAAATTTAAATTATTTAAAAAATCCTATGAATGCAGATACGCCTACTGAAAGACAACAATATCTTCACTTAAGAACTGAGTTGACAAACCGAGCTATTAAACAAGATCAGATTGCTCAACGAATCGTATCTACGATTTCTACTTCGAAAATAGAGCAAATGATTCAAAAACAAAACTTAGTAAAAACTCTTCCTCAATCAGTTTTTGTAACTCAAGTAGTTTCATTTAAGACTAATCTTCCTGCTCCACAAGTTCAACGAGTCATAAATAATTTTGCCAACAATAACTATTTACATCAGACTATATCTCAAAAAACTAACATTTCACAAGAAGTAGTTCAAAAAACTCTCAACTCTTTTTCTAAAAATATTAATCAACATCCACTTAACATAG
>Ga0197142_1005126_pt1 | contig 10360 bp, 10 predicted proteins | sample GBS60_MetaG_FD_148614 | JGI IMG/M metagenome (GOLD analysis project Ga0197142, IMG submission 148614) | Sediment microbial communities from Great Boiling Springs, Gerlach, Nevada, United States - GBS 60_MetaG | ecosystem: Environmental > Aquatic > Thermal springs > Hot (42-90C) > Sediment...
CCGGCCGGGCTCGCGGTCCCGGTCCTCGTGCTCCAGACCTTCGACGCCACCTTGCCGGGCGCGGCCGAGCGGGCGGCGGGGCGTGCGAACCTCATGCTGCGGGCCCTCGAGCGGCGCTTTCCGGCCGCGGCCGGTGCAGCCCGGATCGTCGCCGAGGCGGCGATCCGTCCGGCCGACGGCGGGCCGCTCCGGTTCCTGCCGCGCGAGCCCGCGCCCGTGGGCGGGCGGTGTTGCGGTACGAAAGAGAGGGGCGGATGAAGATCTTCCAGGTCGAGCGGACATTGGTCGCGACCGCGCGCATCAGCCAGCTCGAGAACCGGCGGCTCCTGGTCGTCAAGGAACGCGGCGGCGGCCGCCAGGTCGCGGTCGACCCGGTGGGCTGCAAGCCCGGCGACTGGGTGATCGCGGTCGGCAGCTCGGCGGCCAAGGACGCCGCCGGCCACAAGGACTATCCGAGCGACCTCACGATCGTCGGGATCATCGACTATTGGGAAGAAACCCCGCCTGCGACCCCGACGCGGGTCAAGGAGTTCGCCTGATGCAGATCCACCGGGTCGTCCGCGACCTCGTCACCACCCGCCGCCTCGGCACGCTCCAGGCCAAGAAGCTCGAGGTCCTGGTCGATGCCTGCCCACGACCGTGGTCGAGGGCATGTTGGCGGCGATCGGCATCATCATCGTCCGCGAGATCCCGCCGCTCCTGGGTGCCGAATCGGTCGCCGCCAAGTCGGTCCTGGTCGCGATCCTCGCGCTGCCCCGGCAGCTCGCGACCGCGCAACCGGTCATCGCCCTGCTCGGGATCGCGAGCTTGGCCTTCATGTTCCTCTTGAACCTGCGCTCGAGCGGCTTTTGGAAGCGTCTGCCGGCGGCGATCATCGTGACCCTGTTCGGCATCGCCGCCGGCTTCCTGCTCGATCTCGGGCCGCAGCTGCGGATCCGCATGCCCGAGAGCTTCTTGGATGCGCTGCACCTGCCCGACTTCGCGGGCATCCTCGCCCGGCCCGACCTCTGGGGCGCGCTCCTGGTCGTGGTCGTCACCTTCACCTCGATCGACGGCGTCGAATCGGTCGCGAGCGTCAAGGCGGTCGATCGGCTCGATCCCTGGCGGCGCGTCTCCGATCCCAACAAAACTTTGCGGGCGATGGGCGTGTGCAACCTCTGCGCGGGCATGCTCGGCGGGCTCACGATCATCCCCAACGCGGTGCCCTCGCGCGCCAACATCGACGCCGGTGCCCGCACACTCCGGTCGAACCTGTTCAGCGGCCTGTTCCTGCTCCTGTTCACGCTCGCCCTGCCCTGGCTCTTGGCGCGGATCCCGCTCGCCGCGATCGCCGGGATCTTGACCTACGTCGGCTGGCGGCTGTGCGAGCCGGCGCTCTTCGCCCGCATGCTCGCCTTGGGCCTCGACCGCTTCATCGTCTTCGTCGGCACGGTCGTGGCGATCTTGATGACCGACCTCCTGGTCGGGATGCCGATCGGCATCGCGATCGAGCTGGTCCTCTTGGTCTATCTCTTGATGCCGTCCTTCCGCTGGGTGCTCACCGGCCGGCTCGAGCTCGGCACGGCGATGGGGCTCTTGGCGCGCAGCTTCGCCGGTCTCTTCAAGAGGCCGGTGATCAAGGCGAGGATCGAGGGCGAGGGCCCGGACCGGACGCACGTTTTGACCCTGGGCTCGCTCGTGGGCTTCAACCTCTTGCCGTTCGAGAAGACGGTGAAGGCGATCCCGCCCCGCGAGCCGCTCACGCTCCGCTTCACCGAGTCGGCACGGATCGTCGACCACAACCGCGGTCGAGTTCCTCCAGCATCTCGAGGAGGAGGCGGCGACCGCCGACCGCCGCTTCGCCATCGAGGGCCTCGAGAGCTTCTTCCGCTTCTCCCCGCACCCGGCGGCGACCCGCATGCAGGACACCGGGATCGGCCAGGTCGGCGCCGAGCGCGACGCCCGCGCGCGAGATGGCCGAGCTCGCGGCGCGGCTCGGTCTCGCCTTCGAGGGCGAGACGCGCGCGACCATCAACCGCTGGGACTTCGTCTATCTCCGCCGCGGCGAGCAGCGGCAGGACACCAACATCCTGACCGGCGCTCGGGGCCGCGGCCGGATCCGGATCGTCGATTACGGCCACACCGCCGCACCCGACTACCACGTCGTCCACCGCCACACGCTCGTGATCTTCGAGCCGGCCGAGGGTGCGCCGCGCGAGCCCGATCTCGTGATCACGCCGGGCCATTACATGGAGCGCTACATGACGCTCCTCGAGGAGTGGCCCAGCGCCGACCTGCCGCCGCCGCATCGGCTCTACCTGTCGCCCGGCCTGCCCGGCGAGGCGCTGCGGATCCCCGCGGCCTGGCCCGCCGCGCTCGCCGAGCTCGGTCCGCTCTACATCGAGCGGCGGCGCGGTGCCGTGCTCCTCTTCGCCCCGTTCCGGGCCCTGGAGCCGGTCGAGCGGATCGAGGCGCTCGCTCGCGTGTTCGACGAGGAGCGGCGGGCCGCTGCGGCCTGAGCCGTCGCCGCCGCCAGGTCGAGCGGCGCGCTGCCCGGCCGAGCGAGCCGATCGTCGAGCCGGTCGAGCTAACCGCGGGAGTTGGGTCGGAGCGCGGCGATCGCCTGGGCGTAGGGCGGCCGGCCGAAGACCGCCGAGCCCGCGACCAGCACGGAAGCCCCGGCCTCGATCACGAGCGGGGCGGTCTCCGGGGTGATCCCGCCGTCGACCTCGATCCGGATCGGCCGCTCGCCGATCATCGCCCTGATCCGGCGGATCTTGTCGAGCTGGGCGGCGATGAATTTCTGCCCGCCGAAGCCCGGGTTCACCGTCATCACGAGGACGAGGTCGATCTTGTCGAGCACGTAGGCGACCGCCGATTCCGGGGTGGCCGGGTTCAGCGACACCCCGGCCGCCTTGCCGAGCCCGCGGATCACCTGGAGCGTGCGGTCGAGATGCGTGCAGGCCTCGGCATGGACGATGATCCGGTCGGCCCCGGCCTTGGCGAAGGCTTCGAGATAGGGATCGGCCGGCGCGATCATGAGGTGGGTGTCGAAGCACTTCGTCGAATAGGGCCGGATCGCCTTCACCACGTCCGGCCCGAAGGTGATGTTCGGCACGAAATGGCCGTCCATCACGTCGAGATGGATCCAATCCGCCCCGGCCTCGTCGACCGCCCGGACCTCCTCGCCGAGCCGGGCGAAGTCGGCGGAGAGGATCGAGGGGGCGATCAGGACCTCGCGGTTCACGCGGCGCGCTCCCCGGCACCGGCGGCGAGGACCCGGCTCGCCAGGATCTCCTCGGGCCCGATCGTCTGCAGATCCTCGACCGTCAAGCCCTGGCCGCGGCGCTCGAAGAGCCGCACCGCGTGGCGCAACCGCGCCCGGTCGAGCGCGTTGCGGACCGAGCGCGCGTTGGCGAAGTGCGGCTGGCGCATCCGCGCCTCGAGATAACGCTCGAAGGCGGCCCGGCCTTCCGGACTGAAGCGGTAGTTCTGCTCGGCGAGCATGAGCTCGGCGATCGCCAAGAGCTCCTCCTTCGTGTAGTCGGGAAAGTCGATGTGATGGGCGATGCGCGAGCGCATGCCGGGGTTGGCCTGGAAGAAGCGCTCCATCCGATCGGCGTAACCTGCCAGGATCACCACCAGATCGTCGCGCTTGTCTTCCATGACCTGCAGCAGGATCTCGATCGCCTCCTGCCCGTAGTCACGCTCGTTCTCCGGCCGATAGAGGTAATAGGCTTCGTCGATGAACAGTACTCCGCCCATCGCCTTTTTGAGCATCTCTTTGGTCTTCGGGGCGGTGTGCCCGATATATTGGCCGACCAGATCGTCGCGGGTGACCGAGACGAGGCGGTTCGTGCGGATGTAGCCGAGCCGGTGGAGGATGTCGGCCATCCTCTGGGCGACCGTCGTCTTACCGGTGCCCGGGTTGCCGGTGAAGGACATGTGCAAGGTCGGCGGCTGGCTCGTGAGGCCGAGCTCGCGGCGCAGCTTGTCGACCAGAAGGAGCGCCGCGATCTCGCGGATCCGCCGCTTGACCGGGGCGAGCCCGACGAGCTGGCGGTCCAGCTCGTCGAGCACCTCCCCCACCCCCGACGCGCGGAAGGCCGCTTCGAGGTCGACCGTCGCGGGCTTCGCCCCTGCCGGATCTGGCATCGGTGATCTCCTCAGCGGCCGTACCGCTCGCCCATCGGCTTGTCGGTCGCGTAGGGCCGGATCGTGTAGCGGATGGTCCGGCCCTGGGCCTCCTGGCGGACGAGGTCGAAGCCGGGCTCCTCCTCGGGCCGATCGGTGATGAAGGAAAGACGCAAGCTCTCCCAGCCCGGCGAGCTGTCGAAGGCCGAAATCCGAATGTATTTCCGCCCCTTGTGCACCTTCCGGCACTCGGCGAGTTCGTACATGACGGGTGCCGGGTCCTGAAGGTCGAACATCGGCAGGCCCCACATTTCCCAATAGGTGTTACGAGGATGCGGGTCGTCGGTGAACTCGATGTTCACCGCCCAGCCTTTCGAGATGCAGTAGGCGACCTGCTTGCGGATCTGCTCGTCGGTCAAGGGCGGCAGAAAGCTGAAGGTTCCCTGCGTGAGGTGCATCGTCGGTCTCCGGTGCCGTGCCGAGTCAGACCACAGTCGGTGTCGGCACGAAGTCGGGCGTGTCGGTCGAGGCGTAGTCGAATGTGACATCCTTCCAGGTCTCGAGCGCCTGGGCCAAGGGTTTGCACCAGCGCGCCGCCTCGGCGAGGATTTCGGGCCCTTCGGCCAGGATGTCGCGGCCTTCGTTCCTCGCGAGAATCATCGCCTCGAGGGCGACCCGATTGGCGGTCGCACCCGCGGCGATACCCATGGGATGGCCGATCGTGCCGCCGCCGAACTGCAGGACCACGTCTTCGCCCAACAAGTGCAGCAGCTGGTGCATTTGGCCCGCGTGGATACCACCCGAGGCGACCGGCATGACCCGCCGCAGCCCCGCCCAGTCCTGGTCGAAGAACAGGCCGTGCTCGAGCCGCATCGGATTGTAGGTCTCGCGGCAGATGTCGTAGTAGCCGCGGGTCGTGGCCGGGTCACCCTCGAGCTTCCCCACCACGGTCCCCGCGTGGATGTGGTCGACACCCGCGAGCCGCGCCCATTTGGCGATCACCCGGAAGCTCACGCCGTGGTTCTTCTGCCGGGTGTAGGTCGAATGGCCGGCGCGGTGCAGGTGCAGGATCATGTCGTTCTTGCGCGCCCACTTGGCCATCGACTGGATCGCCGTGAAGCCGATCACGAGGTCGATCATGACGATGACCGAGCCGAGCTCTTTGGCGAACTCGGCCCGCTCGTACATCTCCTCCATCGTGGCGGCGGTGACGTTGAGGTAGTGGCCTTTGACCTCACCGGTCATCGCCTGGGCACGGTTGACCGCCTCCATGCAGAAGAGGAAGCGATCCCGCCAGTGCATGAACGGCTGGCTGTTGATGTTCTCGTCGTCCTTGGTGAAGTCGAGCCCGCCCTTCAACGCCTCGTAAACCACCCGGCCGTAATTGCGCCCCGAAAGACCGAGCTTGGGTTTGACGGTAGCGCCGAGGAGTGGCCGGCCGAACTTGTCGAGTCGCTCGCGCTCGACCACGATACCGGTCGGTGGGCCGTCGAAGGTCTTGACCAGTGCGGTAGGGATCCGGAGATCCTCGAGCCGCAGTGCCTTCAACGGTTTGAAGCCGAAGACGTTGCCGATGATCGAGGCCATCATGTTGACCACCGACCCCGGCTCGAACAGGTCGATGTCGTAAGCGATGTAGGCGAACCACTGGTTCGGATTGCCCGGCACCGGGTCGATCCGGTAGCACTTCGCCCGGTACTTCTCACAGGCGGTGAGCCGGTCGGTCCACACGACCGTCCAAGTCGCGGTCGAGCTCTCGCCCGCGACCGCGGCCGCCGCCTCTTCCGGATCGACGCCGTCCTGCGGGGTGACCCGGAAGCAGGCCAACAAATCGGTATCCTTGGGCTCGTAGGAGAGGTCGAAGTAGCCCATCTCCTTGTATTTGAGCACGCCGGCGTCGTACCGGCCGCGCTTCTTCGCGGTCTCCACCACACTCATCCTTGTTCTCCGGGAGGCAAAGCCGGACGCAGCCGGCTCGGTCGATCGAAAGGTCCCGCTCAGGCGGCCTTGGCGTGGATTTGCGCGATCTTCGGGTCGAGCTCGCCCGAGGCGTAGCGCTCGGCCATGGCGGAAAGCGGCAAAGGCTTGATCTTGGGCGCCTGGCCCGCCGCGCCGAACTCCTCGAAGCGCTGCGCACAGAGCTTGGTCAGCGCCGCCATCGCGGGCTTCAAGAAGTTGCGCGGGTCGAACTCGCTCTTCTTCTGCATCGCCACGCGGCGGAACTCGGCGGTCATGGCGATCCGGCAGTCGGTGTCGATGTTCACCTTGCGCACGCCGTGCTTGATGCCGAGCTGGATCTCCTCGACCGGGACACCCCAGGTCTGCGGCATTTCGCCACCGAACGCGTTGAACAGATCCTGCAGCTCCTGCGGCACCGAGCTCGAACCGTGCATGACGAGATGCGTGTTCGGCAGCCGCTCGTGGATCGCCTTGACGACGTCCATGGCGAGGATGTCGCCCGTGGGCTTGCGCTTGAACTTGTAGGCGCCGTGGCTCGTACCGATCGCCACGGCGAGCGCGTCGACGCCGGTCGCGGCCACGAACTCGCGGGCCTGGTCCGGATCGGTCAAGAGTTGCTTCCGATCGAGCTTGCCGGTCGCCCCGTGACCGTCCTCGGCCTCGCCCTCACCGGTCTCGAGCGAGCCGAGACAGCCGAGCTCGCCCTCGACCGAGACACCCACCCAGTGCGCCATCTCGACCACCCGGCGGGTGACGGCGACGTTGTACTCGTAGGAGGCCGGCGTTTTGCCGTCCTCTTCGAGGCTGCCGTCCATCATCACGCTCGTGAAGCCGTGCTGGATCGCCGAGAGGCAGGTCGCCGGCTTGTCACCGTGGTCGAGGTGCAGGCAGACCGGGATCTCGGGCCAGGTCTCGACCGCAGCTTCGACCATGGCCACGAGGATCTTGTCGCCGGCATAGGCGCGCGCGCCGCGCGAAGCCTGCAGGATCACAGGCGAAGCGGTCTTGGCGGCCGCCTCCATGATCCCGCGGAGCTGCTCCATGTTGTTGATGTTGAAGGCCGGGACCCCGTAGCCGTGCTCGGCCGCGTGGTCCAGGAGCTGGCGCAGCGTGATGAACGCCATGGAGTTCCTCCCGGTGGTCAGTTCGCCGCCGTGAGGCCGAGCTTGCGCTCGGCGAGGCTCACGAGGGCGTCCGCGGTGATGCCGTAATGGCGGAACAGGTCGGCGGCCGGCGCCGAGGCGCCGAAGCCACGCACCGCGACCACGTCGTCTTCGCTCGCGACGTAGCGGGCCCAGCCGAAGGGCGAGGCCGCCTCGATCGCGATCCGAGGCGCCTCGCCGAGCACGGCGGCGCGGTACGCCGCCGGCTGGGCGTCGAACAGCGCGAAGCAGGGCAAAGAGACGACGGCGGTGGGCACGCCCCGGGCTTCGAGGCGCCGACGCGCCTCGAGTGCGAGGTGGACTTCGGAGCCGGTCGCGAGGATCGTGAGCGCGCGTGCCCCGCCTTCCGCCTCGGCCAGGACGTAACCGCCCCTGGCGCAGAGATTTTCCGCGCTCGGTTCGGTACGCACGGCCGGCACGTTCTGGCGGGTGAGCGCCAGGACCGAGGGCGTCGACCGCTGGAGGAGCGCCACCTCCCAGCACTCCGCCGTCTCGACCGCATCCGCCGGCCGGAACACGAGCAAGTTCGGGATCGCCCGCAGCGACGGCAGATGCTCGACCGGCTGGTGCGTCGGCCCGTCCTCGCCGAGGCCGATGCTGTCGTGGGTCATGACGTAGACGACCCTGAGCCCCATGAGCGCCGACAGCCGGATGCTGTTGCGGCAATAGTCGGAGAAGACGAGGAAGGTGCCGCCGTAGGGAACGAACCCCTTGTGCAGCGCGATGCCGTTCATGATCGCGGCCATCGCGTGCTCGCGCACGCCGTAATGGATGTAGCGTCCGCCGAACTCGCCGGGCCGGATGGGCTCGGTGGCCTTGGTGATCGTGTTGTTCGAGTGCGTCAGGTCGGCCGAGCCGCCCACGAGCTCCGGCACCGCCTCGGTCAAGACCTCGAGCGCGGCTTCGGAGGCCTTGCGGGTGGCGAGCGTGGGCTTGCTCGCGAAGAGCTTCGCCTTGTGGGCGGCGATCGTCGCTTCGACCTCGGCCGCGATCTCGCCCGAGATCGCCTTGACGAACGCGGCACGCTGTGCAGCCGGCGCGGTCTCGAGCCGGGCGTGCCAGGCCGCGCGCGCCTCCGCCCCCTTGCGCATCGCCGCGCGCCAAGCGGCGTAGATCTCCTCGGGGATCACGAAGGGCGGGTGGTGCCAGCCGAGCCGCTCGCGCGCCGCGGCGACCTCCGCGGCGCCCAGAGGCGCGCCGTGGGTCGATTCGCTGCCCTGCTTGTTGGGCGCGCCGAAGCCGATGATCGTCTTGCAGGCAAGGAGCGAGGGCCGCGGGTCGGCCCTGGCTTCGGCGATGGCGCGGGCCACGGCTTCCGGATCGTGGCCGTCGACCGCGAGCGTGTGCCAGCCGTAGGCCGCGAAGCGGGCCCGGACGTCTTCACTCGTGGCGAGCTTGGTGGGCCCGTCGATCGAGATGCCGTTGTCGTCGAACAGAACGATGAGCCGGCCGAGACCCAGGTGACCCGCGAGGGCCGCCGCTTCGTGGCTGATCCCTTCCATGAGACAGCCGTCGCCGGCGACGACATAGGTCCAGTGATCGACGAGCTCCTTGCCGAACCGGGCGGCGAGCATCCGCTCCGCGAGCGCCATGCCGACGGCGTTGGCGAGCCCTTGGCCGAGCGGACCCGTGGTCGTCTCGACACCCGGGGTGTGACCGTATTCGGGGTGGCCCGGGGTGAGCGAGTGGAGCTGCCGGAACCGCTCGATCTGGCCCATGTCCATCTTCGGGAAGCCCGTGAGATGGAGGAGCGCGTAGAGCAGCATCGAGCCGTGCCCGGCGGAGAGCACGAACCGGTCGCGGTCGGGCCAGTCGGGGTCGGCCGGGTCCACGGTGAGGAATCGGGTCCAAAGCACGGTGGCCACGTCGGCCATGCCCATGGGCATGCCCGGGTGGCCGCTCTTGGCCTTCTCGACCGCGTCCATGGCGAGCGCCCGGATGGCGTTCGCCATGGTGCGGAGATCGACGGTGCCGCTCATGCGCTCTCGTCCTCGCTCGGCTCGGGTCTCAGCGGGCACGCCGCGCGCGCTCGACGAGGTGCAGGATCAAGGGCGTCAGGATGAGCTGCATGGCCAGATCCTGCTTGGGGCCGGGGATGACGATCGAGTTCGCGCGCGACATCCAGCTGCCCTGGATCATCGAGAGCAGGTAGGGAAAGTCGATCCCCCGCGGGTTGCGGAAGCGGATCACCACGAGCGACTCGTCGGCCGTGGGGATCCAGCGGGCGATGAACGGGTTGGAAGTGTCGACCACCGGCACCCGCTGGAAGTTGATGTCGGTCTGGGTGAACTGCGGGCAGATGTAGCGGACATAGTCGGGCATCCGCCGCAGGATCGTGTCGGTCACCGTCTCGGTCGTGTAGCCGCGTGCCGCCCGGTCGCGGTGGATCTTCTGAATCCACTCGAGGTTGATGACCGGCACGACCCCGATCTTGAGGTCGGCGTGGCGGGCGATGTCGATCTTGTCCGTCACCACCGCGCCGTGCAGGCCCTCGTAGAACAGCAAATCGGTATCGGGCGGCAGCGGCTCCCAATCGGTGAAGTGCCCGGGCGGGACCCCGTAGATCTCGGCCTCGCGCTCGTCGTGGACGTAGTGGCGGGTCCGACCGGTCCCTTGCCTGCCGTACTCGGCGAAAACCGCCTCGAGCTCTTCGAGGAGATTGGCCTCGACGCCGAAGTGGCTCAGATGGAAATTGCCGCGCTTGGCCGCCTCGGCCATCGCCTCGCGCATCTCTTGCCGGTTCCAGCGGTGGAAGGCGTCGCCCTCGATCCAAGCGGCTTTGATGCCTTCGCGGCGGAAGATCTGCTCGAAGGTGTGCTTGACGGTGGTCGTACCGGCCCCCGAGGAGCCGGTGACCGAAATGATCGGATGGCGGACCGACACGGCGCTCTCCCCCTTTCCCGAGCTCGCCTCACGAGCCCGCTTTGAAGAGACCACGCTGGCCGAAAAGCGGCCGCTGGCCGGCCGGCGGGACGCTCGAGCGGTGCAACTCGACCACTCGCTCGACCTTGTCCCTCGAGCCGAAGATCAAGGGCGTGCGCTCGTGCAGGTCCTTGGGAACGAGCTCCAGGATCGGGTGGTAGCCGTCGGTCGCGAGCCCCCCCGCCCGGTCCATGATCAAGGCG
>Ga0197142_1005127_pt1 | contig 10359 bp, 8 predicted proteins | sample GBS60_MetaG_FD_148614 | JGI IMG/M metagenome (GOLD analysis project Ga0197142, IMG submission 148614) | Sediment microbial communities from Great Boiling Springs, Gerlach, Nevada, United States - GBS 60_MetaG | ecosystem: Environmental > Aquatic > Thermal springs > Hot (42-90C) > Sediment...
GTCGCTCGAGTGGAGCCGCATCGAGCCTGCTCCCGGGCAAATCGACCGCAACGCCATCGAGCACTACCGAAGCGTGCTCGGCACCCTGCTCGATTATGGGATCGAGCCCTGGGTCACCATTCACCATTTTACCTCGCCACGCTGGTTTATCGAGCGCGGCGGTTTTACGCGCGAGGAAAACCTGGACGCCCTCGTGCGTCACACGGAGCTGGTCGCGCGCGAGTTCGGCGACTTGGTTTCCCACTGGTGCACGATCAACGAACCGAACGTCGTTGCCGAACTTGGCTATCGATTTGGCTACTTCCCTCCTCGGCTGCTCGACGCCGACCTGGCAGCAAAGGTGCTGACGAACTTTTTCCGCTTGCACGCACGCATGTCCGAGGCGCTTCGCGCATACACGCGTGGGAAACCCGAGATTGGCATCACGTTGGCCGTTCAGGCCCATGAACCGCTCCGCCTGGAAAGCGAGGCCGATCGGGCACTGGCAGCTCGTCGCGATGCAGAAACCAACGGCGTAATGTTCGAAGCCCTGCGCACAGGTGTGTTTGCGTACCCGGGTCGTGAACCTGTGCAGATTCCGGGTCTTCGCGAGGCATCGACATTCGTCGGGGTGCAGTACTATTCGCGGGTACGGTACGACGGAGAGTCGCAAGGACCGGCCATGCCGGACTTCGATCGGGTGCTGAGCCAAATGGGCTGGGAGGTATACCCGGAGGGGTTCGGACCGCTCCTCGAGCGCGCTGCTGCCACGGGGCTCCCGGTTGTGGTCACGGAAAACGGCATGGCGCACGACGACGACCGCGTGCGGGTGCGTTACATCGCAGACCACCTTGCTGTGCTCGACCGTGTACGCCGCAACGGCGCCGACATTCGCGGATACTTTTACTGGTCGGCCATGGACAACTTCGAGTGGAACTTTGGTTACGGTCCGAAATTCGGATTGATCGAAGTGGATCGTAACACCTTGGAGCGCAAACCGCGTCCGAGTGCGTACTTTTTCCGCGACCTCATCCAAGAGCGTGGCTTCGACGAACATCTGGTCGCCGCCTGGAGCCGATGAGCTTCGCCTCGCTTGCCAACTTTCCTCGCTCGCCGGCAGAACTGGATCCTTCGTGGCTCCACCACACACTTACGCCGTTCTTCCCCGACTTGCCACCCGTGCGCGCCTTGCAGTGCGAGCGCATGGGCACCGGGCAGATGGGGTACAACGTGCGGGTCGCGCTCGAGTACGATGGCTCGCCTGGGCTCGCGCCCCACAGCTTGGTTTGCAAGTTCCCATCTCTCGACCCGATGAGCCGCGCTACCGGGGTGGCACTCCGCAGCTACGAGATCGAAACCAACTTCTACCGTCAGGTCGCCTCGCGCATTCAGTTGCCGGTGCCGCGCTGCTTCTTTGCAAGCTCCGACCCGAACACTGGCGACTTTCTGATTGTGCTCGAGGACGTGCGCGGAGCTGAGCCTGGAGACCAACTTGCCTCCTGCACCCTCGCGCAAGCTCGGTGTGCGATAGACGCTCTCGCCGCGATTCACGCCGCCACGTGGGAGCGACCCGAACTCGCCTCGCTCGAGTGGCTCAACCGCAGCAACGAGGAACGCCGCGCCCAAGTGGTGCAATTTTTCCAAGCTGCCGTGCCAGGTTTTCTCGATCGGTACGCGTCCGCTCTCGAAGCTCGCCACGTGCGCGTGTTGGACGAGTTTCTCTCGTTGATGCCGCTTTGGTCCGAACTACCGCGCCCCCCGTTTGCTTTGCAGCACGGCGACTTCCGGCCCGACAACCTCCTGTTCCTTCGCAACCGCTCCAGCCCTTACCGGACCCTGGTTGTCGACTGGCAAACTGCGTCGTGGGGACCACCTCTAGCGGACGTCGCGTATTTTATCGGCGGTGCCTTCGAACCCGACGACCGCCGCCGCTACGAAGGCGATCTGTTGGTTTTTTATTGGGAGCGACTGCGCCGCCGTGGCGTGCGCGGCGTTTCGTTCATTCGCTGCGTCGAAGATCACTCCCTGTACGCCTTTGCTGGAATCGTGATGGCAGTTGCCGCCGCCATGCTCGTCGAACGCACGCCCCGAGGCGACCACATGTTTTGCACCATGTTCGCTCGGCACGCACAGCACGTACTCGACCTGCAAGCGTTCTCGGTGCTCGAGCCCCGCATGGTGGCCCGACTTCGCGAGCATCGTAGCCTCGAGTAACCCAACCGATCTGGCACCGGCGCGCGACACCTTTCCACCTCTCGACGCGCAGCAGCGCAAGGTGAGCGTGGAAGAAGCACCGGGCTGCACGTCGGCCTTGCCCGCCGCGTTCCCCCATGTTAGCGAGCCAACGCTTCCGCAAAGGAGCCCGGGAGCCGTTAGCTCAGTCGGTAGAGCACCTGCCTTTTAAGCAGGGGGTCGCTGGTTCGAATCCAGCACGGCTCATGTTCATCGCACCGAGAACACCAGGGACACATTTCTTGCCACAGCCGAACGAGGTAAGCACCGCATCGCAACGCGGGGCACGGAAAGACTCCTTCCCCCCACGCAGAGGGACGACTGGTACCAGCAACACGGCCCCTCGCGCTTCGTCCGCTACGATCCGAAGCCCAAGATCCTCCCAGGCGCTACGACCAACGACCCACCGAGTCGCCCCTAGGTGGCCGCGATCGGCCCGCCCGCGGCTTTTACAGACGACGAAGCGCATCACCCTCCGCTCCCATCGCCGCACGTAACCGGGAACGCGGTTCGCCTCGTCGGCCCCAGTCACTACAGGAGGGACAAGGGGCAGGCTTCATTCCCTACGCATCACAGCGCTGCACCCGGGAAGGCGAACCTTTCCGTGCGACGGCCAAAATTTCACCGGCGACCGACCATGGTGACAACGCCCAGAGAGCTCGCACGAGGGCTGCCCACGCACCGCTCAGCTCCCAACCACGCCACTCGGGGAGCTCGAGCTCCCAGCCACCACCCGGCTTGGCAACAAAGCGAATTGCTAACATGTTGCGATCCGCCACGAGCCCCATGTTCCGTGGTGGTACGAATTCGTGAGGCACGAACCGCTTCACGACAAACCCTGCCTCGCCGAGCAGCCGGCCCAATTCACGCCTCGAAAAGCGATACTCCACAAAATGGCACCCCTTTCCTGCCATGCGGTTGTTCGACCAGCGATACCGGGGGTGGATCAACGCCCGCCGCAGAACGTTGCTGTAGGGTACGCTCAGAAGCAGCGTGCCTCCCGGCGCAAGCACGCGCGCCAGCTCGGCAAGCATTGCGCGCGGTCCTGCTGGATCGTGTTCGACCACCCCTAGGGAAATCACGCCAGCCACGGAACACGACTTTAAAGGCAACCGAGCGACATCCGCAGCAAGCACAGGTACGTCAGCACAATCTGCACGCACACGGCGGAGCACGGCAGGATGCCAGTCGATCGCAAGCACACGGCAGCCAAGCTGCCGAGCAAAGTGCACCCACCGCCCGCCACCGCACCCAGCGTCGACGACCCACCCGTCGCGCGGCAGCTCTTCGGCGAACACTCGCGCGGAAATCATGCGACCGGCCTCGGCAAAGTACTCACTGGAATGGGCTTGTTCGGCGTTCGCCTCGCGGCTCAGGAGGCGACTGGGCTCGAGACCGGGATAAAACGGCACGTACACGGGGAACGGCATAGCCACGATGCCTCGCCGTTCAGCTCGGCTGCGGCCGGGCCGGCACCCGCAATGCGCGTTGCAACTGGCGGAGCGACTTTGCCCGCGGAAGTGCCTGCACTGCCACAAGCAGCGCTTCGCCTTCTTTCTCCTGCCACACACGCGCTACGTTTCTGCGGAACTTCTCGATCACCTCGTCGCGACCAAGCGGCTTGTCAGGGTGGCCACGATTGATCGCTTCCCGATGTTCCCATACGTCGCCGTTGCGAAAACGGATGCGCAGTCCGCCATCGAAGTACCGTGGGTACTGGCTGGAAGCATCTGGCCGGTATTCCACACGAGCGGCCAGCGCACGCACGGCCTCGTCGGCAATCGCTGCAGGGGTAAAGTCTGCCACTCCTACGTGGCCACGAACCAGCATGCTCGCCACCACGTACGGCAAGCTGAATTTGGCTTCGTAGTCGGTGCGCGGAGCGCGCTTTGCCTCCAGGGGTTCGCACACCACAGGCACGGCTCGTTCGTGGATGTCCGCCTCGATGCGTTCGATCTCGTCGACGCGAAAACCGGGCCTCCCGCGCAGCACACGGGCAGCGTCAATGTGCGCGTGTACCATGTGACAAGCTGGGTACGGTTTCAGGCTAATTTCCAACAAGCGCCAGTTCTGGCCTAGATCCCGGGTGGCCGCCGAGACGTCCCACCCTGCGTCGCCAAGATGCGTGCGGTACAAACCGAACCGTCCTTCCAAGGTCGCGCGCGGACCCACAAACCCCTCGCGCCCCAGTTGCGCCGCCACGATCCCGGCGTGGGCAGCCCAACCAGCATGGAGCCGCTTCGACCAGCTCCCGTCGCCCAAGAACTCCAATGTGCCAGCGGCCTGGCTCCCCGCGAGGCCGAGCGTATGCACCATCGCACCAGCGTCGAGTCGCATCGCGCGGGCGGCAGCAACGGCTGCTCCGTACGCACCGCACACCCCCGTAGGGTGAAACCCGCGGTCGTGAAACCCACCGGGGGCGGCAATGCCGATGCGCGCGTTCACCTCCATTCCCGCCGCGATGGCCGCAAGGAACTCGCCCCCTGAAGTCGCCGTAGCCTCCGCAACCGCTAGCGCTGCAGGCACCACCGTCGTGCTTACGTGCAGGACTGCTTCCGCGTGCGTGTCGTCGAAATCGAGCCCGTGTGCCAGCATCCCGTTGAACAGCGCAGCCCAAGGGGCGGGCCAGCTACTCGAGGCTCCCCACACAGAGGCACGGCCCCGGCCGCGACCGACTAGCGCAGCAATGGCCGATCGAGCGCGCATCGCAAACTCTTCCACTGTGGCAGCGAGCCCCACGCCCAGCGTGTCCAGCAAGTGCAGCAACACCTTTTGCTGCACCGACTTCGGCAGCGCATCGTACTGCACCGACGCAGCAAAAGCGGCCAGCTTTTCACTCGCAGTACAGTTCGACATGGTGCGCTCTCCGGAAAACTCTGCGCTGCCCACGCGTGGTCACTTCCGCGGCACCATGGGGCCCGCGACTTCCCGCACCGACTTGGTTTCCGCGTCGATCAGAACAGCACGTATTCCTACATACGTCCCAGCCGGGTAAAACACGAAGCCACTGACGGGGATGCCTGGTTTCACCTCTCGTTCGGCAAAGTACAAGCCATGAAGTTGGTCGATAATTTCCTGCTCCGTCTTGGACTTCGACTCCTGGTATCCGCCGATCGCCCCTACCGCCACGCCGATTCCAGCACCAATTGCAGCGCCTTTGCCCGCGCCCTCGGCTCCTCCTTGCGCGGCTCCGATGATCGCCCCTGGGATTGCCCCCAGCAGGCCCGCGAGAAACGCGCCGGCGCCAGCTCCCTGAAGGCCAGCCATCAACGCCGTCACCCCACCCGCTTGCCGGGCGGCTTCTTCCACGCTGAGGGGAGCGATGCGGTTGCCCGACTCGTCGACTGCGTAAATCCGTTCAGCAGCGGCTAAATACGTGCGTGTCTCCCCGTTCGAGATGCCCACGCCGAGTGCCACCATGCTGCCAAAATTTTTCCCCTCCGACGCCACGATGCGGACTTCGGCCGGCGCCGTTTCCGGCACCACTGCACGCGGTGCCGTTACTGGCTTTTTCGCACAGGCCATGGCCAAAGACCCGAGAAGCAACAACACCGGCACTTTTCTCCACTGATTCATGGCTTCCTCCTTCGGCGTTCTTTTGCCCGATGGGTGCGTGCTGGGGAAGAGCGCAACGAGCTGCCTGTTCCTTTCGGACTCGGTGTCGCTTGCACCGTGGGCAACAATCCTTCGAGCGCTGCCGCAGACAACGTTGGCGTGGGCGTCGCTGGCCAAAACTCTGGGGGACGCAAACGCAAGTAGCGGCGCAGGCCAGGAAAGGCGTCTTCCGGGGTCCGCACGATGCCCCCGTTGAGAGTCGACGAAACGACCACCCCCTCTTCTTCGAGCACAGCCACGTGGTAAGGAACTTCGCCGTCCAGGTACAGCACGAGGTCGCCCGGCTTCCCTTCCGTGGCACTGCGGAACACCTGCGTCCGGGCTAACTCCGCCGTAGACTCCATCGGGATCTCCCACCCGCTGCCGCGGAAGAGCTGCCACACGAAGAGGGAATTTGGCAGAAAGTTCACGCCGCCTCTCTCCAAAGAGCGTTGCATCCCAGCCACGTCGACGTCGTTGGCAAACACGTGGGGGGGCGGAGGCGGCCCGGCAATGCGCCACCTTCCGTCGTCTCCAGGCTCCACGAGAAACTGGCGCGATTCGATTTGTGCACCTTCGCGGAACCCGCGAGCCGTCACTTCCCCCGTGACCGCGTATCGCACCTCGACACGAAAGCCGCCCTCGCCCTCTGCCAAGGGCCAGCCGACGGTGTAACTCGTCACCAGCACGACTCGGTCCCATGCCGGTTCGTATTCCCAGGCCACGAGCGGCGCAATTTGTGGCCAGCCGTGCAAGGTGGCGCGTGCGCCAAGGGCGTCGAGCCGACAAAACTCCCGCACGACCGTTTGCGGTCCAAGCTGGGCTTGCGCCACCGGTAAAAGCCACAGGAGAGAACAAGGCCACCAGGCGAACAGCCTCAGGGCGTACACCGCCCTCCGTCGGATTCGTGCACCCATGAATGCAACCAGGGAATGAGTAGCAATGCCGGTAAGGCGAACACAAATGTCAGCGCGAAGTAGGTTGCGTAGCCAAGCAGTTCCGTGAGCACACCGCTGGCCGCTCCCACCACCTGACGAGGTACCGCAAACAGCGCGGACAAGAGTGCGTACTCGGTGGCTGCTCGCTCCCGCTCGCACACGCGCATGAGAAACGCGAGAAACGCCGCACTGCCAAGCCCGCCGGTGAAGCTCTCGGTCAACGAAGCCGCGTAAATTCCCACACGGCCCCACTCGGCAAACGCCACCCAAGCATACCCGAGATTCGACAGCGCCTGGGCCATCCCCAACACCCATAGAGCACGCAAGATCCCGACGCGGCTCGTGTACCACCCGCCTAAGAGGGCGCCAGCGACCGTGGCCAGCGCTCCCGCAGTCGTGGACACCATCCCGATTTCGGCGGGACTCAAACCACGGTCGACCCAAAACGGCTTGATCATGGGACCCATGCTGGCATCTCCGAGCTTGTACGTAAGGGCAAAAAGGAACAATGCACCTGCACGCGGCCGCGTGAGCCACCGGAGAAGTGCACTTGCCCACTCTGCTACCGTGCCTGCCTGCACACCCACGCGGGGGCTTCGCCACAAGATCACTCCCAGCAAGCACGCGGCGGCAGCGATCGCCGAAAAGACGGCCGCCCAACCGAACGGGGCCACGAGAAGCAGCGAGGCGCCGCCAATCACCATCAATGCGATCCGATACGCTGCCTGACGAACGCCGTTCGCAACCCCCTCTTCGCCGCGGCGCACAAGCTGGATGGAGTACGCATCTACGGCAATGTCTTGGGTCGCCCCAGCCAGACACACCAAGAAAAGTGCCGCTACCCACAACTGCGTAGAGGCTCGCGGGTCGAGCGATCCTAGCCACAACAGCGCTCCGGCCACCGTAGCCAGACAGGCAACGATCCACACTTGGTAGCGTGGATGGCGATCCACGAGCGGAGCCCAAAATACCTTGAGACTCCACGGTGTCCCTAATGCCGACACGAGCCCGATCGTGGCCAGCTCCACTTGATGCTGGCGCAAAAACACCGGCACGACGTCCACGAACACCGCAAGGGGCAACCCGGAGGCAAAGTACAATACGGCTAGCCAAACCAGGGTTTTGCGTCGCCTATCGAACCGCCGCCACTCGTCCACCGGCAATCGAGCCGCCTTTCGCGCAATGCTGCTCCACCCATAAACGTTGCCGCGAGCTTCGCAACGAAAAAACCAAACGAGTGGATGAGTCCCCTTGTCGCCCCGACTGGCACCGTGCTTCGGGATCTCTGCGAGGGCCTTCGAGAGGCGCGTGCTGGACCTACGTCGTGTTAGTCTTGGCGGCCGCCAACGACTGGCATTGGTTCCGGAATTGGCGCCGTTTCCAGGCTTTCGGAAACCAAACATTCCGCGCAGCGAGCAACGGGCGACCGGCCTCGAACCGCTCGAGGCTGCCGTGCTGAGCTGCCGACTCATTACGGGGGCGAACCGCGTCGCCACTCATCGCCGCAGCGCGCTCCAGCCCTTTGCGCGTGCAAATGTCGCTCGAGCCTCGGCCCCAACGGCGCGCCGGCCGCACACCGTCAGTCAGAAAATAGGTCCAAAATCGTTCGCCAGAATCCGTGCTCAGGTCCAGGGTCCGGTCCACACACTTTGTCCGGTAGCAAGACCGCCGTTGCACCTACGGCCGCTACTATTTCTGCCACGATGTCCGCGGCGGTCACTCGACCATCGCAGTTAAAATCGGCGGAACGAATGCCCACGGTTGGTGTGCCACTCGGCGTCAGCGATGGCCGTGGCGTTGGCGTAGGAGTGAAAGTCGCCGTGGCTTCCACCTTCGTCGGAGTTTCCGTGGAGGTAGGCGTTGTACTTGGTTCGGATGTCGCTGTACTCGTTACCGTCGAAGTTGCGGTTCGTTCGGGCGTCGCGCTGGGGGTCGGCGTTCGCGTCATCACGCCAACCGTCGGAGTCGGTTCCGATACGGGAAGGGCAAGTTTCAGGCGGTAAGTGGGCGACGAAGAGTAGCCACGTGCCGTGGTGGAAAGCTTGAACTCGACCCAAAATTCCCCAGTGGTCCCCTCGGTAGTCAGCAACCGCCACTCGGGATGCACGTGCAGGTTCGGCATCGTTCCCAGCGAGGCACTCGCTCCGGGCGTTTCTAAAACTCGGTTGCCAATTTTTACCGACACGCCCTGAGCAACACCCACTAATTCCACTCTTACGGCGACCCCGTCTTTGATTCGGTACACGGAACGCGAAGGGTCGTCCGACAGTACTGCATCGAAGCCCGGATTGATGCTCGTGAAGAGCACTACCCCACCCTGCGCAAAGGTCCGCGAGAGTTGAACAGGTTGGTCGAAGTCGTACAAAACTTTGAGCGCGCCACCCCCTCTTGCAGCGGATGCCACTAGCAAGTCCTCCTGGTGCTGCGCGCCCAGGGGACAAATCAGGAAGCACTGCACGAAAGACGCCAAGGCTAGCGCACAGACGGACCTCGCGAGCCTCGCGGCTTGTTGGATCCTCGCGGGTCCAGCCCCGCCTAGACCGCCTGAGTCTCTGCGCACGCGGTGCCCATTGCTCGTCGCACGCATTGGTGTCTCCAGTCGCGTTTCCCGAAGGGGCCAGACGGTAGCGCCAGCCCCTTCGGAAACGCGCCTTCGTTAGCGGCCGCTAACTAATGGTCTTCGGGAGCCGCGAGCAAGCAAGGAAAGTACTCGTCGAGCGGGTCCCCTCCTTGTTCCGGCCGGGCATTGAATTGTTCGAGGCCGTGCTTTGCCTCCGGATACGACGCGGAAGCTAACTCCTCCACCCGACAACCTGCCATGTTCACGTGCGCTTGGATGTCCACGGAGCTGAAATCGGAGGAGCCGCTCGAACCACATCGGGCCTCGATTTTGGCAACAGTGTCCTGACGAGCCTGCTCGATCTTCGCCAACATGGTACTAGACACTGGTCCACTCGGCTTTGCACAGGCGTTCTGTGCGGCTTGCAGCAACCGACTTAACAGTGCCGGAGGTGGTGCAGCGAGAGCCTGCGCGGCTTGGTAGGCAGCCAACTTGTCCAAGCACCGCCCCATGAGCGAGAGCTTCTTGTTCACGAAGCCCCGAATTCTTCTCCCCACCTCCTGCTGGCAGCGCACACTGGCCTGATCGAATGCTCCGGTATCGTAGTCCGGCGGAGCGAGGTGACCATTCGTGAGCGTCAATACGTAAAGCTCCGAATCGCCGTACGTTGAATTCGCCGTCAGCTTAAAGGTGATCCGAGCTTCTCCGAACGTTCCTGCGGGAAGAGCCAAAATTAGCTGCATCTGCCCATGTTGGTGCAGACCATCTGGATCCGGGTCGCCTTGTTGACCAATGACCGCGCTATCCCCGGGGTTTTCTAGTACCGTACCCGGAGCACGGTACGTATTTCCGTTGGGAAATACAATCTTAGCGCTCCCCGGAGGGTCGATGTGGACGATTTCGATCGAGACTTGGGTGCCAGGATCCAAGACGAAAAAGCTCGGTTCGTTAGCCTCGAGAGCGTCGAAACCGGGTTTCGTGGCTGTGTACACGGCGTGGGTCGGGGTGGAAAACGCGTAGCTTGTCTGGACCTTTTGGTTGAAATCGAACTCGACG
>Ga0197142_1005128_pt1 | contig 10358 bp, 8 predicted proteins | sample GBS60_MetaG_FD_148614 | JGI IMG/M metagenome (GOLD analysis project Ga0197142, IMG submission 148614) | Sediment microbial communities from Great Boiling Springs, Gerlach, Nevada, United States - GBS 60_MetaG | ecosystem: Environmental > Aquatic > Thermal springs > Hot (42-90C) > Sediment...
TCGCCGACCTTTGTCCACCACGGCGAGCGGGTAATCGCCGAGCCGCCAACCGCCAGCCCAACAATCGCCAGCAACCCACTAATCACAAACACACGCGCTAATGTATTATGATGCCGCTTGAAGACCTGCATAATGGTCACCTCGTCGCTGGTGGCTGATATTCGGCAGGTCTACTGACGATTCCTGCCGAATCGCGCTTGTGATAAAATGCACAAACTTAGCCACGCTAAGCATATTTTCCATAGCGAATCTGCGGGGAGGGCTTGCGTAGGCGAGCCGCTGCGTCGCCTGAATCGCCTGCGCAAAACCTCCGCGGGGATATATTACCCCATCTCGGCGCGGATTGTCAAGGGATAAGGGGGAGATTGTGTGGATTTTCACAGAGTGCCCGATAGTCGTTTCCGCGCCGACTTCCATCGGTCGTGTAGCCACAGCCACTGGTCAGGGTGGCGGCGCACATAGCCTTCCAGCACATCGTGCAGGGCTTGCATGATGCGCTGATAGTCCGCTTGCGCGTCGCCCGACGGCTCGAAGCGCAGCGGGGGCAGAATCTCCACGCGGTGGCGGTCGTCGGGCAGGCGCACATTGAACAGCGGCACCAACGGCGCGCCCGTGCGCAGGTGGAACACGGCGGGTCCCGCAACGCTGCCTGCTTTCTGCCCGAAAAACTCCACGAACACATCGCCCGCGTTCTGGTCGGGCAGGATACCGACTGCTTCGTTGGCGCGGAGCGCCTTCAGCACCAGTCGCGCGGCGTTCCCGCGCGGGAAGACCCGATAGCCGCTGCGCTCGCGCAGCATGGTGACCAGCGCCGTCGTGCCGGGGTCGTCGGCGTCGCGGGCAATCACAGCAATTGGGTAGCCCCGCATGCATAGATACCGCGCCATCAGCTCCCAGTTGCCGAAGTGCCCCGTAATCAGCAGCACGCCCTTGCCTTCGGCGAACGCGGCGTCCAGATGCTCCAGCCCGACGACGGTCAGGATGCGCTCAATCTCGGCTTGGGTCATCGACGGCGCTTTGAGGAACTCGGCGAGGCTCACCCCGAAGTTGCGGAACACGCGCTGGGCGGTTGTTTTGACCTGTTGGGGCGTCCAGTCGGGGAAGGCGCGTCGGAGGTTCTCGATTGCGACGCGCCGATAGCGACGCGAGAGCGCGTATGCCAGCCGTCCCAGCCCCGCGCCGAGTTTCTGTGCCGCGCGCAGCGGCAGCAGGCGAAACAGCGCCCACGCGCCCCGCAACGCCCAGCGTCCCAAGATGCCTTCCAGCCGCTTGCGCACCGCCGACTTCGCCGCCATACTGGGGATAGGATACCCCGCACCCAGACATCAATCCACCACGAACACCACCTTCAACTGGCTCAGGAAGCGCGTTTTGGCGTTCTCGTCGGGGCAGACCCCTGTGTCTGCCCTCTCAGCGATTGGCGTCTACCGCGAAGACACTCGCCCCACCCCCCCAGCGAACCTCACAGGGCTACCCCCTGTCGCCTATTATGGAGATGGAGGATAACGATGTTCAACCAACCGACACTTGAGCGAACAGAACAAGCGACCGTGGCTTTGCGACGGCGTTGGAAAGGCGTTGCGTGTGTTCAGCGTGTCCCGCAAGCGATCCACCGAGCGCTGCAGCAGGCGGCGTTGCTTGTAGCGGGCAGCAAACTCTGGGTGGAGGTCAGCGAGTTCCTCGAATCGCCCACCCCCGCGCGCGGGCTGCTGGTGCTGGTCGGCGCGCTGCTCCTGCTCGCGTTGCTGCTCAGCCCGCGCACAGCGCCGCCGCCCACCGACTTGGTGGACTGACCTGCACGCCGCGCCGCAGAAACCCCGCAAGAGGAGCGTAGGGGCGCACGGCGGTGCGCCCTGCGATTCCTCCCGCCCTGCCGTGGGCAAGGGGCGTAGGGGCGCACGGCGGTGCGCCCTGCAATTCCTCACGCCCACACAACACACGCGCCCCCTGCCAACCTGCAGCCGAAACGCCAACGCCTGCACCCGCACGCAACAGCGTCCGCCACGCCCCCGTAGCGCAGCTCAGGACATGCGAATCGGAATCCCGTTCCGAACACTAATCTGCCACAACGCCTCCCCCGCTTTCTCGCGAACCCACCAACTCTCATCCTGCAGGGCTTGAATGAGGTGCGGGATGGCTTGCGCGTCGCCTATCTCGCCCAACACCCGACACGCCGCCGTGCGAACTTCCTCATTCCAATCCCGAAGGGCTTGTGCAAGGTGCGGGATGGCTTGCGCGTCGCCTATCTTGCCTAACGCCCAACACGCCGCACGGCGAACATCCGAATGCTTATCCTGCAGGGCTTGTGCAAGGTGCGGGATGGCTTGCGAGTCGCCTATCGCGCCCAACACCTCACACGCCGCACGGCGAACATCCGAATACTTATCCTGCAGGGCTTGTGCAAGGTGCGGGATGGCTTGCGAGTCGCCTATCGCGCCCAACACCCGACACGCCGCCGTGCGAACCCCGCTATTCTCATCCTGCAGGGCTTGGATAAGGTGCGGGATGGCACTCGGACCGCCAAGCTTGCCCAACGCCTTACACGCCGCCGTGCGAACCTCACTATCCTCATCCTGCAGGGCTTGTGCAAGGTGCGGGATGGCTCGCGCGTCGCCTATCGCGCCCAACGCCTCACACGCCTCCAAACGAACCCTGTTATCCTCATCCTTCAGGGCTTGGATAAGATGCGGGATGGCTTGTGCGTCGCCTATCGCGCCCAACGACCGACACACCGCACGGCGAACCCTATCATTCTCATCCTGCAGGGCTTGGATGAGGTGCGGGATGGCTTGCAGATTGCCTATCTTACCTAACACTACACATGCTGCATGGCGAACCTCACTATCCTCATCCTGCAGGGCTTGTGCAAGGTGCGGGATGGCTCGCGCGTCGCCTATCGCGCCCAACGCCTCACACGCTGCATGGCGAACCCACCCCTTCACATACCAAGAGTCCCGAGCGTAGAGCTCGGCCTCCAGCAATTCCAGCAATCTGGCTGTTGCGCCCCTCGCCTGATGCGCCTCCTCACGAACATCCTCATCCTTCAGGGCTTGGATGAGGTACGGGATGACTTGCGGGTCGCCTATCTTGCTCAACGCCTGACCCGCCGCCGAGCTAACCAACGAACTCTCATCATGCAGGGCTTGGATAAGGTGCGGGATGGCGGTCGGGTCGCCTATCTCGCCCAACACCCCACACGCCGCCGCGCGAATCCAGCAACTGTCATCCTGCAGAGCTTGGATAAGGTGCGGGATGACTTGTGGGTCGCCGATTGCCTCCAACGCCCTACATGCCGCCCCGCGAACCCTCCCATCCTCATCCCGCAGGGCTTGGGCAAGGTGCGCGATGGCGGCCGGATCGCCAAGCTTGCCCAACGCCTCACACGCCGCCGTGCGAACCCAGCTATTCTCATCTTGCAGAGCTTGGATGAGGTGAGGGATGGCTTGCGAGTCAAATATCGCATCCAATATCGCATCCAACGCCGCATCCACCTCTTGGACAAGATCCTCATCATTCTCATTCTGCAGGGCTTGGATGAGGTATGGGATGGCTTGCGGGTCGCCAAGATCGCTCAACGCCCAGTATGTCGCCCCACGAACCCGCTCATCCTCATTCTGCAGAGCTTGGATGAGGTATGGGATGGTTTGTGGGTCGCCTATCTTGCCCAACGCCTTACACGCCGCACGGCGAACTCTCCAGTCCTCATCCCGCAGGGCTTGGATGAGGTACGGAACCGCAGTGCGTCCCAACGCTTGCAGCACAGGCAGGATGAATGGCTCTGGTATCCGAGCAAGGTGTCGCCCCACGGCGCGCGCTGCCACGCGCTGAGCGATGGCGTCCGAAACGCGCCCGAAGCCGACCACCCGCGCCTGCAGGTAGAGCATTGAACCGAAGATGTCGTCTTCCTCTTGCTCCAGCCGTTCCACCAGCGGGTCGGCGTTGTCTACCAGCCCCGCGAGGAAGGTCAGCACCTCCACCCATTCGGGCTGGAACCAGAAGTGCTGGCTGATTTCGTCGAGCCAGTTGGGCTGGCGGCTGAGGTAGCGCGCGGCGAGAAACTCCAGAATCGAGCGATGGGCGAAGCTCCACTGGCTGTCCCCGCGCGCGTCGTAGCCAGCGAACACGACGACGCCCACGCGCTCCAGCTTCTCCAGCAGTTCGGCGGGGTCAAGCGGGGCGGAGGGGGCGTTGCTGCCCGCGCTAACCCACGCATCCAGCGTGAACAGGTTGCGTTCGGGCGACTGGCGGAACAGGTTCCACGCGAGGGTCTCCAACTGGCGCAGGACGCGCTCCTCGCCGACCTCCGAGCTTGCAAGTGGCTCTGCGGCGTTGCGCCATGTGCCGCGAATCAGGCGGCGCAGGATGTGCGCGTACAGCTGGGCGTAGGTGAGTTCGCTACGGAGCAGGTTCTCGCTCTGGAGCAGGCAGGCAAAGGTGAGCAGCAGGGGCGTGCGGCATGCGTGGCGCAACACGAAGCTCTCGCGCAGCAGCCGCTGCATCGCCTGCGCTTCGGGCGCGCCCGCGTCGAAAAACTGCTTGGCGATTGCCTGCTGCTCGCGCGGGTTCAGCGGCGCGAGTTCCGCCGCGTCGGGCAGGGTTCTCCAGCCGAGCCATCGGCTGCGCTCCTCCCAGTGCATCGTGCGACAGGTGACGAGGATGATGCCCGCAGTGGCGTCTAACGCCTGAACGCAGCGCTTGAACCGTTCGCGCTGGCTTTCGGGCAGCTCGTCCAGCGCGTCGATGACCAGCAGGAACCGCCCGCTTTCGAGCGCATGCAGGAGCCACTCGCTTGGAGCGTCGGGCAGAGATTGCGCGACCGCGCGGGCGAGGTCTGCCGATTCCGCCAGCACGCGCGCGGGGAGCCAAAACGGCGCCTGAATCTGGTCGAGGGCTGTCCCTTGCTGGAGTTGTTGCAGGGCTTGCTGGGCGAGCGTCAGCACGAGGTGGCGCGTGCCGAAGGTTTTGCCGCTGCCAGGCGCGCCAATCAGCGCGGCGCGCTTCTCGCGCTGCACCCGCTGCACGAAGTCGTCCCAGCGCAGCTCCTCTTTCTGGGCATGCTCGCGAGTCAGTTCGTAGAGCGCAGCCTGTAGTTCTGCGTACAGGTTAGTAGGCTTCTCTCTGGGGGCTTCCGAGCCGCCTCGCTCGGGGGCGTCTTGGGTGGTTTCCCCGTCTTCATCGGCGTCCAAGTCGCGTTGGGGCAGTTTCTGTACCAGCACGCGCAGGGGCGTGAAGAGCCGCTGGTTGGTGAGCTTCTGCCCGTTGCAGTACCAAGGCGTGGTGTCCAGTTGCTCGATGAGCTGTTGCAGGTACTGTTGCACGGCGGCGGGGAGCTGGGTTGCCTGCTGCAGCGCGTGGTCAATATCCACTGCTGGGCGCAGGCGGGAACCCCAGTCGGGCAGGCGGGATTGGGCGAGCGCGTAGTCGCTGCTGGGGACAATCAGACGGAGTGCGCTGTAGCGGTCAAACGGCAGGGTCTTCTGCAGGTAGCCGCCGACGCTGCTGAGCGTGCCGTCAGGCTCCAGCTTGCCTGTGAGGGCGCAGTCGATGTCGGGCGGCGGGAGGTCGAGAGCGTGCAGGCACTTGAGGGCGACGCCCACCGCCGCGCCGACCGAGGGACCGCTAATCAGGACGCCGTCCCAGACCCTGCCCTCGCTGCGGTAGGGTTCCAGCTCCCAGCGCAGCGCGGCGGTCTTGTCGGGCGCGTGGTGCTGCCAGGCGCAGGCGAACTGCTCGGCGAAGGCTTCGTCCCAGCGCGTGGCGAGCAGCAGCTCAGGATGCGGGTAGATGCCAGGCAAGGGGGCGTCCGTGCGTCCGAGCGCGAGCTTGGCGAGTGCGCCCCCGTTCTGGAACGCCAGCGGGAAGCTCACCTGCAGGCGTCGCTCAACCCCGCGCCACTGCCTGTGCTGGAAGTAGTGCAGCAGCTCGTCGATGAGGTTCAGCGCGGGGTCGGGGTATCGGGCGGCGTACTGGTGCAGCAGGTCGCGCAGGGGGTGTTCGCTGCTCCAGCTCACGGCGCGGATCGGCGCGGCGTTCGGGCAAAGGCGCTGGACTGCCCGATACAGGTGTTCCTCCGCTTGCTGGAGCCGCGCCTCTACAGGCAGGTCATCGACGACGCTGGTGCGCCATGCCCACGCTACCGACTCGGCAAGTTCCAGCACGCGCAGGTGGTGTTCCCCGTGCGTCCCGCGGCAGAGCGGGCAGTGGCAGGCGAAGGTGCGGTACGGGTCAACGCTCCCGCCGTAGTAGCGCAGGTAGTCTTTGAGCAGGGAGAGGGCGCAGCGGAGCCGTTCAAGCGGTAGCGCGGCGTCGGCGAGCGCGCGATAAAGCTGCCCCTCGCTGAACAGCCGTTGGAGGGCTGCCTCGTAAACTTCGGGACTGTCGGGTTCCTGCTCCAGTCGCTGCCAGATGTCCATACCGTGCCCTCCTGCTATTCAGCGGCGAGTTGTTCGGGCAGGCGCAGCCAAGTGTCGCGGTGGCGCGGGGGGAACTCGTCGCGGTGCGCTTCGATCCACTGGCGCAGTTCGTCCAGCGCGGGCTTGACCTGTGCGCTGCGCCACTGCTGCGCGAAGATTTCTGGGTCGGCGTACTTGGGCACGATACGCGCCACGACAGGCTGGAAGGTCAGCCGTTCGGGGATGTCCACCTCGCGCTGGTAGACGCCGCGAAAGCCCTCGTCGGGCATCAGCACGAAGGCATGGAGCGATTCGGGCGCCTCTTTGTCGGGCTGCGTCCGATCGAGCCAGTCCCATCGGCAGTGGACGAGCGCGCCGCGCCATGCGGCGTCGCCTGTGAGTCGCAGACGCACGCCTGTACCGCTGGCTTCCAGGCGGATGCGCATCGCCAGTTCGGGGACGCTCCACTGGTTCGGCAGCGCGCCTTCAGGTGGGGCGGCTTCCAAACGCGCTGGGCGCGCCCCGCGCGGCGCATGCAACGCCGCAAACACGCGCAACACCTGCTCATCAGATAACGGTTGGCGCATCGTTATTCACCTCCATCAACGAGCCTAAGTTGCTCACATACTTGGCGAAACAGCGTACACTCTTTCAGCTTCTCTATGGCGTAGCGGAGGCGCTGACGAAGATTGTCATGGCTGATACACAGCATCTCCGCAATCTGTCTCCCTTCCAATTCACCATCGAGCCTCAGCCAGAGGATTTGGGCGTCCAAATCGTTGCCGAGACATTCCCAAATCGCTTGCCAGAGCCGCTCTCGCTCGCTCGGCTGAATCGCGGGTCGCTCCACAAACACGGGAATGTCTCGCCCCCCTTCCCACATCTGCTCGATGGAGTCGGTAGGCAGTCTACACTTTTTTCGGTAGTCGCTGATTGCGCCCCGCAGCTCCATCCGTAGGTAGATGCCCGCGTCTGCCGTCTCGCCGTATTTTTGCCAGAGCGCGAGCAGGGAGTCTTTCGCGACGGCACGGCGCAGTGCCTCTTGCACCACATCGTCGGCGTCCGCGTCTGGGACACCCCGCCGAATGGCATCGTGGCGCAGTTGGTCGCGCGCCTGAACCAGCGCTTGACCCAGACGCTCGTAGGCGTCTTCGTCGTCCTCTTCCGCGAATCGCTGGAGGTCATCGCGGAACCGATGAAGCAGGCTTTCGGCGAACATACCTATCCACCACCCACTCCATCGATTCACGACTGCTCCTGTCAATTCCTGCATCATAGGCGCGATCTCCTGTGGCACAGGGTTTGCCCCCAGCCGACGGGGGCTTGGGGGCGTCACGCTCAGGCAGCGGATACGGGCTTATACTGCAGAGTGGGCGTTTCATCGATAGGGCGAAATTTGCTCGCGGCAATCTGCAGGTGTGGCGAGGTGCTGCCTTTGAAGGCAACGACCTCCACGCGAATGTCGCGCAGGCGTAGCCACTCGACAATCGGGGCGAAGTCGCCGTCGCCCGTGCATAGCACGACAATATCGCCCTTGCCGAGGCGGTGCCGCTCCACTTCCCGTCCGAGCCGAAACGCCAACTGAATGTCTGCGTCGCCCTTCAGCTCGCCGTTGCCGTTAGCAGTCGGGCGCACGCGCACCACCTCGTAGCCATTCTGGACGAGCATCAGTTGCAGGCCGACTTGAGTCTGCGCGTCGGTGACGAAAGCCATCGCCGCGACCAACTCGCCGCACTCCTGATAGCCCCTCACAAGACCTGCGTAGTCGAGTCGAACTGTGCCATTCTGTATGTTCTGCACATCTACCGCAATCAAAATGCGCGGTTTGCGTGCCTTGCGTTGTCGGTTCATCGATACTACGGCAGTGTTCGTCATCGTTTTCACCTCACTACAGGATTAGGAACCCGCGGCTCAGAATGTGAGATTTGGCGGATTGAATCCAACGGTTGGGTCAGCAGTTTATCGCCCCCGCCTGTGTGGGCGCACAGGCAGTTGCGGTTCGGCGCGCCGTGTCCCAGTTCGTGCAGTTGCGGCGTGGCGCCTTGGTAGACGAGGCGCAGCCAACGGCTGGTGTGCAGGCGCATGGCGAGGTAGTCTTCCAGCGTCCGCAGGGCAAGCCCCGTCGCCATCATGTTGAGGCTGCGCAGGCTGCCGAGCCGCTCGCGTTGCCAGTGGCGTTGGGCGCGGTGCTGCTGCTCGGCGTACAGCCCCTGCCGTACCACCTCCACCTGCTGCGGGTTGGCGACGCCCCCCGTACAGAGCAGGCAGCACTCGCCAGGCACGAGCCAGCGGATGTCCGCGCCGATGAGCGGCTCGCCCGACTCGGTGTGCAGCACGCCCGTGCCGACATCGAGCATCGGCTTGAGGTACAGCACCGACAGGTGGGCGACCGCCCAGCGCGCGCCGTCGTCGTCCACCGCCGTAATCAGCACATCCGCCTCGCGCGCGGCGGGCAGGATACGGTGGTCGCTGGCGGAGTGGGGCAACGCCTGCACCTCGAGCGTGGGGTTGACCGCGCGCAGGCTCTCGGCGAGCGCGTCGGCTTTCGGGCGCGTGATGTGGTCGGGCAGGAAGCCGTCGCCGTCGAGGTTGCACAGTTCGGTCGTGTCGGGGTCGACGAGGGTCATGCGGTGTGCGCCGATTCGCGCCAGCGCGTGCGCGATCAGGCTGCCGTTGCGCCCGCAGCCGACGATGAGGTAGTGCAGGCGGCACAGGCGTCGCCAAGCGTAGTCGCCCAGCGCGCCCGCCACACGCGACCAGCGTTCCCCATCGGGCGCGGGCGCAACCGTTGCGCCCACTTCGGGCAGCCCAGGCGCGAGGATGAGCAGCCCCATCGGGCGACGCTGCCCCCGCGAGTCAAGCAGGTAGGCGTGGGGCGGCTCGCCCTGACGCAGGTACAGCATGGCGGTCGGCGACGCGAAAGCGACAGGCAGCATGGGGGTACGCGCGATGACCAGCGCGGGGGCGGGCAGTTGCCTGCCGTGCGCCAGCCCGCGCGTGAGCCAGTCCTCCCCGCTCTGGCGGCGCGCCCGCTCGACCGTGCAGGCGAGCCAGTCAGCGTAGCTGCGTTCAAGGGCGCGTATTGCCTGCTGCAGTACCGCGCCCGGAATGACCAGTCGCGCTTGGGGGTTCACGCCTGTCGCCCTCCTAATCCAAGTTGAAGCGGGCGCGTTCGGCGGCGCGGCGTTGCTGCTCGCGTTCGCGCTCGACTTCCTCGTGCGCCTGCCGCCAGATGCGCTCCACCGCGCGTGTCAGCACTTGCAGGTTCTCGGTCTCATCCTGCACCTCCGCGGGAGTGGGCGGGGTCAGGACGGACGGCTCAGCGACCAGCAGTTCGTCGAGAGTCTCCACTCGTTGCATAGTAGCACCTCCATCATGAATACAATAGGCGCATCTTTGCCAAGTGTGAGATTCTTTGAGGGCGATGCAAGCACAGCGGCAGAGAATGCAGGGCAACCGCGGGGAGTTGCCCCTCCCCGACAGCGTTTGCGTAGGGGCAGACCTATGTGTCTGCCCTGTTCAGAAGTTGAAACCCAACGGGCAACTGCAGGAGATCGCCCTTGCTCGACGGCGTTTTCGTGGGGTGTAGACCTCTATGTCTGCCCTGTTCGCGTGTCAAAATATCGCGAAAGCACTTGTTATGCTATCAGTATTACCGCCCAAACACCCACCTCTGCGCGTTGCGCAGGCGTTGCAGCACGCGCGGCTTGCCTAATGCCTCAATCATCTCGAACAGGCTCGGTCCTGTGGTGCGCCCGCTGAGCGCGACGCGCGTGGGGTGGATGACCTCGCCGCCCTTGACGCCCAGCCACGCAATCACCTCGCGTGTGACGCGCTCAATCTCGGGCGCGGTGAACGGCTCCAACGCCTCGTAGCGGCGGATTAGCTCCTCCAGCATCTGCGGGATGTGCGGCTCGCCGTACCATTTGCGCACCGCCGCCTCGTCGATGGGGTAGTCGTCCGTGA
>Ga0197142_1005129_pt1 | contig 10357 bp, 8 predicted proteins | sample GBS60_MetaG_FD_148614 | JGI IMG/M metagenome (GOLD analysis project Ga0197142, IMG submission 148614) | Sediment microbial communities from Great Boiling Springs, Gerlach, Nevada, United States - GBS 60_MetaG | ecosystem: Environmental > Aquatic > Thermal springs > Hot (42-90C) > Sediment...
CTAGTCCTTCATCTCGTTTATTTTATATTTTAATGATATTTTGTTCTCTCTTTATTTTAAATCTCCATTTTAATTTTATTTCACCTTTTTCTGGCCTTATATGAGTATTAATTGCTAATCTCTTTTTCAATTTCCTCTTTATTCAATTTTTCTAAAACCCGGTTAATTAGGGCTTCAATTTCTTCGGCCGATTCAGCCCCAAAAACGACAATACCCAGATTTCCCTGAGCTCTGGCTCCATCCCAGAATCCATCTTCTGTTCTGGCCAACCCGCTTTCATCAGCTTCGGGGAGATAATTTTCCAGAAATTTTTTAATGGCTCGCTGAGCCCTGGTTTCCTCGGGATAATGGATTATTAAAAGATGTATTTTTTTCCCGGGCTCTTTCCCTTTCCAGGCCAGAATAGCTTCAGTCGTCTGATCCAGTTCCAGCCAGTTTTCAGAACTCACAAAGAAATGGTAATTAAGAATGGGCAGAGAATGAAAATAATGCACCTGATTTTTATCCCAGCCTTCGGGTAAATAATCAAGAATTAAAGGTCGGCGCCCTTCGCCTGGAATAGCCTGAGAAATTTTTTGACCCAGGGTCAGAATAACCCTCTTTATCTCCTCAGTCTCTTTTTCTGAGTAAATGGAGACATAAAATTTATCCTTCCAGAAGGCAAGCCATCCACCCTTGTACAAACCATCCTGACCGAGGGGCACTCGCTCGCCTTCAAGATCATGGGTGAAAACACCGAAGGCATCCTCACTTCGACCCATATCAAAAAAGTCTACAGTTATTTCTGGCTGATTCTCCTTTTCATAACGCCGAACCAGAAGCCAGTGAAAGTTAAAGGCCCGATAAACCTCTCCAGCTCCATCGATATAGCTAAAAATTGTCTCCGGATTATAAAGAGTATCTTCTCGAGAGGCTCGCCAGCCCTCAATTTCAGGTGGCAAAAAAGAAGCCAGAAATTTAATGACTTCTTTCTGGTTTTCCTGCCTTCCCGCCTTCATCTTTGAACTCAATGCTTCCTCCCCTGAAAGAAAGCTAAAAATTAGAAGAATGGTAAAAATTAAAAAAGACTTTGAAATTTTTCTCATGTTCCTGTAACCTCGAAGCGCAAAGAGAAACAGGCTTTATCTAAGCATTTTAACACAATTAAAATCATAACAGGGCTCTCAAAATTTCACCTTTTTCTAACCTGAGTTGCTTTGGCTATAAAGAATCGTTCTTCTTTTACTCTATCTCCTCTGGCCTGTCTTTTTCTTTAATTTAGTCTTGCCCTGAAATTAAATCCACGAGTTAATCTTCATCAAAATTTACTCTCTTTTTTTCTTCCCCTTTTCTCCCAGCAACTTATTTTAATCTTCCTCTCCTGAGCTCCGGTCAGATAATGGCTTATTAGATTTATTTTATAATTTCAATAGCCGCCACCTGCTCGTTTATAGCACGAATAATAGCTGGATCGAACTTGGGCTGACGTTCAAAATTGCAGAGTCCATTGACCTCCTGTTCGATATCATAAAGCTGGGTATAACAGAAACCAGCTATTGCCGGATTCTGAAGCAGGCTTTCAGTCAGCTGGCGATAGCGCTCGAGGAACTCTTCGGCCGACTTCGGTCTGGCCCCATAGCCCCAGGCCTTCTCATCTTTCTGGCCAGGGTTCCACCAGATCCCGCCATATTCGCTCACGAAATAGGGCTGACCACGGTAAGGCAGATGCCTTTTGGGATCGCCATTGACAAAGACACGGGGTGGATTTTCCAGGAGCCCGGCAAAAGCTTGAGAAAAGGTCTGAATGTCCTGTTCATAGTTATGGGCATCAAAAACGTCAGTTGGAGCCAGATGATAACCTCCGGAGGCATCAATGACCAGTCTGGTCGGGTCAAGCTCTTTGGTTAAATGGAAGATTTCCTCAATAAAACCAGGATAAACTTTCTCCCAGCGTTCATTGAAAGGGCACCAGCCCATGATAGAAGGATGATTAAAATCCCGCTCCAGAACCTCTCGCCACTGTTTCTGAAAGGCCAGAAAGTTTTCACCTCGGCTTAGATCCAGGCCCCAATCGGGAAATTCTCCCCAGACAAGAAAACCCATTTTATCTGCCCAGTAAAGATAGCGGCGCTCAAAGACCTTCTGGTGAAGACGGGCTCCATTGAATCCAAAACTCTGAGCGAGCTCGATATCACGGCGGAGAGCCTCGTCGCTCGGGGCAGTATAAATCCCATCTGGATAAAAGCCCTGATCAAGAACCTGGCGAAGAAAGATAGGCTCGCCATTAAGAAAGATGCGGTTGCCCCTGACTTCAATTGTTCTGAAACCAAAATAAGTCTTAACCCGATCAATTTCCTCTTTTCCTCTGAGGTAAATTAATTCAGCCTCATAAAGATTGGGCTCTTTAATTCCCCAAGGTTTTACCCCGGCAATTTTAACTGGAATGTAAGTTATCCTTTCTGCCGGAACGGAAGCCCTGAAGACCTCCTTTCCCTGGAAGGAGAGACGGAGAATGAGCTGACCCTTTTCCGGCGCCTGATTAAAATGGACAAAGAGAGCGGCTTCGCCCCTCTCCTTTTGGGGATAAAAACGAAGTTTTTCCACAAAGATTTCCGGGACAGCCTCAAGCCAGACTGTTTGCCAGATGCCTGTTGTCCGGCGATATAAACAGCTATAGGATTCAAGCCGGTGGGATTGTTTACCTGTGGCCTGGAGACCGCTGCGGACATAGTCCCTGGCCCGGACGATAATGACATTTTTTTCTGACCTTAGATAATCGGTAATATCGAAATAAAAGGGAGTATAGCCCCCTTCATGGATGCCTACCTTCTGACCATTTATCCAGACTGTGGTTTCATAATCGCAGGCTTCAAAATGAAGGAGAACCCTTTTTCCAGTCCATTTTTCAGGCAGGTTAAAGGCTCGTTTATACCAGACGGCCGGCATAAAATCGAGAAAGCCAATTCCAGAAAGCTCGCTTTCAGGCGCGAAAGGAACCAGAATGATTCGGTCAAAACCCTTTCCCTGAGGCCTGCCAGCTTCTTCGCCTGAATCAGAAAAATCAAGGGCGAATTCCCAGTAACCATTAAGGTTCATCCAGAGTTCGCGGTAAAGTTCCGGACGAGGATATTCAGGCCGGGGAATGTTTTCATTTACAGGCTGACCTGGCTCCAAACTGAAGGCAATAGACTTTTTCTCAGACCAGGTTCTGAGAATGGTTAGCAAGAAAAAACAAAAGAACATAATCAAGAAGGATAGATTTTTCTTATTCGAGCCGTCTTTCATTGAATTTCTCCTTTCCTGATTTGCCTTCAATTATATTTTAATTTCGGGCCAGAGAACAAACCAGCCTCTGTAAATATAATCAGAACCAATCTCAAATTTTCTTCTTTATTTTTCTTTTTTCCAGACATAAAATTTTCACTCCTCAATAAAAATGAGAAAAAATTATGGCCAAAGAGAGATAGAAAGGAGGTTCAAATGAGCTTTCAAATTCTTCGAACCAAACTAATTCGCCTTTCTTTTTATCTCTTTATTCTTCTCACTTTTATCGCCATTTCCAGTGCCTCTTCTAAGGTTCCCATTAAATTTGATACTTTTCATGGTTACACCGGAACAGTCGATTATTTAAAAGCAGTCGCTCGCGCCTACCCCCATTTAACGGAGCTGATGGAAATCGGAAAAAGCACCCTGGGCAAACCCATCTATGTTCTTGCCGTCACAAACCAAAAGACAGGCGTGGCCCTGGATACTCTTATTCCCCTCCGTCATAGCCGCAATGAAGTTAAGAATGTCCCACCTATGAAGCACCACCAGGGAAAACCGGGTCAGTGGATCTGCGGGTCTACTCACGGCAATGAATTTACGGGAACTGAAGTCTGCCTTTATATCATCGATAAATTGCTCACCGGTTATGAAAAAGATCCGGAAATCAAGCGTCTCCTTGATGAAAAGGTCTTTTATATCTGTCCCATGGTTAACCCTGATGGTGTTTATAACAGTGTTGAAGCTGGTTTACCCCAGCGAGGTAATGTCATGCTCAGGGATGATGATGGCGATGGTCGAATCAACGAGGATGGTCCCGATGACCTCAATCGAGATGGCTTTATCACCCAGTTTCGCTATAAGGACCCGAAAGGTGAATATGTCATTGATGATGTTGATCCGCGGCTCATGGTGCGCCTGTCACCTGGAGAAAAAACAAATAAGGAACGTTACTCCGTTATCCTGGAAGATATAGATAATGATAAAGATGGAAAAAGGGGTGAGGATTCAGTAAGCGGCATTGATTTAAATCGCAATTTTCCTGAAGGCTGGTTCAGGGCAGATGGTTTTCCCGGAGGTCAGGGAGATTATCCCACCTCAGCTACTGAGGTTCAGGCTCTGGCTGAATTTTTTACTAATTATCGCAATATCCTCATGGCCCAGTTCTTCCATACTTCTGGTGGTTTTACCTACCGTCCCATGGGGTCATCTCCTGATACAGCCGTTCATCGTAAGGATGCGGCTGTCTATGATTTCATACTTGGCCGGAAGTATCTCGAGATAATCGGCGAGCCTGTACCTGGAGCCTGGCTGCAACCTGAGGAAATGGAGAAATTCAGGGCAACTCTGAGGGGCCGAACCAGAAATCGCTATGCCCTTGACCGAGGTTATGAATTTCCCCGTGGCTGGCGTGTCTCTTACAATGAAAATGAAGATAGACCCTATGGCTATGGCCTGCAGGCTGACTGGATTTATATGCAATATGGAGCTTATAGCGTCACCACTGAGCTCTGGAATCCCCTTCGTGACATTCCCGGTTTCCCTGAAATAAAAGAAGATGCTCCAAGAATTGAAATCCAGCGGGCCTTGCTCCGCTATCAGGACGAAAAATATGGTGGGAAACTTTTCCTGCCCTGGAAAAAATTTCATCACCCTGAGCTGGGTGAAGGAGAAATCGGTGGATGGCTGCCTCTTTATTCAGGTAACAATGCTTTTCCAGGTGAACCTCTCCTTAATGTCTGCGAAAAACACTGGCAGTTTGAACTCTTTCGCGCCAGACTCCTGCCCGAGGTAGTTATCTCAGAAGTTAAAACAAGGATTCTTTATCAAGCTGATCATCCCTTCGAGGCTTCAATGGAGTCTTCAAAGGACCAGGTGGTCATTAAAAAAGGACAGGAGAAGAAAAAGTACACTGTTCTGGAGGTTAAAGCAGTTATTGAAAATAAAGGCGAATTACCAACCCACGTTGCCCGCGGAGCCAGTCTGCCACTTAATCGGGAAGATGCTGTCTGGCTTCTGGGGGACAGGGATAAATTAAAATTTCTTATAGGTACTCCCTGGCAGCGACTGGGCGTGCTTGAAGGTCAATTAAAAATTCCCGTGGTGAGCCCTCAGGAAGAAACCGGTCTGAGGGGAACCCAGTTCAGAGGAGCGCCACCAGCCCCGCCTGCTCTTCCCACTCCATTCAGGCCAAGACCTGAAATCCAGACAGCCGAGACTCAGACGGTTAAAACTCTTTCGCCTTCCTCGAGGGAAGTTACCTGGGTCATTGCTATAGATGGTCAAACTCCTTTAAAAATTGTCGTAACTTCCCAGAAGGGAGGAACAAAAGTAAAAGACATTACCGTGGAGTAAGGAGGAAACCATGAGCAAGATGAATCTTAAAAGGATAAAAATAAAGGAAAGGATTTCTTCATCGAAAAGCATCCTTGCTGCTTTTTTAATTCTGTGTTTTCTTCTGCCCCTGGCTGGCCAGAAAAAGTTGCAGACGAGTCCTGGTGGCTATCATGGTGAACTCGATTTCCCCATCAGCTGGAAGCGTTATTATAGCTATGCCGAATGGACAAAAATCATGCATGATCTGGCCAGGCAGTACAACCAGCTGGCTGACATTCAGAGTATCGGCCGAAGCCGGATGGGCCGGGAAATGTATCTTTTGACCATAACTAATAAGTCAACCGGAAAGCCAGAAAATAAACCAGCCATGTGGGTGGACGGTGCCATTCATGGCAACGAAGTCAACGGTATTACCTGTTCTCTTTATCTTGCCTGGTATTTGCTTACAAGATACGACTATGATTCCTACGTTTATGACCTGGTGAATCGCTATACTTTTTACATCCTGCCAGGCTTCAATGTTGATGCCAACGACTCCTATGTCACCTGGCCCAATACAGCCAATAATCCCCGCGAACCATACCGGCCTGAGGACGACGATGGCGACGGCCTTTATGATGAAGATCAGACCGAAGATGTGGATGGCGATGGCGAACTTTCCATGATGTATGTCGAAGATCCAAAAGGAGATTTCAAGCTTTCGCCTGATGGTCGTCGCTTCATCCGGGTCACTGAACCCAATGACCCTTCGCCTCGTTTTCGTCTTCTTGGTCCGGAAGGTTTTGACAACGATGGCGATGGCCGCCTCAACGAGGACGACATTGGTGGTCCTGACCCCAATCGTAATTTCCCCGCAGACTGGAATTTGCAGCAGGGAAACCCCTATCCCTTATCTGAGCCCGAAACCAGAAATGTTTATGAGTTCTGGCTCAAGCATCCCAATATTCTGGCCAGCTTTCATTATCACAATACTGGCCGGCTCATTATGTTTGCCACACCACCTCGAGTTCAACTAACTCTTACGCCGGAGCAAAGACAACAGAGGCAACAGCAGTTTCAGCAACGCCTGGCCGAGCTCAGACAGACGAACAAATATGCCCAGCTTTTTGATATTGAGGTTCCGGCCGAATACCAGGAAGACCTGCGCGTCCAGACAGAAATTGTCACCATGGGAGCCCGGATTCTTAAGAATTACCGCCCAACTCCATCGGGCCGGGTCGGTCAGGCGCAGGCTGCTTCCTATGAAATGTTTGGCCGCTATGCTTATCTGATTGAACTCTGGGGAACTCCTGATTTTGATGCCGATGAAAACGGTGATGGCCGGGTTTCCGATGAGGAATTTTTAAAGTGGATCGATATTGAACTTACTGGAGAAGGCTGGATCAACCCCCATAAAGTTCGTCATCATGATTACGGCGAAATATGGATAGGCGGCACAGCCAAGAAACATATTACCAGAACACCTCCAGCCCGATACATGGAAGAAGAAGCTCTGCGCAATACCCATTTTGTCCTTTACTGTGTAAGCCAGTTCCCACGGGTGGAAATAGATGATATTAAGATTACACCCCTGACAGCTGACCTTTTCTGGATTGATGTCAGAGTAAAGAATGACCGGGCCTATCCCACCTCCTCTGACCGGGCTGTCCAGCTTGGCCGCGCCGTATTGGATAAGCTTGTTTTTAATTGTTCACCCAACATCTCTCTGATAGAACTGCCTGCGGCTCTATCCGCCCTAGATTTAGCTGACAGAACTTCACTTGTGCCCGTAGCCAGGGGCAGAGAAGTAGAATTCAGGCTCAAAGGCCATGATTCCCTGACTTACAGATATCTTATCAAGCTCACAGGTGAATCAGGCTGGGTCGAATTCCATGTTATTTCCAAAAATGGAGGTAAGGATAGCCGGCGCCTGACCATTAAAACAGGTTAAATTAAAGGAATTAGTGGCGTTCGCCATCACCGAACCTGGGATTAACGACATTGCTGAAGATAGAGCCAAAAGTATAATTTATATTAAAGGAAAGAGAATATTCATAACTCGTTGCTAATTGCGTTCGCCTGAGCAGCACTTCTTCCAGGGTCGCCTCTCCACGGCGAAGCGACAATTGGTCCCGAACCCTCTCGTAGCGGCCATTAAGGCTTAGGGCTAATCCCTTAAAAATCCGGAAAAATAACTGGCTTGAAATTCTTAATCTATTTTTGCTGAAATCATGAAAGTAATGAGAACCGAATATGCTGGCTTCCCAGGAACCCCAGGGCTCTTTGAGTTCCAGCGTGGCGGAAAGAGATTCACTCCACAGATTTTCTGACATTTTGAAATAAATTGTCTCCTCTCTGTATTTGACAGCATTCAAACCGGCCCTGTACAAAAATCGCAGCTCTCGCCGCGTTGATTCTGAGTAGGGAAAAACATTGAATTCAATGGCCGGCGCAGGATTGAAGCTAAATCTTATATTATTGTAAACGGAGGAGGACATATTCAGATAAGCTCCAACCGACCAGTGCTCATTGAGGCTTTTAACAACCAGTCCAGAAAAATTCTCGGATTCCGTGGTGCTGATAATGGTTTTATCTGAATAAATGTATTTTCTTTCATCAAAATTGGCATTAAAGCCCAAACGAATTTTAATTTCGGGTGTAACCCGGGCAGCGGATAAATTAGCATTAATAGAAGTCGTTTTCCTTCTGGATTCACCTTCGAAGCGGCCGCCCAGGCTGAGACCGAAGACCCAAAAGTTCCAGGGGTCAGTAACCTGAGTCGGTGAAGGTAGCTGGCGCAAAGAAATAGAACAATATTCGGCCAGGGGAGTCTGAGCCAGGTAGGGCATCAGGCCCAGTTTTATTACCCTGGTATAACCAGCCCTGGTTTCAGCCTCAGTTTCAGTTCTATTAGATGTGTATTTCAAAACATAATTATTTTTTTCAAAGGCCCCCTGACCCAGGAAAGAAATGGTATATTCTGTTCCTCCGGCTCCAGTGGATTGAGTGGTTATCAAGACATGGACATCTGCTTCTTTCCGGTCCCGGACAAAGTTAACAAAAGGAATTTCCGTCTTAATATAATTGAGATCGCAGCGCCGGCAATCAATGAAAACGCGGGGAGCCTTATCTCTTAAATCCTGCCCTTCCTGGTCAGTTTCTTGAAAAGCCAAAGAAAGGCCGGGAAAAGAGAAGAAAAAGCAGGATAGGTAGAAAATTTCCAGGGCGATTTTAAGAGCAGGCCTAAATGATCTTAATTTGGTGAGCCATCCTTTTTTGCTTTCTCGCCTCATCGGTCAATCCTTATTCAGGAAATAATCTATAGTTTTTTTATCAAATATAGATACTTTTCAAATGCTCCTTCCTCCTTTATCACCATCCATATTAAAAAACCACAAGATTCTTTAGGCGCTGATATTAGCCTATCCAGGCTTGATTGTCAAAAAATTTTGAAAAATGGCCTCAACTGGCTGAAGCTAAGGCAATAAGAACCCGCAGCAGCTTAAAACCTTCCAGATAATCCTTTGTTTGAAATTTAAGAGTTCTGGGTTCCACCCTTTTTACCTGAGGGATCATGGCTCCAAGTTCTGCCTGATTACTATTATGCAGGCAAAGCTCGAAATCATAGGGCGGAGCTGGCAGGAAGGGCTTGAAACTGGCGATTCTGGCCACAGCCTCCTTAGCTCCCTCAGTTAGCTTCTTTAGAGCTGTTTCTCGGGGTAGCATTTTAGCCGCATAGCGACCTCTTCCTTCCTTAACAGCCACGGTAATTAAATCTTTTCCCAGAAGCGTTCTTGCCTGCCGGCAGGTCTCCTCATCGCCGGTCAGCATAATAACAGGAACCCGATAATAACCGGCTATGGCCGCATTAATCCCCAGCTCCGGCATTTCCTGACCATTGATTTTGATGGCATAAACAGCTGCCCCGGAAATGGTGTGATCAAGAATTGAAGACTGAGAGCCGGCTCGGGCATGATAACCCACAAAAATAACCCCGCTGAAGGATTCATCTATGCCTTCCATCATGGAGAGAGGCTTGGGGGAGCCGGAAATCAGGCTAACCTTCGGATTCAATTCATGAGCCAGGATGTTTCTCATGCTACCGTGGGAATCATTGACGACAATTTCCTCGACACCGGCTTCAAAAAGGCCATTGACGACCGCATTGACATCCTCGACCATCCATCGCCGGGCGGCTGAATATTCAGGTGAACCAGATGAAACCTGATTGCTATGGACTACACCCCAGATGCCTTCCATATCGACCGAAATATAGATTTTAAGAGGCTTGCTCTGAGCTAAAGCCGGAGAGAAAAAGGAAAGGAAAAGAAATAGAAAAGCCAGGAAAGAACTTATCTTTTTCATTTCGCGCCTCCCTTAATGAATATTCTTTAACTTTAATCTGCTTCTTTTCTAAAAAAATAAACCCTGTCTGTCAAGAAAAACATCCCCCCTTGCGGTCATTTTTGTCCGATAATTTTATTCCTGGCCCATTATAAGATAAATTGGAGCATAGAAGAAGAGAAAAGATGAGATGAAGATGGTGACAAAAGAAAAGGTGTGCCCATGTGAAGAGGAGGAGGCAAAAAAAGAATGCCTTGGAGGGTGGAAGGAAGGATTGATGGAACGAAGAGAGAGAGAGAGAGAGAGAGAGAGAGAGAGAGAGAAAGAAAGAAAGAAAGAAAGAAAGAAAGAAAGAAAGAAAATGGAACAGGAGTAAAAATGAAACCACGGGAATAAAAATGGAGGAACAACAAAGCGGAATCTCAAAGCCAGAAGAAAAAAATTAACTCAGCTA
>Ga0197142_1005130_pt1 | contig 10356 bp, 8 predicted proteins | sample GBS60_MetaG_FD_148614 | JGI IMG/M metagenome (GOLD analysis project Ga0197142, IMG submission 148614) | Sediment microbial communities from Great Boiling Springs, Gerlach, Nevada, United States - GBS 60_MetaG | ecosystem: Environmental > Aquatic > Thermal springs > Hot (42-90C) > Sediment...
TGATTATGCCGCTGGTCGGCGCCATCGACAGCGCGCGGGCGCAGCAGATCATCGACACCCTGCTCGAAGGGGTCGCCGCCCATCGCGCGGACATGGCGATTGTCGACATCACCGGGGTGCAGGTGGTCGATACGCAGGTCGCCAATGCGCTGGTGCGCGCCGCGCAGGCGGTGCGGCTGCTGGGGGCGCAGGTGATCCTGACCGGCATCAAGCCGCAGGTGGCGCAGACGCTGGTGCAGTTGGGGGTCAGTCTGGAAGGCATCCGCACCACCGGGTCGCTCCAGACCGGCGTGCGCCTGGCGTTGACCGGGGATGCGACGAAACACCGGAATGGCAAACCATAGACGCATGCCGGAAGGCAGCGTATTTCGTGACGGTCGAGGCGCGGCAAGCCGCGCCTCGATTGTTTTTGCGAACAATGACTTCCTCTCATGTGGTGAGCGCCGTATGCCGGTTTGGGTGACAACCCTTTCCAATGACAACGCTCGCTTCACTTCTGCGGAACGCAGGGTTGGCGTGATTATTCTGGCAATGATAGCGCTCTGGTTAAGCGAACCGCTGCACGGCATTCACAGTTCACTCTGCGGTGAGCGGGGCGTGGCGCGCGTTTTCGGACCGCAAAAGGGAGCGACTCCGGAACAGGTGGCGATGCTGGAGCAGGGGTTGGAACACTACGCCAGCGTCATCCAGCGCGACATTGGACTGGATGTGCGTCTCAGTCCGGGCAGCGGCGCTTCGGGCGGTTTAGGCGCCGGTCTGCATGCCTTGCTCGGCGCAACGCTGCACAATCGCTACGCTATTGTCATGCAGTATCTTGATCTGGATCGCCAGCTTGCATCCGCCGATCTGGTCATCACTGCCGAGGGAACTATCGATGGTCAGACGCCATACGGCAAAATACCGGCTGCAGTGGCGCGTCGCGATCAACGCTATGGAATACCGGTTGTCGTACTGGCGGGCGCAATTGGCGCCGACGCGGATGCGAACTATCAATACGGGATCACGGCTTTCCAGAGCATTGTGCGAGGCCCGTGCCCAATCGAAGATGCGATCCGCGATGCCGATGCGCTTACCGCAGCATGCGCGGAGGGGATCATGCACCTGATCCAGATCGGGCAAAAACTGGCGAACCGCCAGTATCTGCCTGGGCAGCGAAAGCGTGAGCGCATGCAAACAACGCTTGTGCTCTGATGTTCGCATGCTCAGGACAGCCGATTCAATCGCAGGCGCCTCTGCTTCCTGCAGGCGGTTTTCTGCATTCCCGCGCGCTTTTGCCCCTCATCCCCCGACCTCTCAAGTATTGATATTGGAGCAACTGTGCGACGAGTTGCTCAACAGGTCAACACTCGTTGTGCAATTCGATCGGCGTTATGTGGTATCATCGGGGAGGACCCGATTGCTTACACCTGCGTACCGCATACGGTGACCCATGACGTCGCCTGCACGCCGTCGTTTCCGCGCCATAGCCCAACTGCCTGACGACCAGATCAATCTGGCGGAGGCGGCGCTCTGTATTGCCTGGGAAGATCAGGGTGAGGGCAATCCATCTGCTTCGTTGCGACGCATTGATGCGCTGGCGGCAACTGCGCAGGAGCGTATCGCAGGAAGGCATGGTTCGCGCGCAATTGTGGCAGCACTGAATGTCTACCTGTTCGATGAACTTGGCTTTCGCGGCAACTTCTGGGATTACAGTGATCCCGGCAACAGTTTCCTCGATCAGGTGATCGCGCGACGTGTCGGTCTGCCTATTCTGCTGTCGGTGCTCTATCTGGAGATCGGTTGGCGGTTGCATCTGCCGGTAGTGGGTCTGGCACTGCCGGGACATTTTCTGGTGCGTTATGTTGATCAGCAGAACGGCGACCTCTACATCGATCCTTTCAATCGCGGAAGATTGTGGTCACTGGCGGAATGTGAGCGACAGATCGCCTCGTTTGCGGGCACAATCAATCCAGCCCTGGTGCAGCAGATCATGGCGCCGCCGTCGCCGCGCTCAATTCTGCTGCGCATATTGCGTAATCTGAAAGGCGCCTATATTCAGCGCGAGCAGTTCGAACGCGCGCTGGCGGCGGTTGATCGGATGCTGCTGCTCTCGTTCGATGCCGCCGAATTGCGCGACCGCGGGTTACTGCGCGCGCGCCTGGGGCGCTGGTCAGGCGCGCTGGCGGACCTTGAACGGTATGCGCATATGGCGCCACAGGCGAGCGATCTGGAGACCATCCGCCGTCAGGTGCGGGCGCTGGCAGAAGCGATGGTACCGCTCAATTAGCGCATGCTTCGTAGCGGAAGGCTATATTCCCTCGTCCTGCAATCTGCCGCGCTCTGCGCCGTACTCGATGTAAACCGCACTCGTTTCCGTGAAGAAGTCAAGCAGTGTGTTGTGGTGAACCGGCAGATGTGGCTCATTGCCGGTCGTCGGCGTATTGATGTGGATCGAGCGGGCGCGAATGTCGTCGGCGAACCGCAGCATACGTGCGCCGTCGCGGGTGTAGAGGCTCGCCGCAACGAGTGGCTGCGGTTGATGGACAAGCGTTAGCGCCTCTGCAAAACTCTCGACACGGGTGACCGCCAGCACCGGTCCTGGCGCCGCTTCCTGAGCGATGCGCATATCTGGACGCACCCGATCAACAATCGTCGGGCGGAGAAAGAAACCGTGCGCCAGTTCTCCGTCGCGGGCGCGCACGCCGCCACACAGCACCTCAGCGCCTTCCGCCCGCGCCTGCTCGATCAGGTCGAGCGCCTGCTGAATCTGCGCCTCGTCGGTGCATGGTCCCAGCGAAACCTGCTCGTTAAGACCGTTGCCCAGGCGCATCGCGCAGACGCGCGCAACCAGCGCTTCCAGAAACGCATCGGCGACGGGATGCACCAGCACGACCCGTTTGGTGGCAGTGTGCGTCTGACCGGCGTTGCCAAACGCGCCAGCGATGACACCCGATAGCGCCAGATCGAGGTCGGCGTCCTCCAGGACGATGACCGGATTGACATCACGGTGTTCGCCCATGAAGCGAATGTCGCGCATATCCGCCTGACGACGCGCGCCAGCAATATCGGCATGCAGACCACCGATCCATACGGCGCGAACTGCTGGATGATCGATCAGGGTTGCGCCGGTTTCGTCGCTGGCGCCGTGTACCAGGTTCACCACGCCGGAGGGTGCGCCAGCATCGGCGAAGCAGCGAACCAGCCACTCTGCGGTTTCCGGCGTTGCCAGGGCTGGTTTCACAACGACAGTATTGCCGGTGATGAGCGCCTGCGCCAGGCGTTCGAGCGGCAACGCCAGCGGCGACCAGTCCGGCGTCAGCAGTGCAACCACTCCCAGCGGACGACGGCGCGTGTAGCCGAAGCGTCCGGCGCTGGACAACGGCACGGTTGCGCCTTCGGGCATGGCAGCGGCAGCGCCACAGAACACTGCATAGGCGATGGCGTGCCGCACTTCCGCGCGCGCCTCAGCAAGCGTCTTCCCCTGCTCACGAACGATCGCGCGCGCGATCGGTTCCGCCCGTTCCGCCAGTAGCTGCGCAGCACGAAGCACCAGCGCACCCCGTGCCGGTGCAGGAGTGCGACGCCAGGAACGGAAGGCGTGCGCGGCAACTTCGGCGGCGGCGACGGCTTCATCGCTGATCGAGAGCGGAACGTCGCCGATGTAGTCTTCAGCATTGGCGGGATTGATATTCGGTGCGTGGCGACGCGCCAGCGATGCTAACCATGCACCCCCGATATAGTTGCGGTAGATTCGGGCGCTGCTTTCAGACATAGATACTCTGGTGAATACGTGAGCAGCATATTCACGATGATGCAATAGCTGCTCCGTCGTTAATTCAGGTCGTAGCGCTGTTCCTCAGGGATGATACCACGACAGGCGCTGTTTTACCAATCGTTGCGCCGGGCTAAGCGCGAACGTGAAGGCAGACCGCGATGATCGGCGTGCTATCGTTCAGGAGATCATGTTTCAATGGAGGTCAACCCGATCGTCTGCGCTGCCTGCTCGTATGCGCGGTACGTTTCCTCGTCGAAAAGCACGAATCGCACCAGCGCGACGCCGGGGTGATTCAGCAGCACATCACGGCAGGTCGCCAGGGCAATCGGCGCTGCCTGATCGAGCGGGTAACCGTAGATGCCGGTGCTGATCGATGGGAAGGCGATGCTCTGCAAGCCGTGGCTGGCTGCCAGCATCAGCGCCGAGCGGTAGGCTGACGCGAGCAATTCCGCGTCACGCGGGTTGCCGCTGTAGCGCGGTCCCACAGCGTGAATGACGTGGCGCGCCTTGAGACGGTAGCCCGCAGTGATGCGCGCCTCTCCCGTGGGGCAACCGCCGATACGTGCGCATTCGTCTGCCAGTTCCGGTCCAGCCGCGCGATGGATCGCCCCTGACACGCCGCCGCCGGGCGCCAGTGTTTCGTTTGCGGCATTGACGATGGCGTCAACGTCCTGTTCGACGATATTGCCGCGGATCAGTTCCAGTACAGCATTGCCGATAGCAAAGCGCATTGTTCTCACTCCTTTGACGCTTGTCGCCATATCGGACGTGTGCTATAGTGATAGTGATGCGGGCGTAGCTCAGTGGATAGAGCAGCGGTCTTCTAAACCGTTGGTCGGGCGTTCGAGTCGCCCCGCCCGCGCCAGATTGCGGTAGTTGCCTTCCATCTTTCCGGTCGCAACATTATGCCCCGCTGCGGATGTTCACCGCCAGAGTGCGGAGAACGCAGCGGGGTTGCCTTTTGTCTTTCCGGTTGTGACGTGCATCGCGCCCCGCAGCGGGTGTGCATTACAGAGGCGCCAGGGACGAAGCGGGGAGCACGGTGCGCTGTTGTTCATGTGCCCTCTCGCCCTCCAACGTCATCCCTCAGATCGCCTTCAATCCTCTCACCAGGTGCGCAAGCTCGGCGGGGCGCTCTTCAGCATACTCGAAACCCGGGAAGCCGCCCCAACGGAAGCAGGTGCGCAGATAGTTGACAAACGTGGTCTGGTGTGGTTCATCGCGCACCGGTGCATCGGCTGCCGGGTTCGGCAACACAATGCGATACACGACGACTGCGCGATGGGGGGCGCTGGCGATGTCCGTTTTGTGGTAGTAATCTGGTGCAAGCGGCGCCTGGTACGGTCCCATCGCTTCGCTGCCGTATTTCCGGCATTCCTCGCGCCATATGCTGTACTCTTCGAGCGCCATATCGATCGGATCAACCACCAGCGGGTCGCTGTACGCATTATTGTTCCACTTCGGATGATAGCCGATGAAGTTGACCGACCCGACAATTTCGTACCAGGCGCGCAGCGCAAGTGGCATTGGTCCGACGCGACGCTCGAGTTCTTCGATGCAATGCTGAACGTCCGGTCGCGGCGGTTGAACTGCCTCATCGGGATAAGCAAACCGGTATCCGATGCGTTCCAGGCGAGCGTGCAGCACTGCAATGTTCTCTCTGGCGCGACTCATCGTTTCACGCGCAACTGCCAGTGCGTCAGAGAAGAGCGGCTCATAGCGAATATGCTCGCCTGCAGCCATCATCTCCGCCCATACCCGTTCGTGCTCGCCTCTGCGGTATCGTTCGAGCCAGGTTGCCATAGATCGCCACCTCCTTCGAGGCAGACCGCAACTGCGGCAATCGTGCTCAGGGTGGTGTATCCGGGTGGTGCAGCAAAACCGTGCGGGCTGGAACGATGGGGACCTGCCGGGTACGCCACAATGTGGAGGAATGTCCTGCGCCGTTGCAGTCCTCCCTGCGTGTTATGTCCCCCTATTATACCTCGATCAGGTCGCCGTGTGCGGGAAGAACTCCTCGCTCAATGTGATGGTTTCTTGCCAGAGTCTGGTCACACGTCAATCATAACCTGCTCAGGTGTGCGGAAAATTGTCGCAGGGACTGCTGAGACTCTGATAGTTCAGCCAGATCACGGCGCCGGGCAGAATAGCGGTCATCGTGATCGGCCCCGCCCATCCCAAGCCGAAGATGCTCACCAGAGGATTTGTCTCCCGGCTCAGATCGGGCGTGATGGCATAGGTGATCAACCCATCCAGCACTCGTGTCATGATGAGGAGGCTGGCGAGCGTGATGAATTCACGCCGCCAGTCCTGGTTATTGGAGGTGTGCTTCACATCATGGCTTCTGTTCCCGTAATCGCTGTTTGACCGCTGCATCGAGGTCGGCAATCGTCACTCCATAGACGCTTGCGAGCGTTTCTGGCGTCACTTTCCGGCTGAGGTTGCCAAACCGCGAGCCGAAGCCAACCGAAAAAAGCGGCATCTCTTCGATCACTTTTTCCAGCGGTACGCGACTGAAAGACCGGTAGAACTCCCGAAACGAATCCGTTCCGTAGGTGTCGATCAGATAGCGCACCGTTTCGCCTGAGAAGATATATTCGTACCCGACGCTCTGACCGAGCATGTCATAAGCGCCAAGGCTCTCGGCGCCGGTGAGTCGCTCCAGGCTCAGGGTATCCAGTCTGCCGTCTGCAACCAGGCGACGCCGGAAGTCGGGCGAGAGTTGCCCGGCGTAGTACATTGCCGCGCCCTCGACGAGCCAGATCGGCGTGAATGGTCGACTCTCGCGCGCCAGCGCCAGATGCACCAGTTCGTGCCTGATCGTCGCCAGTCGTCCGAGGGGTCCGCCGTCGTCGGGTTGATCCTTGAACGCCTCGCCGTTGATGTAGAACGCCCGTCCCAGCGTCTGTATCTCCTCGCCGGCAAGTTCGTACAGCGACAGGGCAACGCCGAGGGTGCGCGATCCCATGCCGGTCTGTGCTGTGAAATCCTCCTGGGTGGTCGTGAGGTAGGCAACAAACCGCTCATCCGGTTCAAGCCCGGCAGCCTGAATGTCGCGGTACGCCTGTTCGCACTCCTGCGCCACTTTCGTCAACGCATCGCCAGCATCCGGTCGTGTGATGATCAGGAAATGCGGCGTTTCCTGCACGACGACGTCGCCGGTCCACCAGAAGGGCGGCGGCTTTTCCGGTTCATATGCGCTGACAATCCATTCCCCGTTCTGTCGCTCGAAGGTAGCGCGCACCGTATGCTCGAATGGGTTGTCCTCCGGCGCGCCGCGCAACCGATACCGTATGGAGACGGCGATGTTGCTGATACGTCCTCGTTCCAGATTGGAGAGCAGCAACACCGTTGAGGGCGATGTGCTCAATTGATAGTCGCTCAACGGCAGTTTCCGACTGCGCTCGAAGATCGTCTGCTGTTCCTGACGCAACCCTTCCGCGAATGTTGCCAGGTATGCGGTCAGGTCGCCGGTTACCAGCGCCCTCGCCTGCCGTTCCAGCAGGTTCTCCAGTTCACGCAGCGCCGCCTGTTCCGCCGTCGGCGTCGCGGTTGGCGGCGGCGCACCGCCGGTTGCCGAGGTGACCTCAGCGCTCGCAAGCCCGGTCGCATTGAAGCGCAGCGTGGCAGCGGCATACTCAGGGAAGAAGAACCGCACCTCTTCCATACGTTCCGGTCGAGGGAATGTCACCTCCCCAACATACGCCTGTCCTGGCAGCCATCCTTTCGGCGGCGCAATGTTCTCCGCCAGGGTATCGCTCACCCTGATCGGCTCATACGCTGCAAACTCGGCGTCGAGCAGACGCGCATCGCTTCCTTTCAGACCCTTGCCCAGATCGTACCCCCGACGCAGGGTGTTCACAAAAGCGACTTGAATGATTACCTCCTGCTGCGTCACCGTGATGGAATCCAGGCGCAGACGGATCGGCACGAGCGCGCTCCGTCCGCTGTACAGTTCGACGGCAAGCGGATATGTTCCCTCAGGAACCGATTGCGTCGCCGATGGCGCCGGTTGGTCGAGTTGAAACGCGATCGGATCATGGGTCGGGAAGCGGAGTTCGTAAGGCGCGGGTCCTGTCGGTACGGGAAATGCGACATCGCCGACATTCGCCTGACCGGGCAGGAAATCACCCGGCGGATTGATGCGTTTCAGATTCTCGCTGAATGTGACAGGCTCATACTCATTGCCGGCGGCATCGACCAGGCGCAGATCGCTGACGTCCACTGCCGCCGTCAGGTAGAAGCTTTTGTCGCTGACGTTGTGGAATCCCACACGCAGGATCAGGCGATCACCGGTCAGCGTCGCGCGGTAGAGCACCAGATTGATTTCCTCAAATGCGCTACGAGTGCTCGTGGCGCGTTGGTTAATGAGATAGACCCCTTCCGCCGCGACTGGCACGACCGTCGGCTGCGCTCTGGTGGGAATGACGGTCGGCAGCGTGGCAGGAGACGGCAGCGGCGACGACTGGGGTGCTGCAACAGGCGGTGTGGCAGTTTGAGTGTCAGGGGAAGAGAGACCGGTACAGGCAGTGGTCACAAGCAACAGGAGAACCATCACAAAGGAAGTGAACCGTTTCAGGTTCATGCATCTACCTCCTCAAACGTGGGTCATTCGCCTGGGTGGAGGTCGAGGTCGGTGCATGCAGCGCACAGAGGGGCGGCGAAGCAGCGAATGACGTTGCAGGAATGCAGCATATACTGTCAGTTCGATTGTCGATTATCTGCAACTTCGTCCACTCCCAAAGGGAACGCAGGGGTTGCAGGTGATGCGCAGCGGGATGTTCTTCTGCAATGCGTTGAGACTCTATCACACTTTGCTGGATGGGATCAAGCCCTTGATGGTTGAGTATTGTTCACCTCGGAAGAGGATGACTGTCGTCTCTTGCAAAAGGTCATCCTTCCGCCTCTGCCAAAAGTCGGAACCAACGCTGGCGATTCGATAGATGTGCTGTATGCCGCTTTGTGCTATGGTAGCCATGGCAAAGAAAATCACGCGAGAAGGAGGGCGCAATGGAAACGCGATCTTCAAAGAATGCGATGATTATCGGCATTCTTCTGGTGCTTTTTGGTGTGCTGAGCCTGCTGCAGAACCTGGGTATGGCCGGTTTCGTGGGAGAGTTGGTGTGGGGAGCGGCATTCGGCGCTGGTGGCGCTGTCTTCCTCTACTTCTTCCTGAAGCGCGACGCGTACTGGTGGGCTTCCATTCCTGCGGGTGCGCTGCTGGGCATCGCAATGACGATTGGAGCTGAGAAACTCCTGCCGTGGCTCCCGGACGGCATCGTCGGGGCGATCTTCCTGGGCATGCTGAGCCTGGGGTTCCTGGCAATCGTCCTGATGAACCACTCCCGCTGGTGGGCGCTTATTCCTGGAGGCGCGCTGCTCAGTGTTGCAGCAACCGCAGCATTCTCCGAAGTGCTGCCCGATCAGGCGGTTGGCGGTGTGTTGTTCCTCGGTCTGGCTGTGACCTTTGCGATCCTGGCAATCCTGCGTGAGACCCCCGCCCTGCGCTGGATGTTCGTTCCAGCAGCAGTGCTTGGCGTGATGGGCGTGTTGCTGATGACCCCGGCGCCACACCTGATCGGCTTCCTCGGTCCACTGGCGCTGATCATCATCGGCATCGCACTGCTGTACGGCAGTCGCCATCGAGAGGTCTATCGCTAGCGCTTGAATGTGGACGAATTGGCGGCAATCGGTGTCGCCTGAAGACACCTCACCGCTGTACAGTCGGGTTGACGGAACAATTGATCATCCTGCATCCTGGACGGGCGAAGGTCGCACCTTCGTCCGTCCTTGCGCTTCTGACGAGTTCATCTTCTGGCACGCAAACGCCTGCATGGGCGCTGCTGCGTGGCGGAGGGTGAACCACTTACTGGCGCTCATGATCGGTTCCCGACCGTCATGGCATAGCGAATTCCCTCCTGGAGGGTCGCCTTTGTTTTAACGTCACGGATCTCGGCGCCGATATGCACCAGTGTCTGGGCGATCTCCGGGCTGATACCGGTCAAAACCACCTGTGCGCCCAGCATGCGGACTGCCTGAGCAGCGCGCAGGAGCACTCCGGCGACCTGGGTGTCAACGACTTTCACGCCAGTGATGTCTATCAGAGCGACGTGCGCCTTATACTCAGACACGCCGTTCAACAAACTCTCCATAATCTGTTGTGCACGAGCCGAGTCGATCACCCCAATCAACGGCATCACTACCACTCCCTCGGCAATCGGCATCAACGGCGTGCTCAGTTCGCGGAGGGCAGCCTGCTGAGCTTGAATAATCTGCTCCTGCATCGCCACCCGTTCGCGCTCGGCGCGACGATGAGCCGTGACGTCGCGAGCCAGCACAAGGGCGCTATCCTGGAGCGGTACCATCCGCGCTTCGTACTCTTCGATCTGTCCCATAAACTCAATTTGATACTCATACACCTGCATTTCGCCGGTGCGTTTGAGACACTCGAGATGGGAAAGCGCCTGGGCTGCAAGCGGCGGTGGAAGCACCTCATTGACGTGGCGGTTGAGAAACGCCTCTGGCGGCAAGAGCAGCTTATCAGCCTTGTAATCAAGAAAGATGCCATCAGCGCTCAGCACGAACATCAGATCGGGTATTGC
>Ga0197142_1005132_pt1 | contig 10356 bp, 7 predicted proteins | sample GBS60_MetaG_FD_148614 | JGI IMG/M metagenome (GOLD analysis project Ga0197142, IMG submission 148614) | Sediment microbial communities from Great Boiling Springs, Gerlach, Nevada, United States - GBS 60_MetaG | ecosystem: Environmental > Aquatic > Thermal springs > Hot (42-90C) > Sediment...
CAGAATCGTCTCCTGGATCTCTTCTATCGCCTTTGTTTTAAATTTTTTAGCCTTTTCTTTCAATTCCTGGCTCTGCTTTTTGTATTCCTCTTCTATCGATTTTTTCTGTTCAGCAATGACTTTTTCAATTTCATCGCTGACCTCTTTTAATAAAATATTTCTTTTCACATTTATATCTTCGAGTTTCTTTTGCAACTCTTCTTTTATCTTCTGTAGCCGATCTGCCCCCTTCTGTTCTGCCTCTTTTTTTAATCTTTCTGCCTCGTTTTCAGCTTTTTTTATTTCTTCAATTAGTTCCATAAAACCTACCTTTTTCCAAGAATTTCTTTTACCCTCATCAATCTTGTTAAATCAGAACGTTCAATTTCTGACAATTTCAGGTTTATATATTTTATAGTCTCTTCTATGGAAGGGATAAGGATAAACTCAAGTGCATTTACACGACGTCGGGTCTTCTCAATTTCAATGGCGAGAATCTCCAGCGCCTTCTCTAATTCCGCAATCATGAGCAATCCTTCAAGCAGGGCATCGATCTTCTTCAATGCAAGGTCAAGGTCACCTGAGGTATTTAAGAATCCATAATTGAGCATTGTGCCAGAAATTTTTTTTATGAATTTGGGAATCCGCACATTAAACACCCGTTCTGTAGTATATTCTATTTCAATCTTTTTATTTCCACCAAGCAATGCCTCCTCTGTAGTATTCGGTGATTGCTTGCTTGATGCAAAATAGAAAAACCCGTATGCAGATTCAAGTTCTTTTTCAATTTTAAATCTTAAATCCTGAATCTGTTTAACGAGTTCCATTATCTTTCTTATCAATTCATCCTGTTTATCTTTCAGTAATTTATGACCCCTTCGTGCAATAATATCTCTGCGCTTCAATCTCAACAACTGCATTCGGGTTGGAGGAATATCCAACTTCATAAGTAAGTTTTCATGAATATATTTTGCATTTCTGATTTCGAACCGGAGAATCTATCGTTATGCGTGATCATAATACTTCTTCAAATATTCTTCCCTTACCCGCTTCATTTCATTCCTGGGCACAAGTCTTAATAATTCCCAGCCCAAGTTCAGTGTCTGTTCAATCGTGCGATTTTCGTATTCCCCCTGATTGATATATCGTTGTTCAAAAACAGTAGCAAATTTTAAAAAGATCTTATCCATATCAGAGAGTGCTGCCTCACCAAGGATTATCGCCAGTTCCTGAGCCTCTTTGCCCCTTGAATAACATGCAATCAATTGATTGAATAAATCTGAATGGTCTTCACGGGTCTTTCCTTTACCAATCCCTTTATCCTTTAATCTTGACAATGATTGCATAACATCTACAGGCGGCAGGATCTTTTTTCTGTATAATGCCCTTGAAAGAATTATCTGCCCTTCAGTTATATAACCGGTCAAATCAGGAATCGGATGGGTCTTATCGTCTTCGGGCATTGTTAAAATCGGAATTAATGTAATTGAACCCTTTTTCCCTTTTATTCTACCTGAACGTTCATAGACCGTGGCTAAATCTGTATAAAGATAACCAGGATAACCCCTGCGACCAGGGATTTCTTTCCTCGCTGCTGATATCTCGCGCAATGCCTCAGCATAGTTCGTCATATCAGAGACAATGGCAAGGATATGATAACCCTTTGTAAATGCGAGATACTCTGCAACTGTAAGCACAACCCTTGGTGTTGATACACGTTCAATCGCCGGATCATCGGTGAGATTTAAAAACATCACAACCTTTTCTAATGCACCGGTTGCAGTGAAATTGCTGATGAAAAAATTTGCCTCTTCAAATGTGATACCCATTGCCCCAAAAACGATTGCAAATTCTTCTCCTTCCTGAAGCACGGTCGCCTGCCTCACAATCTGGGCAGCAAGCTTGTTATGGGGAAGTCCGGAACCAGAGAATATGGGCAGTTTCTGTCCACGGACAAGGGTGTTAATACCGTCTATTGCGGAAATCCCGGTTTGAATGAATTCATTCGGATAATCCCTTGCTGTAGGATTTATTGGTGCACCATTTATATCCAGCAGTGCCTCAGGCACGATCTCTGGACCGTCGTCAATGGGCCTGCCCAGACCATCAAATACCCTGCCCAGCATCTTTGAAGATACACCAATATGGAGGGTTCGAGCAAGGAATCTCACCCGACAATTTGCCACATCAATCCCTGAAGAACCTTCAAATATCTGGACCAGGGCTTTATCGCCGTCAACCTCAAGAACCCTGCCCCTCTTTTTTTCACCGGTCTGCGTATATATCTCAACGAGTTCTTCGTATTTTACACCCTGGGTTCCTTCAACAAGTAAAAGAGGTCCACTCACATTTGCGATACTTGTATATTCTTTAATCATTTTACAACTCCTGCTGATGCCCTGTTCGATAATTCTTTAAAATCTTTCACAATTTCTTCTCTTATTTTATCAATCTGGTTTAAATCCTTTTCATCAATATACTTTGCCCTGGCAATCTTTTCTCTTATGGGCATCTGAATAATCTCATTGAATGGGACACCGTTGTTGAGTGCATCCTGTGCCTGCTTGTAAAAAAATAAACATAGTTCAAGCATTTTATATTGTTTTAGAAGCGAGGTATATGTATCAATCTCATGGAATGCATTCTGATGCAAAAAATCTTCACGGATTGAACGCGCACCTTCCAGGAGCAAACGATCCTGAGGTGATAAGGCATCAATACCTATGAGACGCACAATCTCCTGTAATTCTGCCTCTTCTTCAAGGATCTTCATTGCCTCTTTTGATAAGTCGGTAAAACCTGGTGCGACTGCATCGAGATCATCACTCACATCATCAATATACAGGGAATAAGAATTCAACCAGCTGATCGCGGGAAAATGTCGCTGATATGCGAGACGGTCTTCAAGACTCCAGAATACCTTTACAACCCGAAGTGTTGCCTGGACAACCGGATCCGAGAGGTCTCCACCAGGGGGCGATACCGCACCAATAACGCTCAGAGCACCTTCCCTTTCAGGATTACCAAGCGGTTTCACCCTTCCTGCCCTTTCATAAAAAGAGCTTATCCTTGCACCGAGATATGCGGGGTAACCTTCTTCTCCAGGCATCTCTTCAAGCCTTCCAGAAATTTCCCTCATTGCCTCTGCCCATCTTGAAGTAGAATCCGCCATCAATGCTACAGAATAACCCATATCTCGGAAATATTCCGCGATTGTAATACCGGTATAAACCGATGCCTCCCTTGCTGCTACGGGCATATTCGATGTGTTGGCAACAAGCACTGTCCTTTTCATCAAAGGTTCACCACTCTTCGGGTCTTTTAGTTCAGGAAATTCAATGAGCACATCGGTCATTTCGTTTCCACGTTCACCACAACCAACATATACAATTATCTCTGCATCAGCCCATTTTGCTAACTGATGTTGTATAACGGTCTTGCCTGAGCCAAATGGTCCTGGGCAGCAGGCAGTGCCACCACGGGCAATCGGAAAGAATGTATCAATGACCCTTTGACCTGTGCCTAATATTGTTGTTGGTGCCAATCTCTTTTCATAAGGTCTGGGAACACGAACTGGCCAGCGTTGTATTAGATTAAATTCTTTAATTCCGTCTTCAGTTTCTACAACATATACAGTATCAGTGACTTTAAATTTACCACCCTTGATATCTTTTAATACACCTGATACACCGGGCGGGATCATAATTTTGTGTATGATGAGCACGCTCTCTCTCACCTGTCCGATTATATCACCCGGGAAAACTTTCACACCTAGTTTGATGAACGGTTCAAATTCCCATAATCTTTCTCTATCAAGGGCAGGTACTTCAATACCACGGGTAATATTTGGCCCTGCCTTTTCTTTTATTGAGTTTAATGGTCTCTGGATTCCATCATATATATTTTCAATCAAACCCGGACCCAATTCTACAAATAATGGTTGGTCTGTAAGAAATACTGGGTCACCAGGTCCGATACCTGAGGTATCTTCATAGACCTGGATTGATGCACGGTCACCCTCTAATCCAATTATCTCACCAATGAGCCTTTCATTGCTCACCCTTACTACATCATACATTCGCGCACCTGTAACATTTTTTGCAATAACAAGGGGCCCAGAGACCTTAACGATTTCACCCTGCCTCATTTTTCCTCCAGAAAGATATCTGCACCTACTGCTTTTTTAATAATTCCTCTCAGCCTTTCAATCGCAATGCGGGTCTTTGTAGCACCGGTAGAAAAAGGAATAAGACAAGGAAAGGTTTCGGTCTGATACCTTCTAAGCAAATCCTTTAATTCATCGGTAAATTCTTCAGCAAACAGTATCACCCGAATACCTTGATTAATTAATTCCAGGACTTTTTTTTCCGCCTCACCTTTTTCAACTGCACAGACCATTGCACCGGTTGCTAAAAAGGGCAATATCTCCTGTTTTTTCCCGAGTATCGCCAGATCACCAGACATCAGGTATACTCTCCTTTAATTGCGCTACTGGAATGTTATATTGTTTTCCCATATAAACCTGGCGTAACCTTTTAATTTCACTCAATTTAAACTGATAATAGCCAAACAAAGGTTCTACACCAAATGTATAATATCGCGTTAATTTTAAAAACTGGAGTTTCATCTCATCGCATAGACGCTCAAGTTTTAAGAATGAACCCTGGGTCTCAAGATAGTTTCCACCCTGTTCTACAATATTACCATAGATTGTATTGCGAAATATCCGCGTAATCGTGTCGATGTCTTTATTGAGATTTTCTAAAAATATCTTTTCAGATATACTACTATATTCAATATACACCTGTTTGAATATCTCAACAGAATTTTCAAACTGCCGGGCGCGGAAAAAACTTCTGATATTCTCTAAATCAAAATAGATTTTAAAATATTCAGAAAAAAACTGGGAGATGTTAGAAAGGTCTTTAATCTTTTTACAGAGGAATTTATCAAGCTCGGTCGATAGAATAAAGATATTTTTATGCTTGAGATATTCAGAGATTATTTCTATTATCTCGGGCGAAGATTCCAACCCTGATATATCAACATCATATAATAACCTTGTGTCTCCATTCTTTAATTTTACCTTTAAATTATGTATTGCCTCAGGTAAAAAGACGATTTCCTTAACTTCGTTATGGAGACAGTATTTATTAAAAAATTGCCTTTCCTGTTTTTCTATATCCATAAGAACACCAAGGAATTCACCAGTGCCGGTATAAACCGTATCGCTTAGAATGGGTCGGAAATTATCAATACCTGCCTCGATGAGCCGGTCAAAATGGTTTTTTCTTAAAAGTTTTGCCTCTTTTGCACGGATCATACCATTCACAAAGGCATATCTGGTATCTTCAGTTCCTTTGATCATAAAATCCTTAAATTATATTCAAAGAATTGACTCTGTCAACCCCTTTTAGACTTAAGTTTAAAATAAACCTGTTCGCCAATGAGTTGAGTTATAGATTAAATTAATATCACAAAATTTAATATTATTTTGCTCTTAAAACAGGGGATTTAAGTCTTGTAAAAATCAAAAAATACTACAAAATTTAGCAAAAAAACAGGCATAGTTTTTAATATCAAAGTATTGAAATTTCGTAAGTTTTCGGCGTAATCACTTGAAAAATGGCGAAATTGGAGTTTTGTGCCAAATTTGGCACAAGAATTTTTGAAACTCTTGAAATTTCAACACTTTTGAATTGGCACGAAATTTGCATATATATTTCTTAAAGGGCTATAAAAGGCTCAAGATGGCTAAAAAGGGCTAAATGGCGACAAGAACTGGTGAACACGGGAAAATAAGGGTAAAGAAGGATAAATATGGGAAAATATCGTGAAACGTTTACCGTGAACCGTGAAACGGAAAGGAAATTTAAATAAGAAACTATGAAACAAGACAGAAAAGAATGTTTGCAGGATCGTCCCGACACGAAAGTCGGGACTCGCAGAAGACGCAGTATCGTCCGCCACTTTACTTGGCGGACTCGCTAAAGGATAATGAAGGTACAGAGTTATGAAACCAGATAAACCAGATAGACGAGATGAACCAGAAAGACTACAAAAACCAGATAGACCAAAAAGACTAAACAGACGAAAAAGACCAAACTGTTCCGGTCCTGACCCCTGTGGGTTGGACGCATCATTAAGATGCGTTGTTGAATTGCCAGCCCATAGCGAGAAGGGTCCTTCAAAAAGCTGGGGAAATGCTAAAAAGATATAAATGAAGGAGGAAATAGTGAAGGAGAAAGAGATACAGGCAAAGAGATACAAACCCTCAAAATATAATTTCTTTTTTGATGCTGACGATGGAACTCATTTGGCATTCAATGCAATAAGTGGTGCATTTGCAAAAATAAATAATGAAGATTTTTTGACCCTCCATAGATTACTACAAAATGACAAGACAATTGTTGTTCCCTCTATGATTAAGAGAGAGTTATTTGATGATTTACTAAAAGGGCGATTTATTATTGATGATGAAGAGGATGAACTTGATTTTTTGAAAGTAAATAACAGGATTGAAAGATTTAGTACAAATTCTACTTTATCGTTGACAATTTTGCCAACTCTTTCTTGTAATTTTGGATGCAAATATTGTTACACAGCAAAAAGAAACGATCAAATGAATAATGATATACAGGACAGAATAATAAAAATGGTAGAAAGTAAATGTAAATATTGGAAAGCGCTAGAGATAACTTGGTTAGGCGGAGAACCACTTCTCGCATTCGAAACAATGGAAACGCTTACTCATAATTTTCTTAATTTATGTTCCTCCCGAGATATAAGATACTCAGCAGGACTCATTACCAATGGTTATTTTTTAACACCCTCTATATGCACAAAGTTGATAAAAGAAATGAAAATAAACTTTATTCAAATCACTCTTGATGGACCTCAGGATATACATGACAAAAGACGTCCATTGAAAAGTGGTGAAGGGACTTTTGATACTGTTTTTTCTAATCTTAAAAATGTTTTGGAATTTCCTGAAATAAAAAATGTGAACATAGTAGTTCGTATCAATATAGATAAAAACAACGCCGAAAGATGTGACCAATTGATTGATATACTGTCTGAAAAGGGATTTAGTAATAAAATAACTCTTTCTCCAGCAGCCGTCCAATCGATGACATCAGGTTGTCAAGACATAGAACCATTGCGCTTTACACCTTTTGAGTTTTATAAAGGCATCCATCTCAAATTTATACAAAAGGCATTAAAATGTGGTTTCCATTTCAATGTTTATCCTAAGCTTGTTGGTTCAAGTTGTGTTGCTGATAGATTGAATGCTTATGTAGTCGCCCCCGATGGGCTTTTATACAAATGTTGGAATGACCCGGGCTTTAGTGAAGAATCTATTGGATTTATTGATAAAAATGGTAATATTAAACACAATAAGAAAATAATAAAGTGGTTAGCATACGACCCATTTGAAGTAAATGAGTGTAGAGAATGCAAGTTTCTACCAATATGTGGTGGCGGCTGTGTATATAAGAGGCTGAAGGGACAATGTGATGTATGTGGCTCGTGGAAATATAATCTAAAAGATATTTTGAATTTTTTTTATCTTCTTTATCAAGCAAAAACGATGAAAGGAGGTGATAAAAATGATATTCATAAATGAACCAATGCCGATACTCCAGAAACTGGATGAGGTTTTATTTGAGAAACCACCTACCTGCTTACCTATATGCTATTGCTGGAGTTACTGCGGAAATTATGGATGCTCAGGTGGTTATAATCCTCAATAACCACCACTCGAAACTATCTGTCAAGGACTGGGGCATATAAACTCCCAGCCCTTGACAGAGTCTATTTTATGTTTATCATTGTTTAGGGAGTAAAAGTTGGTTAAAATTAGTTTTCTTTTGTTAACTATAGTAATTGATATTCAGACTAAATTGTATAGATTTGATGATGGTTATTGTGAATTCTGGTATCAGATCCCTTTGACAAAGATTTTCTCTACAGGTGAATTATCCGCTTCTGAAGATTCCATCACCAAACAATATACTTATGAAATTACCCTCTATTCTCAAGAGACCGGGGATTCAATCTCAAGGAAGGGAATAAAGGGCACAGTAATAAAGGCAAATCAGAAGTTTGATTATATCATTGACTGTTTTCCTTTATATCTCCATTCTGGTAAATTCACCTACAAATTTGTAATAAATCCTGGTGGTGAGTTGATAATAAAAGAAGGGATGATTGAGGTTATTCCTGAGACTACGCTTTTTTATCTCAGTGATATTGTATTATCAAAGGTGGGTAAAAGAGAACTTATCTTTCATCGTAAGATTGATTTATTCCCTTTAATTATCCCTGAATATACCAATATGGATACCCTTTTTGCCTATATAGAAATCTATGGGCTTGTGCCGGATAGTCTATTTTTTGAGATTTATTATCGGATTATAGACAATTCATCTGCAATAGTTTTTAATAAGTCATTCAAGCGGGTTAAGTTTGACTATGAACAGTTTGATACGATCTCCATACCACTTAGCAATTATATTAGTGGGTATTATTCTCTTTTTATTGAGGTGTTTGACCCGGCATCGGGTTTAAGAGCGAAAAAAGATTGTAGTTTTAGAGTTAGGGAGGTATTGCCCGAGGTTCTTGATAAAAAGTTTGCCTGGGAGATTAGGTATCTTGTTTCCGAGAAGGAGTATAAGAAATTTCAAAAGATGGCTTATTCACAGCAGGTGGAGTATCTTAAAAGATTCTGGGCAAAGAGGGATTATAAAAAATTTGAAAAGAGATTGCTTGAGGTAGATGAGAAATTTTCTACTTCGTTTATAAGAGGGCGTGATACGCCGATGGGGAGGTTTTACATCCTTAATGGTCCGCCGGATGAGATTAAAAAATATGGATTGGAGAAAATTTTAACACCTACTAAGTACCGTGATGGTGAGTTGGAAAGATCTCAAGAACTGTGGATTTATGAAACAATGGGAATAGAGGTTTTATTTAAGGACACAAATAATGATGGAGTGTATGAGTTAATAAACATTTCTAAGATTGGCCGTCAAGAACGAGAAGATTGGCAAAAAGACCGTCGTGAATTAGAAAGGTTTTTGTATTAACTATACTTTGGTATATGGTTTTTAAAAATAAAAAATCTTATATCCTTTTCTTTTTCTTGATTTCCTGTACCACCGTGAATATTGTGGCATCTCGTTATTATCGTCTCTTAGAAAAAGAAAGGAAACTATTTTTAGGTCTTAGGGCGATTGATTCATCTGCCGCCTTTGCTTATTTGAATCTTGACTCACCGAGTGAACGGAAATTTTTCTATGAGAGATATTGGGCAGGAAAGGATGAAGAAAGAAAAAATTTTGAGGACCGGACTGAATATGCGTATAAGGAATTTGCCCGTTATGCACCATTAGATGACGAGCGGCTATCAATTTATGTAAAATATGGAAATCCAACAAGGAAATATGTGATAACCCCGGAAAAGAAGGTAGGGATTGTTTCAAAAGAATATGTACGACCGGCCGAAATATGGACATATCGCAAACAGGGAATTGATTTTGATTTTCTAAAAATTGGCCGTGCCTACAAAATAATTGCCATAAGCCAATTTGGTGATAGTGTAATAATACCATTTTTGGAAGAAGACACAGTGGCATTTGTGACTGTGGATACTACTTCTTCAGGAAATCTTAATTTTAACCTAAATTTTGCTCGTTTTAGGCAGAAAAAGAACCTAACGCGTCTGGAAATATATACACTCATTAGGATTCATAATGTATCAAATATCAAATTAATGAGAAGAGTGCGGGTTTATGATGCCTCAGAAAGTCTGGTTGTTGATAAAAAGAGTAGCCTTACCCCATCTTCGGTGCAAGAAACTGAGTTTTATGACGAAGTCAATCTCTGGCTTTCACCCCAGAAATATCTTGTTATTGTCGAATATTTTGTCCCCGAAGGTCAATCTTATGGGAAAAAACAATTTTGGGTTGACCTTTTGGATTATAAAGATGATGCAAAGAAGATAAGTGATTTAGTTTTTGCCCGTTTAATTGATGAATCTTTCACTGATGAGAAATTTGAAAAACCACCTGGAAGGGTAGTCCCTCTGGTTTCTTCTAAACTACCTGAAAGCACCCCGTTTTATTTCTATCATGAGGCCTACAATTTGGGGACAAAAGATGGTATGCATCTTCTAAAGGTGGACTACGAAATATACAATAAAGAGAAAATGCGCAAAGAAATTGTTGATATTCTCTCTCAGACCGAAACCAGTGAGGGTGATGTTGCTTATATTTCCTCAAAATATCATCCGATGGATTTACCCCCAGGCGAATACATTGTGGTTGCCCGTAATACCGACCTCATAATTGGTGAGGAATTTACTACAGTTGGGGA
>Ga0197142_1005133_pt1 | contig 10355 bp, 5 predicted proteins | sample GBS60_MetaG_FD_148614 | JGI IMG/M metagenome (GOLD analysis project Ga0197142, IMG submission 148614) | Sediment microbial communities from Great Boiling Springs, Gerlach, Nevada, United States - GBS 60_MetaG | ecosystem: Environmental > Aquatic > Thermal springs > Hot (42-90C) > Sediment...
AAGTGTGCGCTGGTCAACCGCCAACAGCCCGATCATTATCCAGAACGATCTGCTGGTGAGCAGCGGCGCATCCCTCATCATTGAGCCAGGCGTCGAGGTGCAGATCGGGAAAGGGGCATCGCTGGTCATTGATGGCTCGGTCGTCGCGCTGGCAACGCCTGACCAGCCGGTGCGTTTCGTGCAGATCGGCGGCGGCGACGACCCGCGACTGCGCTGGGAAAGTATTATCGGTCGGGCGGGCAGCGTCATCGATCTGCGCAATGTTCTCATCACCGGCGGAGGTGCAGGCGGCACCGTGCTGGCAATACAGTCGGGGCGTCTGTCGCTCCAGAGCGCGCGCATTGTCAACAATGGCGGTCATATTCGCATTGAGGACAGTTTTGTGATTGTTCGAGACAGCGAGGTTTCGGGGAATCGGATGCCGTACGGCTCGGCGATCGACATTACGCTGACGCGTGGCGGCGGCGGTAGTCCCGGCAGTGATGTGGTGATCATCAACAACCGTGTGTTGAACAATGCAACGGTTGCCGGCGCCGCGCCGTTGCGTCTGACCAACCTGAGTTTCGATCACCCGGCGCGGATCGAAATCGAGCAGAACCTGCTGGTTGGCGCTGCGGGACCCAATCTGGCACTGTTCACCAATGCCCAGCTTATGGGGAATATTCGCTGCAATACGCTGATCGGCGGCGCTAACGGGCTGAGTCTGCGCAGCGACGCCCCGCCCAACCTCAGCCCGATGCTCAACATCCGCGACAATGCCATCGAAGCCCACGAGCCGCCCAACAACCCGTTCTATCGCCAGTTCAACATCGGCAAGGGGGCTACCAGCGACCTGCCGCTTACGATGACCAACAACTGGTGGGAAGTCGCCAATGGTCCCTACGAGCCAGCGTTGAATCCAGAGGGACGCGGCGAAGCGGCAGGACCGAACATCACCTTTCAGCCATGGTTGCAGACACGTCCGGCGTGCGCTCCGTCCTTCTGAGTCGAAAGAGCGCTTATTCCGGCGGCACGACCCCGATTGTCAGCAGGATATTGGCATACACCCGACGTTCGCCGGTAGCGATCACCAGCGTCGTATCCGGTGAGCGTGCCGCGTCATAGAAAGCGAAGCGACCCAGCGGTTGCAGCGAAAGATGCGGCAGAAGGGCGCGGAACTCCGCGAAGATGGAAGGCTCAGGACCGGTATCGGGAACCATCACATGCGCAGCTTCGACAGGAATGGCATCGACCAGCGCAGCGAGCACATCGGTCACTGTCAACAATCCCGGCGCAAGATTGAGATACACCCGTTGCGCGCCGGCTGGCGCGCCGGTAGCAAAGGGATAATTCCCATCGGCGATCAGCACCTGCGACCCGTGACCGGCGCCCCCCAGAGCAGCGAGGATCTGGGGATGGATCAACTTGTAGCGTAGCATACACTCCTCTATGAACACAGTCCAGCAATGGACGAATCCGACATGCGGCACGGCATGCAACACCCGGCGACGCTGGCTACGAGGCGTCGACCGGCATGCGACTGCGCAATTCCTCCAGTTCGCGCTGCACCTCGATCAGTTGCTGCCGCAGGTGCAGGATCACTTCGACACCGGCAAGGTTCACGCCAAGGTCGTCGATCAGGCGCTTGATGAACCGGATCTGCTCAATATCGCTCTCACTGTAGCGCCGGATATTGCCGGGGGTGCGCTGCGGTCGAATAAGACCGCGCCGCTCGTACAGGCGTAAACTCTGCTCGTGCATTCCGCACAGCGCCGCCGCTGCTTTGATCGTGTAGTAGCGCTGCTTCATCGCCAGAACATCCCTGCCTGATTATCGCGCCGTCGCCATCGCGCGCAATTGCTCGAACAGCGCGCGCTCCTGCGGCGAAAGATGAGTCGGCAACGAGACCTCGAGCGTCACATACATATCGCCACGCGACTGCGATTCGCGCAAACGTGGCATACCCTGCCCGCTGATACGCATCACCTTCCCATTCTGCGTCCCGGCAGGCACCTTGAGCGTGACCGTCCTGCCGCCCATCGCTGGCACCTTCACCTCACCGCCAAGCAGCATCGTGAACAGATCAACCGGCGCGCGGACGTAGAGATCATCGCCGCGTCGCTCGAAGCGCGGATGCGGCGCCACATTGATCACCAGGTAGAGATCGCCCCGCGGACCGCCACCCATGCCGGGAGCGCCTTCGCCAGCGATCCGCACCCGCGATCCGGTATCGACCCCCGGCGGGATTCTGACCGTCAGTGAGCGTATCTGACCGTTCGGCGATTGCAGTTGCAGGGTGCGCTGCGTGCCACTGAAGGCTTCTTCGAGGGTAATATCAACTGCCTGCTCGATATCCTGCCCCCGTGTACGGTAAGTCACACTGCTGCGCACACCACGCCCGCCGCCGAACAGCGTCTCGAAAATATCGGCAAAATCACCCGCGCCAAACCCGCCAAAATCGGTGACATCCTGGTAGCGCTGCCAGTCGCGCCCGAACCGATCATACTTGGCGCGCTTCTCTTTGTCCGACAGCACCTCATACGCTTCGTTGATCTCCTTGAAGCGCGCTTCGGCAGCCTTGTTGCCGGGATTAATGTCGGGATGGTATTGACGCGCAAGTTTGCGGTATGCCTTCTTGATCTCCGCGTCCGTTGCGTTGCGGTCGACGCCCAATATTTCGTAGTAGTCCTTGAACGCCATTGACCTGCTCTCCAGACTATGCGATTGCGCCCCATTATTATATGAACTTGAGCATGGCATTGTCAAGGTTGGCGTTTGACAAATCGTTGCGTCTGATGTATCATATTGTGCGCTGGCAATGATGTCGGCTCCCGTAAGCCGAAGTGGCGGAACTGGCAGACGCGCTACGTTCAGGGCGTAGTGAGGGTGACCTCGTGGGAGTTCAAATCTCCCCTTCGGCACCAGCAGCAGGGGCGAGAATCTCGCCCCTGTTCCCACGATGGGGGATAGTTTAACGGTAGAACGCCTGACTCTGGATCAGGTAGTTGGGGTTCGAGTCCCTGTCCCCCAGCCAGTGAGCGCCTGACTGGTTAAATCGGTCAGGCGCGCTTAGTTTTTAGAAGAGTTGAGGTTGAGGAGCGATACCCGCCAGATAAGCGCTCACAAGGGCACGAAAGCACGAAGATGTTGCATATAAATCTTCACCGATGCCATCTCATCATCGATAGGCGCTTATTCTTGCACAAACTCAACGATTCCAATTCCTGCGTGTTGTAGCGAAATTTCCTTGATTCCTGCCTGATCAAACTCAACCGAGACAGCAGGAGTCTGCATACTTACCAGCATGAACACCCTGATCACTCGTCCAAAACCAAATGACGGATGCTGGACGCGATCACCCGGTACATAGACGGGATAGTTGCTACAGATCGCTCCCCAGAGTCTGTTGGCTTCCTCGCAATATTGGGGATCGCTCGATAGTTTCCGTACCAGCGGCAAAAGGCGTTGAAGCGCTGCACGACGCTCCAGCGTTTGTGGAAGCAATGTTTGCCAACACCGGAGAAAATCAAGCAACTCAGCGTTCTCGGCGCGCCCGTGATACACCAGGTCAAGCGAACGCTTGAGCAAATCAAGACGGTACTCCGGCGGTTCCGCAAGTATTTCAACTTCAAACCATTTGCACCACAGCATCACGCCGTGTGCAGTTCTCGTTTCCCTGGTAAATCGAGGTTTGAGACGTGCGTAGATTGCGTCAACTGTCGGCTTGTGCCTCGTGCGCAGGACATGTAAGCAATCAATCGCATATTTTGCGGTGTCTGACCCGCGTTGACACTCGGCCAGGTATGATATAGCAGCCTGTGGCTGATTGATGTATATGCGATGCCAAGCTGGCCGCGCTGGCGCCACGTGCAGTAGAATGCGGGGGTGCTGACGGAGGAGCGACTCAGGGAACAAGCGGATGATCGATTCGATGGCGTCAACCGACCATGTCTGCAGGAGCGGCAGACTCTCGCTCAAGTAAGTTGCAACGACCCCAGCGCGCTCATCAGGTTGCGCAGCGAGCCAGGAAAGGAGCAACGCCTGTGCGTGTGCGGGTGTCCTTCCATCCTGACTAATACAGTCCAGCTCCTCAGCAATAGATGACCATTTCCAACCGGACATCACGCTGGCGTAAATTGTCCGGGCGCTTGAGATATCAGGGCTACACCGAACAGCGTGGCGGGCATGTTCCTCGCAACGCGACTGATCGTGCAGCGGGCTTTCCGGCCCATAGAGACGCATGAGTTCACAATGCGCTGCGTAGCGCATGTGTTGAGACGTGTGCGCTGATTGTTCCAGGATACGCAACACTTCAGTCCACGCATCGAGCTCTTTCTCTGGATCGTTCAAACGGCGCGCGACGGCGGCGCGCAGACTATGGAACTCGCTCGAGTCGGATAGATGCTGGCGTGCTTGCGACAACAGACGATCAATACGTCTTGATTCGTCAATTGCTGCGATGTTGACCAGCGTTTGCAACACGTTCAAGAGATCGCCTCGCTGCAGCGTGAACAGACCTTCCAGCTTCGCTACGGCGCGAATCAGCAGCGCTGCCTGATGGTTCGGCGTGTCCTGCAGGAGCCGCGCTGTCCATCCCTGGAGGTATGCGCTGAGAGAGGACCCAGAAGCCTGTTCGTGGCGTATGGCGCTCAACAGGCGATCAATCGTCTGTTCATCGGGCAGGCAGTCATTAGAGCCCTCTAACTGCGTGAAAAGTCGTTCCAGATCCTCTGTCATACGAGCTACAGCGCGCCGCCGTTGCTCCATATCGAACTTTGCAAAGTTTCCATCACTGACGCAACGGCTGCAGCTATAGCAGTTGCCGCCCACAACTACTTCATAGGTCTTGAGATAGCCCAGAAGTACAGCGCGCAGACATTCTTTCCCGTTTGTACTGCCAATCGAACCATCTTCCTGGACACCGACATAGTCGGTAAGGAGGCGGTTATAGGATGCCCAATCATTTGCCCTACGCCTGTCGTGCAGCGCCATGAATAGATCAAGATAGTCGGCGAAGTCGTCCTCGCGCTCGAGCGCCGGTCCCCCAAGCACTTCCCAGCCATAACGTGAGCACGTCTCGCTCCATCCAAACCAGTCATTAAGAGTCGGCTGCGAACGACCCTCCGCCTTAGCGCGATCATCTGCAGTCCTCTTCGACGCTCGCTTATACGCCCCCGCATAGTCACGCCACTCCTTCAGGGAGGTGCGTCCGGTTGCTGGACCATACCATGGTGCCACCACCCAACCCCTCAGGAGCTCCGGACGCTCGCTCTGGCGGATGTCATGGATCATCTGCTCAAGATCGCTGAGCGTCATGTCGAGGCGCTTTGCCAGAGGAGTCAAATCGCCAGCCATGTAGAGTTGTTCAAATTCATCGGGCGTAATACCGCTCTTCCGCAGCAACTCACCGAAATAGGCATTTGAACGAAAGATAGCATTCACATTGCGGATGAATGGTTCAATGATAGCTCCACCACATTGACGCAACTCTAGAATCAGAGCTTCTCGCACTTTAGCATCGTTTGTGGGACGAATCCGGTAGAGAACGTCCAGAATACGCTTGATATAGTCGGTTTTACATTTATACTCATAACCGCGATCCAGGATTTCCTTATGCTCACGCGACTCGTGCCCCGAAGGAAGGCGTTCTGGCCATGATGGCCATCTATAACCGTGTCTTAACCCTGCAATCTGCGGTTTACCGACACAATCATCAAAAAATGCGATAGCTTCATCATTGGTGAAATAAAGCCGATTCGCAACTTTGCGGGTGACGCTACGCAGAAATACCCGCATGACGATGACATCTTCACGTCGTATGTATTTCTCCGAAAGAAAGAGTTCCTGAATCTGCCGGTCAGACTTCGCCCCAAAGCCGCCAGCATCCTTCGGTTCGTCAGGGCTGTAATACAGAATAACATCGGCCTGCTGTCGGTCACGCCCGGCTCGTCCCGCCTCCTGAGCATACGCCTCCAGATTGGCCGGCGGCGTCCGGTGAATCACCAACCTGATATTGGGCTTATCAATGCCCATGCCAAAACCTTTGGTTGCAACCATAATGTTGCATTTGCCGGTCATGAAGGCGTGCTGTTGCTGGGCGCGCGTGCGTCCGCTCATGTCGCCGAGCGAACGGCTCTTATTAGCTTGCTCAACGTCTGGTGCATCTTGAGTCTCTTCTCCTTCCTTCGGATCATCACCATCCATCTTGCCGTGGTAGATTGCAACGGGTTCTTTGAGAGTTCGCTCCAGATACGAAGCGAACTGTGTAACACCTGCGCTGAGTCGCCCGTGTTGTAACCCTGGCTTCCCCCCGGTTTGGTTCGAGGCGGGCGCAGGTTGATTAAACGCGCCATTATCTGGTCGCCCTCCAGTCCAGGGGAGGAACACAATCGCCGCACCGGGTTCGCTATTGCGCCTGTTTATCTCTTGCAGACGCACGAGATCGCTGATGATAGCATTCACTTTCTCGTCGGTGGTGTGGCATATGCGCACGATCAGGTTGAGTTCGGGGCGATTCGACGACTGGATATACACATCGCCACCCTGATCGAGCGGTGCAGGGTTCAGATCCAATTCCTCGCAGAGATCCTGGCGAACTTCAGGACTGGCAGTCGCCGTCAGCGCAATGCGCACTGGCTGTATGCCCCGATCGCGAAGGCGATGCACGATATTGAGATAGCTGGAACGGAAGTCGTGACCCCACTGACTGATGCAGTGCGCCTCATCAAGGGCGAGATATCGAATTCCAATCTTTCGATTCGCCCTTTGCAGGCTGGTAAGCACATAACTGCGATCAATCTGTTCCGGAGTGACATACACCAGTTTGTAGTGCCCCTGTTCAATGTGTCGCAGGCGTCTCTGCCGCTCATGGAACGGCACATCCCCATTGATGAACGTACTCAGATTGCCCAAGCCGTAGCGCTGGCAGATACGCTGGTCGTATTGGTCGGTCATCAGCGATTTGAGTGGGGAGACAACAATCGTGATGCCGGGGAAAAGCATTGCTGGCAGGATGTAGCACTCACTCTTGCCACTACCGGTCGCTGCAATGCCCAGAATGCTCCGTCCTGTCAACACGCGCGCGAGAATGCGATGCTGAAAGGCATGCATCTGCGGAAAGCCAAACAAACGGTATCCAATTTCGTCGAGCGCCACGCGGGTGCGTTCGGAGCAGGCATCAAGAAATGTGTCGCGGACACGTATGTTCGGCGAACATGGCTGAATATGGGTGTCAGCACTTGTTTCGATTTCGATCGCTGTCTCGGAAGCCTTCTTCGCTCTCGCCCCCTTCACAATAATTTCGTCGCCATAGAGGAGCGGCGGGATTTCAATCCCGGCATCTCGTCGTAATGTTAGTTGCCGTGCCTGCGCGACAATGCCAGGACAAAACTTGAAATACTGTGACGCTCCATTCCTGGCATCATCCGATCCATCATCTTGATACCTGTCGGTTAACCAATCGTCCTGGGCATCATCGATGCCATTCCTGCCATTCACCTGTTTCTTGCTGCTGAACGTGCCTACAAACACGAGAGATACTTCGTCTGGCCAGGTCTGGCTATCCTGGATGCGTATCCGCTCCTGATCATGACAATCTCCTTCATTTTTCTGGAGGAGCGTATATGTCCATGAGAGCAGTTTGTTCTCGAAATCATCAAACGGACGATTATCTCCCCCTTTCAACGCCGCAACCTCCAACCGAAACTGTTTGTAAAGCAGTGGTTGGTGCAGTGACTCACGACGTCCATTCCAGCACGTCGAACATGCTTCGGTCAGAGGGCTACTCCTGGTATGTCCACACGGACCCATAACCCGAATCATGGAGGGATGGGTTTTTACAAGCCGATACCGCCAATTCATCAAATCCTGAGATTTCTTCCGGTCTCCCGGCTCGATGATGATCGCAACCCCTTGCACCGATAGACTCAAGATCGCTGATTCAAGGTGACGTCGGCCCGTCTTTTGGAGCTCGTTGAATGAATTCGAGGCAATAAGAAGGTTCGGTGCATCATAATCGAACGATTCTATATTGAGATCATGCTGTTTCCACTGCGCCGTCCGCGCCCAGCGTTCGACATTCCTGAGCGCAGGGATGCCATCGGCATTCTGGAGCGCATCAAGCCGCTCCTGGATGGCATCGGCAAATGCCTGCGCTACGCGACTGCTATAGTCAAGGCAGTTCTGGCTGCGATCAATACCGATGAACTGCACGTCCTCAATCGGGAATTCGTCATCATAAAGTGCACACGCAGTCGCCCACGTCAACAAGAAGTCCATCACTCCCAGGAGTGACGTCGCTGTGCCAACGCCAATATCAATAATCCGCAAGTGTGGTTGCGGCAGCGTACCAGCGCGCAGGAGATCGAGCAGACAGAGTTGAACTTTGGCAACGTTCGTGGTGCAGTAATACGTAAGATATGCGTCAAGCTGACCGGACGAGTCGTAATAGTCGCTATCGAATGATTTGCCGCCGTTGGAAAACTGAACCCAATCATGCGCCATCTGTTTGATTCGGGCATTGTGCCGTTTGAGCAGCAACAATCCGCTTTCGTGCCGACGATCAGGACACGGTCGTTCCCCGAACAAAACCTGAAACTGCGCGCTCTCCACATACGGCGACAAACGCATGCGCCCACCAGGAGCGATCATGGTTTCCAGAACGGACAACAGAGCGGGATCGCACGTACGCCGCATCGACGTACCCTCTCGTGTACGCTGGCTGATCTCACCGACCACCGTCATCATCACTGATCGGCAACCTCAATTGTTCCAGAACGATCTTGTTGTGCGCTGGCGGTTCCTTCGGACCACGCTTAATCAGCGCATCATGATGCAGATCATGTTCTCGATAACGTTTGAGCGCTAATGGACGATTGATCACGGCGTAGCAATACACGCAACCAAGCGAACAGGTGTCGTATGCACCAATGTCACGGTTGTCATAACAACCGCATTTACCACGGTTGCCGCACAACTTCAGCTTCTGCGCCTTATGTGGCCAGAGCACATCCAGAATATCCTTATCTACGCACGCACCTCGCCGAATCGGTTCTATGGCAGCGAAATCTTCGGCACAGGTGTAGAGTGTGATGCCGTGGTTCTTAGCGATCCGCGCCAGATCGAGCGCCAACTGGCGCTTTTCCTCTTCCGAACGATCACGAGGTTGAAGCGCGTCATCAAGATCACGCATATTGCGGTTAACTTTGTTGTAGTTATCAAGAAAGCTGAAATAGCATCGCTCCGTCAGACCTTCCAGTTGTTGCGCGAGTTCCGCGAAGGTACGCATATGCCAGTATTCATCCATCCGGTCAGTGTAAATAATCGGGTCATAACGCCATTGAATATGTTTGGGCGAATAGCGCGTTGCTAGTTGACGAAAGACTTTGATGGACTGCTTTGGGTGCGGAACGCGCTCTTCAAAATGGCGGACAGTGGGATCAGCGGTATAGCCATTAATCGAGAAATGAAAATAGAAATCGAGGTTCCTTTGGTCTAATTCGTCGAGATGATGCATAAACGGTGCATAGTTCTTCGACCAGAATACAATCGCATGCACGTCTTGTGGTTGCAACGACACAGATACGACTTGTGGTCCATAGGGGTTGTAATACCGCACATATCCTTCACGAACGCGCTCCATGAACCAGTCGCCATAGAGTGCTGGAATATCGGTGCGGTATGAGGCAGAAATGATCTGAGCGGAAGGAGCGCGGCTCCGGGCAGCAGTGTCGTCCGTCATAGCATCGTTGTGGGTAACTGACCTTCTCCAGGGGCACTATAGCATTGATAATCTGGACAAACAATGAGGCATTTGTTGCGATTTTGCAGCAAAATGGAAGCGATTCTGTTATTGAGGTCACAAGAGCGAGGTGAGCCGCGCACGATCGTTCTCCGCTCGTCACACGGGGTGGGCAATGCGTCACACTACTTTACAATATGACGGGCATTGCGCAGCAGGGGCATTGCCCGGCAGGGCAATGCCTGCAATCATCTCCTTTCAACTGCATCGTGGGTGTCTGCCGGGTACGCACCTCTCCAACCTGCAAGCAATAGACGATAGTCGCCTGTCGCCTTCGTAGTCTTAAGACGTTGCGGCGTCACGTCTCTGCGGTTAACGTTCAACCTTCCAACCTTGCAGCCTTCACTCTCTCCACAGGCGCCCACCAGGAGCGTCCCGACTACTGAACGTTCACGGGGAAGGCACCCGCTAGAGGCGCCTCGACCAGCGCGCCCCTACATACCCCCTTTCACTCCCCCTTGACCGCCGTCCACAGATCGGTGAACGCCGCCGTCTGGTCGTTGCGTACCGCCCACTCCAGTCGTTTCATCACCTCATCGTTCGGTGCAAACCCTTCGTTGTACAGGTCGATGATTTC
>Ga0197142_1005134_pt1 | contig 10354 bp, 4 predicted proteins | sample GBS60_MetaG_FD_148614 | JGI IMG/M metagenome (GOLD analysis project Ga0197142, IMG submission 148614) | Sediment microbial communities from Great Boiling Springs, Gerlach, Nevada, United States - GBS 60_MetaG | ecosystem: Environmental > Aquatic > Thermal springs > Hot (42-90C) > Sediment...
AGTTCGTCCGCCTGCTGAACGCCCGCTCCGTCGCCTACCACCTGCAACTGCTGGACGAACTGGGCCTGATGAGGTCCATCCTCCCCGACGTGGAGGCCCTCCGGGAGCAGCGCCAGACCCTGCCCCACCGCCACAACGTCTGGTGGCACACGCTGATGACGGTGGACGCGGTGGAGAACATCCTGCGCCTGATCGGTGTTGTCGGCGGGGAACGGGAAACACTCTACGCGGACGCGCCGGACCCGGCGTGGGATGAGGTCCGGGAGACGCTGACCCCCTTCGCCCCCGCGCTGGTCCGTCATCTGCGCAGGCCGATGACCGCCCCCCGCTACCGGCGGACGCTTCTTCTCCTGGCCGCGCTGCTCCACGACATCGGCAAGCCCCTCACCGTCACGGAAGAGGTGAAACCGGGGCAGGCCCACCCTGTCCTCCATTTCTACGGCCACGAGGCCGTCGGCGCGCGGCGGGCGGCGGACTGGATGCGCCAATTCCGCTTCAGCCGGGCCGAGACGGAGTTCATCACGACGGTGGTGCGCGCCCACCTGCGGCCCGCCCATCTGGCCGAAACTCCCGGCGGCGTGACCGGCCGCGCCGCCTACCGGTTCTTCCGGGCGACCGGCGAGGCCGGGGCGGAGGTCGTCCTGCTGGCCCTGGCCGACCATCTGGCCGTCTGGGGACCGAACCTGGAGCCTCAGCGGTGGGCCCGTCGTCGGGCGGCGGCCCGCGCGCTGCTGGAGTACTTCTTCACCCGAACCCAGGGGGCGGTCGCGCCCCCGCCACTGGTCAACGGGCGGGACCTGATGCGGGAGTTGAACCTGTCGGAGGGTCCGGAAGTGGGGCGGTTGCTGGAGGCCATTCGGGAGGCGCAGGCCGCCGGGGAGGTCACCACGCGGGAGGAGGCCCTGGCCCTGGCCCGGCGGCTGAAATCGGAGGACTGACGACGGACGACCGACCACAGACGACAGACGACAGACCACAGACCACAGACGACAGACGACGGACGACAGACGACGGACGACCGACCACAGACGACGGACGACAGACGACGGACGACCGACCACAGACGACAGACGACAGACCACAGACGACAGACGACGGACGACAGACGACGGACGACAGACAACGAGGGTAGCGCAGGCTGTCAGCCTGTATAGTGGTCAGTGGTCCGTGGTCTATGATCAGTGGTCGGTGGTCAATGGTCAGTGGTCTGTGGTCTGTGGTCTATGGTCTATGGTCTGTGGTCTGTGGTCTATGGTCTGTGGTCAGTGGTCCGTGGTCAATTCTGGAGGCCCTCGTGAAATATCGCTACGACGAACTGACCTGGCCCGAGATGCGGGAGGCCATTGCCCGGCAGCCGGTGGTCCTGCTCCCGTTCGGCACGGTGGAGGACCACGGGCCGCATCTCCCGCTCAATACCGACAACATCATCGTGGAGGCCATCTGCCTGGAGGCGGCCCGGCAGGCGCCGGAGGAGATGCTGGTGATGCCCCTGGTGGCCTACGGCCTGGACGAGCACCACATGGACTTCCCCGGCACCGTCTCGGTGGACATGCAGACCCTCATCGCCTACGTCTCCGATGTGGCGATGAGCCCGGCCCGCCACGGGTTCACCCACATCTTGATTGTGAACGGCCACGGTTCCAACGCCGCCATCGCCGACCTGGCAGCCCGGCGGGTGGTTTTGGAGACGGGCGCCGTCTGTGGGGCCGTCAGTCCCAACGCGGCCATTGACCCCACCCTGGCGGAGCCGACGTTCTCCCGGATGCGCCGCTCCGGCCCTGGCGGCGTCGCCCACGCGGGCGAGTACGAGACGGCGATGATCCTCTATCTCCGGCCCGACCTGGTGCAAATGGAGAGGGCGGTGCGGGAGATAGGGCAGATCAAACTGACCTATTTCAACTGGGACCACCCGGAGCCCAGCGCGCTGGCCTGGCAGGACTGGTGGTCCCGGATGAGCGAGAGCGGCGTCTGCGGCGACCCGACCGTTGCCACCGCTGAGTTCGGTCAGGCGCTGTTTGAAACGACGGTGGAGAACTTCATCCGCTTCGTGCGGGAATTCCGCACCATCCCCGTCCGCCCCCGCCGGGACGCTCATTAACTTCTTCCTCTCTCCCCCAATTGCCGTGCCAGGCAACCTTTGATATGGTCTGGCACATTTGCTTCCTGAAAGAACCGCTGGACTCACCCGGACCTCAGCACAATGGGCATATAAACGGAGAACCCGTTCACAATGGTCGTCGCCGAGACGACCAGAGAAGGGGAGACGCCGTCCGTGATGGTGGCCGTATTCACGATGGCCCGGGGGCCCGCGGCGGTCACGGTGACCCCGAAGGTGATGGTCAACTGCGCGCCGGCGCTCAGTACCCCGCTCCACTCAATACGGTTGGCAGCCTGATTGTACGACGCCCCGCCAGTGACGCTCCCCGGTCGGTAGACTGTGCCGGTCGGGATGGGGTCGCGTAGATGGAGAGTGGTGCCGGCCCCCAAAAGTCGCAGGGTATAGGTGAGCACATCCCCGGTACGGACAGTGGGCCGGCTGACCCGCTTCTCCGCGCCGGGCGCGGGGTCTCCCCATACCACCGTCAGTGTCGGCTTCCCCACCGGTATCCAATCGCTGCTCGCGTCGGAAGAGATGTAGTACTTGCTGCTATCAAAATTCGTGTCCGATGTGTAGAGGGCGATGTTCAGCGGCCGGCCCGCCGCGTAGGCCTCGGCCACCGCCTGCGTCGCGTCCCAGGTGTAGGGGATGCCGGGGAAATCGGGGCCATCGCCGGGCCTGCGCGGGTAGACCCAGGTCGCGGTCAGGTTCTCTTTGGCCATCGGCGCGTTGTTCCAGATGATGGCGTGCTCGTCCCAGTCCTCGGCGACGGTGAAGAGGTGGGTGTAGGACGGCGGGGATTGGGAGGGGATGGGGCCAGCGTTGCCCCAGAGGTGCAGGGTGAGCGTGGCCGAGATGATGACTTTGCCCGGCGGGATGCCCGTCAGCCCAAACTTCAGGTAGGACTTGCTCCAGCAGGGGAAGTCGCCGACCAGGGACTGGCTGGCGACGAAGAGGCCCTCGTCGCCGTGGTTGACGTCGCCGCCGCCCAGGTAGCCGCCATCGCAGTTTCCGCCGCCGCCCACGTAGGCGTCGGCGACCGTGCCGCCCAGGTCGCGCCGCACGACGGTTGTGCCGGTGGGGACGGCGGGTCGGGAGGTGTAGCGGGGCGGGTTGAAGGCGAGTTCGCCCCAGGTACTGGGGTTGTTGGCCGAGAACGTCTCCGGCCAGGTCATCGGCGGGCTGACCAGTCCCGCCGGTTCGGGAGCATCCCGGTCGTAGAGGTACAGCCCCAGCCCCCAGATGGTGCCAGAAGTGGGCGGGCCTGCCAGGCCCAGGGTGGAGAAGGGGATGGTGATCACCGTTGACCAGCCCGCATCGCAGTCTAATGGATCTGTGGGGCAATTCCCGTTATTGTTCGGGCCGGTGTGATACCACCCATAACCAACGCTCTCTGTCCATACTCCCGACCAGTGTTCGTTCCATCCGCTCCCGGTTCCCCGGCCATCCCGATGATAGGCCGCCTGATTCTCCCCCGGCCAGGAGTGGCGCCAGCCGTTGACGAAGAAGTAATCGTCCGGTTGGGGGGCCGTCGCGCGGTCCCCCGCGGTATCCAGATAGATAGCGACGCCGTCGTAGAGGCGGGGGTCTTTATCCTCCGAGGGCATCTGCCAGAGGTTATAGTCTATCACTGTCACAAAGATGCGCAGGTGCTGGCTCGTGTATCCCACGCGCACGTCCACGTAGTTGTAGAGGTTGTGGCCGGTCTCGTGCCCGAACCAGAAAATGGACGCGGTGTTATCGTCTACCTGGCTGCCCGCCGAAGGCCAGACGTTGACCCGAGGGGTGGAAGTGGCGGCGATTTCGGCGCCCGGGGATGAGGTGCTGGCGGGAAAATGGCTCCCTGAAAGGATCAACAGCGATGCCAGGAGTCCGTACATCACGCGCCATACCGTGTGAGCGTTCATCAAGGGTCTCCTTTGAAGCCTGATGCGCTGACTGAAGTCACCCTTCCTGGGCCTGCGGCCGATGGTCGGCCTTCGCCGACCAGGGCCCTGACGCGCCAAGAGTGGGGTTGGGGGCGGCGGCTCCGCCGCCGCCCCCAAACCCCAATTTCTTCCCCTCTTCTCTCCCCGCTGCGGGGAGAGAAGGGGAGCCAGGGGGGATGAGAGGGGTCAATGCGCCACACTTCACCTTTGCCTCAGAATCACCGGCAGAAACAGCAGGTAGCCGTGTTCGGTCGTGAACGTCCCGTCTCCCGAACAACTGCGCCCGCCCGCGCTGGTGGAGCAGACCCGGAAGTGGTACAAAGTGTCGGGTCGCAGGCCGGTGACGGAGACGCGGTGGTCGGTCACCGCGCCGCCCTGGGTGACACGGGATGAGTAGGAGACCGTCGGGCCGTACTCCACCTCGCTGGAGGACGGCTCGTCCGTCTCCCAGGCGATGGTAGCACTGTAGAAGGTGACCCCCACAACCCGGACGCTGGAAATCACCGGCGGCGTCGTGTCCTCTACGCCAGGTGCCTCTACGGTGGCGACCAGTTTCTGGATATAGTAGAGGTCCCCCAGCCCCCACGGGCGGTCCAGGTACCGGCGCAGGGTGGACCGCCCGGTCCCCTCCACGTACGCCTTCGCCAGAAAGACCGACCAGGCCAGGTCCGGCCCGTGGAAACTGGATTCCCCGATTTCGGCCTGAAGTCCCAGGCGGGTGATGTACCACAGGAAGACGCCGTCGCTGTCGGTAAGGTCGTTGAGGTAGGCCGTGGCGGTGATCCGGTTGGTGTCGGAGATGTAGCGGCCCACCTCGGGGACCAGGCCGAAGAAGACGGGCGCCCGCCAGCCCGTCTGCTGGTCCCGGGGGTCGGGGTAGCGGGCGTTGGCGGTGGTCAGGAACTGACCAAAGTTCAGGCCACGCGTCATCGCCTGGACGGCGACCTGCTCCCCTTCGGCGGCGTCGGCGGTGCGGCCCAGTTGTCGGGCGATGCGAGCGTAGCCGATGGCCCCACTGATAGCGGCGTAGGAGTCTATGTTCCCCTTCTTGCGGTCAAAGAGCGCGTCTATCTGAGACCAGCGGTTCTGGACGTAGGTCCAGTCGCCGGTGTAGCGGGCGTAGGCCCAGAGGGCGTAGAGGGTGGAGAGAGGCGGCTCCGGCGGGGGCCAGCAATTGGGGCGGAAGGTGACGGGGTAACTCTCCCGCGGCACCCCGTTCGTCAGCCATTCGGGAGGCCAGGGCAGGGGTTCCAGGGGCGGGTAGCGGGCCATCTCGGCAGAGAGGTACGACCGTACGCGGCTCTGCAGGTCGGATGAGAGGTAGGGATAGGCGATGCTCAGCGTGTAGACCAGTTCGCCGGGGTCAAACCAGTAGATGTTGCCGGGGCGGCAGGCGGCCAGGCCATCCGCCGGATAGAGGGAATCGCCGGGGAAGAGCATCTCGGTGGTGAAGCCCCGCTCCAGGAAGTAGGGCAGGAGATGGCCGCTGGCGTCCACGATGCGGCGCACCTCGTCGTTCAGCCGCCCGACCAGGTCGGCGGGGGGATTGCTGACGGGCCGGACCGGTTCGGTCCAGACGTAGGTGGTGAGGGAGGCGGTGGCGGCAATTGACCCCTCCCCTACCCCCTGCCCCCTTCCCCTCCCCTGATAGGGGAGGGGAAGGGGGTCGGGGGGATGGGGAGAGGTCAATCCACCCGCCGGCCCGATGGAGGCCAGGCCGCCGTCCACCACCCGCCAGAAGAGCCGCCCCGAAGCAACCACCAGCGGGCGATGGGTGACCCCCTCACCCACTTGCGGGCCGGGGAAGGGCCAGGTGGTGAAGAAGGGCATCGGTCCTTCGCGGGCCGGGCATTGTCCGTCCGGCGGCGGGCACGCCGGCCAGTAGTTCGCCACGTTCGCGATCGCGATCAGCGCGCCCGTCTGGAGGTTCAGCGCTCCCAGTCGCTCCCAATTGTCCACAAAAAGCAGGTTCCCGCCGATGGAGAGCATCGCCGGTTCGTCGGAGGTGTAGCGCATCTGATACTGGAAGGGCTGGCTGGCCCTCAGGCCGGTGATGTCCAGCGTGGAGAGGTCCATCCGCCCCAGTTCGGCGTCGTAGCGGGTGGTCACATGGCCGGAGCCCCCGTCGGTCTGGATGCCGTGGCGGGCGCGGTAGACCAGGTAGACGGCGCCGTCCTTGACGACGGGCGGGGCAGGGGCGTCGCCGTCGCCGTAGGTGTAGAGGACGGGCGCCGGGCCGCGCAGGGCGCCGGTGGCGGCGTCCAGCGCGAAGAAGGTCTGCCGGTCGGGGTTGTTGGTCAGGTGCGTCACAATGCGCGGGCGGACGGCGGCCCAGTCGGCGGCCCAGTCCGGGTTCACAGGCCCGGCCTGGTCCATCACGTCGTCCCCCTCATGGAGCAGGAAATGAAAGTTGCGCAGGGGCTGGGAACGGTAGATGACGGTATTTCCGACGACGACGGGCCACCGTTCGGCCAGGGATTGGCCCTGCAGGCGGGTGCGCCAGCGCAGTTGCCCGTTGGATGCGTAGAGCGCGTAGGCGTACAGGTCTTCGGCGCCGAAGTAGACGGTCTGCCCGTCGGTGCTGAGCGCGGCGGAGGTGAGGATGGGTGCTCCCGCGTTGTAGTTCCAGCGCAACTGGCCACTGGCGGCGTCCAGCGCGTAGAAGATGCCGTCGGTGGAACCGATGTAGACGACGCCGTTATCCACCACGGGCGCGGCGGCGATGCCCCCGCCGGTCTGGAAGGACCAGGCGGGGTTGCCGGTGGCGACGTCCAGCGCGTGGACGCGGCCGTCGTAGGCCCCGAAGTAGACCCGTCCGTTGTAGACGGCGGCGGTATCCCGAATGGGCGCGCCGACGTCGCGCGACCAGAGGATCGTGGGCGCGCCGCCCCCGGCGTCCTGGTCGGCGTCCAGCGCGTACATCGTGCCGTTCAGGGAGCCGATAAAGAGTCGGTTGTCGGCGACGACGGGCTGGGTGCGGCTGGCGAAGGGCACCTGGTTCCAGCGCCAATAGTAGCGGTAGGGGGGATTAACTTGCTGGGGACTGGTGCCGGTGTGCTGGGGGTCGCGCTGGAGTTGGGGCCAGTCGGCGGCGGGAATGGTGAGCGAGGAGGAGATAGGCACGGGTTCCTCATGCTCGCTGGCGACCTGCGTTTCGGGAAGCATAGCAGGAGGGGAAAGCCCCTGGCCTGCTATGCCGGAAGGGGTCAGAACGCACAGCAGGGCTACCAGGCCCAGCAGGAAAGACGTCATCGTTGATGTTTTCATGGCGGCGTAATCTTCACGTAATACCGATTGCGTTTGTTTCGGTCAGCGCCCATCGCCCGGACGTGAACGTCCGGGCTCATTCTGCAAAGCCCTTCGGGCTGTTTTTAGCCCCCGAAGGGGGCTTTGCTGATTGAGCCCGACGGTTTACCGTCGGGCGAAGTGGCCGTAACAAACACAGTTGGTATAAGTATGCGCTGACTGAAGTCACCCTTCCTGGGCCTGTGGCCGATGGTCGGCCTTCGCCGACCAGGTCTCTCGGATGCACACATAAAGGTTGTCAGCGGAGGCCGACAACCCTTCGGGCCGAGACGCCCCCTCGGCCTGAGGCCTCGGGGCCGAAGGCTCGGGGCGAGGCCGGCACGGGGTGCCCAGGGAGGACGATTTTAATCGGCGTGAATGGTTATCTTTACGTAGTCAATCAGATCGTACCCGCTCCCCCAGGGGTCCCCGGACTCGTAAACGCCCAGGCCCGCGGCGGCGGCCAGGCGCAGATGGTCGGTCGCCTCGTCCCACGCGTACGGACACCCCTCGGCGGCCAGCAGGTCGTACATCACGCAGTCGGCGGCCACCGGGTCGCGGGCGAAGAAGAGACTGTTGGGAAACTGATTGCCGAAGGTGGTCCAGCGGGTCGGCACGCTGTTGGTGTTATCCCGACTGCCAAACAAGCCGTCCCCCAGCACCAGCACCGTCTTGTGGCGGATGTGGGAGGTCAGGTAGATGTCCACCATTGGGTTGTAATTGGGATCGTAGTACTGGCCCCACATCGGAGCAACGTACTCGTGCAGGCCCAGGGGATTGTTGATGGTGCCCAAATGGTTCTTGAACCCCAGCGTCACGCCAGTGATGCTGTGCCCCTTCATAATGGGGACGTTGATCAGATAGGTCGCGTCCACCACCGCGCTGGCGAGGTACTCGGCCGGGATGCCCGGACGGCTGAAGGAGACCTGGACTGGAAAACTGGCGCTATTGACATCGTAAAACTGGACGCCGGTATAGAGGCAGCCGTTGCGGAAGTAAGTGGGGATGGGACGGGTGGCGTCGTAGATGCGGATGTTCTGGGCCGGGACGCCGATGTCCAGCAGCCCCTGGATGACCGCGTTGACCGGGTGGATGAGGGCATTGATGAGGTTGCCCAATTGACTGTTGTTGAAATTGACCTTGATGGCGACAATGCCGCCGGAGTAGTTGGGGATGAGCGCGCGCCAGGCATCGGCGCGGGTAGAGGTGCCGGTCAGGGCCATAACTCCCCGGTCCACCATGTCGTTCACGACGGACTGGTTCACGTAGTTGTAATAGTAGTTGCTACTGCCGTCCCAGTAGGTGGCGGAGGGGGCATGGATGTGCACCACGCGCGCAGTACCTGGAGACGGTGTCCAGGGGGTGGGAGTATGGGTGAGAGGCGCAGGGGTATGAGTGGGAGGGGGGGTGGGGGTGTTGGTAGGAGGCGAGGTGGGAGGCGAGGTGGGGGTGTTGGTGGGAGGCGAGGTGGGAGGCGAAGTGGGGGTGTTAGTGGGCGGCGCGGGGGTATGGGTCGGAGGTGGGGTGGAAGTGGGCTCACTGCGCATCACCAGCGGCAGGTAGGTCCGCGCCGTAGGGGTAAAATCCCCCTGGGCGATGGGTGCGACGCCCTGAAAGCAGCGGCGGACCGTTTCTCCCACGGTGACTCCCCCCAGCGCAACGGCCAGGGCGCGCAGAAAATCCCGGCGGGACCATTGACGAATCGGGTTCATTGTTCACCTCGCTATAAACAGGTGACGGTCACCAAATGGGTGACCGTCACTTTCTCTGGGAGTGACTATCACCTACGGACCACCGGACCGGATCACCAGCGGCAGGTAGACCCGGTAGCGGATGATCCGGATTTCTATGCTCCCTTCTACCGCCCTGGCCCTGGCGGTGATCCGGGCCACGCCGTCGGTGGTCGGGGCGGTCAGTATTGCGACGGTCAGACCGGATTGGGTCGTGGTCGTGTATATCGTGTCGCCGGATAGCGTCCCCAGGGTGGTTGTGAACACCACTTCCGTCCCGTCGGCCACCGGGTTGTCGTACTGGTCGGTCACGGTAGCGGTGATGGTGGCGGCGGAGACGCCGTCGGCAACGATAACGGACGGGCTGGCGATGAGGGAGATGGTGGCGGGCGGTTCGTCCACGGCGAACGCCCAGGTGGTGGAGATGGTGTTCCCCGCGCGGTCCAGAACCAGGAGGGTGACGGTGTGGGAGATGTTGGTCAGCGGCGGATCAGGTGTCCAGGAAACGGTGTTATCATTATACACCGGATTCACCAGAACGCAATCCACCGTCATCGTGATCAATTGAGGGTCTATCCCTGCTGTTTCGTCCCGAACCGTGGCGCTGATGACCGGCGTCGCCGTGGTCACGGTGCTCCCGTCCTCGGGAGACACGTCGGCAATGACCGGCGGCGTGGCATCGTAGACAATCTGCGCCTCGGCCCATTCACCAACGTTGTCAGCGACATCCCGGTACCGGGCGCGGACGGTCTTGTTGCCGTCGTCGCCAATCAGAGTGACGGTCACGGTGGTGGTATAGGCCACCCAACGGCGTACGTTCGGCGCATCCTGAAGGTCCCCGTCCAGGTGCATCTGGACCGTGTCGTCAGGGGCGGTCAGGAGCAGGAGGACTTCCCGTAGCCGGGTATACGCTCCCTCTGCAATCGCAATCGTGCCGTTCGGTGGTGTACTATCTATGCTGAAGGTATCACTTTCATCGGAGACAGAATGTCCCACCCAATCCATCGCCGTCACCCGCACCCGCACCTGGTCGCTGTCTACGGTGGGTACAGACCAGGCGAACTGGCCGTCGTTCTCCGTGGCGGTGACGATGTCGGTGTAGGTGGCGCCGCCGTCCAGCGAGCAGGCCAGGGCGATGGGGGCGGCGCCGAAGTGGGCGTCGCTGGCGGACCAGGTGATGGTGAAGGTATCGCCGCCGCGCAGGAGTTCGCCGCCGGTGGGGGCGGAGAGGGAGACGGAGGGCGGGGTGGCGTCAATGGTGAAGTCACCGCTCTCAGCGGAGGCGGAGTGGCCGACGAGGTCGGTGGCGGTGA
>Ga0197142_1005136_pt1 | contig 10354 bp, 5 predicted proteins | sample GBS60_MetaG_FD_148614 | JGI IMG/M metagenome (GOLD analysis project Ga0197142, IMG submission 148614) | Sediment microbial communities from Great Boiling Springs, Gerlach, Nevada, United States - GBS 60_MetaG | ecosystem: Environmental > Aquatic > Thermal springs > Hot (42-90C) > Sediment...
CGGCGCAACGGTAATAAGACTTTCTACTTTGCCCGAGCAGACGAGCGCGGGTACATGGACAGCCTGCAATTCACCATAGAAGGCGAAACCGTCCAGCCTTTACCGGCATTTAGAGGCCCCAAACCCGCCCCCGGCTATTCCCTGCACTTACTCAAAAAAGCCCGGGATGTAGTATGGCTACCTTTCCCTCGACCGCTTCCCCCGGGTCAGAACCTCACCGTAGAAACGCCTTTCCGGGTGAAAATACCGAGAACTTTTTCGCGTCTTGGATATGGAGAAGGGCAGTTTCAAATCACCCAATGGTATCCCAAGCCAGCGGTGTATGACCATAAAGGCTGGCATCCCCTGCCGTACCTGGATCTGGGGGAATTTTACAGCGAGTGGGGGCGCTACGAAGTGGAAATAACGGTACCATCCACCTATGTGGTGGGGGCGACGGGACGACTCGAAACGCCATCCGAAATAAAGTGGCTGGAAGCCCGAGCCAGCGAAACCCGCCGGTGGCTCTTTGAAAATGGCCCCAGACCGGAATGGGACACCTCCAGCCGCGCTCCCCTCAAAACCCTCCGTTTCGTGCAGGATAGCGTGCATGACTTTGCATGGTTTGCGGGGCCCGATTATGCCGTGCTGGCCGATACGATTAAGCTGGACGATGGGCATCGGGTAGCCTGTGTGGCGCTTTTCCGCCCTGCCTGCGCCGCCAGCTGGAAATATGCCCCCCGCTACATCGCCGAAGCCGTCTCCAACCTCTCCCAATGGGTGGGTCGCTATCCATACAGCCACGCCACCGCCGTAGAAGGCGCCCTCGGCGCCGGCGGCGGCATGGAATACCCCATGATTACCGTTATCGGCGCATGCCAGACAGACACCAGCTCCCTCCGAACCGTCATCCACCATGAGGTCGGCCATAACTGGTTTCAGGGCCTGCTCGCCTCGAATGAGCGCCTACACCCCTGGCAGGACGAAGGCATTAACACCTACTACGAGCAGCGCCTTCGCTACCAGAGCTCTCATCAGGACCCCACAGATACTTCTGCCAATATCAATCGTATCCGGGTCGCCCGTGTCCACATCGGGGTCAGAGGCCTAGAATTCCCCCTCCCGGTCAGAAAATCTCCGCGCACCCTGACACCGATCAACCCCCTCATTTGGGCTTTATATCACTGGAACTTAGATCAGCCTCTATCCCTGAGCTCGGAGTTTTACAGCCAGATGAACTACGGGCTGGGCGTCTATCAACGCACAGGGACCTTTCTGTGGGCTTTAGAAGCCTCAGCGGGACAGAACCGCTACGATCAGGCCATGCAGCGCTACTTCCAGAAATGGGCCTTCCGTCATCCCTACCCTGAAGACTGGGTGAGCACTCTGCAAAGCGAGGGTATTGCTGCCGAAAGCTTCCTCAAGACCCTATACAGCGATCGGGAGCCAGACTTTCGCTTGAAAGTCAGGCCTTTAGGGAATAACCGCTATGCAGTTCGCATAGAGGAGCCAAACGGTCTGTGGCAGGGACTGGTCTTGGAAACGCGCCTTTTGGACCGGCAGGGTCGCCTCCTTTCTACCTCCTACCTCCTCGTGGGCCAATCAGACACCCTTACCCTTCCTCCTGAAACCCACCTTATCGCTGCCAATCCCGAGCAGGACCCCCTCCTCGAGCGGCGCATCGGAAACAACTTCTACTTCATGAAAGGCCCTTTCAAAACCTATCAGCGGCCCCGACTGCACTTTGGCCCGGCCACGATCCCCATACTCACCCGCACCGATATGGGCCTGACCCCTCTCTTTGGTTATAACTTTCGTGATGGGCTCATGGCCGGCCTCCTCATCAATCACGGTCTTTTCCCCAAGCGTCTGCTGGAGTTTCATCTTCTACCCATGTACAGTTTCCTGCGGGGGACTCTGCGGGGAAGTGCCGGGATAACCCTGCGCGCTTTTCCGACCTATCCCTGGTACCTCATAGAATTGCGCGGGCGGGTTATGGCGTTTTCGGGGCTTCTGCGCACAAAGCTCAGCGTGGAAGCGCACCGACGGGCGCCCCAGGATCGCTTTGGATGGCACCAGACCTGGCGCCTTCGCACCTATCAGCTCGCCTTTGAAGGCGATAACGGCACCTATCGGTGGGAAAATCAGGCACGCCCCGTTTATACGGCTTTAGACTGGGAGGTGCGCCGGGAAGAGGCCATCCTCACCCTGTATGGCGGGATTTCAGGGGGAGTAGACGGACGCGGCCACTTTCGGCTGGAGTTTGAAGGACGGCTGCACTGGCAGGCCTTCCGAAAGTGGGCGCTCTGGGCCCGAACCTACGCGGGGTATCTCAGCGGCCCTGCCGCCCCTTACCTTTACCTGAGGCCTTCAGGGTATGATCCCTTTGGCGAAGAGATACTTTTAGACCGCTTCCGGCTGAGCGCTCCCCGGCTGCTAAGTCGCCAGATCCCCGAAAACCAGGGCGGCCTCCGAATGCCCCTGGACACCCTCCTCACCCGACAGCTTCTCACCGCCAGCATAGAACTGCCTGTGCCTAAATTTTCCCTCGTACGCCTGCGAGGAGATGCCGGATACCTGCCCGAAAGCCAGCAGGACCTACTCGGCATCAGCCTGGGGCTGGGAGTGATTCGGTGGCGCGACCGACTCCTCATGGGGATATATGTACCCCTATGGGGCGATGCCTTTGGTCCCACCCGAAAAGCCCGGGACGTCCAGGAAATGCTCAGCCGCGCCACCTGGCACATTCGCATCCCCCTCGACCTGCGAGGGGCTCCCATCAGCATCTTCTGAAAGTTCTCTGAAAACCCCTGTTTTTGTTCTGAATAAAGATGCAGGTATTGATTACGGGGGGCACGGGGCTTGTGGGTCAGGCCCTAACAAAGGCTCTGGTGGCTCAGGGTGATGAAGTGGTTATCCTTACGAGACGGCCCCATCCAGATCAGAAGGGCATTCTCTATAGGGTCTGGAATGGCGTAGAGATACCGAAGCCCATGAATCCCGATGATTTTCAAGCTGTGGTGCACTTAGCTGGTGCCTCTATCGCCGGTCAGCGCTGGACCAGAACCTACAAAGAGCTTCTTTGGACCAGCCGCATAGAAAGCACGAAAGCAGTGGTCACCTGGCTCCAGGAAGCCCAAAAGCCCCCACACCTGATAAGCGCCTCCGCCGTGGGCTATTACGGGCATAGCGTGTCTCAGACGCCCTGCACGGAAGAGAGTCCCCCAGGTAGTGATTTTCTGGCCGGTCTGGCCCGGGCCTGGGAAGCAGCCGCCCTCCAGGCTCCACGACCACCCTTCATCGCCCGATTCGGTATCATTCTCTCCCGAGGAGGAGGCGCTTTGCCAAAAATTTTGCAGGGATTTCGGTTGGGGGTTGGAACTTACTTCTCTCCGGGACAGCAGGGTTTTTCCTGGATACATATCCAGGATGCGGTCGGCGTACTGCTGTGGGCCTTAGCACATCCTGAGATGGCAGGTCCCTTCAATGTCTGTGCCCCCCACCCCATCTCGGCACGCCATCTGGCCGAAGTAGTGGCACGCCGCCGACGAAGCTGGCTTCTCCTGCCCATCCCAAAGGGACCGCTCTACTGGATATATGGCGATATGGCCGACACCCTTCATAAAGGGCAATACGCTATTCCTATGAGGCTCTCCCAGGCAGGGTTTTCTTTTCAGTTCCCAGCCATAGAAAAGGCGCTGGCCGATCTGCTCTGAGAAAAATGCTACATAGAGGGGCGCTCCCCGGAATAAACTTTCTCGGCCTTCCCCGGGTAAGTCCTGCTTCCCATCCCCCGGTAGCTTTTCCCTCAAAAAGGCGATACCTCAAAAGCACCCCTTATCCTTGTCATACCAAACTGAGTTATACACTATCTTAACCCTCAATGGCAGCCCTTCCCCCTCGTGAGCTGACCTTACCCCATCTATATCAAAACTCTCTGAGCACCAGAGTATTGTGCCAGCGATTCTTCCTCACGCACAAAATATAGAGTCGGGCTGTGCGGAATCCCCCCTTACCCATCCCTTTCCCCCCTTGGTAAGGGGGGAAAGGGTGTAGGGAATGGGGGGATCCCTATAAGATGGGGTAATATCCGGGGTTCAGGAAAGGGGAAGCACCCTATGAGATGGGGTAAGATCAGCCCTCGTGAGGGGGAAGGGTTTGGGATGGGGGTTCTGGTAATGCCACTCAATGGCCTGCAATCTCTTTGTAGCATGGCTAATGGTTTTCCGGGGGCCTGAGCTTTATCCAGACACTCGGTCGGCATTCAAGGAGTTTGGGGCTCAGATTGGTATTAGCTACTCTTCCGAAAAGCACGCCATCGCTTCCCGGCGGGATTCTGGGACTGCTTCTGAGCAAGAATCTGCTCGCACAGTTCCGGGGTTACGGCCTCTGCAGTTATGCCTCTGGGCAAAGAATAGTTTTTGCCCCCATGAGTAAAAAATAGCCCGTATCGGCCCGAACGCACTTCAATGCCTTTTTCTGGGAATTCCTTTACTACTCCCGAGCTTTTGGGAACATTTCCTGTAACAATCTCTATGGCTTCATCCTCAGATAGGCTGTAGGGACTGTAAGTGGCTGGTAGTTTATAGTTTTTGCCGTTATACTTGATGTAGTAGCCGTAGGGACCTTGATGAACCTCTATGGGGTGCCCTTCGTAGGCTCCAATAGTACGGGGGAAGCTCAGGAGGGTAAGTGCTTCGGATAGGGAGAGAGTCTCCAGGCGCTTATCAGGGGGAAGGTTGGCGCGGTGTTTATTGGGGTCCGAATCTTCTCCGAGCTGAAGGTAAGGCCCATACTTCCCATAACGGGCATAGACGGGCTTTTGCGAAACCGGATCATACCCCAAAAGGCGCTGCCGGAGGTCAGGGTCGGCGGGTACACTTTTCACCCGGGGCTCAAACTGCTCGTAAAACTCCTGAATTACCCCCTGCCAGTCGGCCGCCTCGGAGGCAATGTGGTCCAGCTTGTCCTCCATCTCCCTCGTAAAGTCATAATCCACAATCTCTGGAAAGTGCTTGATGAGAAAGCGCGTGACCAGATAGCCTAAATCTGTGGGGACGAGTTTATTTTTTTCTTCTCGGGGAGGAGGGGTGATAGAGGTTTCCTGCAGGTGGCCAGATGAAGTAAGGCGAATCTCTCTGTAAGCCGGAAGGGAGGTCCGGGTGGTTTCTTTGCGGATGTAATCACGCTTGAATAGCGTTTCAATCGTGGGCACATAGGTAGAGGGGCGGCCGATGCCATGTTCCTCTAACTCTTTGACCAGGGTACCTTCGGTATAGCGAACTGGGGGGGCGCTCCACTTTTCTCGCAGGATAAGCTCCTCCCAGGGATAAAGCTGCCCTTTTTCCAGAGCCGGGAAGGGCACTTCTTCTGCCTCCTCCCGAGGGGTCTGATAAAGACGGCGAAAGCCCTCGAAAAGCAGCCTCTCGCCTTCGGCGGAGAATATAAGTATCGGGTTTGTAGGGGGCTCAGGTTCTAAGAGAATGCGGGTTTTCTCATATCGGGCAGGCTTCATCTGACTGGCCAGGGTGCGGCTCCAGATGAGTTGATAGAGTCGTTTTTCGTCGGGGGTTTCTCCGGCCTCAGACTGGGCGGGGTTTGTGGGGCGAATCGCCTCATGCGCCTCCTGCGCAAAGGCCTGTTTTTTTCCGGTATGGTCTCGAGGCTGTAAGTAGTTCTCTCCGAAGTTCTGACGAATAACCTCATGGATGACCTGAAGCGCTTCGGGGGCTATGTGGGTGGAGTCGGTACGCATGTAGGTGATATAGCCTTTTTCGTAGAGGGCCTGGGCGGTGGTCATGGTTCGGCGAATGGAGAAGCCTAACTTTCGCTGGGCTTCCTGCTGAAGGGTGGAGGTGGTAAAAGGGGCCGGGGGATTTTCGGCATGCTCTTTTTTCTGGATGTCGGTAATGCGGAGAGACCGGCCTATCATAGCTGACAGAGCTTCCCGGGCTTCGGCGAGCGTGGCGAAGGCGGGTTTGTGAAGTTTAGCCCAGAAAGGCTTTTCGGCCCGGACGAAGATGCGGCCTTCTATCGAGAGGATAGGCTGATGATTCTGGATGGCGTCCTCCCGTTCTACGATGAGGCGTAGGGCAGCCGACTGCACCCGGCCGGCCGAAAGGGCCGTAGATCTTCTGGATTTTGCCTGCGGAAAGGCCCGCCACAAAAGGGGCGAGAGTTTGTAACCCACCAGCCTGTCCAGAATCCGTCGGGCCTGCTGCGCATTCACCAGGTTCATGCGAATCGGACGGGGATTCTTAAGGGCATTCTTCAAAGCCCGCTCCGTAATCTCATGAAAGGTGATTCGAATAGCCTGCTCGGAATCTAACCCCAGAGCCTGGCATAAGTGCCAGGCAATCGCTTCACCTTCCCGGTCTTCATCGGTGGCGAGCCATACAGATTCCGCCTGACTAACAGCAGATTTGATACTCTCTATGATGGATTTTTTTTCAGGTAGAATCGCATATATCGGTATAAAGCGTTTATCCGGTGTAATCTCCACAGCTAAACCTTTTTCGGGCAGGTCTCGCACATGTCCCTGGGAAGCAACCACATCGTACTTACCCTTGAGGAGTCGCATGATGGTGCGGGCTTTCGTAGGGGACTCTACGATGAGAAGTGGCCTGGCCATACCGCAAAGTAAAACGCTTTTATGCTGTACATTTGCCTGGTGAAGCCAGTCCTCTGGATTATTGAGGATGACCCGGTATGGGCAGAACTTATTCAGGCGCGATTAGAAAGTAAATACGAGGTTCGCCACCTGGCCTCCATAGAAGAAGCCACCCAGGCTCTCCAGCAGGATAAGCTCCCTAAAATCATTCTCCTGGACTACCACCTGGGACCTCAGCAGACCGGCCTCTCTATTCTAAAAGCCCTTCGCAAAAGCGAAAATCCCGATAAACCCCCCTACGTCATCATGCTTTCGGCGCAGGAGGATGTCCAAACGGCGGCAGACACCTTTACCTATGGAGCCTACGATTATGTCGTCAAGGGAGACCGGGTCTGGGATAGACTCAAAATCGCCCTCCGCAATATTGAGCACACCGAAAAGCTGAGCCAGGAGGTTATTGAGCTGCGGATCCGCCTTCGGAGGAGTCAGGTTTTTGTGATGGGTATTATTGCTCTGGCAGTGATAATCTGGATGGTAGTTTATGTTCAGCTGTGTCCGGATCAGCGGTTATGGAAGTGGGACCCCTTAGGAGTCGGGCAGAAGCCGCCCTGTACTTACTCTTCTTCCTCGCCGTAGGCGGTGCTCAGTCATCTACCCTGCCGCTTCCCTATAACCCTTCTTATCGGGAGCTTGCGCTGAGGGCACTGAATGCTTTTTACAATGTAGAGTTTTATAGGGGATTTCGGATGCTGGACTCGCTGGAGCGGCGGTTTGGCCCCTATGCGGGTACGGCCTACCTTCGGGCGCTGGGCCATTCGTGGCAGATTGAACTGGATCCGGCCACGACATGGTTTGATACCGACTGGCAAAGGGCTATCGCCCGCACAGATTCTCTTTTGCGCTGCTGCAGCCCGCATCCTCTGGAGACCTTCTTCATTGGCTTTGGCAATCGTGCCCTTTATGTGCGGCGGCTGTATATCCGGGGACAAATCCTTCAGTCCGTCTGGGAGGCCCGTAGCCTTATCAGCCTGCTGAGCGGCATCCGCCAGTACGCCAGCACCTATCCCGAAATGCAGTTTGAACTGGGACTCTACGAGTACTACATCGCTTACTTCTCTCAAAACTACCCCATCATGCGCCCCATTTTGAGTGTCTTCCCAAAAGGCGATAAGAGGCGGGGCCTGACCCGCCTCAGCCAGTGCGCCCGGGACACCCTCAACTACACCGCCACCGAAGCCGCCTATTTCCTCGGCTACATCTACCTATACCAGGAAAAACATCCCGATAGTGCCCTGTACTGGCTCTCTCATCTGGTGACGCGTTACCCCAATAATAGCCTTTTCCGTCGCATGAAAGCTGAGGCCCTTTATGAGAAAAAACGCTATGCCGAGGCCCGTCAGGCTATCTATGAGTGGATAGCTTCTTACGAAAAAAACTGCATCCGGCCACCCTGCTATCTCTTTTTTTCTCCCTATCCCACATCAGAAGCGGCCCAGGCTTATGGCCTTTTGGGTATGTGTTATCGGGAGGAAAATGACTTCGCAGAGGCTGAGCGGGCCTTTGCCCGGATGGATACCCTGCTAAACACGCTAAGGTCTTTTCCAGCGCCCACCTGGGCCAGGCTCCAGCGCGAGGTCGCTATCTATTATCAGCGTATAGGGCGTTCTGACCTGGCTCAGGCCCGCCTGCGTCAGATCGCCGCCCGGGATGATGTCCCCAGCTTCCTCAAAAAACCTCTACCTTGATAGATAATACCAATCTGAGTCAAAAACTTTCTGAATGCTGACTAAGTTTCTGGATAAGACTCAGGCCCCCAGAAAACCAATAGCCATGCTACAAAGGGATTGCAGGCCGTTGGGGGGCATTGCCAAACCCCCTTCCCCAGCCCTTCCCCCTCGTGAGGGGGAAGGGCTGGGGGTTGGGGGTTAAAATAGCGTATAACTCAGATTGGTATAACTATCCCCTCTCTCTTCAAGAAAGACCCTCAGGGCATGCGAAATAGCCATAGGCAGGCTTCACACAAAGCAACTACACTCAGACTGGCGCAGTCGTCTTGATTCATACAAACTTCACCGTCGCCTCACCCTTCCCTCCCCATTACACACCCTGCATGTCGCCACGTAACCCTCAAAAAATCCAAGACCCCCACACTCAGAACACCGAAGCCTCCCATTGCCCCCCTCACATTTCGTGCATAAGTAATAGTTATACCCATAGGGGCCATCAGCCCAGTATCCTCCCTGGCCTTCACAGTAATCACAGATAACCTCTCCATAGCCCATACAGGCACTGCATCTCTCCTGATAGCTCACGACCCCTGTTCCTTTACACACACCACAGGTCACGAAGTCGCTATATTTGTAAGTAAGTACCACCCACTCAACTCCCTCCCTGTATGCCTCATCCACAGACCGGTTATGCCTTCCAGCCATGAAACCTGTGATCATGGCCTGTACCCGCTCCTGGGGTGTACCATGATGATCAGGATGCCAGAAATTATAATCTCCCATCTCGAAGAGAGATCGGGCAAAAACCTCCATCTTTTCCCTGGATAAGCCTTCTTTTCCTAAATAGTATCCCGCTAAATAATCTGCATGTAACTCTCTGAGTTTCGTAGGAAGGTTGTTACGCTTCAAAAATTGAAGCACATGTGCAAACTCATGTGCCATAACTCCAATCACGGCGTATGTCCTATAGTTTGATTTCCAGAGCTCCCTCAGTAACATATTGTATCCAAAAAGAATGATCCCATGTTTACACTTCGAGAAATCTCTGCATGGAACTGCATATGCATTCGGGGCTCGACTATCATCGTAAATGTACAATTGAGTTCGAACACCGAATAGATTTTCCATTTTGATTTTGTGGTAATGCAATATCTCATCCAAGTCTTCGTTTCCCGTTGATTTGTATAACTGACCAAAAGATTGAAGACTGCCAGCGAAGCACTGGCCATGGAGCGGAGCGATAGACTGAACTGCCAGCATGGCCAGGAGCAGCTTCCTCAGTAAGTAACCTCCGATGAGGTATTTCCAGGAGCCATCCGTGCACACCGTCCTTGCTTTGCTTCGTGAGACTACGCCAGGATAAGCATGGATGCCTCCTTGCTTTTTCCCGATAGACAGTTCTTCTTGGGGAAAACACAGAGCCGCAATCGGTCCAAAATACGCATCTTCCAGTCTCATGCAACAAAGTTAGTACAATCTGCCTGGAAATTCTCAAAAATAATACCATCTGGAGCCATATATGCTCTTTTCAGAGTGGTTATTCACTCCTGCAGGCCTTGAACCCGTGCTGAAAGTCCGACCTCTATTCAGAGAGTTTTTGGCTCAGATTGGTATAAAGAAGCATTCTTCCCAGAGTTCCCTCAATTGAAATCAGAGTTGGGAGAAGCTAAGGGGAGACAGAAAGGCGCATGAATAAGGCCGGAAGTTATAAATCACACATCAGGGATCACTTAGAAGAGGGCAGGAGCAGGAAATAAAGATCAAGAGCTATACAAATAGTCCTCCATGTCTTTAAGGCTTACACCTAAAAGGTGGGCTACACACAGTTTATTTTAATATTAGCTTCAAAATTAGGATTTAAGATTTGCCTAAATTTTCTATACTTCCAGCGCCAGCAGGAGAATATCATCCGTCTGGGGCGTATTGCCCCGCCACTGCGCCAGCGCCTCCTGAAGAAGAGCAAGTTGATCACTTAGAGAAAGGTAATGGTTCACCTGTAAAAACCGGGCCAGACGAGCAGAGGAAAACTTCTTACCCT
>Ga0197142_1005137_pt1 | contig 10353 bp, 12 predicted proteins | sample GBS60_MetaG_FD_148614 | JGI IMG/M metagenome (GOLD analysis project Ga0197142, IMG submission 148614) | Sediment microbial communities from Great Boiling Springs, Gerlach, Nevada, United States - GBS 60_MetaG | ecosystem: Environmental > Aquatic > Thermal springs > Hot (42-90C) > Sediment...
TTTACGTAGGTAGCTGTCAAGGTTGTCGAAAATCTCTCGGCGGCGGCGGGCTTCACGGAGCCAGAACTCCTCCGACAACATCCCTCACCCTCTCAACCGCCACCCGCAGCCTCTCAAACTCCTCGGCGGTGTAGGTGCGTGGCATATATCTCGAGACGATGTAGGCGTCCTCGAGGATGCCCAGCTCCATGCCGTAGCTGGTCAAGAGCTGTTTAAACTCATCTTTCCTGGTCAGCTGTGTAAGCATATCGAGCAAACCCCTAACGCCGTGTGTGCGTGGAAAATCAACACCATGCTTTAGGAGAGAGGCTTTTAGGAAGAGCTGGAGAGACTGTTCGAGGCTGAAGACCGCCAAGTCATACATCCCCCTCTCCGCCTGAAGGAGAGCTGTGGTGTAGAAGCCGTCGGAGCGACGCATCAATCTGTCATATTCCTCCCGTTTACTCAAACTACTTTAGAATCTCCTTGGGCAACTCATAACCTTTTAAACATTAAACTCGGCCGTCTGGGATGGGATAAGCTTTTTGACCGGTCAAGTCCAGCCTTTTTCCATGGCCCGTCCCACCGAGTATATCGTCTCCCTCCTCGCCATAGCATCAATAGCACTCATCACAGCCGAATACATCTACACCTTGACAGGCCAGCAGCTCATCATACTCTACACCATAGACCTGGCCATCGTCATAGTCCTCGCCGCAGACTTTATCAAAAGAGTCATAGAGGGTGGTAGGAGATATCTCCTGAGAAATAGCTATGAGATTCTCGCCCTCATACCCGCCCTCCTCTTCGCCCTGCTGGAGCAGTCCACCCTCCTCGGCGCCGCCACCAGGGGGCTGAGGCTTCTCAGACTGCTGCGTATCATCTCCTTCTCGTCAAGGGGGCTGAGGGCCCTCCGCATGCTCTCAACATTCAGCAGGCATGCACATCTAGGCTACCTGCTGGCCGTCTCAACGGTAGTGGTCCTCGTGGGGACTTTCAGCGCATACCTCCTCGAATCCGACCTGCCCGATGCACGGATAAGGGGTCTGGGTGATGCTTTCTGGTGGGCGCTTGCGACTGTGACGACGGTCGGCTACGGTGATGTGGTGCCTGTCACATTTCTTGGAAGGGCTGTTGGCGTGGCCCTGATGATCTCGGGGATAGCGATACTGAGTGTCTTCATCTCCAGCCTCGGAGCCTTCCTCTTCTCCCGCATAACCTCAGCCGGGCCCAAAACCCTCACAGACGAGGTGAAAGAAGCGATCAAGAAGAAGGTAGAGGTGGTGGAGAGTCTCTCGGATAAAGAGGTTGAGGAGATGATCCGCATGATTAGAATGCTGCATGTGGGTGGGAGGATGGAAACCTCTGAGAGATAGACTATCATGCCTTGAATTCATGCTTACTGTATTAGAGCTATGATGCACAAGACTTAAAAACTGGAAGCACCACTCCACTATTGTATGGGGTCTAAAATCTTAATCGTCTCATTAGCTCTTTTGGCGGCTTTAGCGGCCGCCCCAGCATTAGCTGAAGTTGATGAGGGATGGCGGTATTCATATGTATACTCGTTTACGAGGGGAGGGAAATCTGTCTCAGGCACGGCTTCTCTTGAGGTGGTTGAGGTGTTTGAGGACGGCCGTGTGCGCCTAAGGTTTGAGTCAAGCTTCAACGATGGAATAGCGGTGGTTGAGAAAAACATGCCTGCTCATGCGTTTAATATCCCACGAATACCGTGGGAAGACCCCTCAGGCTCTTTAACCTATACCAGGGATGGAGTGTCCTACACTCTGACAGTCCTAGAGACGGGACGGGGTGAGAGAACAGTCGGAGGCCGCACTTACCAGACGATAGTCTACACCGTCTCGGGAACCTACAGCGACGCAAACCACACTGTCTCGGGTGAGGCTAGGCTTGAGGTGCTCTCCGGCTCCGGGATCATCTACAGCCTAGAGGGAAACCTGAGGGGGCGTGAGAAAACCTCAACCTTCAGCATGCAGCTCACGGATGCGAACTTCGACCTCAACAGCCTACCCGCACCAGAGTCGACGGACAGGATATACATGCAGGCATACTTTCTCCAAGCCCTCCAAAACCCAGACCAGGCCACACTACCCACACCCAGCAGCATAACACCGGTCCAGACACAGCAGGCGGATGATCCGGGTATGAGGGCTGTCTTGGCCGGTGTGGTCGGGGTTGGAGCCATAGCCGTTGTGTCGTTTATAGGTATGAGGAGGAGAAGGGTCGGGATACAGGGGGCTGTCAAACCCCATTATGTCTGAGATAGTCGCCGTCCAAGGTCTCGAAAAAGTTTACGGTGAAGGGGTCAGAGTAGGGCCTATATCCCTAACTGTCAAGCGTGGAGAAGTTTACGGACTTGTAGGTCCTAACGGGTCGGGGAAGACTACGACCATAAGGGCGATGCTGGGGCTCTTGAAACCCACGGCCGGGCGCGTGAATGTGCTGGGGTATGACCCCTTCGAGAATCCGAAAACCATCCACCTCCATGTCGGCTATTCACAGGAAATACCAGTCTTCCCACCCTTCTACACAGCCCGCCAGCTCCTAACGGTCACATGTAGGCTAAAGGGCTTCAGCCGACAGGAGACAAAACAGGAGATAAACCGTCTACTGGACTTGACAGGGCTTGTCAACCACGCAGACCGGAAGGTGGGCAACTTCAGCAAGGGTATGATCCAGCGGCTTTCGATAGGCCTGGCCATGGTGGGCGATCCTGAGATGCTGGTTCTGGATGAGCCCATGCTGGGTGTAGACCCTGTGGGCAGGGTTCAGATAAGAGACATACTGAGAGACCTTAAGAAGGATGGGAAGACTGTGATCTTCTCCTCCCACGAGCTGTATGAGGTTGAGAGGCTGGCCGACAGGGTTGGCATGGTCTACATGGGAAGGACGGTCCTCGAAAACGCGGTCACGGAACTCCTCAACAGTAGGGGCGGTTTGAAGGTTGTTGCAGAGCTTAGGAAGCCGCTCGGGCCGGAGACACTGGAGAGGCTGAAAAACCTAGGTGGGATTGACGAGGTTAGGGCCGACGGCCTGTATGTGACGATGATGATGAACGGAGTTGACTTGAGGGATGAGGTGGCGAAGATACTGGCTAACTCGGGCTCGGGGCTACTCGAACTGAAAACCCACACCCCAACCCTAGAGGAGGTTTTCATCAAGGTGGTGGAGAATGCTCTCCGGTAGAGCGGTGGCGATACTTGTAGCATACCAGATCAGGAGATCCCTAGCGAGAAAGAGGCTCATGATACTCATAGCCTCAATATTCCTCCTAGAAGTGGTCATCTACCTCGTCCTGACACGTCTCCCGCCCGCATTCGTCAGGCCGCTGGCCGGATATGCGTGGGTGATAGGCGTTCTAGCACCGTCAACAGCTCTCATACATGTTCTCTCCCTAATGGTTGGTGCGACAACCTCAGCCGAAGAGTATGAGGCTGGGACGGCTGACTACTGGCTTACCCGCCCGATAACACGACGAGAATACTACATAGGAAACCTAGCCGGAGGTCTCACCTTCATCTCACTCCTAATCCTACTATACTCGTTTTTCGCAGCAGCCATCTCCTCCTACGTCTTCGGACCTCAGACAGGGTTAACCACCCTACCCTCAGCAATCCTTTCAACAATCGCCTCAGCTCTAGTGTTCTTCTCGCTGGGGATGGCCGTAGGCGAGCTCCTAAGAAGAAGCATGCTCTCCACGATTTTAGCTGGGTTGATCTTCTTCGGCAGCTTTATAGCCGAGACATACATCAACATAGTGGCCACAATTAACAACGACCCATCACTTCTAGAGACTGTCCAATACCTGCCCACATGGGGTGCAGTCAGGCTGGCTTCAACAACAGTTTTCAACGGGATAGACGCACCCGCACTCGGCTCAATCTTCCTCCAATTCTTCACAACCCTAGGCAGAACCAGCGAAATACTCCCACTCCTAGTCAACATCACAGCATACACCACAGCAGCCCTCACAATAACATGGGTAAGATTCCGATACACAGATGTGACCCGTAGGGCCCTATGACCTTATCTTTAGATAGTGGCCGTCCACTGATTCACCATGTCCCGGACAGCCGATGTCTGGGCCTTTGTCCTGAGGATCTCAGTGGGAGGTTTCTGGCTCTACTTCGCAAGCCAGCGATGGTTCGACATAAGCTGGGTGAGGGAGCTCTTCACCACAGCCGCCTATAACAACTACACACCCCTTTACGGAGACCTGTTGAGAGGCTTGGTTGACAGCTGGCTTATCATAGCCTACGGTGTTACGGCCGCAGAGACCGTCATAGGCCTGATGCTGGTTTTAGGCATCTACTCCCGGCTAGCCGGTGGTGCAGGCGCATTCATAGCGGCCAACCTACTGCTAACATTCAGCTTCTGCACATGTCCATGGAATGCAGCGGACGCGCCCATGGTCTTCTGGTTCTACTTCGCAGCTGTAATCCTCAACCTCGCAGTCCTTAGAGAAAGTCATCAAATACAGATCTTACGCAGACGCACCAGCCACAAACGCTCTTGAAACCCAACTCTATAGGATGTATGGTGTAGACTGTAGAGACGTAAGCGGTCTCGGGTAGATAAAACTGGCCTGATTCAAAGTTAATAGAGATGTAGATGTTCACCACCTCAGTGACTGCAGCCGTATACCCCCAACTTGTGGAAAACTATCGAACATACTGCCGCTATAGGAAGATGGCAGAACAAACCGGAAAGTTAGACTTATCCCACATAAGCTTTCTCTACCCTACGACCCTACTCCCGCTACTCATCTTGATGCAGAAAATAGATGCAAAATACATCACCCCTCCACGTGACCGTGATATTGCGAATTAAATTCAAATAGCAAAAGGGCGACATGTTGTTCAGAAACAGAGAACATACGATCCTCTAACTCAATTGACAAGGAAACCGTCAGAGAAAGAAATCTTACTCGAGAGGATTTTTGAATTAGGTAATGATGTTGAAGTGGTTGCCAATACCTCTGATGCGTTTTCTTTGATAGTATCTGAGTTGGTTGATAATATCTACGAGCATTCTGACTTTAAAACGGCTTATGTGTTTGCCCAAAAATATCCGAAAATCGGAAAACTTGAAATTTGCTTTGTAGATGATGGAATCACAATACCGGGTAGCTTTCAAAAAATTGAGTTGATATACGAAAAACAGGAGCACTATAAAGCAATACATGATGCTTTAAACGGCTTATCCAGTAAGAAAATAGTTGGGCGGGGGACAGGTCTTACAAATGTCAGTAGACTTAAGAAGGCTTAAGCGGAGAAATATTCCTAGCATCTGGATTCGGAGCCGTCTACTTAGCAGGATCAGAAGAGCCAGTTTACTATAGTCTGTCTGAGTCTACCTCATTTAGTGGTACATTAATTTCCATTCGGACCCCACTGAAAGGGGAAAAAATTAATATTTACCAGATAATTAGATAGTATTCTTGAAGCATATAGTGGGCGGTAGGTATGGTGGGTTATTGTGTGCGGATTGCCGAGGTTGTTTCGCGGGACTTGGTGTTTAGGGAGGAGGCTCTAAGTTTTTTCCGGTTTTTAGAAGGTAGGCCGGAGGCTGAGGTTATCGTTGATTTCGAGGGGGGTGAGAAGCATAAGCAGGTCATTCGCCCACGAGTATACTGTTAGGAAGGCTTCTTCCAGCAAATACATCAGGGAGATAAACCTGCCGCTGAATGTTAGCAAGATGCTTAAGATAGTGCGGTCATCTAAAAAACCTGAGCGATGGCTATCGCCTCCAAGCGAGCGAAACACAACTACTCTAACCATCTGACGCATCCTATGCCGTGACGAACTATTAAGCTGCTATCGTCCGCCTGGCGCATGCATTATAATTTGACGGCTGTCTTCCTATTGCAACTCTACTGGTTTAACTGGCCCTCACCTAAGCGCCTTTGAGGCCTTTGCAAAACATCCTGCCTTTGGGCTGAAGTATGATGTGAAGACTATGTTTGCGATTGATGCTGCGAGGAGCACTAGGCCCGCTAGGCTTGAGGGGTTGTTGAGGAGGAGTATGATGGGGACTGTTAGGGGGAAGATCATGGAGGCGAGGGGGCCGGCAGCGTACATGGCTGCGTATCCGGCCGGAGAGGCTCTGCTCCCTTCTCTGTCGATCTTGATTCCGAGGGCTGGAACAAGGGTCTTGAATGGTTTGGGCAGTAGTTCGAGTCTTACTATGTTGCTGAGGCCGATGTAGTAGTGGCTGAATCTTATGCCGGTGATTGTTCCGACGAGGAGGTGGGCGAGGTCGTGGGTGAAGAACCAGAGGAGAGCCCATGCGATGAGGGCGAGTATGAATCTGCCGGCGAAGATTGGTGGAGGCTGGATGAAGAGCAGTAGATAGGCGATGGCTGTGAAGAGGAGGCTCACCGCCGTTCCGGCGGCCATCCCGATCCGTAGTGGGTCTTTGAAGACGGGCCTGGGGCCTGCGCCGAAGTGGTGTTTGATCGCCTCCTCACGGTAGCGGAGTATGCGTCTGAAGATTGGGCCGGCCAGAGGGTTGGGGGAACGGAGCTCCATCACCTCCGTTAGCTTGGAGCCGTCGCCGGATGGCTCCACCGTGATCCAGTGCCTCAGCTCGCCGAAGGGGAAGTCAAGCGTCTCATGATACTGCTGGAGGTTTTCACGCTCCTCAATCCTGAATCGGGCGGTGTATCGCTGGCCCAGATATGTGAAGCTGACAGTGAATGTGTCGCCTTCCCTCGAGATGACCTTCATACGCATCTCGGGCGGCCAAGCCTCCGCCATGTTTTCGACGTTGAGGAAGTAGTTGTAAACCTCCTGTGGCTTGGCCCGTAGAATATACTGGGTTGTGGTCTTCATTAAGACAGCTCGAGGGCCTGCAGCTCAAAATCTCTAGGATCTGTTATCCTGCCGGTGAGGGCTGTTGCAGCGGCCAGCAGGGGGCTTGCGAGATGGGTTCTACCGCCGACGCCCTGACGGTTCTCGAAGTTCCGGTTGCTAGTTGAGACACACCGCTCACCCGGCGAGAGCCTATCCTCGTTCATCGCAATACACATGCTGCAGCCGGCGTTCCTCCACTCAAAGCCCGCCTCCATGAATATGCGGTGGAGGCCCATCCTCTCAGCCCGCCTCTTCGTAAGCTGGGAGCCGGGCACAACGAGCACACGGACACCCTCAGCCCTTCTCCTCCCCTTGACAAACCTTGCAACATCTATCAGGTCGCTAAGCCTTGCGTTCGTGCATGAGCCTATGAAGACCGTATCAACCTTGATGTCCGACACCCTCATACCCGGCTTCAATCCCATATACTGGAGGGCCCTCTCAACAGCCTTCCTCTCCGAGGGCTCGTCGAAATCATCCGGATACGGGACATTCTCGGAGACGCTCACGGTCATGGCCGGGTTTGTCCCCCATGTCACCTGCGGCTCGAGGGTTGAGACGTCGAAGCTGTGATAGGTGTCATATCTTGCGTTGGGGTCTGTCTTGAGGGTCTCCCAATATCTAACAGCCTCCATCCACTCTCCATCCTTCGGGCTGAAGGGCGCATCTTTCAGGTAGTCGTAGACCTTCTGGTCGGGCTCCACTATGGCGGTCCTCGCACCGCCTTCGATGGACATGTTTGTCAAGGTCATCCGCTCCTCACAGCTCATCTCCCTCACCAGCGGCCCTGTGAACTCAACCACATGCCCAATACACCCGCCTGTCCCAAGCTTTCTTATTATGTAGAGGATGACATCCTTGGCTGTGGAACCGTATGGCAGCCGGCCCGTAAGCTCCATCCTCATCTGCTTGGGCTTCTTAATCCAGAGGGACTGTGTCGCTAGGACATGCTCACCCTCACTCGTCCCGATTCCAAAGGCCAGGGCTCCGAAGGCTCCATGGGTTGAGGTGTGGCTGTCACCGCAGACAAGGGTTATGCCGGGAAGGGTGAGACCCAGCTCCGGCCCGATAACATGGACTATCCCCTGGAAGGGGCTGAAAATGTCGAAGAGTTTTATCCCAAACTCCCCCGCATTTCTGGAGAGGGCCGCCATCTGGGCCGCAGACATCACATCCCTCACAGGCTCCGTCCTCTCGGTCGTCGGGACGTTGTGATCCATCACGGCGAAGGTGAGATCAGGCCGTCTAACCCTCCGCGCCCGGGCCCTCAGCCCCTCAAAGGCTAGAGGAGAGGTGACCTCATGGGTGAGATGCCTGTCGATGTAGAGTAGCGTCTGCCCATCCTCACGCTCGGCCAGGGCGTGGGCGTTCCAGATCTTCTCAAAAACCGTAAAGGGCATGATAGAACTCCGTATAACTACTCATATAAAAATCCTAACAGTCTACATCCTCTATAGGATCTCGATGAGGCTGGTCAAACCATCATGCTGCACCCCCTGTAAAATCTGGCCATGAGGCTGAAGACGTATAAGCGCGGTTTTCCCCGTAAACCGACCCGAGGCGAACTGTTTTTCAACAAAATCCTGAGCCGAACCCCATCCAACAACTAGGTGAGGGGTGCCCGATGAGAAGATATTTTGCAATCTAAAATCTTCTGCATGCGCAGCTGAGACCGTTACGTATCCGAGGTCGTTGTCGTATCCTCCTGTGAAGAGTTTAGTGTGTAGCCGGTGTCCAAACTTGCAGCCCTGAGGTGAGAGCGATGCCGCCATCTTCACCCAATCCCCGTTTAGGTAGAGATACTGTGTTTCGGCACGAGGCAGGTAAGGGCATGAGGGGTTTTTGAAGTTCCTAGCTAGCTTAGGCTTGGGACTGCTGGCATGGAAGTTTTCCATCGGAAAATCACATTAGTTGCAAAACCCATACTAACCCTTCAAGGTGTTTTACTCACGGGATTGAACGACGAGATCAATGTGGTTAACAGGGCCCGGGGCCGCTGGAGCCTAGTTACACGATATATCCAAGTAGTGGGTCAGTAATCATCCAGTTAAGGGTAGCGGCTGTGTATAAATAAAATATATATGACCCCCGTCATTATCTACAAATGTGGGTAAATTTAGGGATCTCGTGCCCAAGTTAATCCAGTTCTGTGATAAAGTAGTACCCCTGATTAATTCAGGTGAGCTGGAACTACCATTAGGTGGCCCTCTCGAAAGAAATGCTGCAAGAATTTTTAAGAATAAACTCGAAAACTTTACGGAATTTTTTGAGTTGTTAGATGCTGTTACAAGAAACGAAAGTTTTAGGAGACACCATGAAAAAATTAAATCGGCGTTTGAGAGTTGGGATGAGCCTGATGCAACCCACTTAAGAGAGATAAACTGGTTTGCTGTGGAGGTTATTCGAACCCTACTCGAAGATATTATCGTTGAGAAAAAAGATCCGCGCGAAATGTTGAAAATACTCTCAGATTATATTGATCGGGGGGCATTTGAAGCACCTATCTATGTGGAGATGGAGATTGATTTGAAAATTGAAATGGATGAAAGTGAGGAATTCTTAGATGAAATGGTTAAACTAGAGTTTAAAGGCGAAGAAAAAGAAATGTTCAGCTATGTACTTTTAATCCAACTAACAGTAAGATTTAGTGAAGACTACAGAGAAATTGATCTTGAAGAAATTCGCCGCGAAATACACAGGATTTTAGGAAAGTTAATAATAACATTAACCCTTTTGAATCGCAATTTTCGCCTTAAAATCAAAGGTATTAAGACATATGATTATGTATTAACCAACTACTATCCTATATGGCCTAGCGCGTCGTGGGGTTTGAAAATAAGAACAGCAAACTCTGAATTTGAAATTTCTAAAGTTTTCACTAGTCCTCCACCTCTTGAACCGGATGAATCAGAACCTCCAAAATTATCCTTTGTTAAAAAACTACGTCGTCCATTCATAGATAAGGCGCAACCTGTGCAATTTACCAGCCTAAAAGACGTTTGGACACAGCTCAACGAACTCAAGTCCAAAATAAAGGGGTTGGATAGAAGAATTATAGTAATAGGCAAAAGATATTATCAAATACTTGTTAGCGGTGATCGAGAAGATCTTTTATTGTTTTTTTGCATGTTGTTGGAGTCACTCTTGCTAAAAAATTATGAACGAGATGGGCTGGCGCACAAATTCGCATTACGAGCTGCATTGATCGCGGCTTCTAGTAATAAAGAGATAAAGGACTTCTATGAATATTTTGAGAAAGTTTACAGAATTAGAAGCAAAATTCTACATGCTAAAAGCATAGGTGAGCTAGAGATGGACAAAATTGATGTGACGGTAGTGATGCATCCATATTCATTTAGCGGCCCTGTTACAAGGCTTAGATTCGATGCCATTACACTTTCAAAGCGGATTCTGAGTAGACTATTGAAATTATTATTCGTAAAATCCAACTTAAAAAGTTTTGATGAGTTGATTGACTTTGTTGATGCCGCCGTTTTAG
>Ga0197142_1005139_pt1 | contig 10350 bp, 10 predicted proteins | sample GBS60_MetaG_FD_148614 | JGI IMG/M metagenome (GOLD analysis project Ga0197142, IMG submission 148614) | Sediment microbial communities from Great Boiling Springs, Gerlach, Nevada, United States - GBS 60_MetaG | ecosystem: Environmental > Aquatic > Thermal springs > Hot (42-90C) > Sediment...
CGCTGAAAGGGATTTTGGTAGGGGTTGGGGTTCTGGCCCTTGTTGCGGTACTTGGGATTGATGGTCAAGGTGCCGGATCCCAAACCCCGCTGGGCCAGGAACTCCAGGTTGCGGTGGCGCATGGTGGTGTCGTAGTCGCTCTTAACGCGATCTTCGAGGATAGCCACCTGCTGCAGGGCACTCAGCAGAATGGCAGCCGCCTGTTCAGAGGTGTAGCCATTTTGGGAGGCATAGCGCACGGCAAACTCATCAGCTGCCACCTGGGCCTTCTGACCTTTCTCTGCTTTGCGCAAAAGAAACGCCGCCGATGCTGCCAAAGCAGCTGCCAAGCCCACGCCGAGGTTATCCCCCATCTGCAGCTCCACCACAATGCCCATCGTGCCCGCCCCAATGAGAGCAGGATACAGCAACAGCGCTGACCAGTTGTCTCCCAAGGCCAGCTCGGTGGCCATCACGGCTTCCCGCAAAAAGTAGATCTTCTGTTGATCGGGGCTCAGCTTCTGCCAACGGCTCAGGTCAATGGCAAAGCGGGTGTACTTCTGCCAGGGGAAGCGCCAGAGTGGTTGCACAACCCGAGATTGGTCAGGGGAGCCAATCTCAATCTGCACCTCGGGGCGGATCTCCACCGGGAGAAACTGGATTAGGCGATCAAACTCAGAAATGGTGTACATCGCGGTAGAACTGCAGTTGGAGATGGAGATCACTACCCATGGTAAAGGATTCTGGCCTTCTCTGTGGGCTGGCTCCCAGAAAGCCTAAAGCCAAGGGGCGGCGGGAACCTTGCCCGCTGTTGCTGGGCTAGCGGTAGTTGACAAACTGCAGCGCTACCGGGTAATCCTGCTGCTTGAGCATTTGAATGACTGCCTGCAGCTCATCTTTGTCTTTACCGGAAACCCGCACCAGATCCCCTTGAATGGAGGGCTGCACCTTCTTAAAGTTGTCGCGGATTTGCTTGGCAATCTGCTTGGCCAACGCTGCGTCGATGCCTTTTTTAAGGCGAACCACCTGGCGCACCCGGTTGCCAGCGGCACTCTCCGGGGGTTGAAAGTCGAAGATCTTCAGAGAGAGGCCCCGCTTGGCCGCTTTGGTGAGAAGCAGATCGCGAACGGAATTGAGAGCCATCTCATTGGCAGTGGTGATGGTCAGGGATCCCTCCTCCAGCTTAATTTCCGTCTGAGTATCCTTGAGGTCATAGCGCTGCTTGACCTCCCGCTGCACTTGATCCAGCGCGTTCACCAACTCCTGCCGGTTGAAGTCGCTAACAATATCAAACGAGTGGGTGGAGGCCATAGCCCTTATCTTCACTGGCATTCCGTACTCTAAGCCTATCAGGGGCTCCCCAACGGCGGGAGAAGCTACAACAGAAAAAGAAGTTCCGGGGAGCAGGAGGATGGCCAATGTTGTTTTAATTACAGGCGCTTCCGAGGGTATTGGTAGGGCAACAGCCTTCACCTTCGCCCGCGGTGGCTACCGCCTGGCGCTGGCTGCCCGCACCCCCGAAACCCTGAAGCAGACGGCTATCGAGCTGGAGCAAAGCTTCAATGCGGAGGTGTTGGCCGTCCCCACCGATGTAACGCAGCCGGAGCAGGTGCAAAAGCTGGTCGAGGCTACCCTGGAGCGCTATGGGCGCATTGACTGCCTCATCAACAACGCCGGCATCTGCCTGAGCGGTCCTTTCCTGCAGACTACGTTGGAACACTGGCAGGCGCTGCTGGCAGTGAACTTCTGGGGCTATCTGCACACTATCCGGGCAGTGCTCCCCGACATGCTCAAGCGCAAGAAAGGCCAGATTGTCAACGTCGGCTCCATAGGTGGCAAAATGCCCCTGCCGCAGATGGCTGCCTATTGTGCCAGCAAGTACGCAGTCAGTGGCCTGACGGAGGCGCTGCGTCTAGAGCTGCAACCCCACGGCATCCAGGTCATCGCTGTCCATCCGGGCCTAGTCAACAGCAATTTTCTCAAGCGGGCCGTCTTTGTGGAGGAGACGGGAGCGGAGGTTTCTGCCGAGGAAAACTTAACCCACCCTAGCGGGGCACGGCAGCGAATGCAGCAGGCCCTGGAGAGCTTCTGGGTAAGCCAGCCAGAAGAGGTGGCGGCAGCCATCTGGGAGGCGGTTTGCCAGTCCAAATCCGAGGTGATCGTTGGCATGGCCCAGTGGGCGGTAGGGGCCTACACCCTCTTTCCTGGCTGGGTTGGCCCCTTGCTGCAAAGTTTGCCTGACTGGTCTTAGGCTCTACCTTGGCCAAGGGCGGGGCTGGACTATAGTGTATGCTAAGCCTGGCAGTTGCAGCGGTAAGGAGCTATGGTTGGTTCTGCGCCTTCTCCCCCAAGTACTCAGCAGCACCTCCTCATTGTGGAAGACCGCGATGGCCGCCGCACGCAGGTACTGACCGCCGCCAAATACTTTATCGGTCGCGACCTGGCCAACGACATCTGTCTCAACTCTCAGTACGCCTCCCGCTACCACGCCATGCTGCTGCGCATTCCTGCTGAAAGGGAGGGGGAATACTACTACCGCATTTTAGATGGAGACCTGGAGGGTAGGCCCAGCACCAACGGCCTGATGATCAACGGCCAAAAAATTTCTACCCACCAGCTTAAGTCGGGGGATGTCATCAGGTTTGGTCCGGACGCCAAGGCCACCTACATCGTCAAGACCCTCTAGCTTGAGCTTGGCTTACCTCCCTCCTGAGGGCCCAATTGCTGCCAAAGCAGCAGCAGCAAGGCCAGCACCAGGGTCACTTCTGAGAGTAAGGTGGCCAGGGCTGCCCCTCGCCACCCCCACGCCGGGATCCAGAGCCCGTTCAAAGCTCCATTCAGGACCAGGGCTGCCAGCTGTCGGCGGCTGCGCAGCTTTTGCAGGCCAGCACTAGTGAGCAGGTGGGACAACAGCAGGTGGATCCCTTCCAGCAAAATGACTGGACTCAGCCAGCGGAGGATGAGGGCAGTCTCTTGGTAGGCGGATCCCAGCAGCCAAGGGATCCCGTAGGAGCCCAGGGCCACCCCCACAGTAGCCAAGCTGCCGTAGCCCACCACCCAGGGGAAAAGCTGCCAGGCGTAGCGGCAGCCATGGGATAGGCCCTGCTGACCCTGGCGGCACAGCTCGGCAAAATGGCTGGTGAGCAGAGCAATCATCGGCGTTTGCGAGAAGTTGATGACCCGGTAGGCGGCGCTGTAGAGTCCCCCCGATGCTGTTGAGGCCAGGCGGGGCAAAAGCAGTTTGTCCAAGTCGGTGAAGGTTTTCGCCGCGGCCAGCCCCAGGGCAAAGTCCCAACCCGCCCTCAGCCGTGCCCTTACCTCTTGCCAGTCCAAAGCCGGGAGGCGAGAAGGGGCACACCACTGCCGCATTCCCCAGCTCATCCCCGCCAGCACCAGCAGCACCATCAACCCGTAGAGGATGGCCCATTGGGTTAGGGATCCCCAGTCCAAAACCATCGCCAGCAGTACGGCGCTCAATCGCCCCAGCGCCATGCCCGTGTCAATGAGAGCCACCCCAGCAATTTGTTCCTGCCCAATCAGGATCCCCCTGTACACTTCGGGAAGGGCAATCAACAGCAGGTCGCTCCCTAGCAGGATCCCCACCTCAAGGGGTGAGGTCTCGGCCAACCAAAGGCTCAACAGAGGTGTTAACAGCAGCACCATCCCACCGCAGACCAGTCCGGCCAGCCACAGGCTGGGACTGATCTCCTGGGCAGCCGCGGCAGATCTCCGGTTGCTTAGGCGCTGGATCAGCAATTCCGATTGGCCCCAGTAGCCAAAGGGGGCAGCTAGGTTGCTGCAGGCCAAGATGGCGGAGAACACTCCAAACGCTTCTGGACCCAGCAGCCGCGCCAACAGGACGAAATAGGCCCCAGACACTCCCAAGCGCAGGCCATTACCTAGCATCAGCCAGGCTGCCTGGCGCAGTCGTTGCCCTGCCTTATCCAGAGCCGTTTTTCCTGGACGAGGCCTGGCGAAGCTCGAGATACTGAATAGAGGCTGAGGCTGCCCACCTAGCTGGGCCCAGGGTCGGCTCCCGTTCTTCTTCCAGCAGTTCTTCATGGCCAAACTTTACCCTCTTGCCCCGCCCAGCTCCAGGGCTTTAGGGGAGCGGAAACCCTCCCCCTTCAAGCCGGCTGGGCCGCGGCGAGTCCCTTCCCCACCGCCGTCTGGTAGCCCCCCCTGGCTGGGATCCCCCCCGGCCAAAACGGTAGGTCAAGGCTATCGGTCCGTTGCCTTGCTCTTGCTGGCCAGCGGGCTGCTGTTTGGAGGACTGGGATCGCGGCTGGCCTACCTGCAACTGGTGCGCACCCAGTATTACCGCCAGTTGGCCGACACCAACCGCATTCGCCTGTTGCCCCAGCCGCCGGAACGGGGACGCATTGTGGATCGCAACGGCGTGTTGCTGGCGGGTAGTCAACTGTCCTACTCAGTTTTTCTCTGGCCCTTGGTGCAGTCGCGGCAGGGCTGGCAGGAGACGATCCCCAAGCTGGCCCAGTATCTGGAGATGGCTCCCGAGGAGATTGTCCAGAAACTGGAACAGGCGGGCTACCGCTCTCTCTTTCCTGTGCGCATCCTGCGCAACGCCAGCCCCGAGGTCGTGACCCGATTGGAAGAAAGAGGCCACGAGCTGCCGGGGGTGATGGTGGAAGCAGAGACAGTGCGGTTTTATCCCCATGGCAGCTTGGCCGCCCACGTGCTGGGCTACACCGGCGAGATCCCCCTAGAGCAGCTGCAGGCGGATCCCAGCTACCGCCTGGGGGATATTGTCGGCCTGATGGGGGTGGAGGAACTGTTTGAGAGTCATCTGCGCGGCCAGTGGGGTGGGCGCCAAGTGGAGGTGGACGCTCTAGGAGAAGTGCTGCGGGTGCTGGGCGAACAGCCTCCTCAACCGGGCAAGACCCTGCAGCTGACCCTGGACGTGCGGCTGCAGCAGGTGGCAGAGCAAGCCCTGGGCCAGCAGAAAGGAGCAGTGGTTGCCATGGATCCCCGCGACGGCTCGATTCTGGCCATGGCCAGCTATCCCACCTTTGATCCCAACCTCTTTTCCAGCCGCATCACCCAAGCCCAGTGGGAGAGCCTGCAAAAACAGGACTTTCCCTTCCTTAACCGCGCCCTACGGCCCTACCCTCCTGCTAGCACCTACAAAATCATCACCACTGCCGCTGGGATCGAGTCGGGGGTCTTCCCCCCAGATACGGTGCTGCAGACGGCTCCCTACATCACAGTAGGCGGCTGGCGCTTTTGGGACTGGAACCGGGCTGGCTTTGGGCGGCTGAACTACCGCCAGGCGATAGCCTACAGCAGCGACACCTTTTTCTACCAGATTGCCCTGGGTACCAAGGCCGCCCCCTTGCAAGAATGGTCGCGCCGCTTTGGGCTGGGCCAGCCTACTGGGATCGGCCTCAAAGGGGAAGCTGCTGGCCTGGTGCCTGACGCCGAGTGGAAACAGCGCCACTGGGGGGAGCCCTGGTACGTGGGCGATACAGTGAACATGTCCATCGGCCAGGGGTTTGTCACCGCCACGCCCCTGCAGATGGCGGTGGTAACAGCAGCAGTGGCCAACGGTGGCTGGCGGGTGCGTCCCTTGCTCTCGCAGCAGGTGATCCCGGAAAGTCCCGTGCCCCTGCGGCAGAAGGTAGGTCTCTCCCCCGCTACCCTGGAGATCTTGCAACAGGGGCTGCGAGATGTGGTGGTTTACGGCACTGGTGGCAACGCCAACCTGGGGCCAGGCTTTCCCCCAGCCGCCGGCAAAACCGGCACTGCCGAGGATCCGCCGCGGCGATCCCACGCCTGGTTTGTCGGCTATGCTCCCTCTGACCGTCCGGAGCTGGTAGTCGTGGTCTTTCTGGAAAACAGTGGTGGCGGGGGCGGAACCCGAGCAGCCCCTATCTTCCGCCAGATCATGCGGGCCTACTTCCAAAGCAACTCGTGATCCTCCAGCTGTCCCCTTTCCCTAGCAGGGAGCATTATGGGCCGAAAAATTCCGCTCTCCTCCTCTATTGCCTTAGTGGGACAGAGTCCCTCAACTCCTTCTCCAGCCGGCTTCTAGCTTAATTTGGCTGTAAAATAGGTCAGTGATTTGGAACCCAATGGCTACAATCCTGCCATCGGCAGTGGCTGTGCCTTGACCTAGGGTAGGGCTAGCCCTGCTTCTCCAGCTACAACTTCTCTGGGCCGTAGGTGCTCCGCCCTGCTAGCGCCAACTTGGAAAAACACGGCCAGAGAAGGCTTTCAACCCATTGCCCAGCTCATTGAGGAGACTAGGATGAACAAGGCAGAGCTTGTGGAAGCCGTTGCTCATCGCGCCAACGTAACCAAAAAAGAGGCTGAGGCTGTCCTGACGGCAGCCCTGGAGATCATCGTTGAAGAGGTTGCCTCCCGCGATGAAAACGGGGAACCCAAGGGGAAGGTCACCCTAGTGGGCTTCGGTTCCTTTGAGGCCCGCAAGCGCAAAGAACGGGAAGGCCGCAACCCGAAAACCAATGAGAAGATGGTGATTCCGGCTAGCGTTGTTCCCACGTTCACGGCCGGCAAAGCTTTTCGCGATGCGGTGGCAGCTGGTCACAAGTCTTGAAAGTGCGGGTGTAGGGGGACAGAGTCCTTGCGGCTAATCTGAGTCCCTATTGGCGGAAGCAGGATGGAGTCCTTAGAGGATTAGCGTGCAACGGCCTCAACATGGGGGCAATCGGGCTTGGGCAGCAGCAATTGCTGGTTGCCCTGCGGAGGCCATTTTGGATTTTTCTGCTAGCCTCAATCCCCTGGGCCCGCCGCAGTCGGTTGTGCAAGCCCTGGTGCAAGCGTTGGAGGCACCCGAGCCGGTTGCAATTAGCTGCTACCCGGACCCCGACTATCGAGAGCTACGCGCTTGTTTGGCGCAGCATTGGTCAGTTGATCCAGAGTGGATTTTTGTCGGCAACGGAGCGGCAGAATTGCTCACTTGGGCGGCTCGGGAGGCGGAGGGGCGGGAGGTGTGGCTGCCTCGTCCCGCCTTTGGCGACTACGAGCGGGCACTGCGGGCAGCAGGGGCAGTCATCAAGCCACTGGATTGGTGGTCTTGTCCGGGATCAGCCACTGCTGCTTTGCTGCAAGAAGGGCTCCCCGCCAACAAGAGCGGCAAGGTGCTCTGGCTAAACAATCCCCACAACCCAACGGGCCAGCTGCTCCCGCGGGAGGCCATTCTGCCTCTTCTGCCCTACTTTGAGCAGGTGGTGGTGGATGAGGCTTTTATGGACTTTCTCCTCGGAGACGCGCCCCAAGACCAGATCGAGCTCTGCTCCCCAGGGGCTGGCGGGCTGGAGGCCTCTTTGCCCCGTAGCCAAACCTTGATTCCCTATCTCGAGGCCCACCCCAACACCCTTGTCATCCGCTCGCTGACCAAGTTTTTTACCTTGCCTGGCTTGCGCATTGGATTTGCAGTGGGCCATCCGGAGCGCTGGCGGCGCTGGCGACAGTGGCGGGATCCCTGGAGCGTCAATGGCTTGGCGGCAGTGGCAGCAGCAGCCGCCTTGGCTGACACGGACTTTCGTCGGCGCACCTTGAGGTGGTTGCCCATGGCCCGCGAGCATTTGCTCAAAGGTTTGCAGGCGCTGCCCGGCTGGGATCCCTGCCCTAGCCAAGCCAATTTTGTGCTGGTGCGCTGTCCTGTCTCTGCCTCCCAGCTTCAAGAGCAGCTGCTGCGGCAGCACGGCATCCTAGTGCGGGATTGTCTGAGCTTCCCCGAGCTGGGGGATCGCTACCTGCGCATTGGCCTGAGAACTCTGCCAGAGCAAGAGCGCCTGCTATTGGCCTGTCAGGAAATTCTAGAAAATCTCTCTGGCAAGAGGAGAAACGAGCTGGGTGGAGACCTTGGTTGCCCCTGCTCGCTCACACCCCCTGACTGACGAGTGTCTATCTTGCGGCCAAGCTCTAGAAGCCGGCCTCAGGTCTGTGCCATGGTATTATCTGGGGCAGGGTATGATGGCTTATCTCCGTCCCTTGCCCCAGTCCCGCCGTTAAGTTGTCAACAGGTGTGGTGGGAGGTTCGCTTCGTAGACCTCTTGGTTCCTAAGCTCGGGAGGGTAGGTTATCCATGGATTTTTCTCCGCTTCCAGATCCTACTCAGCCCCTGCCGCCGCCCCAGAAAAACCCGCCGACACCCCAACGCACGCTTCCAGCAGCCCTCAGCCCTCTGCACCCGGATTCCCCCAGGTGTCTCTGGCCACGTTTACAACGCCGCGACTCTCTCCCACCGCTGCGGGGCAGCCATCCTGGTAGAACCCTTCCCACCCACCGTCCTTCTCCTGTACTCCTTCAAGAGGTGGTGGAGGATTTGGAGAAAGAAGTGCCCCGCCCTTCTAGAGGAGTTTCGCCTCTAGGGGCTTTGCTAGTGTGGGTGCTCTCGTGGGCGGGGATTGGCTTTGGAGTGCGCTGGCTACTCTGGCCAGGGGAGCTGTTGCAGCCCAGAGTCGAAGAGAGCTTTGCCCCGCTGGACTTAGCCCAGCTCCCTCTAATTCCTTTAGAGCCACCGGCGGTGGAAGTGGGAGAAGAGTTCTATTCAGGTGGGGTACCCCCTCAGCAGCTGGCGCTGGGGTTGACCACCCCCTCCGTGGAGGAACTGCAAGTTGAACCCCTTGAAAATGTCCCCAACCCTCTGGACAGCCTGCAGACCCCTTCGGCCCTTGGTGCCCAGCAACTCCCTCCCAGAGAGGAGACATGGGTAGAGAAACTGGCAGCCAGCTTGGAGCGTTCCTCTCAAGAAAAGCTGCTCAAGACAGTACCCTTAGCTAGTAGTGACCCCGACTCGCTGGGCCCAAACCGCGGCGAGGGCACCTTCTTGGTGCTGACCACCTACGCTGGGGAGGAGAGCTTGGCACAGGCTCGCCGCGTTGCCCCTGACGCTTTTGTTAAAGATGTGAACGGCCAGAAGTTTGTGCAGGTGGCAGCCTTTGAACAACTGGAATATGCCCGCTACCATGCTGAAACCTTGAAGAATCAAGGTTTTAACGTCACAATTGTCGAGCAGTAGCTTGGGCGGTGGAGTTACAACTCGCTTTGACCTCTCCACCACTCTTCTAGATAAGCTTGACAGCGGCGTAAAAGCTGGCGGCTTTCTTCAAAGGTAATTTGTTCCAAAGCTTCGAGGTAGGAGCACCAGCGGTAGGCAGCCACCTCTTCCGGTTGGATCCGGAGCTCCGGCGGAGGAAACTGGGGTGGCAGGAGAGCTATGTAGTAGGTAACAGTCTTAACCACGGCATACCCGGCTGAATCGGTGAAGGTGTAAGTCTCCTGTAGCGATAGAGGCTCGGACTGGCCCGGCAGTACTAGAAAGTGGTACTCGGTCAAGCCGGTTTCCTCACGCAACTCCCGCTGCGCTGCCGCCAGCTCACTCTCACCCTCATCTTTGTGTCCTTTGGGAAAGGCCCAGTGCCCCTTTTGGTGCTGGATGAGCAGATAGAGATGGGAGCCCTGGTCAGGCGGAAGAGGAAGCACCGGGATTATGCCGTAGGCAGCATCTGTCAGCATGCAAACTGGGCCTTGACACTTCTACCAATTAAAGTCGGGGGATTCTTACGCAGTCGATAAACGGAGGCAGAGAGGTGTTGTCAAACCGCCCCTACGCAGGTTCTTGAGACAAAGCCTCAAGGTTCTACTTTTAGCAAGTTGGGCTGGAACCCCCTCTTTGCCGCTTGGTACAGTCCTCACGTAAGACCAGCGCAGAGGCTTGCCATCGCTCGGGTTGTTCCCTGGAATTGGGCAGCTCGTTTGCCTCCCAGAAGTTGGCTTGCAAGCTGTACCTACAATAGCAGTAGCTGTAGCGTTGGTTGGCAACTAAAAAGGTACGCAAGCTATCCTTCTTTCCAAAGATTCTGGCGCCCTCCTCTTGGATGGCATTGGCCTAGCGCAGCCGTCGGCAAAGGTCAGCCTTCAGATTCCCAAGGGATCCCTGCAGCTCATGAACCTGCCCCCAGATCGCCAACGGGAACACCAGGCCAACGAGCGCACCTTTCTGGCCTGGCTGCGCACCTCTGTGGCTCTCATTGCCTTTGGCTTTGCCCTCGCCCGCTTCAGCCTCTTTTTGCAGCAGATCGAAGCCGCCAGCTCCCCCAAGCAGCCCGCTCCGGCGCACGGCCTCTTGAGTACCCAGAACTTGGGCCTCCTGTTGGTGATTTTTGGAATCCTGATGATCGGCCTTTCAACCTGGCGCTACAACCAGGTGATGCGGCAAATCGAGGCGGGAAACTTCCGCCCCAGCCGTTTTCTCGTCTGGATCATGGCTGCCGTTGTGGCCCTGTTTGGACTGCTGAGCCTTCCCCTGCTGCTGCGCCGCCCCCGCCCTCAGGAGCCTTCGCGGCTCAGCCTGCCGGAGTGAAGGGCCGCCAGCGGCTCCAA
>Ga0197142_1005140_pt1 | contig 10350 bp, 13 predicted proteins | sample GBS60_MetaG_FD_148614 | JGI IMG/M metagenome (GOLD analysis project Ga0197142, IMG submission 148614) | Sediment microbial communities from Great Boiling Springs, Gerlach, Nevada, United States - GBS 60_MetaG | ecosystem: Environmental > Aquatic > Thermal springs > Hot (42-90C) > Sediment...
ATGCGGGTAGCCTACATTCTTTCCAGCCCCCGGGCCGCCAGCCACAAGCTGGGCCAGATGATCCTGCCCCAGCTGGAGGCGGGGGTCCACGGGGTGGAGGTGGCGGGGATCTTCTTCTTTGACGACAGCGTCATGGTGCTCCAGAAGGGGAACCCCATCGGGGAGCGCCTCTCCCGGCTGGCCCGGGAGCGGGGCCTCCTCCTCATGATGTGCGACCTCTGCGCCCTGGAAAGGGGCCTGGCCACGGGGGAGCCCCGCTGGTGCACCCCGGAAGGGGAGGCGCGCCAGGAGCCCGGGAACTGCCAGGTGGCGGGCCACGTGGTGGAGGGGGTGCAGGTGGGGTGCTTCCCCGACCTCTACGCCGCCCTGGCGGGCAAGGTGGACCAGGTGATCACCCTCTAGGGCCTTCGCCCTCCTGGGGCCCCGGCGCCAAGCCGGGGCCTTCTTCCAACGCCCCGATGAGGCGGAGGAGGGCGGGGAGGGCATGAAGAACAGCCCCCAGGCAGGTGGGGATGGCCTTGGGGTTCCCCGGGAGGTTGAGGACGAGGCTCCGCCCCCGCACCCCCGCCACGCCCCGGTAGAGGATGGCCGTGGGGGTGTCCCGGAGGCTTGCGGCCCGGATGGCCTCGGGCAGGCCGGGCATGGGCTTTTCCAGGAGGGGGAGGGTGGCCTCCGGGGTCACGTCCCGGGGGGCGGGGCCCGTGCCCCCCGTGGTCACCACCAAGCCGGAGGAGGCCGCCAGGTCCAGGATGCCCCTCTGGATGGCCTCCACCTCGTCGGGAACCAGGAGGTGGCGGAACGCCAGACGGTAAGGCAAGGCGCCCTCCAAGTAGGCCCGCACCGCGGGCCCGGAGAGGTCCTGGTAGACCCCCTGGCTGGCCCGGTCAGAAACGGTGAGGATGCCTACCCTGAGCAAGGGTTTTCCCGTCACGCCCCACCTCCGAAAAGCCGTTTGGCCCCCTCTTCCAGGACCTGCCGGTCCAACCCCTCCCCGATGAAGACCAGCCGGTTCATGCCGTCCCTGGCCTGGGCAAAGCCCAGCTCCAGGTGCCCCAGGACCAGGTGAAACACCAGGGGTCGGGGAGCCTCCCGGACCCGGACCACCCCCTTGCCCCGGAGGAGCCGGGAGCCGTGAAGCAGGAGGACCCCCTTGAGCCAGGCCTCGAGGGCCTCCAGGGAGGTTTCCCCGGGGAGGACCAGGCTCAAGGACTCCACCGGGGCGTGGGCGTGCAGGTGAACCCCGGGGGGAAGGACCCGCAGGCTCCGGGGAGGGAAGAGGACCTCCTCCACCCCCACCCCTTCCCCCCGGACCAGGGGCCGCACCCGGGCCGTGGGGTTCAAGGCCTTGAGCCGTTCCAGGGCCTCTTCCACCCCAGGGGCCAGGTCCACCTTGGAAAGGAGGATGAGGTCCGCGGAGGCCAGCTGGGCCACGGCCTCCGGGTAGCCCAGGTGGGCCTCGAGGTGGAGGGCATCCGCTAGGGCCACAACCCCCGCCAGCCGGTAGGCCTCCTTGACCCCCGGAGCGGCCAGGGTGGCCAGCACGGGTCCTGGGTGGGCCAGGCCGCTGGTCTCCAGGAGGAGATGGCCGGGAGGCTCCCCCCGGGCGAAACGGGCCAGGGCCCAGACCAGGTCCTGGGAGCGCCCGCAGCACACGCACCCGTCTGCCAGGGGAACCACCCTTTCCCCGGGAATAAGGTCCCCGTCCAGGGGCACCTCGCCGAAATCGTTGACCAGGACCGCCATCCCGGGCCGCTCTCGGAGGAGGCGGTTCACCAGGGTGGTCTTGCCGCTTCCCAGAAAGCCCGTGATCAGGGTTACGGGAATCCGCCCGCCCCCTCGCCCTTCGCTCGCGGTCATGGCCGAGCTTCTCCCCATTTGAAAAGAGGTTATCACACCCATCCCGGGAAGACCAGGAGGGATAATGGGGACATGCGGGTGGCGAGCCTGGTCCCTTCGGGAACCCTGATGCTCCGGGCCCTGGGGGTGGAACCCGTGGGGGTGAGCCACAGCTGCCCCAACCCCAAAGGCCTCCCCGTGCTCACGGAAAGCCTCATCCCCGAAGGGCTCTCCCAGGAGGAGATAGACCAAAGGGTGCGGGAGGCCTACCAGAAGGGGCTTTCCCTCTACCGGGTGCGGGGGGAGGTGCTCTCCGCCCTGGCCCCTGACCTCCTTTTGACCCAGGGGGTCTGCGAGGTCTGCGCCCCCACCCCCAAGGAGGTGGGCCTGGCCCTGGGTTTCCTGACCCAGGCCCCTAAGGTGCTGGAGCTTCGGGGAACGCGCCTGGAGGACCTTTTCCGGGACCTGGAGGCCCTGGGCCGGGCCTTGGGCCGGGAGGGCGAGGCCCTGGCCCTGGCCAGGGCCCTGAGGGAGAGGCTTGCGGCCCTCCCCCCACCCCCCTCCCCCAGGCCCCGGGTGGTCTTCCTGGAGTGGCTGGACCCCCCTTACCTGGGCGGGCACTGGGTGCCGGAGATGGTGGCCCTAGCGGGCGGGGCCTACCTGGGCCCGGGCCCAGGGGAGGCGAGCCGAAGGGCGAGCCCAGAGGACCTTCCCCAGGCCGAGGTGGTCTTCCTAGCCTTCTGCGGCTATGACCTGAAAGCAGCCCAGGAAGCGGTGGAGGCCCACCTGGCCCAAGGCGGGTGGCTGGGGGAGTACCTAAAGGGGAAAAGGGCCTACCTCCTGGACGCCGCCCCCTTCCAGGCCCTCACCCCCTTGGCGGTGGAAGGGGTGGGCCTCCTGGCCCGGCTCCTGCGGGGGGAGAGGGCCCTCGAGGCCCTGGAGCTAAGCGCGCCTGGGGGAACCAGGGAAGGGCGCAGGCCAGCTTAGAGGAGGTGGCGAGGTGTTTGTAACCATGAACCGCATCCCCGTGAGGCCAGAGTACCGGGAAGCCTTTGAGGAAGCCTTCCGCCAGCGGGCCCGCCTGGTGGACCGGGCGCCGGGCTTCCTGCGCAACCTGGTCCTAAGGCCCAAGCACCCGGAGGACCCCTACATCGTCCTCACCCTCTGGGAGAGCGAGGCCGCCTTCTTGGCCTGGACGGAAAGCCCGGCTTTCCGCGAAGGGCACGCCAGGGGCACCCTCCCCAAGGAGGCCTTTTCGGGGCCCAGTCGGCTGGAGACCTACACCGTGGTCCTGGACTCGGAAACGGGCTAGCCCCCAGGGCTCACCCCGGCCTCGGCGAAGGTGGCCATGTGGAGGATGCGGGCCGCCGCCCTTAGGAGGGGCATGGCCAGCACGGCCCCTGTCCCCTCCCCCAGGGCCAGGTCCAGGTCCAGGAGGGGCCTCAAGCCTAGGGCCTCCAGGATGACCCGGTGCCCGGGCTCCCGGGAGAGGTGGCCGGCGAAGGCGTAGCGTAAGACCCCGGGGTCCAGGCGGCTCGCCAGGAGGAAGCCCGCGGAAACGGGAAAGCCGTCCAGGAGAAGGGGCACGCCCCCTTTCGCCCCCTCCAGGTAGACCCCGGCGATGGCCAAAAGCTCCAGCCCCCCCACCTGCCTGGCCACCTCCAGAGGGTCCATCCCCGGGCGAAGCCGGGCGAGGGCCTTGGCCACCACCTCCCGCTTCCGCCTTAGGCCCTCCTCCCCCACCCCCGTTCCCCGGCCCACCACCTTTTCGGGGGAAAGGCCCAGAAGGGCGGCGGTGAGGGCGGCCGCCGCCGTGGTGTTCCCGATGCCCATGTCCCCGGCGGCCAGCACCGTGGCCCCCTCTTCCAAGGCACGCCGGGCCGCCAGGCGGCCCGCCTGGAGGGCCGCTTCCGCCTCCTCCGGGCTCATGGCGGGGCCCTGGGCCAGGTTGGCGGTCCCCTCCCGCACCTTGGCCTGAAGGAGCCTGGGATGATCAGGAAGCGCCCCCACGACCCCCACGTCCAGCACGTAGACCTCGCAGTCCGCCACCCGGGCGAACTGGTTGATGGCCGCCCCTCCCTGGAGAAAGTTCAGGACCATCTGCCGGGTCACCTCCTGGGGGTAGGCGGAAACCCCCTCGGCCACCACCCCGTGGTCCGCGGCGCAGACCACCACCGCCCCCCGGCCCAGCTCCGGCTGCACCCGGCCCTGGATGGCGGCCAGGCGCAGGGCCACCTCCTCCAAAACCCCCAGGGAGCGGGGGGGTTTGGTGAGCTGGTCCAGGCGCCGCCGGGCCATCTCCAGCGCCTTTGCTGAATCCTGGCGCTCCATGGGGCCATCATAGCCCCGTGGACCCATCCCATGGCCAGACCCTCCTCCACGGGACCGGGGGCCTGGGCGCAGGGGTGCTGGGCGGGGAACACCTGGCCCTTTCCCTCACTTAGGGTCCTGGGATTCCCGGCGCTTTTCCCCTTTACCCTACAGCGGCTTTGTGCCCTGGAGGAAGAGAGGCGGGAGGAGGCGGGGTAGACTGGGCCCCGTGGAGCTCTGGCTGGTGCGCCACGGGGAAACCCCCTGGAACCGGGAGGGAAGGCTCCTGGGCTGGACGGACCTCCCCCTCACCCCCGAGGGCGAGGCCCAGGCCCGGGCCCTGAAGGGGCTTCTCCCGCCTCTCCCCGCTCAAAGCTCCGACCTCAGGCGGGCCCTCCTGACGGCGGAGCTTGCGGGCTTTTGCCCGGAGGCCACCCGGGCTTTGCGGGAGATCCACTTCGGAGCCCTCGAGGGGGCGCTTTGGGAAGCCCTGGACCCCGTCCACAAGGAGGCCCTCCTCCGCTTCCAGGGCTTCCGCCCCCCGGGTGGGGAGAGCCTCGAGAACTTCCAGGAGCGGGTCTTCCGCTTCCTGGAGAGGCTAAGGGCCCCGGCCCTCCTCTTCACCCATGGCGGGGTGATGCGGGCCGTGCTCAGGGCCTTAGGGGAGGACGGCTTTGTGCCCCCAGGAAGCGTCCTGGTGGTGGACTGGCCCAGGAGGGTCCTGGACCGGCTCGTACCCTAAAGGATGAGCCTCCTCCTCGGCCTCCTCCTGGACGCCCTCCTGGGGGAACCCCCTCCCAGGCTCCACCCCGTGGTCTGGATGGGGCGGTACCTGGAGTGGGCCTGGCCCCGGGTGCGGGGGCTCTGGTCTGGGGCCTTCTACTGGACCCTGGGGGCCCTGCTCTTCGCCCTTCCCGCCTTCCTCCTGGACCTCCTCCTAAGGCCCCTGGCCCTGGGCTGGGTCCTCCTCGGCCTCCTCCTCAAGCCCCTCTTCAGCCTGAGGATGCTCCTTTTGGAGGTCTTGGGGGTGGAGCGGGCCCTGGAAGAGGGCCTCGAGGCGGGAAGAAGGCGCCTTTCCCGGATCGTGAGCCGGAGGACGGAGGACCTTTCCGAGGAAGAGGTGCGGGAGGCCGCCCTGGAAAGCCTTGCGGAAAACCTCTCGGATAGCCTCCTGGCCCCCCTCCTCTACTACGCCCTCCTGGGCCTTGGGGGAGCCGCCCTGTACCGCTACGCCAACACCGCCGACGCCATGTGGGGCTACCCGGAGCACGGGGCCAGGGGCACCTTCGCCGCCCGGGCCGACGACCTCCTGAACCTGGTCCCGGCGAGGCTCACCGGCCTCCTCCTCTGCCCTCCCAGGCTCTGGGGGAGGCTCCTCCGAGAGGCGCGCAAGACCCTCTCCCCCAACGCCGGCTACCCCATGGCCGCCCTGGCCCTGAGGCTCGGGGTCCGCCTGAGGAAACGGGGGGCCTACGCCCTGAACCTCGAGGCCCCCTCCCCAGGGCCGGAGCACGTGGCCAGGGGCCTCCTCTGGGCAGGCGGGGCAGGGTACGGGACTGGACTCCTCCTAGCAGGGCTCACCGCTATGAGGGGATGGTAGGCTCAGGTTATGGAGCGGAGCCGGGACTTTCTCCTCCAGGCCCGGCGGGACCTGGATCAGGCCAGGCTCTCCCTGAGGGAAGGCTTTTTTGAGTGGGCCGCCTTCGCCGCCCAGCAGGCCGCGGAAAAAGCGGTCAAGGCGGTCTTCCAGCGGATGGGAGCCGTGGCCTGGGGGCACTCGGTAGCGGGGCTTCTGGAAGAGCTCTCTAAGAGCTTCCCCGTGCCAGAAGCCCTCCTGGACGCCGCCAGCGAGCTGGACAAAGCCTACATCCCCTCCCGCTACCCGGACGCCCTGCCGGAAGGGGCCCCCTTTGAACGCTACCGGAGGCCGGAAGCGGAAAGGCTTCTGGCCCACGCGGAGGCGGTGTATGCCTTCTGTGAAAGTCTTCTATCCCAGATGGACTAAAGAGGCCCTGCTCCTTTCGCTCAGGCAAGGGTTAGAGGCCTTAAGACAGGAAGTCCCCGTTGAGGAGGCCTGGCTCTTCGGCTCCTGGGCCAAGGGCCGGGCCCTGCCCGGAAGCGACGTGGACCTCCTCCTGGTCTACCGGGGAACCCCAAGGCCTGACCTCCACCGCCTGGCCCGGAAGGCCTTTCCTGGGCTTCCCGTGGAGCTCCACGCCTACACCCGAGATGAGGCGGAGGCCCTTAAGCCCGTCCTGGCCCGGATGCGGGAAGGGGCCATCCCCCTTCTTGAGCCCGGGCCATGAAGCCGGCTCAGCTGAACTCCCCCTCCAGCTCCCTCAGGCGCTCGGCGATCCCGGTGTACTCCAGCTCCTCCATGGGGAGCATGGCGGGGCCGTAGAAGCCCTGGCGGCGCATCTCCTGGGCCTTCTCCACCACCTTAGCCCGCACCGCATCCCAGACGGGGTCGGCGAAGAGGTCCACGGGGCCGGTGAGCCGCCCCTCCTTGAGGGAAAAGCCCAGGGCGCAGACCATGGGCACGCAGAAGAAGGTGGAGGCGGGGGTGTTGGCCTTCACGGGCATGAGGGGCAGGTGGTGGCTCCCCCGGGTATCCCCGGCCACAAAGGGGGCCAGGGCGAAGGGCGGGCCGAACTCCTCGGTGGCGGGGAAGATCTTCTGGGTGCGCACCAGGGCCACGGGGTCGTCCTTGCCCACGTAACGCCCGGCGATGTTCCTGAGGCGGGTGGTGCTGACCACCGCCGCGATCTCCCCGTACTTGCGGGACCAGATGGACTCTATGGCAAAGCGGTGGGAGTCCCTGAGGAGGGCGGCGATGTCGTAAAGCCTCTCGGGGGCGTCCAGGACGATGTGGCTGTCCCGGTCGGTTCGGGCCAGGTCCATGATGCGGAAGCGGAAACCCGGGCGAAGCTCCGAGGAAAGGAGGAGGCCCGAAGAGTACATGGGGTCGGCGAAGGCCAGGTAGAGGGGAAGGTTGAAGGCCCCGGGCTCCGTCTTGTCGGCGGCCAGGATCATGAAGGGCTCGGAGGGCCTCTCCTCAAACTCCATCTCCGCCACCTGGGGCCCAAGACCGTGGAGGTTGCCCGTGAAGGCATCCTTGAGCAGGTCCTGGCCGGCCCCATAGAGCCCCTCCTGCTTGGCCACCTCCGTGCCCTCCCGAAACGCCCTCCAGGCCAGCTCATGGACGGCCGGATTCCGCACCCCGTGCTGGTGGGAGAGGAGGAGGACGATGTCGTCCCCGATGTGGAACACGTAGGCGTCCAGGAGAAGGTCCCCCTTGGCCGCCTCCACCACCTCCCGCACCCGGGAAAGCACCCCGGGGCTGGGCAGGGTGTGGCCGCCCACCGAGCCTATGTCCGCCTTTAGAACGCTAAGGGTTACCCTCATACGGACCTCCGTTTCCATGCTTCCACACCAGGTCCCTTTTGGGCAACCTAGGGTTTCACCATCCCCCCTTCCCCCTGACCCAGAGCCCTCCCAGCATGAGCCCGCTCAGGAGGAGGACCACCAGGGCGAAGCTTTCTCGGTGGCCCAAGGGAGCCAGGGCCTGAAGCCCCGTCCCCGCCAGGAAGCTCCCCAGGCTCTGCCCCAAAACCCGAGCCACGGAGAGCGCCCCGGAAGCCAAGGCCTCCTCCCCCTTGGGAGCCAGGGAGAGGACCTGGGCGTTGTTGGCCGCCTGGAAGAGGGCCCGCCCCACCCCCAGGAAGAGGAGGCCCAGCAAGGCTCCAGGCAGGGGGAAGAAGTAGGCCAGGGCCGCCAGCCCCACGCCCCCCGCCAGCAAAAGCCTGGCCCCCAGGGCCACCGCCTCCCCGTACCCCTCTCGGTCCGCCCTCTGGCCCGCCCAGGCCCCCAGGAGGAGAAGCTGCAAGGGGGCGAGGAGCAGGAGGCTCCCCACCGCCTCAGGCCGCAAACCCTCCCCCGCCAGAAAGAAGGCCAGGGCCAGGGTGGTCCCCAGGGTGTGGGCGAAGTAGAAGACCGTGCCCAAGAGGGCCAGCAGAAACCCCTTGGAGTCCAGTAGCCGCCTCAGGTCTCCCCCTTGCGGTGGAAGCTCGGGGAGGCGGCCGCTTTGGGTAAGGGCCAGAAAGGCGAAGGGCAGGGGGAGAAGGAACACGTAAGGCCAGCCCCAGCTCCCCGTGAGAAGCCCCCCCAGGGCGGGGCCCAGGAGGGTGCCCGCGGCCACGGTGCTGGCCACCAGGCCCAAGGCGTATCCGCGCCTTTCGGGGTAGGCGGCCGCCGCCAGGCCCGGCACCAACCCCACCACCCCCGCCGCCGCCACCCCCTGCAGGAAACGAAGGAGGTAAAGGGCCGGCAAGGAAGAGGCCTGAAAGAGAAGAAAGGCCGAAAGGGCGTGGAAGAGAAGGCCCGCCCCATACACCCTCCCCGCTCCCACCCGCCCCGCCAGGAAGGTGAGGGGAAGGTAGGCCAGGGCGGCCCCTAAAAGCCCCGCCGTGACCACCCCCTGGGCCGCCCCCGCCCCCACCCCCAGGTCGCGGGCCAGGAAGGGCAGGGCGGGGGTCAGGGCGCTCTCGTTGACCGTGGCCACCAGAACCCCGAGGAGGAGGGCGAAAAGACGCAGGTCCATGGCGGCCCCCTAACGCCTTTGGGTCAGGAAGACCCCCAGGGCGATGAGGAGGAGGCCGGGAAGGTCCCATAGGCCCGGGGCTTCCTTCAGGAGGAGGATGGAAAAGAGGAGGGCCAGGGCCGGGGTTAGGTTCATGAAGGGGGCCACGCGGCTTGCGGGGTGGCGGGAGAGGACCACGCCCCAGAGGGTAAAGGCCAGGAAAGCCCCCCCCAAGGCGGTGTAGAGGAGGGAAAGCCAAGCGCCAGGGCTGGCCTCAGGGAAGGGCCGGGTGAGGGCCAGGGGCAGAAGGAGGAAGCTTCCCAAAAGCATGCTGGCCGCCGTCACCTCCAAAGAGGAACGCTTCCTGACCGCCAGGCTCACCCCCACGCTGTAAACCCCCCACATGAAGGCGGCCAGGACCAGGAGAGCGTCCCCAAGGAGTCTCTCCGTCCCCCCTCCCCCGCCGGCGTGCCCCAGGGCCAGGAGCACCACCCCCGCCCCCGAGAGGAGGAGGCCCAGGAGAAGGTTCCTGGCGAGGGGCTTACGGAAGTAGAGGCTGTAGGCGAAGGCGGTGGAGAGGGGGTAGAGGGCGGCCACAGCGCTGGCATCGGAGGCGGGGGCCAGGCGCACCCCCGTGAAGAAGACCAGGTTGAAGAGGGCCACCCCGCTTAGGGCTAGGAAAAGGGTTTCCCCCAGGGGGAAGAGCCTGGGCAGGCGGCGGAGGAAGAGGAGGAAAAAGGGCAGGGCCAGGGCAAAGCGCAAAAAGGAACCCCACTCGGGGGGGATCTCCCGCATGGCGGCCCTCGAGGCCACCACGTTCAGGGCCCAAAGCAAGGGGGGGAGGTAGACCAAGGGGTCCTGCCAGACGGCCCCCTCTTTCTCCCTCACTCCTCCTCTTCCTCCTTCTCCTCCCAAATGAAGAGGCGAAGCCTTCCCTTGGGGGTCCCCAGAACCTCCTGGAAGATGGCCTCCGCCTCCTCCCGGAAGGCCTGCTTGGCCTCCTCGGAAGGGTTTCGGTCCCGCGAGATCAAGACCTCCAGCATGGGCATGGGTACACCTCAGGAAAAGCTTACCGTCAAGGCCCTGCCCCCGGCCACCAGGGTGAACACATCCCCCTTGGCGGCGGGCTGCACAGGGACCCAGGAACCCGACATCACGATGTCCCCCGCCCGCAGACGCTCCCCGTAGGCGAGGAGGGTGTTGGCCAGCCAGGCCACGGCCCTCGCCGGGTGGCCCAGGCAGGCCGCCCCCGCCCCCTGGGCCACGAGCCTGCCATTCTTGTGCAGGAGCATGCCCAAGGCGCCCAGGTCCTCCTCCAGGAGGTCCTTCCGCCAGGGCCCTAGCAGGAACCCCCCGTAGGAGGCGTTATCGGCCACGGTGTCCTCAATCCGGATGCGCCAGTCCTGGATCCGGGAGTCCACGATCTCCACGGCGAAGGCCACGGCCTCCGTGGCCGAGAGAACCTCCTGGGGGGTCACGGAGGGGCCCTCCAGGTCCTTGGCCAGGAGGAAGGCCAGCTCCCCTTCCACCCGGGGCTGGAGGAAGAGGGAGGCCGCCACCTCCACCCGGCTTCCCTGGCCCAGGTAACGGCTCTCCCAAAGCTGGCCGAAGTCGGGCTGGTCCAC